>AACY020305335.1_pt1 | contig 15366 bp, 11 predicted proteins | sample 267378 | NCBI WGS metagenome assembly AACY02 (sample SAMN02954345, study PRJNA13694) | marine metagenome | biome: aquatic; feature: ocean; material: water; isolation source: isolated as part of a large dataset composed predominantly from surface... | reverse complement strand
ATAATGAATATCTGCCGAGGGGTTACGGTTTATCATGGCTCGGGCAAGATTGCGCCGACCATTATGGACATATTGACTAAGCGTTTTGATCAGGGGCAACGCACCCATTTGTTTGTGCCTGACGAAACGCGTTTGAAAACCTTGGATGATTATTTGTGGAAGGCACCCAAGGAAGGCTTTCTTCCCCATCATGTTGCGCCTGGTGATGAGACGGACCCTATTATTCTTGGGGCGAATGAGCAGGAGCTTCTTGAACAATGCCATGATGCATTGCTGATGCTTGGCCCCGTCGACAATCTTCTTCAGCGTCTCCATGGTGAGGCCATTTTGGTCTTTACCGAAGATGACCAATCATGCCGGCAATATGCGCGGGAATTATGGCGGGCTTGCGCGCAGGCACGACTACCCAAACATTACTATCGGCAGGATTCCCATGGTGGCTGGTCGGTGGCCGGCTGAATTGGGGTTGGCATTGACGCAATGATCGTCTAATCGGCCTCACGCAGTTCTATTTGTTCATTTTTTGCTTATGAGGTTTTCCATGGCCACCGAACGTACCCTTTCCATCATCAAGCCCGATGCTGTTCGCCGCAACATCACCGGCAAAATTATTGATCGCTTTGAGACCGCAGGCTTGCGGGTTGTCGCCCAGAAGCGCATCCACATGTCTGAGGCTCAGGCACAAGAATTTTATGCCGTCCATAAAGAGCGTCCTTTCTATGGGGAACTTGTTTCTTTCATGATGTCAGGCCCAGTTGTTGTGCAGGTTCTCGAAGGCGATGATGCGATTGCCAAAAACCGTGAGGTCATGGGTGCCACCAACCCTGCCGAGGCAGCGCCAGGCACCATCCGTGCTGACTTTGCAGAATCCATTGAAGCCAATTCTGTGCATGGTTCCGATGCGCCTGAGACTGCGGCCAATGAGATCAAGTTCTTCTTCTCAGACGATGAGATTGTTGGCTAATCAGCCTTTAATTATTCACTGTTGAATAAGCCGGAGGTCATTCCAGACTTCCGGCTTTATTTTTGCCTTCATGCCGTCAAGTTGCACATGGCCATGGGCCAAGGCGCGCAAGACCCTGGGGTATAGTTCATGTTCCAAGGGCAGCAGCTTCTCGGCCAAGCTGCAACTTGTTTCTTCAGCAGAAACAGGGCGAATGCCCTGGGCGATGATGGGGCCTGCATCAAGTTCTTCCACGACATAATGAATGCTGCAGCCAGCAAAATGTACGCCGTCATCAAGGGCCCTTTGGTGCACATTAAGCCCCCGGTAGGCGGGCAAGAGGGACGGATGGACATTGATTAACTGGCCCCGCCATTGCTGCACGAATTTATCGCCCAACACACGCATATAACCTGCCAAGGCGACCATGGTGACATCATGACGTTTTAATTCGATGCTGATTTCTTCTTCCACCAAATCCTTATCCTTCCCTTTGAGTGAAAAGGCGAAGGTGGGAATGTTTTGTTCTTTGGCCCAATGCAGGCCATCAGAATGCTGTTGGTTGCTGCAAATGAGGGCGATTTCATATGGGCAGTTGGCCAGGCGCGCATCTTCCACGATGCGCCGCATGTTTGAGCCACGTCCAGAGATTAAAATAGCAACGCGCATGGAAACAGGCTTAGCCCAGATCGATCAACAAAGCCGGCCCTTCATTGCGTTTGGTGATCTCACCGATGGGATAGCAATCATGTCCATGGGCGGCATAGGCAGCCGATACGGCACCCATTTGATCAGGGTGGCACACCACGCAGAAGCCAATACCCATGTTGAATGTTCGGTAGGCCTCCTTCAAATCAAGCGGGCAGGCATCAAGAAAATGGGTGACGACATCCGGTTGCTTGATAAGCTTCCTATCAATGGAAGCCGCCAGATGATTGGGCAAAATCCGAGGTAGATTTTCCAAAATGCCGCCGCCGGTAATATGGGCAAACCCCTTAACCAGCTTACGGTCCAAACAATCCATGGATGGTTGGACATAAATATGGGTAGGCCGCATTAAGGCCTCGGCAAAGGATTCTGTTGCATTGATCTTTTCTTCGAGTTGCATGCCTTTTTCCACGATGGCATGGCGGATCAATGAATAGCCGTTGGAATGAAAGCCACTTGATGAAACCCCCAAAACTACATCCCCAGGCATGATGTTGGACGGCAGTTGTTCAGATCTTTCCACCGCACCAACACAAAATCCTGCCAAATCAAATTTGTCACCGTCATAGACACCTGGCATTTCTGCGGTTTCGCCACCAATCAGCGCACATCCAGCTTCCCGGCAGCCCTCGACCATGGATTCCACGATCGTAAGATGGTTGGCGCGGTCCAATTTGCCTGAGGCAAGGTAATCTAAGAAAAACAGGGGCTGGCCACCATGGACCACGAGGTCATTGGCGCACATTGCCACAAGGTCAATGCCAAGGCCGTGATAAATATTGGTGCTCCTGGCAAGCTCAATTTTGGTGCCAACACCATCAGTGGCAGAGAGCAAGAGGGGATCTTCAAAGCCGCAAGCTTTCAAATCGAAAAAACCAGCAAAGCCACCAATGCCATTCATGACGCCGGTCCGCCAGCTGCGTTTGGTGATTTGGCCAAGATCTTTTACGAATTCATTACCTTCAGCGATATTCACGCCGGCCTTTTCATAGGATAGGTTTTCATCGGTCATGGCATGGGTCCTGAGGGCTTGGGTGGATAGATTTTGTTTAGGGTCTACATGAAGCGATGCTTTTTTGGAAAGTATGAAGAGGAATGATCAAGCCCAAACAAGAATTCATGGATTTCTCTTATCGTCTTCCCATGGATTTTTCGAGCTTTGCCACGGATATCACGACCATTGGATTGGTGCGTCAGCTTCGTGCCGAGCCAATTGAACCGTATGGGGTTGTTCATCTGGAAGGCGGTCATGGTTGTGGCAAAACCCATCTCGCAACTGCTTGGCTCCGTGAGAAGAATGTCCCACGAGAACAATGGGCGAATATGGTTTTCGATGCGGGGATTCATGGCGATGCGCACGCTTTGTTCCATGTGATCAACCGTGCCTGGCAGGCTAACCACCGCATGTTCGTTTTATCCACCCCGGGCCAGAGTGATGAATTGTTCAAGCTCCCCGATGTTCGCTCACGTCTTTCTTCGGGTATTCATCTTTTGCTACCCCATCCAGGCGATGAGGTGCTGACAACTATTTTTGAACGTCATCTGCTCGTCCATGGCATCAAATTAACAAGCGAAGATTTGCAATTTTTGATCCATCGGCTTCCCAGAACGCCGCATGCTGTGATCAATGCGGCCGAGCTGATGAAAAACATCATGTTTGAACAAAAAATTACTGCCAGCAGAAAACTTTTTCATCTCGTGTTAGAAAAAATTGTTTCATAACTGTCACAAAGCTTCTTTAAGACATAAGAAATTTTTTTAACAAATTAGGATTAATCATGGCCCACGAATTGATCGGATCGCCCCAGCGTTTTTTTAACCGCGAGCTAAGTTGGCTGGAGTTCAACCGTCGTGTGTTGGAGGAAAGCGAAAACGTGAATCACCCGTTTTTGGAGCGTGTGCGCTTTCTTTCTATTTCGGGCTCCAACGTGGATGAATTTTTTTCTGTGCGTGTGGCTGGCCTTTATGGAATGGTCCGTGCCGACATCGAAGCAGTGAGCCAGGATGGCCTAACACCGGCCCAGCAATTGGAAAAAATCCATGCACTTGCCGATGAATTGGTTGATCATCAGCAACGTCGGTGGGCCTCTTTCCATGATGAGTTGCGCGAGCATGGTATTGCTGTTCTCAAAGAGGCCGAAGTTGATGACGAAGATAGAAGCTTTGTCCATGATCTGTTTATGTCCAAGTTCTTTCCGGTCCTAACGCCACTGGCAATTGACCCAGCCCATCCATTCCCATTCATACCAAATTTGGGCATTGCCCTGGCGTTGAAGCTACGTCGCCGCATGGATGGCGAAACTCTCTCTGCACTTGTTCCGGTTCCTGCATCCTTGCCGCGTTTTGTGCGCTTGTCAGAAAAAGATGGCATGATCCGGTTTCTAAAGTTGGAAACGGTGATGAGGATGCAGCTTGATTACCTATTCCCTGGCCATGAGGTGGTTGATAGCGGTTGCTTCCGCGTGCTTCGTGACAGCGACATCGAGATTGAGGAAGAAGCCGAAGATCTTGTGCGCATGTTTGAGTCAGCATTGAAGCGCCGCCGTAAGGGTGACGTTATTCGCCTGGAAGTTGAATCCAAGATGCCTGATGATCTCCGCGATTTGGTGCGCATGGAACTTGCAATCCCCGAGCAAGAAGTTCGCGTGATGGCTGGTATTATCGGTGTGGTAGATATTAAGGCATTGATTGTTGATGATAAGCCGGAATTAAAATTCCCCCCGTATAACCCCCGTTTTCCTGAGCGGATCAGGGACCACGGGGGCGATTGTTTCGCTGCCATCCGCGCCAAAGATATTGTTGTTCACCACCCCTATGAGTCTTTTGACGTGGTGGTTCAATTCTTGCGTCAGGCGGCCCAGGACCCCGATGTGGTGGCCATCAAACAGACCCTATACCGCACCTCATCCAATTCCTCGATTGTGAAAGCATTGGCTGAGGCAGCCGAAGCTGGCAAAGCCGTGACAGCCCTTGTGGAGCTCAAGGCGCGTTTTGATGAAGAGGCCAATATTCGTTGGGCGCGGGATTTGGAACGTGCTGGTGTTCAGGTTGTTTATGGTTTTGTCGATTTAAAAACCCACGCTAAGATATCCATCGTTGTGCGTAAAGAAGATGGTGAATTGCGGACATATTCGCATTTTGGCACCGGGAATTATCATCCCATCACGGCAAAGATTTATACGGACTTATCCCTATTCACCTGTGACCCGGTGTTGGGCATGGATGCCACCCGCATTTTCAATTTCATCACAGGCTATGCAGAGCCACGTGACTTGAAAAAAGCAAAAGTGTCACCAGTGACGCTTAAGCCAACCATCATCGATGATATTGAAGAGGAAATCCGCAATGCCAAGGCTGGTAAGCCTAGTGGTATTTGGGCCAAGATGAACTCTTTGGTCGATCCAGACGTCATTGATGCGTTATATCGTGCGTCACAGGCGGGTGTAAAAACCAAGCTTATCATTCGTGGTATTTGCTGTTTGCGTCCTGGAATCGAAGGCTTGTCGGAAAATATCGAGGTACGCTCTGTGGTTGGTCGCTTCCTTGAGCATCCACGTATTTGTTGCTTCGCGAATGGTGAAGAACTACCATCACGTCAAGCAAAGGTTTATATTTCATCCGCCGATTGGATGCCAAGAAACCTTAACCGCCGTGTTGAAACGTTGATCCCGATCGAGAATGAAACCGTGCACCAACAGATCTTGGACCAAATCATGGTGGCCAATTTGGAAGACGTCCAGCAGTCTTGGATCCTTCAGTCCGATGGCCGTTACGTGCGGGTTCAGGATGAAGCAAAAAGTGGTTTCAACCTTCATCATTTCTTCATGACAAACCCAAGTTTGTCAGGGCGTGGATCTGCAAGATAAATAAGGTTATACCCCCGGCAATTTGAATGTTGCCGGGGGCTCACCATTGAATATGGCAAAACAAGACATGGGTCTTTCCCAGGCGGGAAGGCCGGAACGCTTTGCGGTTATTGATATTGGTTCCAATACTGTTCGTTTGGTGCTTTTTGAGAAGGCCCCAGGTCGTCTGGTTTCCGTGCTCAACGAAAAGGTGTCGGTTGGTCTCGGGCAGTTTGATGCTGAGGAGAACATCCCGTCAGATCGTGCGGAAGGGCTCCTCCAGGCCTTGGATCGTTTCACAAGGCTGTGCCAGGGTCATCAGGTAAGCCATGTCCGTGCCTTCGCTACTGCTGCCTTGCGGGATGCACAAAATGGCCCAGCCATAAGGGCGGAAGTAGAAGGTCGATTTGGTTTCAATATTCGGCTTCTTTCTGGTGATGAGGAAGCCATGTTTGCTGGTCGCGGTGTGCTTTCAGCATTTCCAAATGCCCAAGGCATTGCTGGGGATCTCGGTGGGGGTAGTTTGGAATTGATTGTTCTCCATTCTGGGGGCTGTCATCAGGCTGTATCTTTGCCATTCGGCGTTCTACGCTCTGCCTCAATCCATGCAGCTGGTGAATTGCAAGATATTTTGGCGGCAAAGCTGAATGAAGTTTCGTTTTTGGCGGAGGTCATTGGCCAACCATTCTACCTTGTTGGTGGCAGTTGGCGCTCATTGGTTAAAGCTTATGCGGAAACAAAAGGCGACCGTCTGGAGATGCTGCAAGCATTTGAGCCACAGGAAGATTTTTTGAGCTTTTGCCGAGACATCGCAAAACGTGATGGCGCGGATTTGGAATTTAGGAAAGTTTCCTCAAGCAGACGTCTTCACCTTCCGGTCGCGGCCAACCTCCTAATTGCTGTTGCCAACAAACTTAAGCCTTCCCAATTTATCACATCTGCCTCTGGTGTTCGCGAGGGCGTGGCCCATGAAGAGCGTGGGCTGTTATTCCCTAACGATTTGAAAATGATCCTCACCGATATCGCCACCAACCGCTCACGGGTGCGGCCTTCCACGTCGCTTTATGGCCATTGGCTCGGGCATCTTAACTTAAAAGAGCAAGTTGGTGTGGGGACGCAACTTGCTTTGGCATATTCAGATGCGGGCTGGCGGAAACATCCTGATTTGCGCGCTATGCATACAGCACAAGAAATTCTCCATGCAGAGCTTCCAGGAATTAGCCGTTTCGACCGGTATTTTGCCGCCAATGCCATTTATCACCGATATGAGGGATTGAATAATGACGAGCCTTTTCATTTGGCCCAGGTGCTCGCCGCCAATGATGAGGCATCATCTGTGGCGGTTGGATTGTCGCTTCGTTTGGCTTGGTATTTTGCCGGCGGGGCTGGGCATATGATTGCCCATGGAAAGGTGGTAAGGGAAGGTGCCAAACTCAATCTGGTGCTCGCTGAAAGCAAGCGCCCGATGATTAATGATGGCATTAAAAAACGATTGGCTCAGTTATGTCGTCATCTTGATCTTGAGCCGGATATTATTTGCGTTCCGGGCTGAAAATCCGCACGTCATTCTTTTGGCGGTCCCAGCTAAGGCCAAGTTGACCGGCACGAAATTTTTCAGCCATGTCCCAGAATAATTCATGGCGCCAATCTTCAGGCCCAGGACCTTCACGCCCCCGGGCAAATTCATCTATTTCTTCTGCGGAGGCGAGAAGACGGGCAGCGACGCCATGTTGTTCCGATGCAATCTTCAACAACAGCTTGAGCATCGAAATCATGGTTTCTGGTTTTTTGCCCTTCGGGGCTTTTTTCAAAGATGGTCCTTGACGGCTTTCAAGATCAGAATTCATTAATTCAAGAAGGTCCGGAACCAATTTTCCATCCAAGCCCTGTTGCTTGAGCGACCTTAAGTTGGAAAGTTCTTCCTTAGTCCTTGGACGTGCCATGGCAATTTGTAGAAGCGCTTCGTCTTTGAAGATTCTGTTTCTGGGGACATCACGCTCCTGGGCTTTGATTTCCCGGAATTCTGCCAAGGCCATGATGGCCGGCAAGTGTTTTTCATTGCTGTCTCTTAACCGCAAGCGTTGCCAGGCATCGCCGGGTTCATGGCGATAATTGGCAAGGTCAACGAGCTTTTCATTTTCACGCGTGACCCAGTCCCAACGATTTCCTCTGGTAATTTCCTCATGAAGCTTGCTGTATACATCACGCAGATGGGTCACATCGGCCAATGCATAGCGGCGCTGTGCGTCATTTAAGGGGCGGCGGGCCCAGTCGGTAAAACGTTGGGACTTGTCGATTTTTTTGTCACATAGATGTTCAACAAGGCGTTCGTACCCAACTTGATCGCCATGACCACAAACCATGGCCATGATCTGTGTGTCTGCCACATGGCGCGGGAGTGAATCAAAAAGCTTGTGAAATATATCAAGATCCTGCCTGCCGGCATGAAAAACACATGTAATCTCTGATTGGAAAAGGTCATTAAGTGGCTGCAAATCAATGCCAGGTGCCAATGGGTCGATCAGCACGGCCTCATTGCTGCCGGCAATTTGAACCAAACACAAATGGGGCCAATAGGTTGTTTCCCTGATGAATTCCGTGTCGATGGTGACAAATTTCTCAGCCATGAGGCTGTCAATAAATGCCTGAAGATCTTGGCTGTTGATGATGGTGCGAATGGCTGGCAATGGTTCATGAGCCTCTTGGTGAGGGGCGGGTGGTCAAAACGATCATCTGATGGTTATACGACGAGCGTGGAATTCGTCCATGCCCCTTTATTTGTCGAGGTTATTTCATGCACGCATATCGTACCCACCATTGTGGCGCTCTTTCTCTTGAGCATGTCGACCAACAGGTTCGCCTTTCTGGCTGGATCCACCGTCGCCGTGACCATGGTGGGCTGATCTTTATCGACCTTCGTGATCATTATGGCATGACGCAGCTGGTCCTGGATCCTGATTCCGCAGCTTTTGCGTCATTGGAGCGGTTGCGGGCTGAGAGCGTGATCCGCGTCGATGGTCAGGTGGTGGCGAGAACAGCTGAAACCGTAAATGCGGATCTTCCGACCGGCGCCATTGAAATCAGGGTCGCTGAGGCGGAAGTATTGTCTGCAGCAGAAGAATTGCCCATGCCTGTTTTTGGTGAGCTGGATTATCCGGAAGAAACACGCCTCAAATACCGTTACCTTGACCTTCGTCGTGATCGCTTACACCGCAACATCATGCTGCGAAATAATGTGGTGGCCTCTTTGCGTCGGCGAATGACGGCGCAGAACTTCCAGGAATTCCAGACACCAATTCTTACCGCATCATCACCTGAAGGAGCCCGGGACTTTTTGGTTCCATCACGCCAGCATCCTGGTCAATTCTATGCGCTGCCCCAGGCGCCACAGCAATTTAAACAGCTCATCATGATGGCAGGGTTCGACCGTTATTTTCAGATCGCGCCATGTTTTCGTGACGAGGATGCCAGGGCAGACCGATCGCCCGGTGAATTCTACCAACTTGATATCGAAATGAGCTTTGTCACGCAGGAGGATGTGTTTGCGGCTGTTGAGCCTGTTATCCACGGTATTTTTGAGGAATTTGCAGATGGTCGCAAGGTCACGCCCGCGCCATTTCCAAGGATTCCCTATGCCCAGGCCATGCTCGAATATGGAAGTGACAAGCCTGACCTGCGCATTCCATTGAAAATCAGTGACGTTGGCGACTTGTTCATGCGCGAAGACGTAACTTTTAAGGCATTTCAGTCTGTGGTCGGTTCTGGCGGCATTGTCCGTGCCATTCCGGCGCCTGGCGCGGCATCACGGCCCCGATCATTTTTTGACAAGTTGAATGATTGGGCGCGCAAGGAAATGCGTGCTCCTGGGCTCGGCTATGTGACCTTGGAAGAAGAAGATGGGCAGGTTGTTGGCAAAGGACCCATTGCAAAGTTCTTGTCACCCGACATGATCAAGCTCCTTTGTGCGCGTTGTGGGCTTGGTGCTGGTGATGCCGTGTTTTTCTCAGCAGGCAATGAGTCGGCTGCGGTTTCGCTGGCAGGTGCCGCACGCGCACGCATTGGCCAAGAATTGGAAATGGTGGCCGAGAATGAGTTCCGCTTCTGCTGGATTGTGGACTTCCCCATGTATGAAAAAGATGAGGAAACCGGCAAATTGGATTTCTCTCACAACCCATTTTCCATGCCACAAGGTGGCCTTGAGGCATTGAACGAAAAAGACCCATTGGACATCCTTGGTTACCAGTATGACATCGTTTGCAATGGCGTTGAGCTGTCTTCCGGTGCCATCAGAAACCACCGGCCTGATATCATGACCCGCGCCTTTGAAATCGCTGGCTATGAAAGTTCTGTCGTGGAAGAGCGTTTTGGCGGCATGCTTAATGCTTTTCGTTTTGGTGCGCCCCCCCATGGCGGGATTGCACCGGGTGTGGATCGCATCGTCATGCTGTTGGCCGGTGTCGATAACTTGAGGGAAGTAACACTTTTCCCAATGAACCAGCGCGCGGAAGACCTGATGCTGGGTGCGCCATCCGAGGTGGATATGGCACAATTGCGTGAATTGGGTTTGCGCTTGGCGCCAAAAGATAAGGAATAATGGGGTGACGTAACCCACCCAAAACGGAGTTCTTCCATGATACCCAATGCAATTTTGTTTGATGCCTATGGCACATTGCTTGATGTGTCTGGTCCCGGTCGCCGTTTGGCCGACAAATATGGTGACGTCGCCAATGATATTGGCGCCAGGGTGCGGCTGCTTCAGATCACATATTCTTGGCACAGCAGCATGATGGGCAAATATGCCCCATTTTTTGACCTGACACGCCATGCGGTCAAAGTGGCCATGGCGGAACATGGGTTCCAACATAAAGAGTTTCTGGAAGAATTCATGGAAGGCTTTGCCCAGATTGAGGCATTCCCTGATGTTGCAGAAACCTTGCTTAAGCTCAAAGAGCAGGGGGTTAACCCGGTTATCCTATCTAATGGTGAGCATAGATATCTGGAGCGGGCATTTTTCCATGCCGGCGTTATTGACCTGCTTGCGGGGATCATCACCGTCGAAGAAATTAAGATCTTCAAGCCCACCATGGATGTGTACCGCCACGCCCAGGAAAAATGTTTGGTTCGTGGCTTCGTTTCGTCCAACCCTTGGGATGTCACTGGTGCATCAACCTTTGGATTTCGCACCTTTTGGCTTGATCGGCAAAATCGTGTGTTTGACGGCCTTGCAAAGCCGGATGATTACACCATGATCCGTTCGCTGAGGGATATCCTGCACCATATCGCCAATAGTTAAAAAAAGGGGCCAATGGCCCCCTTTTTATCTTTGAATTCTTTGATTTATGAGCAACCGCTGGTCGACCCACATGTGTCGCATTTGAGGCAGGTGCCATTGCGCACTAGGGTGAAGTTGCCACATTCATGACAGCTGTCACCTTCGTAACCTTGCATCCGGGCCTTTGCGATTTTGGCGGCCTTATCTTCCTCAGGCTGAGCTTCTTCAACCTGGCCGACCTGCAATTCTTCCTGGACCATTTCTTCGGCCTTGAGTGCCGTGGCACCTTGGCTTGAGAACTCAACCACCTTGAGGCTTGTTAAGCTGTTGCGGGTAAAACCTTTGGAAATATGCTTGGTCACGGTTGTGGCATCAGTCTTGGCTTGACCACCTTCAAGACCATCGCTGTAGATGGTGCTTGGGTCGACATGGGCCAGGTCATTACGGCTGAGGTAACTCACCGCCAGTTCACGGAAGACATAATCAAGAATCGAGGTTGCATTCTTGATGGTGTCATTGCCTTGAACCATGCCTGCAGGTTCAAAACGCGTGAATGTGAAGGCATCCACAAATTCTTCCAATGGAACACCATATTGTAGCCCAAGAGAAACCGCGATGGCGAAGTTGTTCATCAAGGAGCGGAAGGCTGCGCCTTCTTTATGCATGTCGATGAAGATTTCGCCGAGCTGACCACTCTCATATTCACCGGTGCGGAGGTACACTTTATGACCACCAACAACGGCCTTTTGGGTGTAACCTTTGCGGCGGTCAGGCAGTTTCTCACGCTGGTGACGCACGGCTTCCACCATTTTTTCAGCGACAATCATAGCCTTTTCGGCGGCTGGCTTATTGCTGGTGATGGCTTCTTCAATGTCACCATCATCATCAAGTTCCGCCAGCACCTGGGCGCTTAGTGGCTGGCTCAATTTTGAACCATCGCGGTAAAGGGCATTTGCCTTAATACCCTTGCGCCATGAACGAAGGTAGGCTTGCTTACATTCTTCTGCGGTCGCCGATGCCGGCATGTTGATGGTCTTTGAAATAGCACCAGAGATGAATGATTGGGCTGCCGCCATCATGTCGATGTGGCTGTCGGCAGAAAGGAATCTCTTACCGATGCGGCCGCATGGGTTGGCACAATCGAAGATCGGCAAATGTGCTTCATCAAGACCAGGGGCACCTTCAAGCGTCATGGTGCCGCAAACATAGGCGTTTGCCTCATCAATATCCTGCTTGCTGAAGCCCATATGGGACAGGAGATCAAATTGATGGTCGTTCATTTGCTCTTCTGAGACGCCCAATTGCTTCATGACGTCGTCGCCGAGGGTCCAACGGTTGAAGACGAAGCGAATATCAAAGGCACCTTTAAGGCCGCCCTCAACTTTTTCGATGGCCTCCTTTGACAGACCACGCTCCAAAAGCTGGCCATGATTGATCACATGGCAACCTTCCAACGTGCCGTGACCAACAGCATAGCGCTCGATCGAAGCAATGGCATTTTCGCCATAGCCAAGCTTGCGCAATGCCATTGGCACAGAGCGGTTGATGATCTTGAAGTAACCACCACCGGCGAGTTTCTTGAATTTTACCAAGGCAAAATCAGGCTCGATACCGGTTGTGTCACAATCCATCACCAAGCCAATGGTGCCTGTTGGGGCAACAACGGAAACCTGGGCATTTCGGAAGCCATGTTTTTCACCCAAGGCGAGGGCATCATCCCAGGACTTCTGGGCGGCATCCAACAGACTCTTCTGGGGCACATTGGCAAGATCCAAAGCCACAGGGTTGGTGTGGAGTTGCTCATAGCCGGCCATTTCACCATAGGCCGCCCGGCGGTGGTTGCGAATGACACGAAGCATATGCTCGCTGTTGCGTGCATAGCCCGGGAACGCGCCCAACTCAGATGCGATTTCCGCCGACGTTGCATAAGAAACACCAGTGAGTAGCGCGGTGATGGCCCCGCAATAGGCGCGGCCCTCGTCGGAATCATAACCCATGGCGCTTTGCATCAACAAACCACCAAGGTTTGCATAGCCCAGACCTAAGGTGCGGAATTCATAGGAAAGCTTTGCAATCTGTTTGGATGGGAACTGTGCCATCAGCACAGAGATTTCCAATGCCAAGGTCCACAGGCGCACCGTATGGGTGAAGCCGTCCACATCAAACTCACCATTAGCCTGCAAATACTTATCCAAGTTGACCGATGCCAGGTTGCAAGCGGTGTCATCGAGGAACATGTACTCAGAGCAGGGGTTGGAAGCCCGGATCTGACCATCATTGGGGCATGTATGCCAGTCATTGATGGTGGTGTGGAATTGGATGCCTGGGTCAGCACATGCCCATGCGGCACGACCAACTTGGTCCCAAAGCTTGCGGGCATCAACTTCTTTGACAGCCTTGTTGCTGATACGTCCGCGCAGGGCCCAGCTTCCACCTTCCTCCACCGCATGGAGGAATTCGTCGGTCACACGGATGGAGTTGTTGGAATTCTGACCAGAAACGGTGCCGTAGGCTTCGGAATCCCAATCGGTGTTGTAGGTGCGGAATTCGATGTCACGGAAACCCTGGCGAGCCAACTCCACGATGCGCATGATGTAGGCTTCCGGGATTAAGCTCTTTCGCGCCTCACGGGCCGCCTGCTTGAGGCGTGGGTTCTTTTTCAGATCAAAGCAATCGTCCCCATCGGCTTCACAATTGATGCAGGCTTGGAAGACCGGTTTTAATTTATCAGCCATGATCTTGGAGCCAGTCACCAAGGCCGCAACTTTTTCTTCTTCGATAACCTTCCAATCAATGAAGGCCTCGATATCTGGGTGGTCAATATCAACCACGACCATCTTGGCCGCGCGACGGGTGGTTCCGCCTGATTTGATGGCGCCAGCTGCGCGATCGCCGATACGCAAGAAGCTCATGAGTCCAGAGGAACGACCGCCACCGGACAGTGGTTCATTTTCACCCCTGAGGTCAGAGAAGTTGGACCCCGTGCCAGAACCATATTTGAACAGACGTGCTTCGCGGGTCCAAAGGTCCATGATGCCACCCTCATTAACGAGGTCGTCACTCACAGACTGAATGAAACAGGCATGAGGCTGGGGATGTTCATAGGCAGATTTTGATTTGGTAAGCTTTCCAGTTTCAAAATCAACGTAATGGTGTCCCTGACCAGGACCATCAATACCATAGGCCCAATGAAGACCGGTGTTGAACCATTGTGGTGAATTTGGGGCAACACGCTGGGTTGCCAACATGTAACGCATTTCATCGAAGTAGGTCTGGGCGTCTTCTTCTGATGAGAAATAACCACCTTTCCAACCCCAATATGTCCAGGTGCCGGCAAGGCGGTCAAACACCTGTTTGGCGCTCATTTCTGAACCAAAGCGCTCACCTTCAGGTAACTTTTCTAATGCTTTATCGTCCGCCTTTGAGCGCCACACAAAGCTAGGAACGGAGTTTTCTTCAACCCGCACCAACTTGGAAGGAACGCCGGCCTTGCGAAAATATTTTTGTGCAATGATATCACCTGCTACCTGCGACCAGGATGCTGGGACCTCAATATCCTTGAGCTGAAAGACGATAGACCCATCTGGGTTGCGGATTTCGCTGGTGGTTTTGCGAAACTCTATGCTTGCATAGGGGTCTCGACCCGCCTGGGTATAACGCCTCTCGAACTTCATGTTTCACCTCGTCAAAGTTGTCGTGGGTCGCGGTTGCGACGTAAAAATATTTTGCAATGGCCAAGATTTCTGCCAGAATTTTTTGCAGATAAAAATGGTAACAGAACATTCTGGGTCAATCAACATCTAGTATATGCCAAGCGTTTTAATAAACAATATATTGTGTTGCGAAGAATCATGGCTTTAATGAAAAAAATCCGCTAACAATCAACATCATAGATAGTGATGGGCCCGAAAATGTCGCAGAATCCTCTTTCAATGATTTTTACATGGTGGAATGGTCTCACCGTGGGCACCTGGTGGTTTACGCGCCGGCATGGCAAGGAAGTTGGTCGTGATGACCAAGGAAATATTTATTATCAGAATCACGATTGGGACCGCCGTTGGGTCATCTATAACGGCTTGAGCGAGGCCAGCCGCGTGCCTGCAGATTGGCATGCCTGGTTGCACGGACTTATTGATGAGCCGCCAACTGATTCACCACTGCCAAAGCAGGATTGGGAACAGGAGCATTTACCGAATCTCACCGGTACCCCCGATGCTTATCATCCCCAGGGATCTTTGTATGGCGATCAACAACCAAAATCGCGTCCCACCTATGAGGCATGGAGGCCCGAATAATGAAATATTCTGTCGTTGAAGTAATTGTGGGCTTTGTTGTCATTCTCGCCGCAGGCCTGTTTGTTTACGAAGCGAGCTCGTCGGTCGATAGCGTGGCAGGTGATCGTATTTCTTTGACGGCTAAAGTGGCTGATGCGGGCGCCATTCGTGCAGGCACCGACGTACGCATGGCCGGTGTGAAGGTCGGTTACGTGACCTCGGTTGCGCTGGACCCCAAAACCTATTTCGCTGAAATCAGCATGGAGATGACAGACAGTCTGGTAATCCCTTCGGATTCCACCCTCAAAATTGCGTCTGAACGTC
>AACY020557982.1_pt1 | contig 15392 bp, 20 predicted proteins | sample 267378 | NCBI WGS metagenome assembly AACY02 (sample SAMN02954345, study PRJNA13694) | marine metagenome | biome: aquatic; feature: ocean; material: water; isolation source: isolated as part of a large dataset composed predominantly from surface... | reverse complement strand
TTGCCCAAATCGCCTGCCATTTTTTTTCTATCTCTTGAAAAGGATACCCCATGTGTGCAATTAAGCAACAAAAATAGCATTTTAAACACGAGCTTTATTGATTAGAGTGAGATTTGTTCCGTCATATTTTCTATTTTTATGGCATAGAACAACTATGTCCGCAACTCGTATATACAAACGCCGTCTTTTAACCTCTTATCTTTCTGTTGTAAGCAGTACTGCATTGGTGCTTTTTGTATTGAGTGTTTTGGGCTTTGTCTTGCTCAACAGTCAGTCCATTGCCAATTACTTTAAAGAACAAGTTGCCATGACCGTTTTTTTGGATGACGAAACCAAAGAAATGGAACGAGAGCAACTGACAACCACCATGCGATTGGCGCCCTTTACCAAATCGGTTCGTTTTGTTTCCAAGGAAACTGCTGCCGCAGAGCACAGCGCTACCATTGGTGAAGATTTTATGGATTTTTTAGGCTATAATCCCTTGCAAGATGCGCTAGATATTGGACTCAAGGCCGAATTTGTTACTACCGAAGTTTTGGACAGTCTTAGCGACGTCATGGAACAAAAGCCCTTTATTTCTGAAGTGCTTTACGACAGACCGCTTATTATTTTACTAAACCAGAACATTGAGCGCTTTGGGTTTTGGCTACTCGTTTGTAGTGCTGTCTTTGTGGCCATCGCACTATTGCTTATTAACCACTCCATTAAATTATCGATTTACAGCAAACGACTGGTGATACAAACCATGTTATTGGTTGGTGCGCGTAAAGGGTTTATTCGACGTCCCTTTATTTGGCGCTACATGCTTTTGGGTACCATTAGTGCAGTGCTTGCGCTTGCTGGCTTTGCGGGTCTTTTGCGTTTTTTGGTACGCTTGGCGCCTCAAGTAGATTGGTGGGGATCTATCGAGAATATTGCATTGTTGTCGGCAGGCATTCTGCTGTGTTCAGTACTTATAAGTGCCATCAGCGCTTATTTTGCTACCCAAAGACACCTCAAATTAACCTATGACATAGTGTATTGATATGAACAACAACAAAGAATTTTTATTTGGCAAACGCGCTTACCGCATTATGGGCTTGGGCATTGCACTAATCGTATTAGGTTTTGTACTTATGACGGGCGGAGGAAGCGATGACCCCAACGTATTTAATCCCGAAATATACAGTCCCATGCGCATCCGTATAGCACCTACATTGGTTTTGGGAGGATTTGCGGTTTTGGTGGTGGCTATTTTAGCTACTAAAAAGAAATAATGGGGTTTTGGGAAGCCATTTTGTTGGGGATTATTCAAGGGCTAACCGAATTTTTACCTGTATCATCAAGTGGTCATTTGGCGCTGTTTACGGCCATCCTCGGCAACGATCAACTGCCTGCCGAAAATCTCCTTTTTACTATTCTAGTGCACGCCGCTACTGCAATTGCCACCGTGATTGTTTTTAGAAACGATATTGAAGCAATCCTTAGTGGTATGTTTAAAAAAGAGCAGCCCGAAACCCGCGCATTTGTTGGTTACGTTGTGGTATCCATGATGCCCGCAGTGGTGATAGGCTTATTCTTTGAAGATCAAATAACAGCGCTTTTTGATACAAACTTGGCGTTGGTGGGCGCCATGCTTTGTTTAACGGCGGCTTTGCTGTTTTTTACCGACAAGGCATCGAGTAAAGAGCAGCCTATCACCTACAAGGTTGCTTTGTTCATTGGGATTGCGCAAGCGATTGCCATACTCCCTGGCATTTCGAGAAGCGGCGCCACAATTGCCGTTGCCTTACTCATTGGAGTCAGCAGGCCAGAAGCAGCGCGCTTTTCCTTTTTAATGGTCATCCCGCTTATTTTGGGCAGCATGGCCAAATCAATTTTAGATCAAGGCGCAGCTGCAGCTATTACTTTTGACCCACTGCCCATGAGTGTGGGATTTTTAGCTGCCCTAGCCTCAGGTGTTTTGGCTTGTAAGTGGATGATTGCACTTGTTAAGCGCAGCAAGCTTCGTTATTTTGCTATTTACTGTCTCTTGGTTGGTATAACCGCATCTGTAGTTGCATGGATATAATACACACAAAAGAAGCTTTTTTAGAAGGGCAGCTATTGCTCATTGACAAGCCCTTTAGGTGGACTTCATTTCAAGTGGTCAACAAAATACGATGGGCCATTCGAAAAGAATTTGATATCAAGAAAATCAAGGTTGGGCACGCCGGCACCTTAGACCCTTTGGCTACAGGGTTGATGCTAATATGCACAGGACGCATGACCAAACAAATTGAGCAATTTATGGGAATGCCAAAAACCTATACAGGAAGCTTCCGTTTGGGCGCAACAACACCATCTTATGATTTGGAAACCAGCGTCAGCGAGCCAAAACCCACAGGCCATATTTCCGCTGAAATGCTAGAAGAAGTGCGTGCTGGTTTTTTGGGGAATATTCAACAAAAACCCCCAATATACGCTGCCATAAAAAAAGACGGAAAGCGTCTGTACTCCCTGGCCAGAGCTGGAAAAACAATTGAAATTCCATCTAGAGAAGCGCAGGTTACCGATTTTAAATTAACAGACGTCAAAATGCCAGATGTCCATTTTTCTGTAAGCTGTAGTAAGGGAACTTACATTCGTTCACTAGCTCACGATTTTGGCCAAAAACTTGGCTGTGGCGCGCATCTTACATCCTTAAAAAGAACAGCCATTGGCAGCTATCCGCTATCAGCAGCCTTGACACTTGATGCATTTTTGCATAGCTTAGAAGCAAAATCCTGACCATGGAACTTTATCGCTGTGACTGGTGTTTGGCAAACCCCACTTACATGGCCTATCATGACACCGAATGGGGCGTTCCCATTTACGATGATGTTACATTATTTGAAGCGCTACTACTGGAAACATTCCAAGCGGGCTTATCTTGGTGGTCGGTCTTACAGAAACGCGATAACTTTCGCAAGGCCTTCTATGGCTTTGACGTGAATCGCATTGCGCAAATGACAACCTATGACGCAGATGGGCTGATGCAAGACAAGGGTATCATCCGCAATCGGGGGAAGATCAATGCAGCCATTTCAAATGCACAATCTTTTATTAAAATTCAGAAGGAGGTTGGTTCATTTAGTGATTTTATGTGGGCCTATACAAATGGGATTCCCATCCAAAACCAATACACCCAAACAAAAGAATTACCGCAAACCACTTCGCTCGCAATACAGATGAGCCATGACCTAAGGAAGCGGGGATTTAAATATATTGGAAAGATCACCATGTATGCACATATGCAAGCCGTTGGTATGGTTAACGATCATGTGGTGGATTGTTTTAGACACAAAGAGGTGACTAGTCTAGGTAATTGAGGAACGCTTTTCGGGAAATCGGCGTTGCCCCCATACTTGCCAAATGTGCGGTGGGTACCTGACAATCGATAAGCTTATAGTTGTTTTTTTTGAGTTCTCGTGCGAGATATATCAAGGCCAACTTACTGGAATTGCTGGATTTGGAAAACATGCTTTCACCACAAAATACCTGTCCAACATCAATGCCGTAGAGCCCACCTACAAGTTCGGGGCCGTCCCAAACCTCCACGGAATGTGCATGACCTTGCTCGTGTAATGTTTCATAAACTTCCACGAGTCCGGGTGTGATCCACGTACCTGTTTGCCCAAAACGTTTCACGCGAGCACAAGCCTTTACCACCTCATTAAAAGCCTTGTCAAAAGTAATTTCATAGGTGTTTTTACGCATAAAAGTACGCATGCTTTTGGAAATTCTCAATTGGTCGGGGAAGAGTACCATTCTTGGATCAGGACTCCACCAAATTAAAAAATCATCCTTTTCAAACCATGGAAAAATACCTTTTTGATAGGCCAACAACACCCGTTCTGGCCGTAGGTCTCCACCAACAGCAACAATCCCCTCTTCCGTTGCTAAATGAGGTGAAGGAAAACGCAATGCTTCAGAAAGATGATACATGTTGTTAGAACGGCAGGTCGTCTGGCGTTTCTTTATCTGTCTCAGGCATGGTTTCGAATGGTGGTGCGGCTGGTGATGGTGCTGGGGCCTCATCAACAGCATCAATACGCCATCCTTGGATAGAATTAAAATACTTGATTTCCCCTTGTGGACTTTGCCATTCGCGACCGCGAATGTTGATGCCCACTTTAACGCGCTGACCCACATTGTATGCATTGAGTAAGTTGCACTTATCTTGCACAAATTCAATCAAAATATGCTGTGGATATTGCTCTTCGGTCGTTAGCACCAGTTCGCGTTTTTGAAATCCATTGGATCCATATTCTTTTGTCTCGTCAATTTGTTTGATTTTTCCTGTAATTTCCATGCTTCAGTTAATGTTATTAATGAACTCCTATTGACTTTTTCTATTCCCTAAAAAATGGTTAAAAACTAAAAATCAAGGCGAGTTTAATACAAATCTACTCAATTTGCAGATAATCTAAACGTTGAAATTACACTATATTCGTAGTCATGAGTGCTAATACATTAACAGCTTATCCGCGACTAATCCGATTGGTGGGGTTTTTAATGGCGCTTGGCTTTGCGGGCATAACACTTTGGAACACCTATAGATTAATTCAGCGCATAGAAGATGACGAGAAACAACAGATGGAGCTTTGGGGATTAGCACAACAAAAACTGGCTTCCAATAAAGATCTTGACAACCCTATTGACCCACTGACATTTCAGATATTAACTGCTGAAAACAGCATTCCTATGATTGTTGTTGACGACCAAAACAACTTGCTATTTTCCAACAATATCAACCAACGAAAACTCGCTCAAGATTCATTGGGTTATATCCAAAAGCTTAAAGAGGAATTTGGTGCGGTGCACGCCCCAATAGATATCACATACGAAGACAGTTTGTATCAAAAAATGTATTACGGCAGGTCAAATCTCATCTATCAGTTAAGGTACTACCCTTTTGCTTTTTTATTGATTGTCGTGTTTATAGGCGGGCTGGTTTACGCCTTCTACAAAACCAATCGGCAAGCAGTTGAAAACAAGCTATGGACAGGCATGGCCAAGGAAACTGCACATCAATTGGGAACGCCCATTTCATCTTTGCTGGGTTGGCTTGCCATATTAGAAAAAGATGTAGACCCAAAAATGTTAAACCAAATAAAAAGGGACCTAACACGCTTGGAAACCATCAGTGCGCGCTTTTCCAAAATTGGATCGCTTCCAAACAGGGATAAAACAAAAATAAGCACTGTTATACAAGACTTAACGGAGTATATGCAAATACGTATGCCCAAAGATATTACACTAGAGCTGCACTTGATTGGCGAAGAAAAAGAAGTGAGCATCAACGCCGAACTGATGAGTTGGGTCTTGGAAAACCTCATTAAAAACAGCATAGATGCCATTCGTGGAAAAGGTAAAATAAGCATTGAATTGTCATGGGATAAGGCTGCGCTTATATCCATTATAGATAGCGGAAGTGGAATTCCTAAAAAACTACACCGCTCGGTTTTTGAGGCAGGCGTAACAACAAAAAAACGGGGTTGGGGTCTTGGTCTTGCTCTTGCAAAACGCATTGTAGCACAATATCACGGTGGAAAACTAAGGCTGGTTAACAGTTCTGGCTCGGGCACCTGCTTTGAGATACAGCTACCTATTGCTTAAAAGCAGTGCTAATTTGCTGAGTTAACGTTTGCATCTCCTCTTTTGACGGCGCAACCTTCTTTTTAAATGTTGCGTCTGCCATATCATTTAAAGGAATTAGATGAACATGAACGTGGGGTACTTCTAGGCCAATTACTGTTAACCCGATACGCTTACACGAAACCACTTGTTCTAGTGCCGCAGCCACACTACGGCTAAACATCATCAGCTCTTGGTATTCGGAAGGGCTTAAATCAAAAAGTTTATCAACTTCCTTTTTTGGCACACAAAGGGTATGCCCCAGTGCATTGGGATTGATATCTAGAAAGGCTATGTGCTGTTCGTCTTCAGCCACGATAAAGGCAGGAAGTTCACGAGCGATAATACGACTGAATAAAGACGGCATTAGCGGTCAATGGATAAGATTTCAAACTTGATTTTACCACTGGGCACAGAGACCTCTGCGACATCGCCCACTTCTTTACCCAATAGACCTTTACCAATTGGAGAGCTGACAGAAATTTTGCCAGACTTAAGGTCGGCTTCACTTTCAGCAACAAGGGTATAATTCATCTCCATGTTGTTGGCTAGGTTCTTAATACGTACTTTAGAAAGCACCAATACTTTAGAAACATCCAACTGCGACTCGTCAATAACACGTGCGTTAGCAAGGGTCTCTTCCATCTTGGAAATTTTCATTTCCAACATACCCTGAGCTTCTTTGGCAGCATCGTATTCGGCGTTTTCACTCAAGTCGCCTTTGTCCCTAGCCTCGCCAATTGCTTGTGAAGCACGAGGACGCTCCACGTCCTTGAGGTAATTTAACTCCTCTCGCAATTTTTTTAGCCCTTCAGCAGTATAATATGAAACTGTACTCATTTTTGGGGTATAGTTAAAAAATCCCTTAATTCGTAAGGGATTTGTACAAATATACAATTTTCCTCAATTTTGAATAATCTTCGAATGAAATACATGATATTTATTGGTTTTTTGGTAGTACTGGGCTGCTCAAAGACAGCTGTAGAGCGCAATCCATTTTTGATTGAAAATAGCTTTGACCAGCGTATTAATTTAGCATTGCCAGCTTTTGATAATCTAAACTATGCTGGCGGTAGCCTCTACTGGCCTAATGGTGGCATTAGAGGTTTGCTGCTCTATAATTTGAATGGCAATACCATTCTGGCTTGGGAAGCCAGTTGCCCAAATCATGAACTTAAAAGTTGCTCTACCTTACAGACTGATGATTTGGTTAGTCCGACTGCCTCTTGCGCTTGTGAAGACTATCAGTATAGCTTGGCTACTGGGCAGCCCCTTACAGAGGGAGCTACCTATAGCCTATTGTTTTACAAAGTGCAGCAAAATGGAACCCAAGTACGTATCTACAATTAAAATTGTAGCGTAAGTCCGGCCATGAAATGGCGTCCTGCCTGTGGATAGTATCCAACCCCTTCAATTGTAGTCACAACATTTGGTACAGAATAATCATCGTCATACGTATAGAAATACCCATTAGAGCTTATCAATGTATCAAAAATATTGTGTAGATGCAGGTTTAGATTTAGAGTAGGCCCATTTTCCTTATGCAGCAGCAACGCCTGTACTTGAATGTCGTTTATCAAATAACCTTCCAGCTTAGAAAGTTCGGCGTCTATATTCCCCATATACTGCTCTCCCACATACTTGCTAACAAACGAAACAGACCAATCGTTCAGCGTATAGGTTAATTGTTGAGCTGCTATAAGCGATGGCGAAAAGGCTAGGTGGGTATCACCCAATGCTTCTAGTGCACCATCTCTTTTAAAGTATTTGTCTCTATTTCTATTTTTACTCCAAGACAGGTTTGCCTGCCAATTCCAATGGGGTGCAAATGCCCATGCGCCTTCTAACTCAATACCACGGCGATAACTATCTCCAGAGTTGGCACGGATAGGCGCACCCACTTGATCAATGGCACCTGTAAGCACCAATTGGTTTTTGTAGCCCATGTAGTAAAGATTTGCATTTAACATTGCGTTGCTTGTTTTCCAACGCCAACCCAATTCAAAATCATTTAATTCTTCAGGAACGGGATTGCCGTTTTCGAAATCGGTTCGGTTGGGTTCTTTGTGTGCCTTGGCAAAAGAGATATAAAATTGGTTGTTAGCATTGGGTTTATACAAGACACCTGCTTTAGGGTTAAAAAATGTATGCGCGTCGTTTACGTTAAAACGCTCAGGTCCAGCTACCTCACCGCTAACCTTGTAGTCTACCCAGCGAAGTTGTGCATCTGCATATAAATGCCATTTTTGATTGATGGATACATCCCATTTGTAAAAAATATTGCCATCCTTTTTCTTACCTATATTTTCATAAAAGCGATGGCCTGGGTTCACATCAGCCCTATTGGCCCACATGAGCTCGCCAAAGTGTAGACTTTCATAAGAACTGTAATAAGCACCGGCACTAATGTTGTGTTTTTCTTTTTGATAATGATACAACAAATTGGCGGCATAAAAATCGTTATGTAACCATTTACGCACTGCATTTTCAGTGGCTGTTATGCTTTGTCCGTTGATTGAAAGCGGTGGTAATTTTAAATAGCCATAATCTGTATCTCCTCCATAACTTACGTTTTTATCATACCACAAATCGTAAAACTCTTGATAGTAGCCATAGCCATGGGTATAGTTCAGCCCTAAAGACAACCTGCTAGAGTTGCTAAGACGCTGTTCAATATGCAATTGGGTGTGATCTTGATTGTAATTATCTACTTGATCATTGTAATAACCTTCCAACATTCCTTCTTCGTCATACTGTTCTCCAGCAGGGTTATAGGTTCTATTGACCGCTAACACATCAGCCGTAACTCCATACCAAGCTTGGTTCGTACGCTCATGACCACCAAAAGTCAATGCTTTTATTTTGGTATTGACACTGCTGTAGGTTCCCTGTAAGAAATATCCTTTTAGATTTGATGATGCGCGATCAATATAGCCGTCGGAAGTTATGCCAGACAGGCGTCCGCTTAACTCAAATCCGCTTTTGGATAGCCCAGTTGAAAACTTGACCGTATTTTTAAAGGTATTAAAGCTACCAGCGCTAGAAGCAAGTTGCGCATACGGTTTTTCAGATGCTTTATCTGTTTCAAGATTGATACTTGCCCCAAAGGCGGCTCCGCCGTTTGTAGATGTTCCTACGCCGCGCTGCACTTGAAGATTATCTATCGATGATGCAAAGTCGGGCAAATCTACCCAATAGGTATTGTGTGATTCAGAATCGTTGTATGCAATACCGTTAATGGTAACATTTACTCTGGTGGCATCGCTACCACGAACCCTAATTCCAGTATATCCAACCCCAGCACCTGCGTCGCTAGTGGTCACTACATTGGGTAAAAAGCGCAACAAAACAGGAAGGTCTTTCCCCAAGTTTTGTTTGTTTAGCTCTTCTTGAGAGACATTGGTAAACGCCATAGGCGTATCTTCATTGGCCCTAAGGGCACTAACCGTAACAGATGATAGGGCTACGGTACTTACTGTGAGTGAGTCTTGTGTGGTGTTTGCTTGTTGTGCCATCAGGCTACAACCAAGCATAAGTGTAATAATGTATTTCATTTGCGTGAAGCAAATAAAGGGGTATTATTTACGATGGTTTTTAAAGTGAAACAAATTCCTTGGCAGCATTACCTGCCCAGGTTCGATGGGTATAATCTCAGCCGTTAGGCACCCCTAGAGATGGTACAAATATAGTTTAATTAAATCGATTGGTGCATGGGTCGCAACAAATCATTTACGGTTTTTACTGGATTAAAAGTACGGACGGGTACTTCCACAAAAATAGTGTTCCAATCTGCCATTCCACCATTCCACAAACCCGGACGTTCCATGGCCTTTATTGCTACTCCACCTAAAGACTTTTCAACCACAAAGTAGCTGTCGTTATCCACAAAATTTTTCAAATTATATTTATTCCCTTTGTAGTCATAGGTTGCACAAACAATATCAACTGGATTGAAGTGGGTGCCCGATTTAAAAATATCTTTTTGAGCGGTATTTGACATATTGACTTGTGCACTTTCAACAATTTGAAGACTTGTCTGACCTGACTTTTCAACCCAAAAAGGACCTCCACCAGGCTCACCTTCGTTTTTAACCATACCGCAAACACGTAATGGACGGTTGAGCTTTTGTCGCAGGAATGCGTGCAAAGCCTCTCCAGGCAGGTTTTTGGGAACGTCTACATTGAGTTGATCTTGAACAAATGTTTTAATTCTATCCAAATCTGCTGTGTCCTGTTCTTCAAGTGCCCGACTGAACGTATGGATTTGCTTTAGCTTGGATAGCAGTACACCCGCCAGTATTTTTTTGTAAAAGCCTGCTTTTTTGTGGTAAGCTGCAACAGCAACATTGTCAATATTGCTTAAAAAAACAATTGCCTCTTTCAGGTCGTTTAGGTTGTCGATAAGTGCTCCGTGACCAGCCGCCCTGAAAAAAAGATTACCCTTTTGGTCGCGATAAGGACTGTTGTCTAACTTGGCCGCTATGGCATCTGTACTTCTTTTTTGATGAGAAAAAGAAACATGGGTATAAATAGCGTTAGTTGTGTTTATTTCATTAACGCTTTTTGAAAGCGAATGCTGAAAGCTTTCTTTTGATGCCGGCGGAATGGTAAAGTGAATGTTCATGGATTTGTTAGCTACCATAAATTCTTTTGAAAAAAACAACTGTTCTTCTGCAGCATTTCGGATCTCACCCGTATAGTTGTGAAAAGGAATAAGCGCTTTGGGCAGCGTACTTAGTAGTTCTACTGTTTTAAGAATGAATAGAAACCTGTAATCTTTTTGAAAAGCACCATTTTGAAGTTCTGTTATTTGAGACTTGATACTTTGGTAAAAAGGAAGTTTTTCGAGCCCACCCAAAAAGATGGCGAGTTTGTATGTCTTTTTTCTATTGAGGTAGCTCCGTAATGTTTCTTTTTTGGGATCATAGCGATTGGCAAAGTAATGCAAGAATTTAAACATCCGAGTGGCCATCCCCGATGCTGGAATAAAACGCACAAGTGAAAAAGACTCCTTTTCCGAATCAAATAGTGCGGCAAAGTCTTGCATTTGTTGTTGTGATAACACTTGTATGCCGTCCCCTTGCGTGGCTGGTCTTAGTAGTTTGGCAGCATTGGTTTCTTTTTCAAGAAGTGTAAGTTGTGCTGCTACATCATCTGTTGAGATGCCAATATCATCAAATAGTGCTAAATCTTGTTTCGTAAAACTATCTTTCATGCATATTGTTTTAAACAGTCCATGACTTTCAAAATGCGCACCTCATGGGTGCCCTGTAAAATGGTGTAGGTAATATTGTTTTCGTTTAGCGCAGTTTTAAACGCAGCTAACATCTCGTGGCGTTGATGGGGGCGGTCCCGCAACAAGTCCTGTTCAAAAGGAACGTCAATATCCGTTAAAAAGTATATGTCGTAGTGATTTACTTTGTTTGCCTCTAAAACGCGTGTGTCACACCAGCCATCAAAATAAGTTTTTGCATACACTTCCGTAGAAAGCAAATTTGTGTCACAAAATAGAAATGTATCGGCTTGTTGAAGTGCTTGATTTTCAAGTCTCATCTGCCCTTTAGCAATAGGGTAAATATCTTCTGGAGCACATATTTCACCTGTACGTGCTCGTTTTTCTTCGAGATATTCCCGTGCAAATTCAGGCACCCATTTTGTTTTAAATGCTTTTGCCAGAGCCTTGGCTAGCGTAGTCTTTCCCGTAGATTCAGGTCCAAAAAACACAACTCTTATACAGCTGCTTGCGTGTTGTTTAAGGTTTTCTTCCATGCTGAATAACCGTAAATGGCAATGAGTGTAAATATAAGGTATTGAACGGAGGTAAAAGCGAGTCCTTTGTAAAGGTATAAGGGAACCGAAATAACATCACCCACAATCCAAAAAATCCAATTTTCAATTTTTTTACGTGCCATTAACCACATACCTACAAAAAATACAGCTGTGGTAAGCGTATCAACATAGGCTGTCCAGGTACTCCACTTTCCCGCCGACTCATATAGTGTATAAACAAAGGCGAGTGTTGCCACAAAAATAATTACAGAAGACTTTTTTTCTGCTACTGTAGTACGCGATATGGGAGTAAAGGCATCGTTTGTTTTTCGCGTCCATATGTACCAGCCATAGATACTCATGGCAAAATAATATGCGTTTATCATCATATCTCCGAGTAACTCCCACTTAAATAGAAGATAAACAAAGATTCCCGTTGAAATTAATCCGGTGGGAAACACCCAGATGTTGTTTTGCTTGGCAAACCAAACACTTAAAAAACCAAAAATCACAGCTGTAATTTCGAGTGTGATATCTACAGAAGCATATGATGTATACTGGACAAAGATCGTGTCTATAAGTTCTTGCATATTAATTTGTTTTGAGCGCTACAGCACAAGAAAATTGTGGCCAATGATAAATCCAGTTTTTTAATTCAATTATTTGTTCATTTATATGAACCGCTGCAACGGGGTGCTCACTTTCCATTTGAGTAGTTCTGATATGTTGAAGAAAGCTCAATCCTTTTTTGCCAAAGGCTTTGTAGGCGGCTTCTTTTATGCACCACTGCGTGGTTCTGTAGCGATCTGTCTCTTGTGATTGGCGCTCTGAGGTGTGCAAGAATTTGGGGGCAATTCGCTGTACTTTAGGTCGCTCTTTTTCGATATCTATACCCAGGGGGTTGTTACCCACTGCTATTGCAGCAAAATTATGAGAATGCGTAATGGAAATAAACTTTCCGTCAGCTAAATGCGGTTTTCCAAATGCATCATAATGCAATGCGGCTGGGGTATATCCAAGTGCCTTGAGCAAATGCCTAACGCTCAAAAAGCCTTTCAGGTGTACACTCGATTTCATAGTGACTAACCTGTTGATACACATATCGGTAAGTGAAATATCTTGGCGCAACCAATCCTCAGGTTCATCTATCTGCCACACCAAAAACTGCGTATTGTAAGGGAGCTGTTCTTGTTTGTAAATGGGCATGATATGTTGTAAATTTGTCAGCTAATTGCTAGAAATCAAATATACAAATATGGCTACGAAAACGACTACCTACGTGCCCTATAAAGTCAAAGACATTACGTTGGCTGATTGGGGAAGAAAAGAAATTGAATTGGCAGAGGCAGAAATGCCTGGTTTGATGGCACTGCGCGAAGAATATGGTGCTGAGCAGCCGCTCAAAGGTGCGCGCATCGCTGGATGCTTGCACATGACCATTCAAACAGCTGTGCTAATCGAAACACTTACAGCGCTTGGGGCAGATGTTACATGGAGTTCATGTAATATTTTCTCAACGCAAGACCATGCTGCAGCGGCAATTGCTGCTGCTGGAATTTCTGTTTATGCTTGGAAAGGCATGAATGAAGAAGAATTCAACTGGTGTATCGAACAAACGATATTCTTTGGTGAAGATCGCAAACCCCTAAACTTGATTTTAGATGATGGTGGCGACCTAACCAATATGATTCTTGATGAATTTCCTGAGCTTGCTGCAGGCATCAAAGGACTCTCTGAAGAAACAACCACGGGTGTGCACCGTTTGTATGAGCGTATGCAAAACGGAACACTTCCGTTACCTGCCATTAACGTAAACGACTCGGTAACCAAGTCGAAGTTTGACAACAAATACGGCTGTAAAGAATCAGCGGTTGATGCGGTACGTCGTGCAACAGACATCATGCTTGCTGGAAAGCGCGTTGTTGTCGCTGGATATGGTGATGTTGGTAAAGGCACCGTTGCTTCTTTCCAAGGCGCAGGCGCCATCGTTACCGTAACTGAAATTGACCCAATTTGTGCGCTTCAAGCCTCTATGGATGGTTTTGAAGTAAAGAAACTAGAAACAGTCATTGGTAACGCAGACATTGTTGTAACGGCTACAGGAAACAAAGACATTGTTGCTGAGCGTCATTTCCGTGCCATGAAAGACAAAGCCATTGTATGCAACATTGGTCACTTTGATAACGAGATTGATATGGCATGGTTAAATGATAACTACGGCGATAGCAAAGTAGAAATTAAGCCCCAAGTAGATAAATATACGTTGGAAGGCAAAGATATCATTGTACTTGCCGAAGGCCGATTGGTAAATCTAGGCTGTGCTACGGGCCACCCTAGCTTTGTGATGAGCAACTCGTTTACAAACCAAACGTTGGCGCAGATAGAGCTTTGGAAAAATGCCGATAACTACGAAAATAAGGTGTATATGCTGCCCAAGCACTTGGATGAAAAAGTAGCGCGTTTGCACCTAGAAAAACTCGGTGTTGAGCTAGAAGAATTAGATAAAGATCAAGCGGATTATATCAGCGTACCCGTAGCCGGACCCTATAAACCTGAATACTACCGCTACTAAAATTCCATTTTAGAACTGTACCAAACCCCGAGGCGATTGCCTCGGGGTTTTGTTTTTTAGTGTACCGCAGGGGTTTACTGCTGTGGTTCTACAGAAACGTACGAGCGGTTGTTTTTCTTTTTGGTAAAACGAACAACGCCATCTACTTTGGCGTGAAGCGTATGGTCTTTACCTAGATATACATTCTCTCCTGGGTGGTGTGCGGTACCGCGCTGACGAACAATAATGTTCCCTGCAATCGCGTGCTGTCCACCAAATATTTTTACGCCTAAGCGTTTCGATTCCGATTCTCTACCGTTCTTGGAACTACCTACTCCTTTTTTGTGTGCCATGGCTTAATCTTTTATTTTTTTGCTTCAAGTGCCGCAATCAAGTCGGCTTTTTTCATAGATGAAATTCCCGCAATACCTGCTGCTTTGGCTAGCTCCTTTAGCTCCGCTACTGTTTTTGATGAAAAATCAGCAGCTGCCTTAGGGGCAGCTTTTTTTGCAGCTTTTGGTGCTGCTGCTTTAGGCGCTTCTGCTTTCGCTTTTGGTGCAGCCTTTTTGGCTTTACCAACTCCAACAGATTCGATGACAATTTCTGTCAACGACTGACGGTGACCGTTTTTAACACGGTAACCCTTGCGGCGTTTCTTTTTAAATACTATTACTTTGTCGTCCTTTAGGTGACGTACCACTTTTGCTTCTACCGAAGCATTGGCTACAGCCGGGGCGCCTACAGTAACCTTGTCACCGTCAGCCATCATAAAGACTTGGTCAAAAGAAACCTTGTCTCCTGTTTTGGCGTCCAATCGGTGAACAAATACCTTCTGGTCTTTTGCAACTTTAAATTGCTGCCCTGCTATATCTACGATTGCAAACATAACTTTTGTTTTTAGTGCTTTTTCATGAAACGCTCGCAAATATACAATCTTGTATTATATCAGGCAATATTTTTTTATTATAACCTTAATATTAGCAAATCGCTTGGGATTTCATAAAAAATATAAACAATGTGATACTGAAGGATTAAATATCCCACAAAATAATTAATTTAGATTAACTAAAATATTTTACCATGAAACATCTCCTTTCCATAACACTATTATTTGTATTGGGTTTTGTAAGAGCGCAATCGGTCTCCTTTGAAGAATACGATTTAACTAACGGTTTACATGTCATCCTACATCAAGACAACACAGCTCCTGTGGTAACCACATCTGTCATGTACCACGTCGGTGCTAAAGACGAACAACCTGACAGAACAGGCTTTGCCCATTTTTTCGAACACCTTCTGTTTGAAGGCACTAAAAATATTGAAAACGGCGCGTGGTTTTCTATAGTCACCGAAAATGGTGGGTCCAACAACGCCAATACCACAGACGACCGTACTTATTATTATGAAGTTTTTTCCTTCTAACAACCTTGAGCTT
>AACY020312314.1_pt1 | contig 15394 bp, 15 predicted proteins | sample 267378 | NCBI WGS metagenome assembly AACY02 (sample SAMN02954345, study PRJNA13694) | marine metagenome | biome: aquatic; feature: ocean; material: water; isolation source: isolated as part of a large dataset composed predominantly from surface... | reverse complement strand
GTTTTTGATTGCATCGTAAAGCGCTTCCTCGGCCTGCTCACGCTCGGCCGGGGTAGCGTCGGCCGGAAGAGAATCGAGTTCGGCCTGACGACGATTTCGTTCTCGGCGAGCCTCTTCTTCTTCTCTCTGGGCCTCACCGAGAACAGTATCAGCGAGATTGCCGGCCAGGCGGTCGAGGGCGTTGCTGAATGCTTCGGTTGAGCGAACGGCGGAAAGGTTGCCGTCTACCGACTCGCGGATTCGCTGCAACTCCTCTTTGCGGGCCTCAATTGTTTCACGGGTCAAGGCAATGTCGTCGGCCGTTCCCAGGGTACCGTCGTCACCTGCGGATGCTCCGGCTGCTAGCTCTGACGTGATTCGATCAAACTCTTCTGCAAGAGCACGCTGATCTGCGGCCAGCGGCCCGAACCCCCCGAGGGAGTTTGCAATGATGTCCTTTGAATCACTCAGGGACCCGGCGACTTCGGTTGCTGAGTCAAGCAGGCTCAAACGAAGCTCAAGAAGTGCCCGCTCAATCGGTGCCTTGAGGCTGCGGAGCACAGACTCAAGCTCGCCGATCTGCTGGTTTACTACTTCAAGCTCCGGCGAGTTTGCTTGGTCCCGTCGAAGTTCTGCGGCACGTCCTGCTAACTCGTAAATGCGTTCATCCAAGATTTCCGAAATCTCAAATACACTTGTGTCGAAGCCCTCGATTGGATCTATTGCAGCCTGGACTCGGGCCCTTGCTTCCTGAATTCTTTGCTGCGTTCTCTCCCGAAGTGGTTCTATTTGCCTTTGGACGGCCGCACCATCAAACAGGCGTCCCCTGCTTGCCCTCATGATAATTCCCGTTTCCTGGGCTTGCAGCTGCTCTTCAAGAGATTGCACTAGCTCGCCCAGAGCATCGCCCACGTCCACCCGGCGGTTCCCCGCCTGTCTCGCCAATCGCCGCTCTTCCTCTTGCGAGGCCGCGATTCTCCTCTCAATGCCGACCCTCGCACCGGCGTCTGTCTCGTTCTCAAGTTCGTTTCGCAGGTCAACCTGGATCGCTCGCTGCTCGTTGACGCCGGAGTCGAGTGAGGCAGCCTGCTCCTGACGAATCTCTGCTGACTTTCTGCGGATGTCTTCGATCTGCCGAGCAAAATCCCTTGCTCGCTCCGTCGCACCATCGAAGATTTCACGAGTCAGCGAATCGCCGAGAGAGTCGAACGCCTGCTTCAGTTCTTCGACGAGACTCTTCTGCCTCGCGAGGGCGTCATTCAGCGCCTGCGTCTTGTCTTCGGCGTCGACGCTGCCCTGAATCCACTTGATCAGAGCCACGGTTGCCTGCGCAGCAATGGCAACTCCGAGGCCAATGAACAAACCCGTGGTGTCGCCTATGATGAACGCCAACTGCGTGATGTTATTCTGGACGGCCCGAATCTTCTGCGTGAAGTCGCCCGTCGCAGAGAAAAAATCGTCGATAGCAAACGCCGCCTGCTGGGCGCCAAGGCTAAGCCTGTCGAAGCCGCCGCGGGCAATGTCACCGCCGCGTGTAATTTCGCGGAAGGCGGCCCGCCGACCAATCTTGCCCGTGGCGGCGGCAGCGGCAGCGGCGTCCCGCGTGATTTGCTGTAGCTCCCTCTGGAATGCTTCCGACCCGATTGTGCCCTCGCTAGTGGCCCGCTGGATCGCTGCCCGTAGGCGGTCGAATTGCCTCGCCCCCTCGCTGCCTGCCGTCGCCCCCACGCGATTGAGAATCTGCTGGAGAGCTTGGAGATTCCCAATGGCTCCGCGAATTGCCGTGTCGTTACGGCCGTCAGAGAACGAGCCGATGTTCTGTACCTGGCTGAGCCGCCGGATGTCTGCCGAAAGTCTAGTGACCTCGTTGCTGGCGTTCTCTATCTCAGCAGAAAATCTTGCGGGGGACTTCTCAATCTGCAAAAACTGTGACCTGAGTCGCTGTAGGTCCGGCAGCAATCTCCGGCGAATCGGCTCTGGAAGCGTGTCAAATTTGCCCTGCAAAGACGTGATGCCGCTTCCCAGGACCGCGACCTGACGGGCCGGGTCGTCGAGTGCGTCTCCGAAGATGTCCCTCGCCGGGGAGGCGTTGAGCTTTGAGACTTCGTCGCGGACACTCTGCAATATGCTTGCCGCACGCCCCAGCTTTTCGATCTCGCCGGACTCAATCAACCTTGCGGCTCTTTGGAGACGCTGGCCGAAAGCCGCACGCTGCTCTTGCTTGAGTCTTGAAACATCGCCGATCAGCGAGTTTACCTCTTGCCTGGCTTGGTCAAAGTTTTGAACCCTGCCGGTAATCGTAAACTCTACCCTGTCGTCAAGTTGCTGAATCCGCTGCCGCACGTCGTCGGCGGCTTTTTGGGCCTGCTCGGTTCTTAGGTTGAACTCAGCGCCTGAGTTTACCTGCTGCTTCAAATCCGACAACGCGACCCGGGCGCGTTCTAGGTCTTCATCTCCAATCGCATCTATTACAGCGTTGATTTTCAGGGAGCCTCTTTGCTCATCATTGAGCCTGTCGACAGTACCTAGGATTCGCTGTAGTTCCGACTGAACTTGGTCGAGGTTCTGCGGGCGCCCCGTGATGACAAAGTCGGCATCTCTTCTGATCCGATCGATCGTCGCCTCTAGCTGCTGTGCCTTTTGCCTCGCTTCCTCGGAGTCAACGTCAAGCCGCCTGCGTTCTTTCAGGGCCGCATTGATCCGCTTGATTATTTGCTCTGCAACCGGCAGGTCTTTAATGTCTTCTTCGCTTACAATCCGGTTGAGCGCGCCAATGTCAATGTCAAACGAGGCTGTTGTTGATGCGTCGAGGCGGCCAACATCGGCGATGACCTGTGCAAGCTGCTGCCTGACCTGCTGGAAATTCTGTACTCGTCCAGTTATCGCGAATTCCGACTGCTGCCGCAGGCGGGCCAGTTCTTCCGCGACCTCTCGGGCTTTTTGCCGGTCTGCCTCAAGCCTGGCCGCTAGCTCGGAGCTTCGCGAGGCTCTAAGGTCTTCGTCTGAGAGTATGTTTAGCCGGCCGGATGCCTGTATAGTCCTCGTGATCCGGTCTACGGTCTGGCCTGCGTTCTCAAGTTGACCTGAAATTCTTGAAACGTCTTGTGTGAGCCCTTGGGCTCTGGCGTTCTCAAGCCTAGATTGAGTCTCCAAGGCAAAATTAGACGCCTGCCGTAGGCGCGAGACCAACTCTGAGACGCCTGACGACTCTATGGTTCCTGCATCAAAAGACGCAGCAGCGACGGCCGCTTGGTTCGCTCGCTGTATCCTCTGAGAGAACCTGGGGTCTTGAAACCGCAACTCCTGCCCAGTCGGAAGCGTGTTTACGGACTCAGAAGCTTCCGCCAGCCTGAGAATTGAGGCTCTCGTCCTGTCAACAACGCGAGCAACCCGGTCAAACTCGTCCTGCCCTACTCGGCCTCCCTCTCGAATCGATGTCTCCAGCTCTTGAACGGCCCTCTGGGCGACGTTCAACGCCGGCGTAAAGGAGGCTTGAACGCCCGCGCCAAGCTGCTCAAACTGCTTGACTGAGGAGGATAGCGGCCGCGCTATCTCGTTGGCGACAGAAAATAGCTGCTCAAGCTGAGACTTTGCACGGCCGATGGTCTCTGCGTTGACTGTCTCAATGACCGCTCGGATTTTTGTGTTGTCAATCGTGTCAAGGTCTTCGACCAGTTTATCAACGGACTCTTTGCCGGTGATCTTGAGCGCGACATCGACAGATGAACTCCCCTGCCGCTGCAATTCCCGCAGCTTTATCTGCAACTGGCCGATGCCGGTGACGATGCCGTCAACCCCCTTAAACGCCAATCGCTGGCTAACGGCGGCGTTTAGGGATCGCTGAAACTGCTGGAGGGGCGTGAGTATCGACTTGAGGGAACGGTCGGCATCGCGACTTGCCCGATTGATGTCCGTCTGGACCGCCTTGGCGAAGTTGCGTGTCTGCGCCGCAGCCTCGTTAATCCCACGAACATATCCAGCGGTATTCGCCGAGACGATAGCCGAGATTTTGCCGAGGTAACTAGCCACCGTTCGCTTCTTTCCTCGACTGCATCATCTTAGCAAAGCTCTCTAGCTGCTTCTCCATGTCGGTCTTCGATTGCGGGCGGCGGACGACCGTCGGGATAAACGTGTCCTCGTCGGGGACACGTTTGTAGTTCCCCGACGAGGCCATGATCACCCGGCACAGGCGTGCCGTCTGCCACCAGCTATCAGCAATCGGCCACCGCTGGTCATACGCAAACCATTCGCTGAGTTCCTCGCTGTCGACCTCTGCCAGTAACTGTTTGACCGACTTCCCGAGAGCAAGCGCTAGCTTGAAGTAGAACTGTCGCTCGGGTCGCCGGAAGAGTCGTTTCCCAGTTGCTCCACGTCCTCATTCCGAAAGGCGTTCAGAGACCACGCTCTGTCGAACAGGCGTGCCAGGACGACGGCGGATTTCTTGCCAAGCTCGTCCACCTCTTTCTCGGTGAACAATCGCTCGCCGCTGTCGTCGCAAAGAGTCAGCACGAGAAATCGCGACCGGAAGTTCTTCATCTTCTGGTCAGAATACGCCTCCTCGAAGGAGTCGCGGTCTGTGCCGGTCAACACCTTGATGCAGACATCACCGCCCCACTCGGGAACGCTGACAGTTTCGAGCTTGTTGTCATTCGCCGCCAGAATCTTGGCCTTTGAGAGTGCCATTGTTAAACCTTCTTTGAAGCACTCGCCGTCCTGGCGGAAAACTCATCCTGCTAGCTGCCGTAGTAGTCGGTGATCGTGAACTCAAGCGAACCGCGGATAACATCTCCCACCGACGCCTGGACGCTGCCTCCGGTGCAGACTGCGTTCCGAGTCAGCTCGTATGGGCCTGAGATCACCAGCGATCTTCTGTATCCGATAATGTTCTGCGGATTACTGAACCTAGAGTCTGCCATGAACTCCAAAGAGATGGTGCCGGGCTGGGTCTCCCCAGTCGCCACCATCACGTTCGCGCCGATCGGGGAGACGGCCGATGTCATGTCGGTTAACCGCTCCGTGGGCGGCGTAAAGGAAAACGCGGTCACCACAAATTTCGTGGAGCCAAACCTTGCCGCGGTCCCCTGAGCAGTTATCCCTGCCATCGTTTTCGCTCAGGCAACCCGGAACGTCGCACTGCCGGAAATGAGAGCCCCAACGGAACCCGTGATTGAAGACGAAGCGACGGTCGCAGTGGCGTTGTTGACCCCGGCGTAGGTGCCGGAGAAAGCGATCAAGCCGCTACTGCCCGCGGAAATGATGTGGGACCCGATATAGTCGACCGAGACTTCACTGTCAGTGGCGAATCCGCCGACATACTCGCGGCTGCCGCCAGCGGCGATGCCGAGGTGGCTGCCGTCGATCAAATCCTGCGTTTGGCTGTGAGTGAAACTTGTAATCGAATACTCGGCGCCGTTGAAAGTGAACTTCGTTCCTTGGGCTGAAGTGCCGGCCATGCGTTTTCTCCTTGGTCTATTCGGAGGCTTCGTGCCAACGAATCTGGTACAGTTGTCTCACTTCGTAAGCGGGTGGGAGTTGCGAGCCTGACACCGTCGGGTCGAGAAAGTCATCGACTTCGGATGTCAGCCTTATATCATCTATTGTAACACCAGCCAATGTGCCGATGTTGCCATCGAGGCAAAGCCGAACCTCCTCGGCCAACTCCCGCACCGCACCGTAAGACCTCGCCCAGGCGGCAATCTGGAGATTTACCATCGGCACAAACAACGGGCCAGCGGTGGCATGGTCTCTCACAATGCTGGCCCGGCGGTACACGAGGAATGGCATTTCCGCGTTCGTGTTCGGCACCGCGATCGGATAGACCTGAAAACCGATGATCCTCGCCACCGCCGGGGTGGTGACAAGCCGCAGGTAGACGTGCTTTTCAGGAGAGAGGTACATCAGTTCGTAAACCTCTTTATCTGCTTGGTCAATGCGGCCTCAAGGGCTCTTCGGGCGTTCCCCCCCTGGGCTTGAATGGCCTTTTGCATCAGACCCCTCGCTGGCATCCCTCCGTAGGTTTCGCCGGGGCGAATCGTCATCGGGCGGACCCCGCCGGCTCCGTCTGGCATGAAGTCGTGTGGGTAGCCCGAGCCGAACTTGCCCTGCCTCGTCGGTTCCTTGAGGCTACTCATTAGGAAATAGTAGCCGCGGCTGGAGTTGGCAAACTGCTCGTCAGTCATCGACGTAGCGTGCCGCTTCATCTTTCCGTTTATCGAACGATGTACGTTGACGTAAGTTCGACGGTTGTTCGTGCCCGGCCGGCGGCGTGGGGTTCCCCATTCCACGAGCCAGGCATGGTTCCCCGACCCGTCGCGTTCGTCGGCACTTCCGGTTCCCGTGCTCCGCGGGCCGACGATTCCGACGACGCCGCCGGTGTCAGGGTAGGCGACATACTTCGTCTTGACGGACTTCCCGAGATTGTCCGTCACGTTGTTAATGCTTGCCTTGTACTCGTCGCCGATCAGCTTCAGGGCGGGTCGAATCGCCCGCCTTAACGCCGAGTCCCCCGATCGCCCGGATGCGTCAAGGGCGAGGGCCGCGTCGACCAGATTCTTCGAGAGTTCTTGGGCTCCTCGGGTGTCGATGTTGACGAACCCCCCGGCGGCCTCCTTGCCGGTCTGCGGCCCGTAGACGTTGGCGGTGCCGCGGCCTTGATTCAGGAAGAGGGCGTTCCTTCTGGGCTCTGCCATCACGTCACCTCCCGAACGAGCAATTCCATCGTCGTCCGGTTCTGCCGTTCGACGACGCTAGCGATCTCCATGTGACGGCCCCGCCACATGACTCTGGCCTCATGGTCGACGCCGGAGCGGTAGCGGATGTGAATTTTGTGGCTGACCACCGCGTTGGCCTGCATGGCCTGAAGCACCTCGCGGCTGCTCATCCCCTCGACCCTCGCCCAGACCGTCGCTAGGTCATCCCACGTCAGCCGCGTCTCGCCCAGCGTATTCCGCGTCTCTCGCGGAACCTGGATCGTCACCCGCTCGTTGAGTTTGCCGGCGTAAACGGCCATCAGCCCACCCAGATTGCGGCATATTGACCCGATCCAGCCGGAGCCTCGACCGCCACCGGAGACGTGACCGGCAGCACCGCAACTCGGCCGGCGGGAATGTCGATAACGCCGGCAATCCGCAGCGTGCCTGTGCCCGTGTTCTTGATTGCAAGCGTTGAGAGTGTGCCGACCGATGAAGAGAGCGTCGTCGCCTCCGACGTGACCGTTCCTGTCAGTGTCTCGCAGCCGGCCGGCTCCACAAACTGGTGATCGTCGACCGAACCGACAGCGAACGTCGAGCCAGAGGACTCGTGGAAGACAACGTCAACGTCGACCCGCGCCTGAAAACTCATCGGTAAACTCCATCGCTCGCAGCAGCCATCAAAGTCTCAAACGTCAGCGGCACCGGAGCGTTCTGAGCCGTCGTGCCGACGGTGACCGGCTCGCGGGTGCCGTACCAATGACCCACCAGCAGCAGAATGGCGTGTCGGGCCACCGGAGCCACGCTGGCGGCCGTCGCATGCCCAGCCGTCCACCTCGCCGTCACGCTGTTCTCGTCGCCTCTCACAGGCGGCCAGACGGCGGCGTAGTTTGGGTAGACTCGGCCAGGCGTCGTGCGATGGTCGACCTGGAAGTCGCCCGCATCGCTCGTGATCGTTTGATTGTTCCCGCCTTCGTCGCGATAGGTGATCGTCACGTTCTGCGGGGCCATCGGCGGGCGGGGCAGCACAAGCTCCCAGATGGGAAAGCTGTCATAGCGGCTCTCCCAGACCGTCTCCATCAGCGTCTGATCCAGCCGATCCTCGACGACTTGTCGAGCCGCCGAAATCAGCGTGGCGATGTAGGCGTCGTCGTCGTCGATGTCGACGCGACAATGAGCCTTTGCCTCGGCGAGCGTCACCGGCTCAATGGTCGGCGAGGTATAGCGAACCAGCGACCGATACGGGGTCAGCCCGCGGGCCGGCGACTGCGGCGTGACGTAGACAATGGTCGATGGCTGAATCACGCCTTACGCCTCCTGGGCTTGCGCGGTACTGCTGCCCGCTCAGTCCGCCTCTCCGGCATCACCGCCGCCTCGACGACATCGGCGCGTCCTTCAGGCTCTGCCCCGATGGTCTCGACCAGCCCGCGGGCCCGAAGAATCTTTACCATCGGTGCCGGCCAGTCGAACTCCTGCCCGCGACGGTAGGCGTCGAAACTCTGTAATACCCGTACTCTCATTTTACCACCCCCCATGCACTCGCCGGTGCGATGCGTTCTTGCCAATAGTCAGTCGTGTGCTGATACACCTTGCCGCCGGGCGAGTTCCGAGACGGCCATGTGATCATCAACTCGGCGTGGCCGATGCTGACATTGGTCGCCATCCCCAAGCGATTTCCGTTGTGGACAAAGTTGTCCCAGAAGTACAAGTCCTCGTCGGTGTGGCCGCCATTCCATTCGCCGTCCTCGTTGGCCTCGAACAGAAACCAAGGCTTGTCCATCCGCTTGATCGCCGCGGTGCGAATAAATGTGCATCCGAAGTGGGCTGTCCGCACAGGGCGAACCGGCTCAGTAAACCACTCGGAGTGGACTTCGTAGCGACCTTCGACGCTGTTGCCTTCGACAGTGAAGATCGCCGAGTTTGACTCCCGCTTCATTTGCAGCGGAGCAATGGCGTCATAGCCGCTCCACATCAGAAGGGTCAGCAGAGCCTCGACGGTCTTCGCGTTGAAAATGGCATCGTAGTCGATCGTCAGGATGACATCGTGGGTATCGATCACCTCCTCGATGGCCCGCTGAAGACCCTGACCCCAGAAGGCACAGGTGACCTTCGTCGGAGCGATTCCATGCGGAGCGAGAGCCGACGAGACACAGAAGAAGTTGTCGGTAAAGCCTAGCCGAGGCATCGACATTACCGCGGCGACCTTCACATCGGCCTCGGCGTCACCAACTTTGACTAGCATGGATCGCTCCAGGGTGGATGGAGCGGGCTCGCCTCTTGCGATTGGCGGCCGTCCCTAGCCTCGCCCGCTGTACGGGCGATGCCCCGCGGGAACACTGTGCTCCCGCGGGGCATCTAACTTTCAACTAGGCTCAGGAGCCAGCGGTCTTCAGAGCCACAACCGGACCAACCTCGCTGTTATCGCCGAGGCTGTGATGGTTGATGGTAAACCGCATCGAGCCCTGCATCAGCAGTTGCTCGGTGGTGGCGTACACCTGGTCGAACACTCGCATCGAGAATTCACGCCGTGAGGCGTAGATGCTCGACAGGCCGAGGTTGCCGAACAGCACCTTGACCACGCCAGCGTCCGCACCCAGGGTGCTGTCCATGACGTGAACGAGGCGAACCGGATAGCCCAGGAAGCTCGGGCCGTCGTTCCCATTCAGGTCGTCGACCGAGTTTCCCCCGAGGGCATACTTCAGACGAGCGATCGAAGCAGCGTAACCAGCCGGCGAGACGTAGAACGCCGCACCATTCCGGGCATACAGCGGCAGTTTACCTACGCAGGCCAAGAAGTCGTCGACATCGAGCGACTCGAAGCTGGTGTTGCCAGAGGCAGCGTCGATCACGCTGGCAGTGTGAGTGCCGTCGTCGATCTTGCTGGTGAGGCCGGTGATCGAGCCGTCGCCGGCCGATCCGTCGCCATTCCAGCCGACGCTGTCGATCTTGAACGCCAGGCTCTGAGCGTGCTCGATGCTGACTTGGTCAGCAATGTTCACATAGCTGGCTGAGTCCTCCAGCACCTCGGAGCTCATCCTGGTGCTGACCGCCAATTTCACTGCATTCAGCGTGACCTGAGTGAACGCCATCTGACTCTCGGTGATCGCGCTGCCTTCGCCGACGAAGTAAGCGGTCGTGCCGCTGGCCCGTTTCGGGATGTTCATCACGTCACGAGCCAGAGTAACCCGCTCGCAAGCACCAGGCATCGTGCCGTACTGCTCAACCAGCCGGATCACGCGGGCAGCGAACTCGTCGGGGACGAGGAAACCACCAGCCGAATTGGTCGCCTCGTTCTGAGCCCGCGACTCAACGCCGTGATCCTTGCACCACCGTAGGTCTTCGGCGTTGCGGAAGATGGTGCCGCGAATCCAGCGGCCGATCCGATACGCCTTCTCGACATCCTCGGGGCCGCCGCTGTAAGCCCGAAGCTCGGTGTGATGCGGCAGAACGTGCCGAATCTCGGTCTTCTTCTCGGCCTTCTCGACGGGGGCGGGGGCCGGAGCGGTCGGCTCAACGACCGAACGCAGTTCCTTCTCCTTCGCGGTCAGGGTCGCCTCGAAGTCGAGGTCAGCCTTGACGGCATCAGCTTCGGTCGAGAGTTTCCGAAGTTCCTCGGTCTGCTCTTCGCTGCGGTCTTCGGTATCGGCAAGCTCGCTCATTCGAGCGGCAATCGCTGCGGCACGGTCTTGCAGCTTCTTAAGATTCTGTCCCATTTCGGCTAACTCCTTGGTAAGGTGCCAGCCACAGGCCAAACGCAGCGCGGGGCTGGCGGGTGTGTTGTTCCCGCTAGCACGCCGTTTTCGACATCCGCCGAAAACTCGCACTGCTCGATGCGGCATCCACCGCATCGCTTTAATACTAGTAGTGTATCCTATTGACTAGTTGCCGTGCAACTTAGTCCGTAGTAACGTCGCCTTCAACGAGGCGACCTTGCCGCGGAAGTCTTCCTGCACGACGCTCGACGCCGTCTGCGTCTCGCCGGACGACTCGATCGTTACTTCCGCCGTCTCGACGTTTTCGTCGGCACTACGGTCGTCTTCTCGTTCCAGTTCAGCGACCTTGCGGGCGGCGAACGACCGGCCGGCGTTTCCACCCCACAAAAGCCACGCAACATAAGCTGGGCTGTAATCCGGTGCTTTGTCCCAGCCGTCGGTCTTGCTCGACTCGTGCCGCTTGAACCAAGCATTCATCTCCACCACCCAGTCGCGGTTCATCTCTTCCCGCTTGGCGAGGCGGTTCGCTCGGGCGACAGTCTCAGGCTTGAGGCCGTCGCCCGACTTGCCGTCTTTGTGCAATTCAAGGCCACGACGAGCCGCCGAGGCCATGCCAGCCGTCGGTTTGAGGCTCACCGCCCGGCCCTCGGTCTCAGCATCCTCTTCAGCAGTTTCGACCACAGTTTCATCCGATCGGGCATCAGCGGCCTCCGGTTCTGTCAGGAGCGGGTCTTCGATCTCTTCGTCCTCGACCTCGGGGGCACTGGGGTGCTCAGAAGGGGTCAAAGCCTCTGCCTGAGCGATCTCCAAAGCTCGTTTGCTGACGTAAGCCTCGGTCGATCGATAGGCCGGCTCGTCGACGGGGCCGACATCGCCGAGGAAGTCGAACCCGCGGATTTCACGGATCATGCGACCCTTCTCATCCTTGTACCAGTTCTCGTTTGTGCCAGAGGTACGGAAAGCAAATGAGCTTCCGCGGACATCGCCGCGCTCCAAACTCTGGAGCAGATCGACATCGGCCGGCTTGGGGTCGATCTCATACCGCAGGCCGCGTTCGTCGGGGAACAAGCGGACGGTTCCGCTGGAGGTGCGGCCAAGCAGCCGGTCGTGGTTGTAGCGACCGAAAACGTCGGGGTTACTCTCCAGAACCTTGTCGAAGGCACCGGGGGCAATCCGCTCGACGAACCCGCCGAGGTCTTGGCTGTCCGAGTCGTAGACGGCAGCGTAGCCGCGAATGACCGTGCGGCCATTCTCATCTTGCTTGACCTCGATGCCAGGGGCATCGGCGATCATTCGACGCTCTAGTTGGTTCTGCACGTCCATGTCCCTGTCACCTCTTCGTAGGGTCTGCCGCTCCGGTGGCATTCGAGTAAGAGTTCTCTGGTTCGATCCATCCAATCTGCAACGAATTGGTCTGTGTCCCGACCCGTAGCCGCTCCCGCCGCTTCAAGATCCCCTCGCATGCGAGTCTCATGCTGCTGGAGCCATGCTTCGAGCTTGGCCGGCTTGTTTCGTCGGTCGAGTATGCCGTCAGCTTCAGTGGCGGCGAGTCGTCGGAGTGTTGTTTGCCACAATGCTTCTGCCGCTCGGCCCTCTTGTGCTCCAGGGCTGCCCTCTGCGGGCTCGGCGTCCGGTCCTTCTTCGGCAGGTTGCTCCTCGCCCGAACTTTCTTCGGCCTCCTGTGAACCGGCACTTGCCTGCGGTTGTGCTTCGCCGGTCGGCGATTCCGGTGTGAATGCGTCGAGCAACTGCATATTGACCTGGACAAAACGCTTATCGCCCTCCCCGTTCGGCAACTTGTTATATCCAATAGTTTGTCGGATTTCATCAACTGAGACCGCGCCCATCTGAAACATCTCACGCAGAAACTGTGACCGCGCCTCATAGTCGCCCGCCATCAACGCCGTCACGTCGAATTCGACGAAATAGGTGCGGTCGTCGCTGATCAAGTCTCGCCGGCAGGCCATCTCCCAGCGGCGCAGGTGCGGAATGAGGCTGAATGTCACAAAGTCGATAGCAGACTGCTCGACCGTGCTAAAGCGGACGTTCTCAAGGTTGTTCAAGAACGAGTTGGGCACGCGGTAACATCGGGCGATCTCTTCGATCTGGTACTTCCTGGTCTGCAACAGTTGGGCCGTATCATTGTTGACGCCGCCGAACTCCTTGAGATGCGTGCCGAAGGGCATCACCGCGGTCTTCGCGTAGTTGTGGGGGCCGGCGTGAATCTCGGTGAACGACTCCCGCAGTCTCTGGAGCGTGTCCGGTTTCATCGGCTGGTCGGTTTCGATCACGGTCGATGGCCGAGCACCGTTGCCGAAATACGCCCCGGCATGAAGCTCCGTTGCCCTCGCCAGCCCGATCGCATCGCGACTGAGGCTCGTCGGGACGTAGCCGGTGATGCCGTCCTGCGAGAGCCACCGCAGATGGTAAATCTGATCCTGGGTGTAGGCGACCGGGACGGCCTTGTCGGGCTCCTGGTAGAGATACCGTAGCCGGCCGTTCTCCAAGTACTCGACCTTCATCCGGCTGGGGTGCAATGGAATCAGTTCGGTCACCGCGCCTCGACGACCCGACTTGATCAATGCGTAGGCGTTGCCCCAGAGCAGCATCCACGACTGCATTAGTTCCCGAAACTCAAACGATGTCATCCATCCATTGGGCTGGTAAGCCAGCACCTCATAGAGCGGATGGTCGTCTGCGATTTCCTTGCCGCCGTCGGGACGCCGCCGCATCAAGTGTACGGGCAACTGAGCGCAAGCCTCCGAGAGCACCCGAACGCAGGCCAGCACGGCAGAGCATTGCAGCGACGTTTCCGGCGAGATCGACACGCCAGAGACCGTTCGGCGCTGCTCGACGATTTCCTCGAACACGCGGCTGATGCCAGAGCGTAGCTCGACGACATCTTCAATCGCTGCGTTTTCTTCGCTCATAGGACCACGATCTCAGGATCAATTTCGCGCGGAGGAGTCTCAGCAGTCGCCAGCCCCAGGGCCATGATGAGGGCGACGGGGCCGTCGATTCTCGACGTGCTGGTCGAGTGCTTCTTCGACGGCTTGTAGTTGCCCGCGTCATCCACCTTGACCTCGACGTTGCTCATTTGTAACTGAAGCAGCGGGTTGTCGCCGGCCCTGAGACGCTGGGATATAATCAAGTTTTCAAGCAGCTTGGTCGGGCTGCTCATCGAAGCAAAGCCTTGCCCAAACGGCTTTACATCGATGCCTTCGCCGACCAGTTGTGTCGTCAAATGCACCGCATTCCAGCGGTCGATGGCTACACCTTTGACCGCATTCTTCTCGCAAAACGAGAGAATATAATCGCGGACAACATCGTAGTCTGTGATATCACCTTCCGTAAGTGTAAGTATACCAGACGGATGCTCCGCCCACGCGGGATAAGGCACCCTGTCCTCCTTAGCACGCTTCTCTGCGTTCTCCTCGGGGATGAAGAACTGGACGTGAACGTCGAACGTGCCGTCCTCATCCGGCCAGACGGCTGCCACCGCCGTGGTGTCAAATGTGCTCGCCAAGTCGACGCCCATGTAGCACGGACGGTCGGCTGTCGGCCGCAGCGGCACCATGTTGGCCTCCCAAGCACCGTGTCGGAGCCACTTTGAGGCCGTCGAACACCACATGTTGGCGTGGAGCGTTCGGAACACGATCTCGTCGGCCGGCGACTCCTTCGCCCGAGCAGACATCTGCTCAAAGTACGAAGGTTTCAGCGTGATTCCGTAGTTCGGGTTCGCTTTCCGCCAAGTCTCTTCGCTGAAGATATCATCCTCGGGATCAGCGGCGTAGATGCACGGCAGAAACGTCGGGTCGTCGAGAATGCCGTCGCGGACTTTTACGGCTCGCTCCCAGTCCTTGTGGCAGGGACTGTTCTTGTCGGTGCCAGCCGTCGTGACGTAGACCACGAGGGGGTTCTTTCGGGCACCCGTCGATGTTTCGAGGACATCGACAAGCTCACGGTCCTTGAAAACGTGGTACTCGTCGATTAGCACGCAAGAGCAGTTAAACCCGTGCTTGGTGCCGGCCTCGCTGCTGATCGCCTTGATGACAGAATTCGTCTCGGGGATGACGATCGAGTTGCGGTATATCTTCGCCCGGCTGGCGAGCGTCGGGGCCGACTCCAGCAACTGCTTGGCCGCGTCGAAAAGCAGACCAGCTTGACTACGGTCGCCGGCGGCCGCGATTACCTCAGCGCCCTCATCGTCGCAGAACCCCATGTAGAGGGCGAGGGCCGCGCACATCTGGGTCTTCCCGTTCTTTCGGGGGAGTGCCAGAAGGCTGCGGCGGTACTGCCGCGTGCCATCTTCGTTGTAGGTGTAGAGAAGTTTGCGTAGATAGTCCCGCTGCCACGGTTCAAGCAGGAACTGCTTGCCGGCGAAGTCGCCGCGAGAGTGCGCCAGAAGGCCGATGAACTCTTCGATGTCAACCAAGGTTGCGTTTCGCCAGGACTGCTTCGACCGGGTCGACCACTTGCTTTACAGCCTTGTAACCCAATCGCGTCCTGTCGGCGGGCGTCAGCCCAATCACGGTCTCAAGCTGCCGAAGCTGCTCGTGACACTGGTTCACCTCGGCCTGGTACTTGCTCGGCCGCGAGAAACGCAGCGAACCGTCGGGGGCAAGAACCTCGATGAATGTGTCGGCACCCTTCGCCAAGTATTCCTCGGCCGTTCGCCACCTGTCCCAAATAGTCGCATAGCGTGTAACGACTTCTAGGTCGCTTTTGGCAAGCGTGCCCATGCTTTGCATGTAACCGCAGACCTCTGTGAACTTTTTCTTGGCCCGTTCTGTGATCCACTCGGGAGGATCGGGCAAGGAATCGACGAGATCGCCCAATTCTTCCCTATATTTGGCCTCTTTTGAGCCTCTGAGGGCGAGAATGTGCTTCGGCGTTGGCATGGGGCCGCGTGTCATGGCGTCCATTCTACCACGTTACAGCGAGCCGCTGGGGGAGTCGAAAAGTTAAACTGCCGATGAGCGAATAGGTTACACCTCCGCGAGCGTACAGAAA
>AACY020554777.1_pt1 | contig 15398 bp, 15 predicted proteins | sample 267378 | NCBI WGS metagenome assembly AACY02 (sample SAMN02954345, study PRJNA13694) | marine metagenome | biome: aquatic; feature: ocean; material: water; isolation source: isolated as part of a large dataset composed predominantly from surface... | reverse complement strand
TACTGGTCCCCCATTTTCTTATTGTTTGATCTACAAATGTATCGCATTCGGATTTTTTTGTAACGTCTAGTTTTTGCATCATTACTTCACCACCAATTTTTTCTATTTCTGATTTGACCTGTTCCAGTCTGTCAATTCTTCTAGCACCTATTGCAACTTTTGCACCTGCTTTTGCCAGAGCTATGGCTGTTGCTTTTCCTATACCACTTGATGCACCAGTAATGATGGCAACTTTTCCCGTTAGCATGTTAAGCATGATTGTGATGATTGTTTTATGTTTTTAGTTTATTAGAAGAATTGTGTTAGTAAATCTATGAACAAGGTAAACTGTACTTATTGTGGCAATGAAACAGATCTTCCCTTTGAATGTAATTATTGTCATGATGAATTTTGTGCTGAACATAGACTTCCAGAAGAACACAGATGTGTAAAATTAAGCTCTATTCGCACTACAAAGTTCGGTGAAAAAAAAATAATCAGGGATAAAAAGGGATTCTTTTCTAGAATATTTGGTAAATAATATTACACATCCAAAAAATGCATTTGAATTAATGAAGTCATTTAACTAATAACTAAATCTCGCTAGTAGAGTGATTTACTTGGTTTCATTTTAGAGAGTCTTGCTTGATATAACAATGCGATAGATAGTGCAAATAAAACAAACGAAGTTAGCCAATGAGCAGTAATGAGAGTTAGATACGCGATGGCAAAGCAGATTGATATGGTAGCTTGTGATGCAAGCTTTATCCAGTTTTTGAGCTTGGTAACACGAAATATCATTTCGATTACAAAGAGTGCTCCCACAGGATACACAGTCAACAAAATAAAGTCAATTACATCTACATCTGGAATGTGCGACATTAGTCCACGCTTATCTTTACTGTGATATTTTTTGCAACTAGGGCCATAGCATTTTCGTTTGGTATTGTTGCAATTTCTTCTGCCATGTAAGGACCGTATTTGCTCATGTCAGCTCCAACAAACTGGTCAAAGTCTTTTAGAAATCTAACAGATACTAGTTTGGTTTTATGTTTTTTAGATACAGATTCTAGTAGTTTAGTTCTACCGTTTAAAGTAGCAGAGAGGATCATTTCTTTTCTTTCTTTTTGATCTTGTACAGATTCGATGATATATTTCTCCTCGTCTAGAAGATTACTAAGGTTCAATCCTCCATGACTGACTTTGTTTATTCGTATTTTAATTATTAAAGTCACAATTTGTGTTATCATCTCAACTAGTCTATTTTTGATCTTGCTTTCAATTCCATCATAGGTCTCGCTTTTTAGCTTACCTAGATATTCTGCTAAATATCTGTAGAATTGAGGTTCTAGCTCCTGTACAAGATCATTTTCAATTTCTCTGACTAGAGTCGAATAAAGTAAATTTAGTTCGATTTTCTTTACTTCTGACATTTTGCCTTACGATTCTAACTGATAATAGCATATTTAGGTTCATAACTTTTAATTCAGATTTAGTTAGTTTGACGTGAATAGCTGTGTATAATTCGCTTGAGTCAAAAATTAAGCCTTAAATCCAAGACGTTTCCGATTGAAAACTAAGAGAAAAAACTTGCCATACAAAGTAACTCACGGTGAAGCAACCCAAATCAAATATTCTTCGGATGAGATTTTTGCGAAGATTAAACATGAAAATATCAGATTTATTGATTTACAATTTTCAAGTCTTGTAGGTAGATATCATCACACAACAATTTCTGCTGACACGTTCACACCCGATCAGATGAAAGACGGTTTACCGAAACTTGATGGTTCTTCTATTGTCGGATTTACAAGTGTTGATGATTCAGACCTTGTCCTAAAACCAGATCCAAATACATTTGCAATAATCCCATGGGTGACAGAAAAAAAGACTGCTAGAATGATTTGTGATGTTTATTGGGGAAGAGGTAGAGGTAGATTAGAGCGTGATCCAAGAGGAATCTCACAGAGAGCGGAAGAATATCTCAAAACTCAGGGTTTTGATTTTAGTTATTGGGGTCCTGAAGTAGAGTTCTTTGTATTTGACAAGGTTCAATGGGATGTCTTGACACCATATAAGGGTCAATCATATTCTATTGAATCTAGAGAAGCACCTTGGAACCAAGAGGGTACGGGATACCCGATGGGATTACAAGAAGGGTACTATCCGAGTACACCATCAGACACTCTGACAGAATTTAGGAATGAGTGTGTCGATGTTCTAAATGAGAATTTTGGTATTCTTTGCGATAATCATCACCACGAGGTAGCGACTGCTGGTCAGTGTGAAATTGATATCAAATATGATTATATGACAAATGCTGCTGATGCTACACAGACTTACAAGTTTGCAATAAGAAACATCGCACAAAAATTCGGTAAGGTAGCTACTATGATGCCAAAGCCAATATCGATGGATGCAGGTTCTGGTATGCATACTAATGTTAGCCTCTGGAAAAACGGGAAAAATGTGTTTTATGATAAAGATGCAAAAGATGAGATTAGCCAGGTTGGAAGATACTTTTGTGGTGGAATACTAAGTCATGCAAGAGCTCTATGTGCAATTACTAATCCCACTACAAACTCTTACCACAGACTTGTTCCAGGATATGAGGCTCCTGTGTATATTGCATGGAGCCCTAGTAATAGATCAGCTGCAATTCGTGTACCAGAACACTTTAGAGGTGAAAAATATTCATACCTCAAACGATTTGAATACAGAGCTCCAGATCCATCTGCAAACCCATACCTAGTATTTTCCGCAGTTTTAGCTGCAGGTCTTGATGGCATTAAAAAGAAAACGGAGCCCGGTGATCCAGTTTTGGAAAATATTTACCATATGACAAAAGAAGAAAGAGCTAAACGAGGAATTAAAACGGTTCCAGCAAATCTTGGTGAAGCATTAGATGAATTGGAAAGTGATAGAAAGTTCCTCAATCCGATTTACTCGAATGAAATCATTGATAAGATCATTGAGTTAGGTAGAAAAGATCATAGGGAGATCTCTATTCGTCCTCATCCACACGAGTTCTATCTGTATTTTGATGTCTAGAGGATAGGTCTTCCTGTAAGCTGTAAAATGAAGAAAAGTGAAATAGCAACTAGCCCAAAACCTATACTAATGTAGAATCCTCGTCTTTTTTCCGTTGTTGACGCTTTGTAGATCATAATGGTTCCTGCAAGACCGACAAATAGTACAATGATTCCTAATATTGTATAGTCTAGTCCACCACCCTGAATAAATGGATAGAATATGCCAGATAGTAAAGCAAAAAATGCAATCAGATATGCATATTTGACAGATGTCAGTATCTTAGTTGTTCCAGTCAAATCAAGTTTTTTAAAAATTGTTAGCAAATAAACGTTTGATGATTTACATGTCCATGCCCATGTCGCCCATGCCACCCATACCTGGCATTCCGCCCATGCCACCCATTCCTGGCATTCCGCCCATGCCACCCATACCACCAGCTTCTCCTCCAGGTGGCCCAGCAGATTTAGCGACGGCGATAACATCATCAATTCTGAGTATCATACATGCAGCCTCGGTTGCCGCAGACACAATCTGATTCTTGACTGCTAGAGGCTCTATTATCTCACTTGATTTCATGTTTCCAACTTTTGCCTTCATCACATCAACTCCAGTCCATTTTTCGCCCTTGAGTTGTTTTGATCTAAGATTAGTTAGAGTATCAATTGGATCCATTCCTGCATTTTCTGAAAGTGTCAAGGGAATTGCTTCCAATGAGTCAGCAAATTTCTCTACAGCTAGTTGTTCCCTACCTTCCAATGATTTAGCCCAATTACGAAGTCTGGTTGCTGCAAATGTTTCTGGTGCACCACCACCAGCTACGATTGATGGATTTTCCATGACATCTTTTACAACCATTAATGCATCGTGAACTGATCTTTCAACCTCATCAACGACTCTTTGAGAACCGCCTCTAAGTAAGAGTGTTACAGCTTTAGGATTTTTACATTCTTCAACAAAGACCCATCTGTCTTCTTCAATTTTACGTTCTTCAACCAAGTTTGCAGAGCCAAGATCTTTTTCAAATAAATCATCAAGATTAGTTACAATTCTAGCACCTGTTGCTTTTGCTAGTTTTGTCATATCAGATTCTTTTACACGTCGTACTGCCAAAATTCCTGCTCTAGCGAGATAGTGTTGGGCCATATCATCAATGCCTTTTTGGCAAAGCAAAACATTTGATCCTGAACCAATTACCTTATCAACCATATTCTTGAGCATACGATTTTCTTCATCTAGGAATGTTTTCATTTGTTGCGGATTTGAAATGTTTATTTTAGCATCAAATTCGGTTTTGTCAATTTCAAGTGCTGTGTTAATTAATGCAATTTTTGCAGTAGTAATCTTTTTTGGCATACCTCCATGAACAACCTCTTTGTCAAGAACTATTCCTTCTACTAATAATGAATCTTTCATGGAACCTCCTGCCTTTTTTTCTACTTTGACATCATCTTGATCAACTACGAATACACACTGTATCTTTTTCCGCAACAGAGACTACTGCCTTTACTATTAATTCGGCTAAATGTTCAGACTCGTTTTTTACTAATTTTGTTTGCATTGAAGTTTTCGCAATTTTCATAAGAATTGATTTATCATTTGCAGTGACTTCCTCTGCGATATCTTTAAGAAATTGTAATGATTTTTTCTGTGCTTTTCTATATCCATCAACTATTACGGTCGGATGAACATCTTGGTTAATCAAAGATTCTGCATTTTCTAATAATGCTCCTGCCAAAATTACGGCAGATGTGGTTCCATCGCCTACTTCACTATCAGTGGTCTTTGATATCTCTACCAGCATTTTTGCTGCTGGGTGCTGTACATCGATTTCTTTGAGAATAGTGGCACCATCATTTGTGATTGTGACATCACCTAGAGAGTCAACTAACATCTTATCCATTCCTCTAGGTCCAAGACTCGAGTGAACAATTTCAGCTATAATCTTAGCAGCCGCAATGTTATTTTTCTGGGCTTCACGTCCTTTGTTTTCAGTTGAGCCTTCCTTAAGTAACACAACAGGTAGGTTGCCTTTAGGCACTTGTACACTCATTAGATCATGATTCTAATTTTTCCCTTTTTATACCTTATTTGTTGAACCTAGCGGTAAATCCGAACAAAATTTTTGTTCTCCAAAACCATCGCTGTTTTTAAATTGGGATATAGATTCCAAAAATCATGGCTGGTTCTTCATACAGAAATTCATACAAAAAAATTCTTGCGGATTTAGTTGAGCATAATAAATGGTTTGAGAACTCCATTCCTCTAATTGCCAGCGAAAATGTCCCTTCACCAGCAGTAAAGGAGGCTCTATTATCTGATTTTGGAAATCGGTACGCAGAAGGTTGGCCTGGAGAACGTGTCTATGCAGGCTGTGTCTATATCGATAAAGTAGAAGTTCAATGTATGGATTTGGCAAAAAAACTGTATAAGGCAAAGTTCGCAGATGTCAGGCCTATTTCTGGCGTCGTAGCTAATCTAGCAATTTACTCGGCATTTACAAATCCCGGTGATGTGATGATTGCGCCATCCATACCGGCTGGTGGCCACATTTCGCACGGTAAAAAGGAGCACTCTGGTACTGCAGGTCTGGTTCATGGATTAGATATTGAATTCTATCCATTTGATGCGGAGGAAATGACGATAGATGTGGATAAGACTAAGGAAAAAGTTAAGGAGTTAGAGAAAGCTAATCGCTTGCCCAAGATGGCAATGTTTGGAGGATCATTGTTTTTGTTTCCACATCCAGTCAAGGAATTATCTGATTTTCTAAAATCATACAATATTCATATCAACTATGATGCAGCACATGTTGCAGGACTTATTGCAGGTGGCCAGTTCCAAGACCCACTACGAGAGGGGGCTGATACCATGACAATGAGTACACATAAGACTTTGTTCGGTCCACAAGGAGGGTTGGTTTTGGGTGGAGAGCAACATGGTGAAGCAATCAAAAAGGCGACCTTCCCAGGATTGACATCTAGTCATCATATTCATCATATGGCAGCAAAAGCAATTGCTTTTGCAGAAGCACTGGAATTTGGTAAGGCATATGCAAGAGACATAATCAAAAATGCAAAGGCGTTAGCTGACTCGCTTTCTGATGTTGGTTTCAAAGTTTTAGGTGAAAAACGTGGTTACACGAAATCACACCAAATCGCAGTGAACGTTTTGGATTATTCAGATGGTGGAAAAGTAGAGGCTGATTTAGAAAAAGCAAACATTATTGTAAATAGACAACTAATCCCAGGAGATATCAAAGCGGGACGTAATTATTTCCATCCAGGTGGAATCAGATTGGGTGTATCAGAGCTTACTAGACTTGGCATGAAGTCTGCGGAAATGAAAGAAATTGCAGGATTCATCAAAACTGTAGTAATAGACAAAAAGGATCCAAAGAAGCTTGCGGCTAAAGTCAAATCATTTAGAAAGGACTATCAAAAGGTGCATTATTGTTTTGATAATAAATTAGGCGCCTATGAATACGTAAAACTACGTTAATTATAATCGGTTAACAATAACTGATCTCCGCTTCGTTTTCCAAAAACTAAATTGATCTCATCTTCTAGAGTTCCTATTCTTCCTTTGAGATATGGACCGACATCGTATTTTTCGACTAGACGTTTTGCAAGTCTGAGATATTTTTCAATTGATGGCCTAGTTATTGTTTGAATTAGATTCTTACCGCAAACACAGTGTTGAAGTAGTGGAGTTCGTCGATATTTCCTACCACATGCGGTACATCGAAATTCCTGTCTACCATAGGCCCTAAGATTTCCGATGATGTCTGGTACTAGATGTGTTGTGATAACATTAGTGACAATCTCTGTAGTATCAACTGCTGATATGATCTCTGCGTTTCTGATTTGCATATCAAATTTGTCTAACATCGAGTCCAAAGTGGAATAAGCACTTCGTGATCGTGATGTAGTCAGAGTTGTAGTAGTGTGAGTAAAATGATAATCGTAGAATTGTCTTTCCGTTTCGAGTCTGTCCTTGATGATTTCTACACTTGTGACCTCTGATGCTTTTTTGAATGAAATTGTGTCTTCAAAGAATTCAAGTGGGAGTTTTTTTGTCACCTCAAAATTATGTGCCTGAGGTTGAGACTCGTGGGGCAATACAACTGGTTGGACCAAAAGCGGTGCATCCATCAATCCACCGATTTTATCAGATAAGAATTGTCTTGAGAAATTTAAGAGCGCATCCATCAAAAGCATGATGGAGTCGGCATCTCCATCAGCATCACGTCTTTTTGCAGAGTGCCAATTTGGTGTACCAAAACACACATGGGTTTCTGTATATCCAATAATTCTGCCTACAATGCCTACGGATGTATGTGGAGCAAGTCCAATTACCAGATGACCAATTAGATCTTCATTGTTTCTAACGTTATAGAATGCGGTCTTACCATAGAATTTTCCTAGTTCAATGTCAATATACTTGCAGGTTTGGACTAGGTATTTTCCGCTTTCATATGGAATAATGACGTCCTGCATTTTGATCTCCACTGTTTGGTCAGTACTAACAAGTGGTTTACCATCGATATCAGTGTAGTAGCCAAGCTCGTTTAGTTTTTGGATTGATGTTCCAATCCACACTGGCTTGAAATGAGTTAATGGTGAGTTGGTTGCATCAAATCGTACAGTACCGTCTTTGAATACAGTGAGACCTTGACTTTGTCGTATCAGTCCTTTCTCTAGCGGCTCTGCAATTCTATCTTGGTTAATGAGTTCCTCCACACCCTTGAATGGTTTTTGTATTCTGACGCCGATTTTTTCTTGAGCTGCGATTAGTCTCTCCTTTAGTGGAAAAGGTTTGAAGGTATGAGTTGGAACCTTTTTCTTACATTTTTGGCAAAACGTCGTATCTAATTCAGACCGGCATATGGAGCAGACATTCTCTATTTTTGTGCGATTTCCACATATTGAGCAGTTTATACTAATTGAGGGAATGTTGCAGTTCTTGCAGATGCGATTAAAAATATTACAGAAAAATTTTGAGTCATTACTTGCCTTGAGTAAATCTCTGGTTGATCCGCCTCTGTCACCAATTGGAAATAAAGTGTGTACGCGGGGTTTCATTAGTCGAGGGGCTGCTTTTTCAGGTCTACCTATTCTTACTCCAATGGAAGTCGAAAATTTTGGCATGATTTTGATTCCAGTTGATTTGGATAGGATTTGTGGAACGGATTCAGCATGATCCACGTGAATAGTATTTGAGAACAAAATCTGATAAAACACATTTGCTTCTAGTTCAGATAATACGATGTGATCGTCTTTGATAATATGGGGGACGCCGATTTTTTCTAGAATTGGTTTTATTTCTTTAGAGTAGATTATTCGTTCGTCGTCTATTTTGACAGGTTTTAGTAGTATTTCGAGTTCGGCTGGCGAGATCTGTTCCCAATAGAAAAGATATTTTGGATGTAATGGAATCTTGAAGTTTAGGGAAATCTCTAGTGCTTCTTCTAAGCTAGGGGTTTTTACCAGAAAATCCTGTAGTTCTGTTTTCGCCTCATATTGAAGTAGTTTTTGTGTGAGCTCCTCCAACCAGAACTCCTCTACATAACCTGAAGGTATGAGTTGAGCATTGTTTTCCAAGAAATCTCCAAATGAAATCAGAATGTCACCAAGATACAAAATCCTCTCAATGTCATCCTTGATTTTTTTTCCTTGTTCGACGTTTTGGATTCTTAGTACATTACCATTTTTGAGTCGCACAATAGGAGTGTCGATGGAGTCCACAAAGGCAACAGTAGCTCCCTTGCCAGGAACATCGAGTTTTACCTGGGTTCCAACGGCTATTGTGTGGTTGAGGATTTCTGCTACTACTGGATGAATTCCCACAGAGGCAAACCCAGTGTTGCATGCTCTTCCATATCTGAGTCGAAATCCACCTATCTTGTTTGGCATGGATAGAACTGATCTTCCTGCTATTACCTCCTTGAGTCTTTTAGTCGCCGAGTCGCCTTCCTCCCCTTTTTGTACAGCTCCTTTCAAGTCACCTAACCAATCCCACCCATCTAGCTTGTAGAGATCAATTCGTTTGAGGAGTTTTTTTGCACGCCCTATTAGACCGTCATTTAGAACACGTAGAGCGCCTCCACGAACACGATCGGTCTTTATTCGGGTCATATTTTTGTGATTTACCACCTCGTTTGGGTCGGTATCTACTCCGTCGAGTTCGACGGGTAAATTGGAAATTACTTTGATGATATCTTGATCTTGGACATGGTATTGGAAGCTTCCAACATCTCTCTCATAAACCCGTAATTCTTCAACAAATCTGCCTGTTTCATCATCAAATGCGTTCGCTTGATATTTTGCGAGTCCAACAGCCTGTCTAACGTGATCGGCTATCAACATTGTAACAGCAGATTCTGTTCCCCCCGCAGAACGCATTGGTCCAGCGATGGATACTGAAAGATAATCAGAGCCATCCTTGTTCTTCTTTATTGTAACACTGGAAATTCCCTGTAATGGTGCAATAGTTACTCCTTCTGTGACTATAGCCAAACCTACGCGAACTGCATTGTCTAGTCTTTGCTCCAAGGTGGCATCTTCGGGGAGGTATTTGCCCAGAGCTATGCTTTTAGATATTTCTAATGCGGCTAGCTCCTTTCCTTTAATTTTGAGCATCTCACGTAAAGGTTCTGCAATGTCGATGTCGTGCATTTTTGCGACACGGTCAGCTAGATCAAAGGCTATTTTGGGCTCTACTATTCCAGAGGAATCAACTAGGGTAGATTTTGCCTCTGCGGCTCGCTCAAAGATTGAGTAGACCTGTTCTGAAATCTGGGAATAGTATTCAAGGTAATTGTTAGGCATTGGGATTCCCTGAATTCGGGAGATCGCTGTATTCTCTGACATGTCTAGTTTAGATTCTTGATACTATTTGCTATTTCGGATAGTTTTGTGAGACTGTCCTTTTCTTTTTCTAGCATTGTTCCTATGACTAAAGCGTCGGCTCCAGCCTTTACTAGTTCGGCTGCGGTTTTGGCATCACGGATTCCTCCTCCAACAATAAGAAATCCATTGAAAAGTTTGCGTACGGTCGCTACCATTTCTGGTCGAATACTTTCCTTTGCACCCGATCCCGCCTCCAAATACACAAACCTCATGCCCAAAAACTGGGCTGCCAAACAGTAGGCGGCAGCAATGTTGGGTTTATCAAATGGGATTCCCTTTGCAGCCCCGACGAACCATGCTGTTGTGCCTTCTCCAATGATAATGTAAGCTGTAGGTAGCGGTTCAAGACCGAATTTTAGTACACTTGGGGCGCCTAATGCTTGTGCTTGTGTAATGTAATAGGGATTCTCCGAGTTCATGAGCGAACTAAACAGTATGGCATCTGCTGCTGGTACAACACCAGTTACATTTCCTGGAAACAAAATAATTGGAATTTTGACTGATTTTTTGAGATTTTTCACCACTTCAGCCATTTCTAACTGGTCTATTGCTGATGATCCACCTACTAGTATTGCTCCCGCACCAATCTTTTCGACATCTTGGGCCAGTTTTATGGACTCTTGTAATTTTGAGACTTCAGAATCAATTAGTACAAACAATAATGTACCTTTTTTCTTGCGCGCAGTCAGCAAGTATTCCTCTACTTTACCCATGGAGTTTGGTTTGAATCAATTGTTTTAAAGTTTAATTAAAATGAGGTATACAGATTTGTATAGCTATGGTAGACATAGATGATTCCAATTTTAACAATATTATCAAGCAAATTATCAAAAAATCACTATTTACAGAGCGACAAATTCAAATTATTTTAAACCATAAGAACCTCTCCGAATTCGAGTTTGGTATCAGTAAAGGTGCATATTTCCGTCAAGTAGCCCAGTCCCGAGAGAAGCTTATGGGCTTATTTTATTCGATAATTCTGCTTCGTGGTCTAGGCATTCTTCTTCCAGATGATATTGATGTGATATCTAGGCTCGCAGAACAGGTTTCTGTGATAAAAGACAGTGACGTATTTCCAGAAAGAGAAGAACAGGTGATAAACGTCATAGACAAATTGGTTCGCCAAGCGTGTGGAATGTGATGAATCACAGTTTGTTTCTCTATTGGTTATGAAATGTTGTGATTGTGTATGATGCATTAGTTGACACAAGGTGTGAAATTATGTTGGCCAATCACAATAAATCACATAGATCTCACTAAATTATTGATGATAATAGAGATTCCTGAACCCCAGGTAATTGGTGCGGTGATACTTGCATTCGTAGTAGGGGTATTTGGGATGATTGTCTATAGCAAAATCAAGGCATTCACTGCAAATAAAACCCAGGATCCTGCCTATTTGTCACGCTTAGAATACTATGAAAAGCAGCTCATAGACATGAAAATACGAATGGATGCTTTGGATCTGGAAAACCACGGATTTGAAACACAGAACTCGGATAAAGTGGACCCTATTTTTGAGAAAAAGATGGAAAAACCAGCACCAATAGAGTCAGAAGAGGTCAAATTAGAGCCTGCCAAGCCTAATCCAAAACCAAGAATGCCAAATATGGGCTTTGAAGGTGTGGCTGAACACGTCTTAGGATTAATCACAGTCAAGGAAATGACGTCACGTGATATCCAAGTCACAATAGGACGTAGTCGTGAGCACACATCTAGGTTGATGAAAAGACTTTTTGAGGAGGGTTACGTAGAGAGAAATAACAAAGTCAGACCATTTACTTACCAAATTACTGAAAAGGGAAAATCAAAACTGGGCAACCAAGAACAACCCATTCCGGTATGAGATTTTAAACTGTTTTTATTCTGATATTTTTATTAGGATTTCCTAATAAATTTCACAACGAAAATATTTTTATTAGTTCAACCTAATTTATGTTGTTTTAAGGAGATTTTTGATATAATTTTTAAATTCTGAAAATTTTAAATATCTTAATTTATTAATGTAATATGATGCTTACAGAAAATGATGAATTAGTAAAGATCACGGCTGTGGGAACTATCTCCATTCCAAAACAATTCCGAAAGTATTTGGGCATACAAAAAGGTGACTATGTTAAAGTCAGCCTGCAAGGAGATGAACTCGTGCTTAAACGTGTGAATATATCCTAGTCGAATTTCTGTGGAATTTTGACTATTTGGTATACCCAAGATTTGCCCTGACGTAAGCGGTTAATCCTACCCTTGGTGTTGAATCTAGCCAAATATGTCGAAATAATACTTAGTTTGATTGGTTCGTTGTACTCATCCTCATATTTTTCCAGTATCTCGTTTGAAGTAAAGTTGCCCATTGGAAAGTATTTGTCTACAATATGCCAGATTTTAGCACCTACCGAGTCCAATTGTGGTGACTCGTCTTGGTCCTCAATATTCATGAGATTCATTAATTCGAAAATTTTGATGACCTTATCTCGGGTTATATTGCCCTCAATGTTAAAGTTGTATTTAGCTCCATCCGAGTCTTCCAGGTCTATTCGTATCCTTTTTTTTGCCATTTTCGTGATCGATCGTGGAGATTGGTTAACAAATGAACGGATCCGGTCGGCTTTGTTAACTCCCAGCGTTGTTAACGTTGACTGCGTATTCCATGCCTAGACCTACTCGCATATGTTAACAGTTTAATCCCCTTTTATTATCTAAAACTACCAAATTTGACGCCTGGAGTGGAAATAATGGGGTTGATTCTAACTTGTTAACAGTGTTAATATGAATATTCACGCCTGGAGTGGAAATAAGGGGGTCAAAATTGCCTTTTTTGGGTGTTTTCTTAACATTAAGTTAACTTTTTGTTAATTTCCCACACACCTTGATTTCCACTCTTCTTCTTTCAATTTTTTTTTTTGAAAATCAAATTAAAAATAATTAATTACAAACTAAACTCAAACTATCATAGTCATTCTAAACACTTCATGATTAGTCAAAGTTAGAATTGAGTGGAAATAGAGGTGTGAGAGTTGAGTGAAGATCCAGTAGATCGATTACTTGATGGAGTTGAAAGTGGTAAATCCATAATCAAAAATCGTCAAGTATTACATTTTTCATATTTACCCGAAATAATACTACATCGAAATGAGGAACTCGAAAAGGTCACTCAATCATTATCACCAATTCTAAAACAATCTAGACCATCCAATCTTATTGTATATGGCAAGCCTGGAACAGGTAAGACACTTGTTGTAAAAAAAATATTAGACAAAATTAAACAACGAGTTGAAAAGTCGAAATTTCCAATCAAATTGGTTTATTCCAATGCCAAAGATGAGGCCACTTTGTATAGTTTGTTTGTAAGTATAGGAAGACAGTTGGATTTGGATGAAAAAGAGATACCAGCAACGGGACTATCAATTTCTGAAATTTTTAAACGACTTCTAAAATCAATAGAAAAAAATCAATACAACATTGTTTTTGTAATAGATGAAATTGATTATTTAGCACAATTAATCTCAAAAACAGGAAAAGATGTTATGTACCAATTAACCAGAGCAAACGAGCGTCTAAAATCTGGTTCACTAACACTGGTAGGAATATCAAACGACCTCACATTCAAGGAAAGATTAGACCCACGCGTAATCAGCTCACTCTCTGAAGAGGAGATAGTTTTTACCAATTATTCAGTAGTTCAACTAAAAGAGATACTAAAAGAGAGAATCAAAGACGCCTTCATCGATGGGGCGGTTGAGGATTCTGCATTAAACCTCTGTGCTGCAATGGCTGGAAGAGAACATGGTGATGCAAGAAGGGCTATTGATTTGTTACGAGTGGCAGGAGAAATGGCAGAGCGAACACAATCAAACAAAGTTACTGAAGAACACATTAGAGTAGCATCTACTAAAATAGAAGAGGATAAAGAGACAACAGCACTTCAATCTTACCCACTTCACGAAAAACTTCTAATCATTGCTGTAATGAAGGCATCAGGACTTTCCACAGGAGAGATCTTTACAGCATACAAAACACTTTGCAAGGCAATCCGCCAAAAAGAACTTTCTCAACGAAGAGTAACTCAGATGTTATCTGAAATAGAAATGTCCGGAATTATTTCTGGCAAAATAGTCCATCAAGGAATACACGGAAGAACGAAGAAATTCACACTTACTATATCACCAGATACTGTCAAAGAGACATTCAAAAACGAAGCTACACTAGAAGACGTTATTTAGAAAAATCTCTTTTAAAGACCTTAAAGGTCTTCAAATTCACCAACACCGCAATCCCAGAAGTCGGCGAAATTCCTACTCCGGACTGGAAGGGAGTTTGTGATTGCCAGGCACCAGAATTCAGAATTAGGATATTTTTGTACAAGTCCAAATCAACTACATGTACGTGCCCAGAATGGAAAATATCAGGAACCTCATCAATTACCATATAGTCTTCCAACTCGGGGGCAATCGGAGTCTGGGCTCCATAAATTGGACTCAAATGTCTTGCTTTGAGTAAATACTGCATTACCTTGGCTGGCTTGTCGTAGCTTAAACCGGGGGTTGTTTTAACAATATCGTCAACTGACTGTCCGTGAAAAATCAACACCTTGACCCCATTCAGAGATATGATGGCAGGATTACCAATCATGAAGAAGTTTTTTCTATTCCACAAATCAGAGTTGTATTTTGCAGGAATAGCTGGTTGGGGAAGTGCTCTTCTTCCCGGGTCATGGTTGCCAGGCGCGATAAACACCTTGATGTGTTTTGGAACTTTGTCTAAAATATCGTAAAGCATCTTCAACTGATCTTGGGTGTTTAATGCAACTAGTTCTTTATCCTGATTTGGGTATATTCCAATTCCATCTACTACATCCCCACCTAAAACAAAAAACCGAACCTTTTTTGCAATGGGATCTGGGCTTGAAAACCAAGTAACCAAATCCAGAAACTCCTTTTCCATGAAATACTTAGAGCCAACGTGAAGATCCGAGACAAAAACCGCGTAAGCTTCTGTCTTTGAACGGTTTGTTGCACGTTCTGGGATGTCTGGCAAAATAATGTCTTTTACAATAAAACCACCGTTTTTACTAGTTACAATTTTTTCCATCACTAATTGATCCATTAGCAAGCCAGAAGCCACCTTTTTGAGATCTTCATCTATCACAATAGTTTCCATATTACCACTCTGATCATCCAATGTTATTTTTGTGACATTCCTGTCGGTTCGTCTATCTGTCACCAAACCACAGACATAGACCTCATCTTTGGACTTGATGGATTTGACAGTAGAGATAGTCTTGATCAATTTTGCTTCGGGCCTATTAGAAATGATTTTTTTAAGCTTGGCATATCTGCTTGAAAATAACGCAGTAAAACCCTTCACACCTTCAGCAGAAGCCAAATTCAACGTAGGATCAAAGAGAATTTCATGATGGTTCTCTATGTATTCATCCTCCTTTATGCCCAGAAATAACTCGAGATCTTCTCGGAAATTAGG
>AACY020557416.1_pt1 | contig 15428 bp, 13 predicted proteins | sample 267378 | NCBI WGS metagenome assembly AACY02 (sample SAMN02954345, study PRJNA13694) | marine metagenome | biome: aquatic; feature: ocean; material: water; isolation source: isolated as part of a large dataset composed predominantly from surface... | reverse complement strand
TATCTTCACTGCCGTAATAGACCTGTCCAGACATAGTCCATTCGCCAATAAGATAGTTATATAGCGCACTAACACCTGTGTAGTTAAATATTTGCCATGTGTAGTTGTCTGCTGGTGGACGGATCCAAGGATAGGCATATCCCACGTCGAAAAAGTCACTGTAATAATAGAGTGGCAGTCTTTTTTTACCGCCTTGTACCGTCCAGTGTTCATTTAATTCGTAGGATAAATAGGCCCACTCAAAATCGGCTGAAAAGTCATCGGCACCTCGGGAAACCACCTGAGCAGTGGCGGATAATCCTTCAAGTAAATCGGCTGAAAATTGAATACCAAAAAGTGTGTCGGGTTTAAAGCTGATATCTTCATCGTATGCGCCCACGAGTGGATAATCAGCTAGGAAGGTTGGGCCAAGGTCAAACTCTGCAACGCCAGTGCCATCTATTACTCTACCCGCAACCACTGAGGCAAAACCTGAAATATTCACTTCGGCTTGGACACTGGTGGCAAGTAAGAGAGAACAGAGACTGAATAACAGTTTATGTTTCATAGATAAACCTACTTTTGTAAGGTATGTGCATTTTTAAGCCTAGAATGAATGTGGTTTTTTACCATTATTTTTGGAACAATTTTGCAACAATTACGTCTAAGTTTCATTTTCCGGCAGAGCTTCAGGGCTTTTTTACTTTGATTTTGATTTATTTGGTGTTTAGTCATTTTGACCATGCATCAGTTAAGAGGCTGTCGAGCCAAACATGGATAAGTAATGTGTGACAACGTTTTTAAGAGTACTGAATTGACCGACCACTAAACGCAATACCTTTGCGACAAAATGTCTCACTTATCTTAACTGTTCTTGCATTTGTGTGCTCTTTAAGGGGTTTTTGGTACATCGATCCCATTCCTCTCCACGACACTATTGAGGTGCAGATGGGACTTTCTATAATCGCTATCAAGTACTTTAGTGGTCTCTTTTTTTCTAATACTTATCCATATAAGGAATGTCTAATGCAAAGGCGTGATTTTTTGAAAGGTGCAGCAATTCTCTCGGCAGCGGGAACCGTGATGCCAGTGTTGGCGGCGTCGACCCAAGGTTTAATGGTCGATAAAGCCTGCGGCCGTCGCCGTTTTACCTTAACCAATACCTATCAATTAGTCGCGCCAGAAGGCTCATCCGGTGTGGTGAAGTTATGGGTGCCGCTACCCGAAAACACGGCCTTTCAACAGGTTGAAAAACTTAACTTTAGCGGCACTTATCAAGATGCTTATATCAGTGCTAATAACCATTATGGCGCCAAAACCCTGTTTGCGACTTGGCCCGATGCTAAAGGTAAAATGACCTTAACATTAGAATTAGTGATAGAAACCCAAGATTGGGAACCCCTTAAAAGCGGCGAGTTAAGCCATTATCGCGCGCCAGTAAAACCTGAGTATCCTGCTGAAGTCGCTATCTACCTTAAGCCAACCAAGCATATGCCAGTGGACGGTATCGTGAAGCAGACCGCCGATAAGATTGTGGGTAAAGAGACCGAACCACTCAAACAAGCACAACTCATTTATAACTGGGTGAGTGCCAATATGTACCGTGATAACAGTGTGATAGGTTGCGGTAATGGTGATGTAGCCGCGATTCTTGAAAGTGGCAAACTCGGTGGAAAATGCACTGATATCAACTCAGTGTTTGTGGCGCTGATGCGCGCAGTGGGTGTGCCCGCCCGTGAGATGTTTGGAATTCGTTTAGGCCAAGCGATCAAGATGGGGAAATACTCTAAAAAAGCCTTTGGCAGTGCTGATGACAAAGGGGTTGCCGATGTCACTGGTGGCCAACATTGCCGTGCCATGTTCTACCTTGCTGGTTATGGCTGGTTACCCGCCGATCCTGCGGATGTGACTAAAATGCGCCTCACCGAGAATAAAGAACATAACGACCCTGCAGTGCAAGCGGTGAATGACTACCTATTTGGTAACTGGGAAATGAATTGGGTAGGCTTTAACTATGGCCGTGACTTTGACTTATTCCCCGCCGCAGAGCAGACTCCACTCAACAATTTTGGTTACCCTTACGCTGAAGTGGATGGCGACCCTGTCAATTACTATGAGCCAAAAGTATTTGCCTATGACTACCAGTCAAGCGAACAGCGTTAAACAGCTGTTAGCCACCATGACCGCCGCAGTGATTGCGGCGATCGCCTCCAGCCTTTGTTGTATTGCGCCCTTAATCTATTTAGTGTTTGGCGTCTCTGCCGCGGGGCTGTCGGGGTTATCGAGTTTAGGTTGGTTACAAGTGCCTATGTTGATCCTGTCAACCGGGCTTATCTTGTTTGGGTTTTGGCGTTTGTACTTTGCTAAAAAGCCGCTTTGTACCGGCAAGTTTAGCCGAGGACAAATGTTGCTCATCTACTGGCTTAGCGTGCCGATTGTGCTGGCCTTTCAGCTGTATCCCTTTGTTTTACCTTGGTTGCTTGAGGTGTTTGAATGAAGCCACTATCACGTATCACAGGATTTACCACACGATTAACCACACTATCGACCCTATTAGTCATCACATCATTAGGATTTACGCCCTTCACTTGGGCGGATAACGTGCAGGTCACACTCGATGTTAAAGGCATGACTTGCCCATTGTGCGTCACCGTCGTCAATCAAGCCCTGCGCAAAACCGATGGCGTGATTAAAGCCAAAGCCAATCTGAAAACTGAGCAAGCGGTAGTGACTGTCGCTGAGGATTATAACCTCGACAATCTGCTAAAAGCTGTTGATGCCACTGGATACAAAGGCAGCATCAACAAGGTCGAAAAGCAGAGTTGAGAAGCTTTCAGCCGTTCGAATGAGTCGTTAGTACAGGCTAATCTTGGATTTCCAGAACGGCCTTTAAGCGCGCAAAGGTTTTTATTGAGTCCGTGGCTAACATCGTTTGATACGCTGGATTTTGGGCATGCAACTCATATTGATTCGGCGCTGTTTTTCTAACAACGCGGAGCAAATACTGGTTATCACCCGTATCTTGCTTTATCTGGTGGTGTTGTGGTTTTTTTAAAACGATTCAGATTGCTCTTGCTACAGTTAATATTAAGTCCATTTTGCGTATTTCCTAATAAGTTCAGTCCTTTAAATAGCTTGATATTAAGACACATAGCTTGGGTTGACGAGTTTTATTAGGGGTTTCTGATATTAACTATCGCGCTGGCGGGGGATGGAAGGGGTTAACAGGTGAGTGTTAACCCCTTTTTTGAAGCGTTTTACTTCAGTTTTTTAAATCATTTTTGACTAATTTTTAAATCATTTTTTGAAGAAGGCTTCGTTGGTGCCGTATGGGCCTAAATCTAAGTCGCGTTTGCGGATGGCATCTACACGGTCGAAGGCTTCTTCGGCCACGCGTAGGTTTTTCACATCTTTACGCCAGTAGTATTTAAATCCATCAAAGTGGGCGTTGTTTGGATACCAGTAAAATACACCTAAACCTTCTTTATTGAGGATTGGGGTGTTGTGAATATGGGCACCAGGAATATAGAAGTACTGACCTTTTGCTAAGGTTTCAAATTTATTGTTTGCCAGTGTTTTACTGGTGCCGTTGACCACGTAGTAACACTCTGGTTGACCATGGAAATGTGGCTCATGGTCTGATTTCAAACCATTGGTGATACCGATAACCATTGGGCTGTCTGAGAGTTCTTTCCAGATATAACCCACTGGTGAGTTTTTAGGATCGCAGTTTTTGGCTTCGAGTACGTTACCGTGGTCATCCAAGGTTTTACAAAAACGTTGGTCTGCAGCAATGCTGTCATTGGGTTTGATGGTGTTAAAGTCGATTTTGCCTGCTTCCCAATCAGCAATGTAGGCCTCGATTTCTGGGTTACTGCACTGCTCTGGCATGGTGTTTTGCGGCACATAGGGTGTGCTGTCGTACGGCACTGGTGTCATTTGTTGATAGGGCAGTTGCGCATGGTTACATTGTGGGCCTTGAGCCATAACCGCTGTAGACGTTAGTGCGGCTAATCCAAAAAGCATTTTTAATTTCATCATTCCAATCCTATTTTTGCATCGCTTAGTGGCGATATTGTGTTGGTTATGTTGTTACGTGACTAACAATAAAGTGATTGGTTGATGGTAAAGGTGAATTGGATCACGCCATATTTTGAGTGGCAAACTTATTCGTGACTCTACTCGCGAATAATCTTACCGTCTGAGCCGCTTTACAGCTGCAATTGCATGCTGAGCTGGGCATAGTTGGCCATTCCCTGCTGCGCATAGGGATGGGCTGAGCTGTTGTTATCTTCAATTTGATAGCGGCCCACTTCAATACCTAGGGTGAGTGCTTGGGTTAAATTGGTAAACAAATTCACACCAACGTGGCTGCGATCCGTTTGTTCTCTCTCTGTGCGAGTATGACCAAAAAAGAGTGTCGAGCGGGTGTAGTCAGTCCAAAAGTGGCGGTAGGCAAACATGGCGGATGTCGAGGTTTCTAATTCTCCTTCAATAATATCGCGCGCAGCGTCGGTGCCGACATAACGACCTAGGTGGCCGTAGTGCAATTGCAGGCGCAGATCATCTTGGCCAAAGGTAAAGAGTTTGGCGGCAAGGGAGAGCCCGCCAGCCCATTGCGATGTGCCCGCTGGATCTAAATAACGCACTAAGCCTGAGAGAGACACATTGCCCCAATCGCCGGATTGGTTGTAGCGGGCAATCATATCTGGGATGTAGTCATGGCTGGTATCAATCCAGTTTGGTTTGGCTGCTGTAACGCTGGTTAGTCCATCCGTTTGGGCTTGGGTGCCGTAGGTGTAGGGATTTTCGAGGGCGAATTGCCATTGTTCGGTGCTATAGCGGATAAGTGCTTGTCTTACCATGGCTTGTCCAACTAATGGCCCACCTAAATCGGCTGTTTCGGCAAAGGTACTGGTATTGACTAAGGTTGACCAGGTTTGCCCGGCGGTGATGCCTTGATAACTGATATAGGCATGCCTAAGCCGTGGACTGTAGGAGTTGGAGATAATCGGATTTCCTTGGCTGGAGCCGACAAAATCGATTTCGGCAAAGGCTTTGGCCTCATCGGCGTTGAGTGTCAAATTAAAGCGGCTTTCTTGGGCGCCAAATTGGGTGCGTTTGCTGTGCTCGACAACCTTGCCTCCACCTGTCCAACTGTCTTGAAAGGCTAGATTTCCTTCAACAAAGCGAGTGTTGGCCTTAATAAAGCCGCCTAATTGCACATCGGCGGCATACAGTGAGGATGAACAAATAAAATAAACGGCAAGTGTAGGTAAAGATTGTAGTTTCATCGTTCACTCTATAAGAAAAAAGCATAAAAAAAGCCCTAACGAATAGGGCCGAAAAAGGTATAGCAGTCTAAAACGGCAGGGAGGAGGGACGTCCTAAACTGCGCAAATATTAGAAGTAGTAACCAAAGTTGATGTTGATACGTTTATCCCAATCGTTACCGACCTCTGGTAGGCCAACGTGGTCGTTATTGGCGGTCGAGAAGGTCATGTTTTTACCCATGACAAAGTCAATCATGGTGTAAGTTGGGCCAGCAGAAATCGCCATACCGGTGACGTTTTGCATGCTGTTGTCGTAGCTATCGTCATCAACATCAGGCGTCATTAAACCAAAGTCGTTATAAAACTTAATGCTGCCCCAATCTGTGTTAACCGTTTTGGCAATGTTGATGTTATAGGCTTGGCCTTTTGAGGCGATTTCGTACTGCCAGCTCACCACCGATACGCCAATTTTGTTGTCGTCGATAGCATCTGCAGCATTGTATTCATACTGCATGGCTTGCATTTGTAGGTTCCAGCCGTTGTAGCTGCTGTCTAAATGCAGTGCGACAGCATAGCGGTCGCCATTATTACCGGTTTTGCTGTTGTAGATTTGGCCGACCTGTACTGAGCCACCAAAAGTGGTTGCGCCACCTTCGTATTCGGCGGTGTAGGTTTGGCGCACGTTGAGTTGGTTGGTTTCTTCGTTGTTGTATTCAGTGCCATTGATGGTGCCGGTATACAAGTCAGTTGAATAACGCTTGTTTTCGGTTGGGCCGTATTCGGCATTTTTATAAAACGCTAAATCCGTGTGCCAGCCGTTTTTCTCATAGGTCGCTTTTAAGCCGATGTCATGGTCATCTTCAAAGCCTAAATAGTAAGGCAGACCAAACCACCAACTGTTAGAGATAAACTCGCGGTTACCAAAGGGCACTTTGTTGATACCAAATTGCAGTTGCCAGTCTGGATCAATGTTGTAGTAGCCATAACCATACTTTATGTAGTTAGTGCCTGAAGTAAAACGGTATTCCGCCGCTAAACCGAAATCGCCTTTTTTACCATCAAATTTGATGGCGGCCATGTCGAAGTTAAAGTCGCCGCCTTTATCCTTCGATTTTTCATCATAATCGCGATAGCCATAGTTAACGCGCACGGCGCCGCCAACATTGATGCCATCTTCTTGCTCTGCGGCAAAGGCGTTAGTTTGAGATAGTGCGATAGCGGTTGCCACCATGGACAACATAAACCGGGTGGATTTTTTCATCATCATTACCTTTCTTAAGTTTTTGTATTATAAAAATTAAATTACATTTCTTTGAACCAAGTGCGGTGGCATTCAGCGCACACTGGAGCCTTTTTCTCATGCTCGCTGTGACAGGCTAAGCAGCTGGCACCTTGGTTGTAGTGCAGTGATTTGTGTGGATGGGCTTCAGGGATGGCAAGCTTGGACTCATCCACCGCAATACTGGTAATTTCGCCATGACATTCAACGCAGGCCGCATCGGTGGCATTTTGTTTACCCGAACCTTGGTGACACCCTTTACAACCATCTTGGTAGATAAATTCGTGGTTGGTTCTGCCTTGGGTGCTGCCTTTCATCTTGACGAGGTCTCCGGCATTGGCTGCGCCAGTGAACAGAGTTGCAACAACGAGTGTTACTAGTAATGTTTTCATCATGATTTAGGCCTGCATGTCAGATTTGATGGTTTCAGCAACGATAATTCCCATCGTTAAGCACTCTAGACAAGCTGTTGAGCTTAAACGGGTTCCACCGTGAGTTCCGCCTGTCGCTTCGCCGACGGCATAGAGCTTTTTGATGGAGGTCAGTGACTGGCTGTGTATGACTCGCGCACCTAAATCGGTTTTTAAGCCGCCCATGCAGTAGTGCACTTTTGGCCAAATACGCGACACAATAAACGGCGCTTTAAGCTCAACTGCCGTATCCATCATGCGGCCAAATAAAGGGTCAATGCGCTGGGGCACTTGTTTGTTGTACTCGGCAACGGTTTGTTTGAGCTGTGCAACTGGAATATTGAATTGCTTAGCTAATTGCTCAAGGCTATCGACTTTCCAAGCGATTTGGTCACGCACTGCGCGGGTCACTTCTTCTGCACCAACATGATCGTCATGGTTAAAAAACACCACGGGATAGGCGGGTGAGCCATCTGGATGACGATTTTTCATAATGGCGTCGGAGCAGGTTTTTCTATCGGCGCGTTCATTCATAAAACGCTTACCGTCTAACACATTGACTGAAATTCCTTTATGGAAACCAATCGAGAGCAGAGCATTTGACCAGCCAAAGCCGCCTTCATCGGGCGAGCCCCAGTGACCTGTTTGAATAAAGCTCATATGAACCGGGAAAGCACCGTGTGCCATGGCTGTTAGCGTGACTTCGCCTGTTGCGCCGAGGGCATTGGTACAATCTAAGGTTTTATCTAATGCAGGGTCGACCAGTTCACGTAGTGCTAAGTTACGTGAGAAACCACCGTGGGCAAGGATAACGGCCTTATTGGCTTTGATGTAGATCGTTTTACCGGTTTTGAGATCCGGAAAGCGATAATTTTGACGCACTTTCAAGCCAACAATCTCTTGGCCATCCATGATGAAGTCTTCAACATAGTGTTGTAGACGGTATTCAACGCCTTCTTTTTTACCTGCTTCGTACAGTTTAGTGGTGATATCGCCACCGACACCGTGCTGAGTGCGGATAGCACGTGCTTTATTGTGGCCACCCACTTGTTGGTTAAAGCCATCGCGGAATTTGACACCAGTGTCGATACACAATTGGTAGGCATCGAGGGCGCGATTGGCAATTTGTCGCAGCATGTCGGTATTTTGCATACCGCGGCCAGAAATGATTTGATCCTTCACTAGCTCTTCGGGTGAGTCATCATTGATCCCTTGAGCTAATTGAATTGGGTTTTTAGGGATAGCTAACCAGCCACCGTTGATCGCAGAGTTGCCCCCGATCACCTGCATTTTTTCTAATACCAGTATCGAGCCTAGACCTTGACGCTTAGCATTTAGTGCGGATGACAGACCCGCAAAACCCGAACCCACCACAATCACATCGCGAGTTTCATCCCATTTAATGTTTGAGGCGCATTCAGTGGCTGATGCTGCACTTGGTAGTGCCGCTGCGATACCGCCGACCGCTGCGCTTGCACCTAGCTTTAAAAAACTTCTTCTATCATGCATTTTTTGTTAACCCTCTATGTCAGTTACCAGCAAGATAGAGGTTATGAACCGCGCCTAAGGAGAAGTGAGTCACGACTTTTTTTCAGTGACAATTTTATTCGTGAGTTATCTCGTGAATATCTTTTCTTTGAAGTAGATTGCTTTAATAACGAACGAGATGAAGATAATTTAATCTATGAAAGTATGCTGTTGATAAAATGTAAGTTTGAGGTAACTCACAAAGGTTGGTATTTAAGAGGTTTGGATGTGACCTTTATCCCGATTAACTCTTTACTGTCTATAAATATTATTTGTTAGCAACACATAATGTACTTTTTACGTATGTTGGAATAAATGAATGAAATGTCCATCTGATTCACTCTCTATTTTACGTTGTAATCAAATATTGGATGCGGCTGAAAGGCTGATTGAATCACAAGGTATTGTATCATTTAAGTTTTCCCAGCTGGCACATGAGGTTGGATGTTCTACAGGTACTTTATATAAGTTTTTTGAACGTAAAGAAGATGTGTTGGTTTGTTTATTTTTAAGAAGTGCAACATCAAATCACTTACCGATATTTATCCATAAAAATCCAGAGTTAACCGCACAAGAAAAAGTGCTGTTACCCATTTTATTTACCTTTGAAACCATTAAGCGCAGTAGCAGCTTTTTTACGCTGCGTTCGGTTTCTGTCAATACCATGGTATGGAAATTGGCGAGTGATGAAAAAGTTGAACGTTTTAAAAAACGCATTAATGCTTTTTGGAGTTGGTTTACTGATTCATTGCATTTAGCTGTTGAAAATGGCGAATTAGTGGCAACCCCATTACAAATTAAAGAATTGGTCCAAGGGATAACCTTTTATTTAACTGGGGCGTTAACGCAATTTGAAAGTCAGCTGATTGCACCACAGTTTTTATCTGAGCGCCGCGAAACCTGTTATCGACATTTGGCAAACCTGATGGAGCGATACGATTGGAAAACGCCGTTAACCTTTGCGCTGTTTGATTCGTTAGAGGCCAGAACCATCAAGTTTTTTGACCAACATTATCGTGACCATATGACCTGCGCAGCCTGTAGCGCGCTATCAAATACCGACACCAAGGCATTATCTCCCTGTACTCGTCAGTGTGGTTAGGGCGTCCTGCAATTCGGGTTTTATTCCACTCGCAGTGAGCGAGCTTTGTCTCACTGCCACTAAGAATTAGGCTGATTAAATCATAAGCTTAATTTCAAAATTTATGATTGGCTAGCAACCAAGCAAGTTCGGCGGCGTTACTTACCTGCATTTTTTGCATGACTTTTTGCCTGTGCAACTCAATGGTTCGCTGCGCAATATCTAGCTCCGCCGCGATGACTTTATTCATTTTTCCCGCCAGAATCCCCTCCATCACCTGCGTTTCACGCTGGCTGAGGGTGGCGAGTCGATTGGCAATGTCTGATTGCAAATTTTGTTGATGCCATTTTTGCTCAGTATGTTGTTGAGCTTGGGTTAAAAGCTGAAATAGCTTCTCACCATCAACCGGTTTTTCAAGAAAGTTGAGTGCGCCTTGTTGGATGCAGTCTACGGCCATGGCAATGGTGCCGTGACCGGTGAGCATGATGACGCTGATTACACTTTGCGCTTGATTTAAATGGCTTAGCAGTGCCACGCCATCCATACCTGGCATTTTGATGTCGAGCAAAAGTACGGCGGGTTGCTTGATATCAACACTTTTTAAAAACGTATCCGCAGCGTTAAAGCCTTTGCAGTTAAGCCCCATTCCTTCAAGCATCCAGCTTAACGAATCCAGTACATCTTGATCATCATCTACAAGGTAAAGTGGTGTCATTTGAGTTCTCTTAAGCTGATGGCTGGTTGAGTGGCAGGGTGACTTTTACCGTTAACCCCGGCGCGGCATGTTGTGCTTCAATTTTGCCTTTGTGTTCCTCAATAATGCGTTTGCAGATAACCATGCCTAGGCCAAGCCCTTGGGGTTTGGAGGTTTCAAAGGGAAAGAATAAGCGTTCGAGGGCGTTATCACTCAGGCCGCAACCCGAGTCAGTGATATGAATATAGACGCTTTCGCTTGTGGTACCTGTGTCGATAATCAATGACTTACGGGGGCTGTTTTCCATGGCATCTAGGGCATTGCGTAATAAATTCACCAGCACTTGCTGGATCAAACTGGCATCGGCAAATACGGGTAAGGTTTGTAAGTTGACTTTAGGGCTGAGTTTGAGCCGCTGAAATTCAGGTTGCATCAAGGTTAAGGTTTCTTCTATCACGGCGCGTAAATCACAGGGCTGGTAATCACTGGTTTGTTGGCAAAATGTGCGTAGACGATGGATAGTGGTCTGGGCTCTATCGACTTGATTTATGACCTTATTGAGCGCTGTAGCAAGCTCGGCTTGGGTGTTATCTAGCCGATATAAACAGCCTTGGGTGAGATAGCGAATACCGGCCAGGGGTTGTTTTAGCTCGTGGGCAATGCCTGAGGCCATTTCGCCCGTCAGCAGTACCCGTTGGGCGCGGTAAAACTGTTGTTGTTGCTCGAGTAAGATTTTTTGGGTGTGCTGATGATGGGTTATTTCGGCAGATAGGGCTTGGGTACGTTTGACCACTAAACGTTTAACCCTTAAGTGATGAATATAGCCCAGTAGCAAGGCAAAAATGAAGCTTGCACCCCAAGGTAAGGCATTGTGCAGTAATCGCTGCCAGTTAGTGACAAATGGCCATTGCTCTAATTGTTTTAACAGCTCAAATACTGGGCTATCGTCCACGGGGGCTGACCAATATTGATATCTTCCTTGCACCGCCGCTTGGCTCTCTGGGGGGATTTGCAACAGGCTGGTGACCACTTGGGTAGCAAGTTTGTGATCTGTATGGCCTAATTTGGTTAAGGCATAGCCGGGATACAACTGTGTGGACACTTCGCAGGCAAAATCAGGATGCGGTTGCTTAAGGACCACTTTTAATTTATTCGCTGGAATGAGTCCTCGCTCTTGTGCATTTTCCAATACGCAGCTAGGTAATATCGCAACATCAGCCTCACCCGATAACAGCATTTGCAATAGTTTTTGCTGTGGAAAACCAATAAAGCGCAGCTGGGGAATATCACGGTAGGCATTGATGCCTTTGGTTGCCATCGTCGCTGCAAAAATTTGGAATCCGCCAAAGGCTTGTGGGTCGCTTGATACCAACTTTTCATCTTTAAGTTGTGCCCATTGGCTCAGGTTGTTGTCTATTCGCGTGACGATGGCAGAGCCGATGCTCTGCTCTGGTGAATGCACTCGGTTATGGACTAGGGTGAGTAAGTGACTGGTACCATAGTTTTTTTTAAATGCGACCGTGGTGAGGGCATTGCCAATTAAAAAGTCGATACGTTGCTTAGCGAGTGCTTCATCTAATTGAGTTGGCGTTAATGGCGTGAGTTGTACCGGACGATGCAACTGCTGGCTCAGCCAATCAGCGGTAGGCTGCCAATTGGCCATGACTTCATCGGGTTCATTAAACGCCATTATGCCTATTCGCACCGGATCACTTGTATGGCTATCGGCGGCAATGGCTGGCAGCTTAAAGCCGATAAAAAGGGCCAGGATAAACATTAATCGAGTGAAGAATTGATACATGATTTAATCCAGGCTGGGCGATTTCATTTAGTGGTTAACACAACAAGACGTTACAGCATCGCTGTAAAATAGGCTGCGCGATGCTGAGCTGATGGCCAAAAATAGTGGCCATATTATGCCCATTAGTGATTGCTGATGTATTGAGCCGCTTCACACATTAGCCTAAGGGGTGAGTTTAGCGCGATATTGTTCAAATTGTGGGGTGGCGATTTTAGTGCCTTGTTCATCCAGAAACCATACCGCTTCAATATCGCCAATACGCCTTATTAAGGCTTGCGCTTCAGGCATCGGTAATAAAAACAAACTGGTTGAAATCACATCAGCAAGAATGGGTTTATTCTTCATAATAACCGATACTGAGATACCTTCATTTTTCGGATAGAGTGTCGTTGGATCAATAATGTGATGATACTCTTGACCATTCACAGTGTAATAATTGAGATAATTCCCACTCGATACAATGGTTATATCTTCACCTTGAATGATTTCATGGTAAATATCACCGCTATTAATCTCGATATTATCTTTATGTTCTAGTTGATATTTGCGGATTAATGGGTTTTCGATTGCTGTAATAAATTGGCGGCCATCTGGGTGGGTACCAAAATGGCGAATATTTCCACCAGCATTAATCATAAAGGCAGTAATATTATCGGCTTTTAATTGGTCATACACTTTTTCAACCATCCAACCTTTGGCTATACCGCCTAAATCCAGTTTCATTCCTGGTTTCATTTGAATGGTATTATTGTTTACATCGAGTTTTATCTGTTTTATATCAATGTATTTTGCCGCGTTGGCTAACTCGATATCACTGGGTAGTTCGCATGTGCCGCCCTGTTGGCAACGTTTTCGATAGCTTCGCCAAACTTCTAACACGGGGGCTAAGGCAACGTTAAATCGGCCTTGGGTAATGCCATGCCATTCAATACTGGTTGCTAATAATTCGGTGAGTTTTGCATCGATATGGTGTAATTGTTCAGGATTATTATTGATAGTCTGGATATTGGTGTAGCCAGGGTAAGTGCTAAAGTTTGATGCTAAATAATGATATTCCTGCACCACATTAAGTGCATGGTATAATGCTGAGTAGGCTTTGTTTTTGTCTGCCTCATAAATATCAATGGTAATGGAAGTGCCAAAATATTTTAACGTATTCATACTGCCTTTTCCGTGCTCATAATTAAATGTTGCATTGGTATTGCAGTCGAATGGTGAAAAAGTCGCATTTGCCATTGTTGGCGTAAAAAAGAGATAAATTAATACAGTAAAAGATAATAAATATTTCATACAACCCCCATCTTGATGACGATTAAATTAGTAGCATGAATTTCAGTTGATGACAGTAATCAATCAGCAAAGTGTTAGCTAACTCAACTATTTTGAATTGAGGTTGGCATATTGCGGTTATCCGCAATTGTCGAATTCTTTCCGAGGTCTATGCTGGCGGCAAGTTCATTAGTTGAAGAGCGTTATATGATGAAAACTGAATTACATTTTAAAAAAAGTTTGCTGGTTAGTGCGGTTGCATTCGCAACATTTGCCTTAGCAGGTTGTGCTAATACCGCACCGCAGGGGAAATATATTGATGGCGTCCATCATGTCAGTGGTAAGGGTAAAAAGAGCGACATCACCCTTGAAGTTAAGGTTGAGCAGGGGAATATCACTCAGGTAAAAACTCTGTCACATAAAGAAACCGAGTCACTGTACCTTAATGCTGAGCGTTTGCTACCCGAGATTGTGAGCCGTAATGGTCATGAGGGGATTGATGCCATCTCAGGCGCAACCTACTCATCCAATGGTATTTTAAAAGCAATCAATGATTTACCTCGTGTAGATGGCAGTAAGCCTGAATATCAAAGCGTGGGTGCTCGCAGCCAAACAGGGGATGATGATTTTAAACTGAAATGGTCTATCCAACCGCGTTTAGGCTTAGTGAAAGGTGATTACTACTTTGAAGAAGCCCGTTTCCGTCAAGGGCATATGGGTAGCATGTTGGTGGTAGTGGATTCAAATAACCTTCAGGATGTGATCCTGGCCGAGTTTAATGAAAGTGGTCGTCCGAATTACTACACTCGCCTTTACCAAAATGTGCCTAAGCGTATGTCCGAGTACAATTTCTCTATGGGCAAAAAGAAAGGTACCGCATGGGTGCAATCCGCATTAACCATGGAAAAGTTAATGATGGAAAAAGACCAACTTACCTTTGAGTTAAATCCTCACTACGATCCTAAGTTAGGCAACCAGCTCAGCGAGCCTAACCGCTTAAAATATCAAGGTATTGATATTGTTGCTGGCGCTTCAAACAGCATTCAGCAATCGATGATCCCCTTGACCGCTAAGATCCATAGTCGGATTCAAGCAGGAGCGAGTGATGCGCTTTTTTATCAGCAAGCCGAAAAATTGCTCGATGAAAAAGGTCGCTGGACAGGCGTTACTGCAATGCTGCGGTTAGTGGTTGATAAAAATAGCCACAAAATTACCCATGCCCATTACGATGAAATCTTTGCTGACGAGAAGAAAGATATCCAAGACGCCTCATTGAAAGCATTTTATCGTCAATCCAAATATGACTCGATTAATTATGTTGAACCCGCGCGTATCGGATTTAACGTGATGATTGATGCCTTATCTTCGCATCTGAAAGAGGGTGGTTCGCTGTTCAATATTAATGATTTACCTGCGGCAGGTGATACCGGTAGTTACGCTCAAACCGGCTTTACTAAGCGTTCAGATGCCTGGGACAACTATCTGCGACTCGCTGATGTGTTGTACAAGCAAATGCGTGCCGATGGCGTGATTAATGAACATGCCTTACCTGCTCAGTAATATTGGATACCTAACATGATGAATAAATCATTTGCTATTTCGATGCTTACCTTGGCGCTATGTGCTACACAGACCGTTGCCGATGAACATAAGTTTTATGGTCGTATCGATTATTCGGTAACCAATTCCGATAGTGGCAGTGCGACGCATAAAAATAAAAGCGGCACCGTATTAGAAAATAACTTTACGCGCATCGGTATTAAAGGCGCTAACCAATTAACCGACAGCACCTCACTGTTTTACCAAATTGAGGTTGGCGTAAATGGTGAGAGCCAAGATAGTGGCGATAAACCATTCTCAGCCCGCCCAACATTTATTGGTGTGAAGCACAGCACTTATGGTGCCTTAGCGGTTGGACGGATTGATCCGGTATTTAAAATGGCTAAGGGGATGTCTGATGCAATGGACAATTACTCCTTAAAACATGACCGTTTATTTGCCGGTGATAAGCGTTGGGGGGACTCCTTTGAATACAAATCCGCCCATTGGAATAAGTTGCAATTAGGTGTGAGCTATTTATTGGAGGACAATCATTACACTAATAATGATAACCGC
>AACY020298596.1_pt1 | contig 15485 bp, 17 predicted proteins | sample 267378 | NCBI WGS metagenome assembly AACY02 (sample SAMN02954345, study PRJNA13694) | marine metagenome | biome: aquatic; feature: ocean; material: water; isolation source: isolated as part of a large dataset composed predominantly from surface... | reverse complement strand
CACAACCAGTATCAGGCTGAGCCAAAACCCCATGCTCAGTGAGCTGCAGCGTTGTAAGTGGTGCGCGCTGCTATGCATCAGCTATGTCACTGGGGGCTATCCCTTTGAATAAATCTGTGATCGGCAGTTGAAGAACGTCAGCTTGGCTGTGACGTTGTGCTTCCAGCAATGCTACTGCCTGCCTTTGCCAATCGCTCGCCGATGCCGGGGCGGGTGGCACTGGAAGTTCATCGTTGATCCACTGTTTGAGTTCCACCAAGGTGACATTGCCCAGGTCACAACTGAGTAAGTAGCGCCCTTGATGATCCTCGGTAACCAATTTGGTATCGATCAGTCGGTCGCGGATGATCTGCCAGCTGCCACTGTCGAGACCACCTATAACGCCCGGGTCCCGCATGAGTTCTAACTCCCCTATGGGCTCCCCCTGTTGTTGCCGTTGCCAGAGCAGGTGCAACACGTCGAGGGCCTTGAGTAAACGAGGGCGCGTTGCTTGCATTTTTGTTTGGTAAGCGGACAGGCTGTGGACCAATATGGCTCCCAGTAAGACCAAAATCCAGATAACGTATAACCAAAGCAGGAACACGGGCACGGCCGCAAAGGCCCCGTAGACTAAGGTGTAACTGGAATTGGCGATAACCTGGGCAAATACCGCTCTCGCGAAAGTGAAGGCCACGGCGGTGGCCAAACCGCCCACGAAAGCGTGTCGCGCTGGCACGGCGCAGTTGGGTACTGCCATATACAATGCGGTCAAGCCGATAACGGTGATGGTGAATGGCAGCAGTGACAACAAAAATACACTAATACCCAATGGGTCGAAGCCCGCGATAGCGTTGGCTGCCGCGTACAAATAAGCCTGAATACCCAAGCCGATACCCAGTAGCAGCGGCGCCAAGCTCAGGACGGCCCAATACAGCAAGAAACTGCTGATGGGACTGCGATTTTTTCGGGTGCGCCAAATGTTGTTGAAGGCCCGCTCGACGTTGCGCAACATGAGCACTGCGGTTACCAGCAAGATGGCGACACCGAATCCGGTAAGGTTTTTGGCTTGCTCGGAAAATGTGGTCAGATAATCCGCCACATCCCGCGATGCCTCGGGCACCAGATTCTGAACCAAAAATTGTTGTATTTGTTGTTCGATATTGCCGCTAGTGGGTATCGCCGACCCCACGGCAAAAACCACCGTAATCAGGGGTACCAATGCAAACAGGCTCATGTAGACGAGGGCCGCGGCAATTTCTGAGCAGCGATCTTCCTGAAAGCGCCGGATAAAGTACTGCGCACCGCGCAGGCTGTTCTGTATGATGGAACGGGTATTCATCGTGCTTGGGGTCCTCCGACACGGCACCTTATAATTCACGACACCGCACAACAAGAAGCCAGTGTAGTGCAGGCCGAAGCGCTTGTGGTAAGGCGAATGACAATGGACAGTTTATGACCGGCCAACCCTACATCTTGGTCTTATACTACAGTCGCAGTGGCGCCACCCTTTCAATGGCCGAGCAGGTCGTGCGTGGTGTGGTCTCGGTCCCCGGTATCGACGCCAGGCTGCGCACGGTGCCACCGGTCAGCGCCGAAACCACCCAGAGCCTCGATTCAATCCCCGACGACGGCCCCCTTTATGGCGATGAGGATGATTTACGCCACTGTGCCGGGTTGGCTTTGGGCAGTCCCACCCGCTTTGGCAATATGGCGGCACCGCTGAAATATTTTATCGATAGCACCTCGGGCTTGTGGCTCTCGGGGGCCCTGGTCGACAAACCCGCGGGGGTATTTACCTCTACCAGTTCCCTGCACGGCGGCCAAGAGAGTACGCTGCTGAGCATGATGTTGCCCCTGTTGCATCACGGGATGATGGTGTTAGGTTTGCCTTATAGTGAATCGGGGTTGCGCCAAACCACCTCGGGGGGGACACCTTACGGTGCCAGTCACTGGGCAGGGGAGACAGGAGATAGAGCCCTCGATCCGACCGAGGCGGCCCTGTGCCGAGCCTTGGGCCAGCGTTTGGCACGCACCGCGCTGTGGCGACTCGGCGGCGGTGAAAGTCGATGATATCCCAGACGAGAGGTTCTACCAGCCATCGTCTATGGTTGTGTCTGTGGTTATGCTGGGGCGTTTTTCTGGCACAGCAAACCGCAGATCTGGCCCGTGACAATGCCCCATGGCCACTGTGGCTAGTGCGTGCGCTACCACTTCTGATGTTCATGCCGGGTGTGGCTCGGGATCAACTCCGATCTCTGGTTTGGTTGTGTTTTGTCATTCTGTTTTATTTTGTGTCGGCGGTTGAGCTCGTGTTTGCTCGACCGACCGACACTCTGGCCATCGTCGGTATTAGCGCGGTGGTGCTCTTGTTTGTGGTATCGACGTTGTACATCCGGGTGCGAGGACGTGAGCTGCGACAGCGGTCAACGACTGAGCCTCCGGCGTCCAACTCATAGGGTTCATCCCTCACACTAAAAGGAGTAACGAACATGGCGTTGTGGCGATTTGTGCGCGGATTCTTTAGCGGCATTTGGCGTGCCCTACAGGGTCTTAGCAAGGTGGTGACTGTACTGGTACCACTGCTCGCCGTTGCAACCTTCATTGGGGCCCTTGTCGTGGGTATTCGCGGCGCACAGCCCGAGCCCCTGCCTGAGCGAGCCGCACTATTGTTAAATCCGCAGGGTGTTTTGGTCGAGACGCGGGTACCACTGGAGCCTTTCGAGGCCTTCCTGGAGGGGAACGGTGGCGAGGTCTTGCTGGCCGATGTCATCGAGTCTATTGAGCGTGCCGCCACTGACGATCGAATCACGGCACTTGTGATGGATTTGCAGCAGTTGGCTAGCCCTACGGTCAGCCAGGTACTCGAAATAGCACCCGCTATAGAAGCGTTCCGTGCCACCGGTAAGCCGGTGGTTGCCTTTGCGGATTATTACGATCAAGGCCACTACGCGCTGGCGGCACAAGCCGATTCAGTGCTGCTGCACACCGAAGGTGGCGTGAATTTGCAGGGTTTTGCGGTCTATAAAAGCTACCTGCGACGCTTGCTCGACAATATTCATATCACCATGAATGTGTTTCGGGTGGGCGATAATAAGTCCGCCGTAGAGCCCTACCTCCGGGACGATATGTCGGCATCCGAGCGCGAAGTCATTGGTCTCTGGTTGGGTGACATTTGGACCCAGTACGCGGCCCTGGTTGATACGGGCCGCCAATTTGAAGCGGGTACCATTGATCAGTTCATTGCTGAATTCCCCGACCGCCTAGAGGATCACAACGGCGATCTCGGCGAGCTTGCGTTGTACAACCGGCTGGTGGACTACCTTATGACTTACGATGAGATGAATGAGCATCTTGTCGACGTTGTCGATGCAACTAATGACGAGGGCGATTGGGAAGCGGTTGAGTTTGGTCGCTATTTACAGGCGACCTCTGCCGAAAGTAGCGCTGCGGCCAATCCCGATGAAGATGCCAAAGCCGTTGTCGCTGTGATACCCATCGAGGGAGAGTTAATTCCAGGAGAGAGCGCCCAGGGCTTTGCGGGCTCCGATACGGTTCTGGACCAAATCGAGCGAGCTCGAGAACTCGAACATTTAGCGGCAGTGGTGGTAAGGATTAATTCACCCGGTGGCAGTGTCTTTGCCGCAGAGGTCATCCGGCAGAAGCTGCTCACGCTGCGCGGCACCGACATTCCCGTGGTGGTCTCAATGGGCAGTGTGGCAGCCTCTGGGGGCTATTACATTGCGGCTGACGCGGAACAAATTTGGGCGCTGCCCAGTACTATTACCGGCAGTATTGGGGTGTTTGCGGCGTTTCCAACCCTCGAGCGCTTATACGATTGGGCCGAGGTTAATGTCGATGGGGTAACCACGGCGCCACTCGCCGCCGCTATTCGACTCGATACGGGAGTCGACGAGACTGGCAAGCGCATCATTAACAGCGTCATCAGTCGAATTTATCAAGACTTTGTCGATATCGTTGCCAACGGTCGAGATATGGATTGGGATGCGGTTGATGCTATTGCCGGTGGTAAGGTCTGGAGTGGCGAGGATGCCAGCGCCATCGGTCTGGTCGACAAGCTCGGTGGCTTGGACGACGCCGTGGCTGCTGCTGCTGCCTTCGCCGACGTCGATGACTACGAGGTGCGCCGTGTGGGAATACCTTTGAGCCCCGAACAACTCATCTTGCAGGAGTTGGGTAAAAACTTCAGTAGCAGCTCCCTGTCAGGATTCTCTGTTCTCGATAAATTGGCGGCACAACTTGCCATGCCGTTACGTGTCATCGATAGCCTGCGTGACCCGGGACATGTGTATGTGCGTTGTCTTGAATGCGGCACCCAGTTCTGATGTTTTCCATGACCGAGGGTAAGCCCCCCGTTGAGCCATTGCCCGCAGCCACCGTACTGGTGATACGTGACAGCGACGCGGGACCTTTGGTGTTGTTGTTGAAACGCCATCACGAGCTTGCATTTATGCCCGGCGCTTGGGTCTTCCCGGGGGGTAAAGTCGACGCCGACGACGCGGGTAATAACGACGAAGAGCGAGCTCGATCAGCCGCTGTCCGAGAGGTGCATGAAGAGGCGGGTATCCGTATTGCTTCGAATCAGCTGTTAACGTTCTCCCATTGGCTCACCCCCGAGGGGGTTAATCGTCGGTTCTCGACCTTTTTTTTCGTTGCAGCCGTGACTGGCGAACCCACTGTTACCGTTTGTGGTAGTGAAATTGTCGACCATCAGTGGATTGCCCCTGAAGCTGCACTGGCGCAGCACCTAAAAGGGCAGCTCCCCATGCCTCCACCAACCTACGTCTCCCTCTGCGAGCTGGCGTGTCATCGGTCCTTGCGTGAGCTCTGGGGCAACGTTGCAGCCCGTGTCCCCCCTCGGTTTTTCCCGAAGGTTATTCCGCAACAGGGGAATTTATGTTTTTTATACGAAGGGGATGCGGGCTATGTGACAGGTGATCCCTCTGCACTGGATTTACGGCATCGCACCATGATGGTCGACGGCATTCTTGATTATCAGCGTGACTGACTGAGGCGGTTGGGTCTTGCTATTAGCGCCACTTGCCGCCGGGGAGTCGCTTGGCGGTGTCTGCAGTGACTTCGCTGAAGATTTCAGCCACCGGTTTATCGGCACCGACGCTGTACCGGCGGGAAATCATGGTGACCGGGAACAGGTAGACATCGGTATTGGGGTAATGCAATGCCCGTGAACGACCTGCTCGATCTCTGTACACTACCCATTCCATCCGGAGTTCTTTACTGAGTAAATCCCCAAGCACAACCCCCATGGCCTGCAAACCCAGCAGGTCATCTCGGCCTACTGAGCCGGTGTCGAGTAGTCGCTGTAGGGTGCCCAGATCACGGGTGGCGTTGCCTGACAATTGGCGACCTAGGGCATTGGCGCGCCGCTCCACATCGGCGCGCTGGTTGGCCATAAACTGGCGGTCAATTGCCGACAACGGCTCGACACGTTGCTCAATGGCACTGGGCTGCTGCCAACTGGAACTCTGCGCCCAGGACGGCGTCAAAGTGATCGTTGAGAGCATTAGGCACGCGAGCACCGTCATAACAAAACGATTTCCACAAATCGTCAGTTGTCTATCGCTCCATGAAGTGGATAATTGCGCGATCATGAAATTTCACCCCGATAACACGGCCAGCCTTGGAGTTTGCCTATGATAACCGGAAGCATTGTGGCCCTGGTAACTCCAATGCAGGAAGATGGCGCCATCGACTGGGTCGCCCTCGAGAAGCTCATTGAATATCACATTCAAGCCGGCACATCGGCGTTGGTAATAGCCGGTACTACCGGAGAGAGTGCAACGCTTACGGTACCCGAGCACTGCGAGATTATTCGCTTTTCAGTGGAGCAATCCGGTGGTCGTGTTCCGATTATCGCAGGTACCGGTTCGAACTCGACCCACGAAGCCATCGAGCTCACGGTCGCCGCCGCCGAGGTGGGTGCAGATGCCTCTTTGCTGGTCACGCCCTATTACAATCGTCCGACACAGGAAGGGCTTTATCAGCATTTTTGCGCGGTTGCCGCCTCGGTCAATATTCCCATTATCTTGTACAACGTACCCGGACGCACCGCGTGTGATCTCAGTAACGAGACCGTGCTGCGTTTGAGTAAAGTGGACAATATCGTCGGGTTGAAGGACGCAACCGGTGATGTTGAACGCGGGGCCGCGCTGATTAGCCAGCTACCCGAAGCCTTTGCGGTTTACTCGGGGGATGACCCAACGGCGTTGGCACTGATGCGCCACGGTGCGAAGGGTAATATTTCGGTGACAGCTAACGTGGCTGCTGAGTCAATGGCAGATCTGTGTCGATATGCCCTCGCGGGTGACTTTGAGGCTGCGCAGCGTCTTGACGATCAACTGAAGGGGCTCAACCAAGCCCTGTTTGTGGAGCCCAATCCCATTCCCGTGAAGTGGGCTATGGCTGAACAGGGCATGATGGGTGGCACTCTACGGTTACCGCTGGTGGCGCTGTCCGATAACTGCCACGAGACGGTTCGCATCGCTCTGCAGCAGGCGAACCTGTAATGCTGTGGCGTTGTGCGTGGCTGCTACCGGTGGCCTTGTTATCCGGTTGCTCCTGGTTATTTGGTGACGATGGCTTATTTCCCGACAACACCGAGCGTTATCAGAACGCCGTTGAGTTGCAGGAGATCCGAGTGCCCGCCGGGGTAGGTTCGCCGGCCTTGAGCCAGATATACCCCATACCGACCGTGCAAGCGGTCGCAAAATTCGAAAGTGAATTCGACGTACCCAGGCCTGCGCCACTGACGTCCGGTGCGCAACAGGGATGCGGTGCGTATTCAGCGTCTCGGTGACGAGAGTTGGGCCCTGGTCGCCGTATCGCCAGGTCAATTGTGGCCTCAAGTGCGTGCTTTCCTCGCAAGTTCGGGTATCGCGGTTGCCAGCTCTAGTGCGCAGCGGGGCTAATCGATACCCAGTACGTCACGCTCACCGATCAACCCCTGCCGGTTCGATTTCGATTTCGAGTCGAGTCAGGCGTCCAGCGCAACACAGCAGAACTGCACGTGTTGCAGCAAAATCGCAGTACCGAGCAGGCCGCAAGCTGGCCCCAGCTGTCCGATAATCTAGAACTTGAGCAAACCATGTTGCGCAATGTAGCCCAATTCATTGCGAATAGTGCTGAGGCGGCACCCATCTCAATGATGGCCGATCAAGCGATGAGTGCGAGTGGACGCATCACCCTTGAGGAGACCGATGTCGGTGCGCGACTGCAGCTGCAGTTGCCTTTCAATCGTGCCTGGGCATCGGTTAACAAAGCACTGCCAGAATCAGGTTTTGTGGTCGACGATCTGAACCGGAGTGAAGGTGTTTTTTATGTCACGTTTGGGGGACCCGACAGCAAGAAGTCGGGGGGCTGGTTTGATTGGTTGTGGGGTGGTGAGGACCAACATCCGCTGGCGAATAACCAGTACTTGGTCAAACTGAGTGAGCAGGGTGAAGGGTCTGTGATGATCACGTTGACCGATGGTTTTGGTGCGCCGCCGCCACCGCGAGATCAGGCTGCGCTGCTGACCATTCTGAAAGGTAATATTAACTGAGTGATGCGTTTTGCGTCCCTTGGTAGTGGCAGCAAAGGCAATGCCACCGTTGTTCAGACCAATGACACGCTATTGTTGGTGGACTGCGGCTTTCCCGCAAAGGAAACCGAGCGTCGTTTAGCGCGACTGGGTATTCGTCCCGAGCAGGTTGATGCCATTTTAGTTACCCACGAACACGGCGATCATGCGGCAGGGGTGGCTGTCGCGTCCCGGCAATGGCAGTTACCCGTTTTTCTGAGCCACGGTACCGCAGCGTCGGGGCGTATTACCGACGCCCACAGCTTGATTTGCATCGATGCTGATACGCAATTTCAGGTGGGCGACATACAGTGTGAAGCTATCGCCGTCCCCCACGATGCCCGGGAACCGGTCCAGTATTGCCTAAGTCACGGGGCTGAGCGGCTTGGTATCCTCACTGATCTGGGCTCCATAACACCCCACGTCATTGCAGCATTCGGCAACTGCACTGGCTTGCTACTGGAGTGTAACTACGACCTCGACCTGTTGTTGCAGGGCCCGTATCCGCCCGCGTTGAAAAAACGGGTAGCGGGGGATTTTGGCCACTTGAATAATCAGCAGGCGGCGCAGTTGCTCGCAACCGCTAATACGGAACGCTTGCGTCAGTTAGTCATTGGCCACATCAGTGAGCAGAACAACTCATTGGCACACGCCCAGCAGAGCCTGCAGCCGGTACTGTCGACCTTGTCGGCAAATGTAGTGTTCGCTTGCCAGTCGGAGGGTTTTGACTGGCTTGAGTTGTCATCACTTGCTCCCAAGCAGAACCAGTCCCGCTGTGCTTAAAACCCCCTAGTGGCTTCGCTGTGCCCCCAAGGGTGATATTTTCCAGCGACGGTTCGTCCAAAGCCAGCTGTGGGGTGATTGCTGTATGGCGCGCTCGGTCAGTCGAGCGTAACGCTCGGTGATCGCCGCTTCCTCCATCTGTTTGGGTTCACGAGTAATTTCGGTGAGGGTGCAATGATATCGACCGCGTGCGATGGGCTGGCAGTCCGCGAATACCACGGGAAATCCTGCGGCGCGGGCTAGTTGAGCCGCACCCGAGTAAAACGCCGTATCTTGGTGTAGGAACGTGGTTCGATGGGCCCGCTCCCGGTGCCCCGGTGATTGATCCGCGAGCATGGCGACTATACGGGGTTGGCGTCGGTGGCGAATAAAATCCCGTGCCACGGCACGCATTTCTATGGGTTGGCCATTGCGTAAACGCCTCAACCCGAGCATGAACTGGTCGGCTGCTGGGTTATGCAGCTTTTTGTAAACCGGTGCTAGCGGTATGGGGTACTCCAGAGCTGCACGCTGTAACAACCACTCCCAATTGCCCTGATGTAGCGTGAGTACGACCACCGACGTGTTGAAATTGTCGCTAATCTCCGCTATGAGTTCAGCATTTTCAAAGCTGACCCGCTGCCGCAACTCATCATCGCTGAGCTGTCGTGTGGCCAAAATTTCGAGGGTATTGGTGGTGAGGTGACGGTAAAATTTCCTGCGCTCCTGGGCTAACGTGGTCTCTGGCCAATCGGGAAATGCCGCTTTAAGATTTTTGGTGACGACCGCATGGCGGTAGCGGAACACCGATCCCAACAGCCAACTGAGGGTACCCACCGCGCCATAGAGCAGGGGCAGCGGTACACGGCTCAGTAGCGTAAACAGTCCACGGCTGATCATGGCAAACAGTGCTCCGGTAGCGTTAAATGCGCTACGGGCCTCGTGAGTTCAGGTGCAGGGCATTGGAGTCTGGGGTTATGAGACAAATCCAGTGCATCTAGCTTGGGTAGTTTGAGTACGGGGACCGGATCTACCACCTGATTACCATCTAGCCAAATCGACTCAAGTTCGGGAAGTTGCGTTAATTCCACTAGGTTTCGCAGCTTGTTGTCCGATAGCTTTAGTTGTCTTAGGCCTTTAAAGCGGCTTAAACCGAACAGAGTTTTGATACCCCCTGAGCTGCAATTGAGTTGCGTGAGCCCCTGAGCTTCTGTGACACGACCATCGATGATGGCCTGTTGCACACATTGATCCAGTGACGGGTCATCGATGCGGTAGTCCGTGAACAGGATGGGTGCTGCACGCAGCAACCGATCATTGAAGTGGATGTCATACTGCTGACAGCCACTCAGGAGCAATGTGGCAGCGATTAAAACGCGAAAAACCCAATTCATACTTAATCCTATTCATCACTGGCCTATAATGCCAAAGCCGCAAGCCAATGAGGTGTAAAAGATGTACCCAAGCACGCCTAATGCCGATTTACTGACCCTCGATGGTCAGCATCAGCTCAAGCAGATGGAGGCGGTGCTACGCAAACACTGGCGTTTGGGGCAAAACATGGTGCTGTGTTGGGCCCCCGATCCCCGGGGATTACTCACCCTCGTGGTGCCACATTTTTTCTTGGGCAATTTCTCCGCCGCCGATAGTAACCAGTCTGATAGCAATGAGGAGTTTGTCCGCGAAGTCATTGGCGGCTCGCGGCTGAAGAGTCACGAGCAGATTTTTAGTATCGCCAAGCGACTGGGTGTCTCTACCAGTTTCATCAAGCTCGATGAGCCCTTGGGCGACGACCCGGCGCTGTTAAAAGCCGCCGATGCCGTGATTTCCAGTTATGGTATTGGCTTTGTCGAGAGCCGCGGTGTGATTCTATTCGATATCGCTGAATTCTCCCTGTACTCCCCCTTCGAGCAAGCCAGCCAACTCAACAGTTTGTCCTACTCGATGAACTCTGCCTATAACAAACTCCAAAGAGAAGGGGTTGACGTTAACTTCGCGCGCACCACCACCGGTGACGGCTACTACGTGTGGAACCGTGATGTCGGACCCTACCCGGATCTCGATCTGTTGTGCTTTCTGTTGCTGGTACTCATCGATAATGCGGTGGCCCGCCGGCAAGCCAGTGGTAATACCGTACCTATTATTCGCTCTGCTTTTCACATCGGTAGCCACTATGAGCTCTGTCAAGCAGAGGGTATCAACCCCACCCTGTTTAGCTACATTGTGGGTGATGTAACCATCAAGCTGGCTCGTATGCTGGCTGTCGCCGACGCTGGCCAGGTGATGCTGGGGGATTTTCAGGCACCGCTGCCCGAGCTCGAGGGGGTTTATGGTCCCGGACGCTTCGTGAACGCTGCTCTGCAGCAACTAATGGAGTTGAGTCATCTGCAAATAGCAGGTGAGTCCCTGAGGAAAATGACCTTGGTGCAAGGTAGTGTGGGTACTGAGCGCGCCATACCCCATCACATTAAGGATAAACATGGGATGGTGCAGTCAGCCTTCAATCTGTGTGCCAACGTGGATTGGGGCTCAGAAGCTTTGACCTTGGGCACACCCCTCTCCCAATGACATCAGAGAAATCCAACACACCCTCTGGCCCGGAGGGCTGCTGTGTTATTCCAGCAAACGCAAGTGCTAGATCCCGTGCCAAGGCGGTGTCGATGGCCCTCGATTTGCCACTGGCGGCCAATGCTGATGCAGTGCATGGGAAGGTGGCACTGGTGGTTGATATTGACGACGGCTGGTTACAGGTTTTAGGTCCCGGTGCCCCTGGTCCTATTCGCGTCGATTTTGCCTCACCGGCTATGCTATATCGACGCAAAGGGGGACAAAACGAGTTACTTGGACGGGCAGTGGGGGTTCGTCAGGGGCGTCGTCCTAGTGTCTTTGATGCAACAGCAGGCCTTGGGCGTGACAGTTTTGTCTTGGCAGATCTCGGTTGCACAGTGACGATGGCAGAGCGCACGCCAGCACTGGCATGGTTACTGGGCACCGCCGTTGAGCGTGCGATGGTCAGTGGCGAAGCACTGGTGCGTGCTGCCGCCGATCGTCTCGTACTTTGGCCAGGGGATTGCACCACCATGACACTGCCCGAGGGTGCGGTGCTCTATCTCGACCCCATGTTTGAGTCTCAGCGCGGCTCCGCGGCGGTCAAGAAGGATCTAAGTGCGTTGCGGTTGTTACATGGGGCAGAGCCGCCAGAGGAGGCGGGCGAACAGTCACTGGTCCAGTGGGCCTGGGCGCAGCCCTGTAGTCGTATCGTGGTGAAGCGCGCAGCAAAAGCCCCGTTGCTTACCCGAAATGCCCCGTCCCACCAATTACAGGGCAAAGCGGTCCGTTTCGATGTTTATGTCCGATAGTGGCTCAGGAGTACAAGGTCCGTGGCAAATGTGATGTACATAGGCGATGCATGGCAGCACCGGAAGCCCAAGACGCCTCTACTGGAAGCACAACAAGCGGGTGATCTCGTTATTGTGGTCGCCGGCGAATCGGCTCAGGCAATCGAAACCGGCGCCAAGCTAGAATGGGTACAAGCGGATCTAGCCACCCTTGAAGCCCAAGGTCGTGCGCTGGATCTTCTGCGCCAGCGACTGCCGCTATCTGTGCTGCATTATGCGCTGCCCGCCCAGCCAGGGCCCGGTGCGGAAGCAAAAGAGCGTTTTTTAAAGCAGGGCCTTGTGTTCCCGACCCTGCTAGTCAATGCGCTGTTAGGGCTGACAAAAGGCGATAGCTGCTGCATGAGGCTTTATGCATCGCCCGGTAGCTGTGCCGACAGTGCCGCCATGAATGCCTACTGGCAGACATGGCTAGGTGCTAATGATGCGGCGATCAGTCAGCGCATCGAGTGGGTGCCAGCTCCTTTAAGCGAGTAACAGACGCTGCAAAATCCCATGGTAAATTTTGGTCAGGCGCGGAATGTCGTCAATGGCAACATGTTCGTCAATTTGATGAATCGAGCGGTTAACCGGTCCAAGCTCCAAAATTTGACTGCCCATCTGGGCGATGAAGCGCCCGTCCGATGTACCTCCACCGGTTGAAAGCACAGGTTCGTGTCCCATTACCTCTTGCACACTGTCCGAGGCCGCTTGTGATAGTGCTCCGGGCTCAGTGAGAAAGGGTTGACCACTGAGATTCCACTCAATATCGAAGCTTAGGCCGTGACCACTTAGGATGGCTTCACATCGCTGTCGCAACGCGACATCGGTTGTTTCGGTACAGAAACGAATATTGAACTGTGCTTGTAGCTGACCCGGAATCACGTTGGTTGCGCCCGTGCCCGCGCTGATATTCGAAAATTGCAGCGAGGTGGGCGCAAAAAAATCATTGCCCTCATCCCAGTGCGCCTTGGACAGCTCATCGAATGCCGCAAATGCCCGGTGGATGGGATTATCTGCCAGGTGAGGATAGGCAATGTGACCCTGTCGCCCGTGTACGGTTACGGTAGCGCCGAGGGATCCCCGTCGACCATTTTTCACCGTATCACCGAGTACTTCACTGCTCGAGGGTTCGCCGACGATACACCAGTCGATGCTCTCGCCCCGTTGGCGCAAGGTCTCGACAACGCGCACGGTGCCGTCTTTTGCTGGCCCTTCTTCATCGGCGGTGATAAGAAATCCAATGCGTCCAGCGGGTTTGCCGTACTGGCTAATGAAGGCTTCCGTCGCCACCAGCATGGCCGCCAAACTGGCTTTCATATCGGCGGCACCGCGGCCAAACAGTAGTCCATCCCGCTCGGTGGCACAAAACGGATCTGACTGCCACTGTTCCAGTGGTCCTGTGGGCACAACATCGGTATGCCCGGCAAAGGCTAGGGTGGGCCCGCTATCCCCTATGACGGCCCACAGATTATCGACTTCACCGAAACGCAGGTGCTCACAGTGAAAGCCGATGGCGCCAAGCCGTTCGGCCATCATTTGCTGACAGCCCGCATCGTCGGGGGTTACTGAGGGTCGTTCGATCAGGGCTTTCGTCAGAGCTATCGCTGCTTTGCCGTATTCAGTTGTTGGCATGTAAAGACTCGTTGAGTTCAATTGCGCTTCGATTGGAGAGACACTCCACCGCGCCAGAGGTACTGTTGCGACGGAATAACAAATCGGATTTACCCGCGAGGTTACGGGCCGAGACCGTTTCAACCGGCTTGCGGGCGCCGTCGAGTACGGTGACTTTGGTGCCCGCAGTAATGAATAACCCGGCTTCGATCGTGCAGCGATCTCCTAGAGGGATGCCCAGTCCAGCATTCGCACCAATAAGACACTCTTTACCCACCGAGATGATGATATTACCGCCACCGGACAAGGTGCCCATGGTCGAACAGCCACCTCCTAAATCGGAGCCGGCGCCGACCCAGACACCCGCGGAAATCCGACCTTCAACCATGCCAGGGCCTTCTGTGCCCGCGTTGAAGTTGATGAAACCCTCATGCATGACGGTTGTGCCCTCACCAAGATAAGCACCCAGTCGCACCCGGGCCGTATGGGCAATGCGCACGCCCGCCGGTACCACGTAGTTGGTCATTTTTGGGAATTTATCGACACTGGACACTTCCAGGACCGTTCCGCGAAGGCGAGCATCAAGCTGTCGTTCCGCTAATTCAGTGAGGCACACCGCACCCTGGTCGGTCCAAGCGACATTGGGCAGCAAGCCAAACAAACCCTCGAGCTGTGTGCCGTGGGGATGCACTAAGCGGTGTGACAGCATGTGCAGTTTGAGATAGGCATCCGCCACCGATTCGGGCGCCATGTCCTCGACAAGGGTAGAGGCAACCACCGGTCGGCTACTGTCTTGCAGCTGGTGCGCGATAGCGGCCAAGTCATCGGCGCCAACACCTGAGAAGGCACTGGCGAGTTCATTGAGGGCTGCTGCATCTAGCTCTCCTTTGACGTCCTTCACAACCGCAGCCAGATCGCCACTAAGGTTGTGCAGCGGCTTGGGGTAGAACACCTCGAGTATTTCGCCTGCTTTGTTTTTGGTCGCTACGCCCAGTCCGAAGCCGTGTACTGCGGTCATTACTGTCTCCTATTCACCCGTGGGTGTTAAATCGTTGTGCATAATCGTCTGCGCTGAAGCCCACGGCGATCTCGCCTTGGTATTCAAGCACCGGACGCTTGATAAGCGTTGGGTTGGCCAGCAGTACGCCCAGGGTGTCCCCTTGTTCGACCTCCTGGCGCGCTGATTCATCCATGTTCTTCCAGGTGGTGCTGCGTTTATTGATGAGCGCTTTGGCACCCACCGCTTCAATCCAGCTAGCCACCTGTGCCCGACTGGGGCATTGCTGACGCACGTCGCTAAACGTGTATTCAACGTTGTTGGCATCGAACCATTTACGGGCTTTCCGGATGGAGTCGCAGCTTGGTATGCCGTAAATCTGCGGTTTCATGATATCTCCTTCGAGCGCACTAACGCGTCGCCCTTATTCTACAGATCGATGGTGGTGTGGCCCAAACGGTTTGCCCCGGCTCACTAGGGTTTGTTGACCCGTTTTGGATGCTTCCGGTTGGGGTAACAGGTTCTGCAGATGTCACAGACTCTGCCGTCGCAGCCCCGCGCTGTGCAGTACTCCCGCCCGTAAAAGATGATTTGCAGGTGAAGATCATTCCAGCGTTCCCTGGCGAATACCTTTTTTAGATCTCGCTCAGTCTCTACCACGTTGCGGCCGCGGCTCAGTCCCCAGCGTTGGGCAAGGCGGTGAATGTGGGTATCGACGGGAAAGCTAGGCACACCGAAGGCCTGTGCCATGACAACACTGGCGGTTTTGTGGCCGACACCGGGCAGGGTTTCAAGAATCGCCATATCGGCGGGCACGGTGCCGTTATGCTCCTCGACCAAGATTTCGCTCAGGCGTTTAATCGCTTGGGATTTTTGTGGCGACAGTCCGCAGGGACGGATGATTGCCCGAATATCATCAACAGCAACCTGCGCCATAGTGTGGGCGCTGTCCGCAAGGGCAAACAGCGCTGGGGTTACTTGATTAACCCGTTCGTCGGTACATTGGGCACTGAGCAAGACAGCAACGAGTAATGTGTAAGGATCGCGGTGATCAAGGGGTACCGGGGGATTTGGATAGAGTGCTTGCAGTCGTTGATCAATGAAACGAATACGTTCAGCTTTACTCAGATTCCTAGTGCCAGATGGGTGCGTGTTATCGGTC
>AACY020540471.1_pt1 | contig 15495 bp, 17 predicted proteins | sample 267378 | NCBI WGS metagenome assembly AACY02 (sample SAMN02954345, study PRJNA13694) | marine metagenome | biome: aquatic; feature: ocean; material: water; isolation source: isolated as part of a large dataset composed predominantly from surface... | reverse complement strand
GTCAGAGTTGAAGTTCCTGTTCCAGGTCCTTGCCACTTTCAGCAACTTGTTTCTCCACGTAGCTCGGACAGATCACAATGTCTCCAAGGATTCCCGCCACCGGCTCGTCGGCCGGACCAGGCATCCGGAGCTCATCCATGGGGAAACTCAAGACATCTGTCGGACCCGACTGATCCATCCATTGTTTATGTAGCTCGGCCATCGCTTCTTCGTCCACGGCGATCACCGCAACATCCGCCTCGTCGTGCACACGCAACTCGGCAAACGCGAATCGAATCAGGTCGTGGATGTGCTTGAGTGGGACGTCCGTCCCCGATTCATTGGCAATCTCAACGCTCACTTCGCGCCCTTGTGGTGCTCGTGCGCTGCGTAGGCATCGACAATGTTGCTCACCAGGCTGTGGCGGACGATGTCACGTGGCCCTAGGTGTTCGAAGTGAATGTCGTCCACCTCAGCGAGGATGTTCGCCACCTGGCTCAGGCCAGACTGGCCCCCCGGCACGTCGACCTGCGTCACGTCTCCAGTCACCACCATTCGTGAGCCAAAACCCAACCGAGTCAGGAACATTTTCATCTGCTCAGGGGTGGTGTTCTGGGCCTCATCCAAAATGATGAACGAGTTATTGAGGGTTCGGCCGCGCATATACGCCAGGGGGGCCACCTCGACGGTTCCACTGGCTAAAAGCTTCGGTACGAGGTCCGGGTTCATCATTTCGTGAAGCGCATCAAACAGTGGCCGCAGGTACGGATCAATCTTCTCCGAGAGGGTTCCCGGCAGAAACCCGAGGCGCTCCCCCGCCTCTACTGCGGGCCTCGTCAAGATGATGCGGTCAACGTCTTTGCGCTCGAGTGCGGCGACGGCTTTTGCCATCGCGAGATAGGTCTTTCCGGTCCCCGCCGGACCAATGCCGAAGACGATGGTGTGGCGGTCAATGGCATCGACGTAGTTTTTCTGTCCCAGAGTTTTCGGCCGCACCGTTCTCCCGTGCCGGGACACAATCGGTTGGGCAAGGACGTCTGTCGCGTCGGCGCTGGTTTCTTGTTGGATTCGGGCTGTTTGGGCAACTTCTGTGGTGTCAATATCCACGCCCGACTTCGCGAGCTCCACGAGCTGCTCCAGAAGCCGCAGCGCCTCATCGGCTCGATCAGGCGGGCCGTCAATAGTGATGCGGTTTCCCCTGGCGTGAATGTTCAGGTCGGGAAACTGTTTTTCCACCTCGCCCAGCACGCGATCGTGCACGCCAAGCACCCGAATCATCGCGACATCGTCGATATCGACCACTCTGGTGCCCGACGCCGAGTTGTCGAGCGGAGGAGAATTATCCGGAGGCAAGAGACCCCTCGGCGAGGCCGCCACCCATCACGTGGGCGTGGACATGAAACACCGTCTGTCCTGCTTGCTCTCCGGTGTTAAACACGAGGCGAAACTGTCCGTCACAGTGCTCGCGGGCAATGTCGTGGCCCATCGCCACCATCTCCGCGAGGAGGGATGGATCGCCCGCAGCCAGCTCCACCACGTCGCGGTAGGCCTCAGACTTCGGCACGACAAGAATATGAACAGGCGCCTGCGGGGCAATATCGCGAAACGCAATCAGCCGTTCGGTGTCGCGAACAATATCGGCCGGGATTTCTCCGGCAACAATTTTGCTGAAAATACTTGGCTCGGCAGGCATGGCCACAGTCTACAAATCTCTGGAAGGCAGCATCCGGGCAACTACCACTGGCGGAGCCTGGCTCGCATTAAGGCAAGAGCAATCGGACCAGCGCTCGAGGCGCGGAGCACACCGCTTCCCAACTTGGCCAGGCCGCCCCCGGCCGCAACGATTGCCTCTTTCTCGCCATCACTCCATCCCCCTTCTGGGCCCACGGCCAAGACAATGGGGGCAGCCCCCGGCAGTGGCTCAATGGGAACATCCAGAATGCTCTTTTCTGCCCGGTGATCAAGCGCAATGAACTGAATGTCAGCTCTCTCGAGAAGTTCGGTCAGCAAGCGCAGTGGCTCAACGTCCGCCAGATAGGGCTGGAGTGATTGTTTGGTGGCCTCTCGAACAATGCGCTGCCACCTCTCGTGGCCCGAGGTCTTTTTTGCCTCGTCCCACTTGACCACCGCCCTTTCTGTGCTCAGTGGGATCACCCGGTCAACACCGACTTCTGTGGCCTGTTCGACGGCCTGCTCATCGCGACCCTGTTTCGCGAGAGACTGGGCAAGCCACACCTCGGGCTGCTCCCGATCGACCATCCACGCCTCGACGACGACCAATTCCACCGCGTCAGCATCGACAGATGTTGCCTCCGCCCGGGCGAGATGCCCGCGGCCGTCGCCGATCTGAACCCGCTCTCCGACTCGGAGCCTTGCTGCTTTGGCAGCGTGGTGCGCCTCGTCTCCGGTGAGACGCACCGTCTCGCCGGCAATCAGTCGCTGATGGTCAACGAGGTAGAGGTGGGCCATTGATTACCCGCCGAAGAAACGCTCACGCAGGCGCTGGAAGGTGGAGGACTGGGTCGCCTGGAAGGACGGTGCAGAGGGCTTTCTCACGTCCCGAAGCTTCTGCACCAAATCAATTTCCTTGGCGCCAATCTTTGTCGGAGTGACGACGTGGACTGCAATTTTCAGATCTCCTCGTCCGGCTCCCCGAAGTTTCGTCACTCCGCGGCCCTTAATGGTGAGAATGTCTTCGCTCTGAACCCCGGGCCTAATCGTGATGTCGACGGGGCCGTCCAGTGACTCGAGTGTGGTCTCGGTCCCCAGAATGGCGTCAGTCACATCGACGTCGATGGTGGCGACGAGGTCATCTCCCTGACGGTCAAAGGTGTCATGGGCATTGACGTGGAATTCCAGATAGAGATCGCCCGACGGTCCGCCGCCGTGACCAATTTCGCCAGATCCGGGGAGGTGAATACGCTGGCCCGTTTCGATTCCGCCGGGAATTTCCACATCTACCTGGCGCGTGGATCGCACGCGGCCTTGCCCGGCGCATGTGGGGCACGGCTGATCGATGACCGAGCCGTATCCGCGGCAGGAACCGCAAGGGCTCTGAGTGACCATGTTGCCGAGCAAGCTCCGCACAGTCCGCTGCACCTGACCGGATCCCCCACAAATGTCGCAGGTCCGGGGGTTTGTTCCGGGTGCACAGCACGACCCCCCACAGCTCTCACACAACACTGCGGTGTCGACATCGAGAGTGCGGGTCGTACCGAACACGACATCTGCGAGGTCGACATCCACTCGGATGAGGGCATCTTGGCCGCGTTCTGTGCGAGGTCGAGGACCTCGTGAACCACCGCCACCGAAAAAGGTCTCGAAGATGTCGCCAAACGGTCCAAAACCGCCCATTTCGTCGCCACCACGGTCGTAGCGAGCGCGCTGTTCGGGGTCGGAGAGCACCTCGTAGGCGTGGGTAACCTGCTTAAACCGGTCCTCCGCGCCTTCTTCCTGGTTCACATCAGGATGCAGCTCCCTGGCGAGTTTTCGATACGCCTTCCGGATGGCTTCGTCTGAGGCGTCTTTGGCAACGCCTAAGACTTCGTAGTGATCAACTGACACGTGGCTCCTCCGACGGAGACTGCGGGTCAAGCAGACGGGTGAGATAGCGAGCGACCGCTCTTACCGCCGACATATTCGCGGGGTAGTCCATTCGGGTCGGCCCCAGCACACCCACGACTCCTGATTCGTCGTCACTCGAGGAGTAGGACCCTGCCACAACCGCCGTTTCCGACAGTGGGGCTTCCATCTCTCGACCAATTCGGGCAAACACATCGGGGCCGTCTTGGCTCATTTCGCTAAACAGCTTCAACACCGTCACTTGCTCTTCGATGGCTTCGAGGACCGGATACACGCTGTCAGAAAAGTCCCCCTCGGTTTTGACGAGGTTGGCAGCTCCCGCCACGAGAAGCCGGTCGGTGCGGTGGGCATCGAGTGTGCGGCAAATCCCGTCGACCACCAACTCCACCAGCGGACGCCGCTCGGGCCCTGCCTTATCGGGTAGGGCTTTGAGCTCGGTTTGAGTGTCGTCGAGAGATTTCCCGACAACGGCCTCGTTGATGCTGGCGCGTAACTCTCCAACGATGGCATCGTCGAGAGAGTCAGAAAGCTCCACCACGCTCTGGTCGACGTGGCCTGAGTCGGTGATCAGGATCACCATCAGGCGATCCGAGTCCATGGGCAGCAACTCCACGTGCCGGACACGGGCCTGACCAAAAGTGGGATAGCGAATCAATGCCACTTGGTTTGTCAGTTGAGACAACAGTCGAACAGTTCTCGTCAACGTGTCGTCGAGGTCAACAGACTGCTCCAAGAATCGCTGAACGGCTGATCGTTGGGCGGTGGTGAGCGGGCGATGCTCGGTGAGGCTGTCCACAAACACCCGGTAGCCCTTGTCTGTGGGGATACGACCGGCCGAGGTGTGCGGGGCGGCGATGAGCTCTTCTTCCTCAAGAAGCGCCATGTCGTTGCGGATGGTGGCCGCAGAGACCCCAAATCCTGGACGCGAGGCGATGGCTTTACTGGCGACCGGCTCGCTGGAGTCGATGAAGTCCTCGACGATGACGCGCAACACTTCTAGCGCGCGGTCTGAAACCATGACTCACCTCCCCGAATTGGCAGTCCCCATGTGAGACTGCCAATACTACGCGGAGGCTTAAGAGCCCTGCTGAGTAGATACTTCGAGCGACACAAGCTCGGTGGTCAACCGATCAGCAAGCAGCCTGCCAGTCGCACTGAAGACAAGCCGGCCGTCGGCGAGAGGGTCCTCCTCCACCCATCCTTGCTCGTTCCACTGTGTGGCGAGAGCTTCCGCGCCTGGAAGCGAAGACAAGGAGATGCCCTCCCGGGTTTTCGCTCCCAGCATGACGCGCTCCATTTCTTGTGCCGAGGAATCGAGCACTTCTTGTGACTCGATGGGCAGGACATCCTGGTCGGCGTGGTCTGCCCAGGTCCTAAGAGAATTCACATTCCACCAGCGCACTCCTCCCACGTGGGAATGAGCGGAGGGACCGACACCGAGCCAATCAGCGCTTGTCCAGTAGCCCATTTGGTGACGAGATCGGTGGTCGGGAGTGCGCGCCCAGTGGTTCAGCTCGTACCACTCAAACCCCGCCTCAGCGAGCGTCTGATCCGCCATGAGGTAGTACTCGGCCTGGACATCGGGATTGACATCGTCTACTTCTCCCCGCTCGATGGCCGATGCGACTTTTGTCCCTGGTTCGGTCACCAGTGCGTAGGCAGAGAGGTGGTCTGGCTCCATCGCAAGCGCAATGTCGAGGGTTTTCTGCCAGTCTTCAGGGCTTTCTCCCGGAGTGCCGTAGACCAGATCAAGAGCAAGGTCGAGCCCCACTTCCCGGGCTGTTGCTGCGGCCTCCCATACGTGAACACGCTCGTGTGGGAGGCCGAGAGTGGCGAGAACGTGGGGCATGGCGGAGTGCATCCCCAACGAAAGCCTGGTGACACCCATGTCTCGTAACGCCGTCACATAGGCCCGGTCCACGCTGTCTGGATGCGCTTCAACCGTGATTTCTGCGTCGTCGGTGAGACCAATACCCCTCGCAACCGCGTCCAGCATGTAGCCGATGTCGCTACTGGGTAGCGCGGTGGGATTGCCTCCGCCAAAAAACACTGAGCGGGCTGGACGTGCGGCCACATCGGAGGTCGCAAGAGCAGCCAGCGCTGCCGTTAGTTCCTTGTCCATCAGTCGCGGGAAACGAGTTTTGATCACCCCCGGTTTATCCGATTGCGCCACGGAGGTCCCGTCGCAGTAGCCGCACTCTGGCCGGCAGAAAGGGACGTGGAGGTATACGCCAAAATCCCTCGATTCCGAACCATCAGCCGCTGAGGCGGGTAGCTGCAAGACGGGTGGAGCGGGGAGTACTGCTGAAGAATCCTGTGCCATTTAAATCACCTGATAAAACCAAATTTCGAACATTCGATAGGTCATCACACCGACCGAGAATCCAACGACGGCTAGAGCCACCGTCGACCACCTCGACCGCTCGATGAGCCCCCAAATCACTCCAGCAGGGGCGAGGAGTACTGCGGTTCCCAAATACGCCCAGTACTCGACGATGTCACCGGTGGGTCCAGAGCCCGAGAGTCCAAGAACTATCGAGACAACCACTTGCGCGATGACGGCAAGCCCGAGAAGCGCTGTGAGACCCAATGTGTAGTCATTGGGTGACTGGCCCGCAATGGCAAAACCAACGGACACCAGCGCTTGGACAAGCGCCAGACCGACGATTGACCACGCGAGCCACTCGATCACGTTAGACCTCTTCTCGTGGGAACCCGACCAGACTACGAGCGACCCCATCGACGATGCTCGAGATATTCACAAGCTGGCCATCCGGAGAAATACACGCCACGGGGAGGCCCTCAAGACCCGATTCCACGGTCACGAACACTTTCTTCCCGTGGCTCATATCTTGCGCCTGAGCAGCAGTAAGCGATACCTGAGGCATCAGCGCACCAGACGCCTCCACCAAAGACTGCAGGCGACTGTCTGAAATGTCCTCGGGACCACACGCATCTGCCACATCAAATGGACCTACTCGAGTCCGACGAAGTGCCGTTAAATGGCCACCGACTCCGAGAGCAGATCCGAGATCTCTCGCAATGGCTCTGATGTAGGTGCCAGACGAGCACTCCACTCGGATATTCACGTCCCACCAGGGGTGTTCCCGGCGAATGGAAACCACGTCAATCGATGAAATCGTGACAGGGCGAGGTTTCAGCACGACTTCCTCACCGGCACGATGACGCTCATAGGCTCGTTTACCGTCCACTCGGATGGCGCTCACCGTGGAGGGCACCTGCTCGATGTCTCCGACGAACGCCCGGAGCGCCTCTCGAATAGCGTCTTCACCCACCCCATCGAGAGCGTCTGTGGTCGCAATGACATCTGAGTCACCCTCGGCATCATCGGTGCTGGTGGTCATCCCGAGACGAATCGTTGCGTCATACGCCTTGTCGAGGCCGACGCAGTAGGTGAGAAGTTTGGTGCCCTGTCCGATGCCGAGGACGAGAAGACCTGTCGCCATCGGATCAAGCGTGCCGGCGTGACCGACCTTCTTTAGCCCCAGCGCCTTTCGCGTCTGCGACACAATGCCGTGACTGGTGGGACCACCTGGTTTATCGACCAGGAGAAGACCGGAGGGCAATTACCCCAGAGCCTTCGTGTGCCAGATCGTTTTGACCTCGGTAAACGCCCGGATCCTCTCCAAGCTGAGAGGCTCCGGCGCGGTCAGAGGCGTCATGACCCTCTTTAAGGTCTCTGCGCCGGACTCCTGCAGGGATGCCCACTCCAATTCAGTGGCACCGGACAAATCAATGCAATTCACATCGGCGTGCTCGGCCAACCACGGAGCCATCGAATCTCTGGTCCCGGTCAGGATATTGACCACACCACCCGGCACGTCGCTCGAATTCACGACCTCGGCGAACGTCATGGCGGGAAGCGGCTGACTCGGATGGGCTACCAGGACGACGGCGTTGCCGGACACAATCGCCGGTGCCACCGCATGGACAACACCAAGAAGGCTCTGACCGGTGGGCTCATTGGAGGCGAAAGCGACCACCACCCCGCTTGGCTCGGGAACCGACAAGTTGAAGTAGGGGCCCGCGACCGGATTGGCGTTGCCGGCGAGCTGCGCGTATTTGTCGGCCCAGCCCGCAAACCACACCCACGCATCGACCGCCTGGTCAACCTGTCGGGCCGCGTTGCGCGCGCTCACTCCTTCGCCGGCGCGAATTTCCTCGACGAATTGGTCTCGTCGGCCCTCCAACATCTCCGCAATGCGGTAGAGGACCTGCCCGCGGTTGTAACTGGTTGCTCCTGCCCAGCCGGACTGTGCGGAGCGGGCAGCAGACACGGCGTCCCGTGCGTCTTTGCGGCTTGCCTGCGCGACATGCGCGAGGTGAGCGCCCTTGTGGCTCTGCACATCGAGGGTGTACCCGCTCTCGCTGCGCGGAAACTTGCCCCCGATGTAGAGCTTGTAGGTCTTTTTGACATCGAGCCTGGTCATTTCTTCACCGCCGCTCCCGTGGTGGGCCGCAGATAGCTCAGTAAGCCCGGCACACCGCCTTCACGGCCGTAGCCCGATTCCTGATAGCCGCCGAAGGGGCTTGTCGGATCGAACTTGTTGAACGTGTTCGACCACACCACCCCTGCCTGCAACTTGTCGACAACCGCCAGCATTCGGCTCGCCTTTTCTGTCCACACCCCGGCGGAGAGGCCAAACGGGGTGTTGTTGGCTTTGGCAATGGCTTCATCGGGTGTACGGAAGGTGAGAACCGACAGAACCGGTCCAAAAATCTCTTCCTGTGCAATGCGGTGGCTTGTCTGGACGTCGGTGAACACAGTGGGTGCGAACCAGAAACCTGAAGACGGCAGTGCACAATCTGCCTGCCACTGCGTCGCACCTTCAGCGACACCGGATTGGGTGAGCTCGGTGATTTTGTCGAGCTGCGCTTTGGAGTTAATCGCGCCGATATCGGTGTTCTTATCCAAGGGATCACCCAGCCGCAATGTGCTGATGCGGCGCTGCAGGCGCTGGAGAAGCTCGTCGTGGACGTTTTCTTGCACCAGCAGACGAGACCCCGCACAGCAGACGTGACCCTGGTTGAAGAAAATTCCCTGAATAATGCCCTCGACCGCTTCATCGAAGGCCGCATCGTCGAAGACGATATTTGCGCCCTTCCCGCCAAGCTCCAGTGTGAGAGCGGTCGAGCGTCCGGCGAGGGTCCGCGCAATGGCCCGGCCAACCGGAGTGGAACCGGTGAAGGCAACTTTGTCGATGCCCTCATGGGACACCAGCTCGCGGCCGGTCTCCCCCGCACCGGTGATGATGTTGACAACGCCCGGAGGGAGCTCTGCCTGCTGGCAGATTTCCGCAAACAGCAATGCCGTGACGGGGGTTGTTTCAGCGGGTTTCAACACCACCGTGTTGCCTGCCGCGAGTGCGGGTGCAATCTTCCACGCCAACATCATGAGCGGGAAGTTCCACGGAATCACCTGACCGACCACGCCCCAGGCGTGGGGGTTTTTGGACCCGGTGGCGTAGTCGAGCTTGTCGGCCCATCCTGCGTAGTAGAAGAACCAGGCCGCAACCAATGGAATATCCACGTCGCGGGTTTCTTTGATGGGCTTTCCGTTATCCAGAGTTTCCGCGACCGCGAGTTCGCGGGAGCGTTCCTGAATAATCCGGGCAATTCGGAAGAGGTATTTCGCCCGTTCCGCACCCGGCATTCGTGACCAGACCTTGTCGTAGGCGCTTCTCGCAGACTGGACCGCCGCGTCAACGTCCGAGGCGTCTGCCTCGCTTACTGTCGTCAGGACGTCCTCTGTCGCTGGTGAGATCGTGCGAAACGACGAACCGTGGCCTGGCACAAACTCACCACCGATGAACAAGCCATAGTCGTCTTTCAGCGAGACGATGGCCCGGGATTCTGGCGCCGGGGCGTAATCGAGGAAACTCATCAGTCCACACTCACGTAGTCGGGGCCACTGTAGTGGCCAGTCTTCATTTTCTGTCGCTGCATCACGAGATCGTTGAGCAAACTCGAGGCACCAAATCGGAACAGGGCGGGGTCAAGCCAACGTTCGCCCGTGGTCTCGGCCACAGCCACCAAGTAGCGAAGCGCATCCTTCGCAGCCCGGATGCCGCCGGCTGGTTTAAACCCGACTGTTTCACCGGTCAGCGCATACCAGTCGCGGACTGCTTCCAACATGACCACAGAGACCGGGAGGGTCGCAGCGGGTTGGACTTTTCCGGTTGAGGTTTTGATGAAATCAGCACCGGCCAAAATGGCGAGCCAGGACGCCCTGCGCACGTTATCCAGAGTCTGGAGTTCTCCGGTTTCCAAAATCACTTTCAAGTGAGCGCTCGTGCCATCCGAGCGTCGGCAGGCCTGCTTCACCTGAACAATTTCCTCGAATACCTGTCCGATGCGCCCCGATAAGAACGCCCCCCGGTCAATCACCATGTCGATTTCGTCAGCACCCGCCGACACCGCGTCTTCCGTGTCGGCAAGCTTCACCCGGATACTCGCGCGGCCCGAGGGAAAAGCTGTGGCCACGGCTGCCACGGCGACTCCGTTGGGGTCTTTCTGGATGTGTCGCGGCCCCAGGGCGTCCACGACGTCGGCCACTCGATCGCCATAGACACACACCGCCGCGACGGAAGGTGCTGCGGGATCGCTTGGATCGGTGTGGACGGCTTTCGCGGCAAGGGTGCGGACTTTTCCTGGAGTGTCCGCTCCCTCCAGAGTGGTGAGATCGACCATCGAAATGGCCGTATCCAGACCCCACTGTTTCGAGGTCGTTTTGATTGACCGAGTCTGGAAGTGGGCGGCTCGCTGGGTCGCGCCAATGGTGTCCACCGGGGGCAGTCCCTGGAGATACCTGCCGAGCGCTTTTTCACTGAGCTCTCCACCCAATGCCGTGGTCGCGCGAGGGGTCGCCGCCAACGCTGTCGATGTCGCCATGGCACCCTCCTTCCCCGCAGTTAGCAGTGTCCTCGAGCGTACTCGTTACGCGGATTCTCTGGCACGTCCGCGGGTGAGCTCATCCTCGACATACTCTTCCCGACCCAGAATCCACACGGCAGGGAGCACCAAGGCTGTGAGTCCTGCCAACAGAAGCAAACTGGGCTCCCACAACCCAGTGACCTCGTGCAATAACCCCGTAACAATCGGGCCGATTCCTGCGAACAGATAGCCCACCGTATTCACAAATCCGCTGACGTCAGTGGCCATCTGCGGTGTTCTGGTCCGCGCCCCAATCAGTGCCAGCGACATCGAAAACGTCAGCGTGCCGAGGGCTGCTAAGACGGTCCACCCCAACGGCCACGCGGCGGGAGCCATCACTAGTCCGAGGTAGCCACTGACGCTACTGGCTGCCGCCAACACCACCAGCCGAGACGGCCACTTCGGCCGGACCGCCAAGAGCGGGATAGTGAGCGACATCGGCAAACCCATAATCGAAAACAACGTCAGAGCAATCGCCGCCTCTGCGGGGGTGGCACCTGCCTGGTCAATCAGGACAGGTGGAAGCAAAGCGAAGACCGAGTAGGCGCTGAGACCAGAAGCCGCAAAAATCAGCGTGATCGACATCGCCGTGGGCGAGTGCCGAAGAGCGCCGAGTTTCGGAACAGCCGGAATCTCACCGAGCTCAGCTTTTTCCAGAGCTGCCCGTCGGCGAATGAACGGAATCAACAACAGCCAGGGAACCGCGGCCAGGATGCTGAGTACCGCCCAGCTTCCAAGAGCAATCCGCCAACCGAAGCCGTTCGCGAGCCAGAGGCCCACTCCGGCAGGAAGGGCGGTGGAGATCGCCATCGCCGTCGAATACAAAGCAGTGACCCGACCGATATGGGCAGGGGCGTAGAGCTTGACAAGCCCCGGCAGAATCACGTTCAGTGATCCGACCCCGAGCATGAGAACGACCGTGGCGGTGAACAAGCCCACGTAGCTCGGGGCCAGGCCCCGGGCGAGATGGGCGAGCGTGGTAACCGCCGCGACGGCGATGGCCACACCCTCAAGCCCCATACGCCTGGTCACCCGAGGGGTGTAGAGACCCGCGAGCGCATAGGCAAGCGGTGGAATAGTGCCGAGTAATCCGAGCCAGAGGCCGCTCAGCGGCAGATCAAGTTCGATCTCGGTTGCCAGTGGAGAAAGAGCCGCTACCCCCGTCCGACCTCCCAGAGCTAGAACGAGCACCCCCGCGATCCCGAGCCAGGTCGCACTCCGACGGTCAATCCCGACGGCGCGGCTACCCCTCATTGACCGAGAACCCGGCGGATGTGGTCGGCGTCTTTGCCCATTTGCGCCGCCAATTCATCGGCATCGGCAAACTTCTGCATGGGGCGGACGTAGTCGACAAATTCCACGGGCATTTCGCGGTCATAGAGGGTCTCAGAAAAGTCGAACACGTGGGTCTCCACGACTCGTCCATTGACATCGTCAAACGTGGGGTTGACCCCAATCGACGTCATTGCCGGCAACAACTTCCCGCCAATTCCCGCATAGGTGGCATAAACGCCATCGGCAGGAATCATTCCCTCGACAGGGTTGGCAAGATTCGCCGTCGGCCAGCCCAAATCCCGCCCCCGAGTCTGGCCCCCGACCACGGTGCTCCGCACCACATGGCGGCGACCAAGAAGACCCGTAGCCTCGGCGACAGCACCCTCTCGAAGCAGGGCGCGGATTCTGGTGGACGATACTCGCTGACCGCCGTCTTCGACCACGTCCTGACAGGTGTTGACCGCGAAACCGTATGTCTGCCCGGCGTCTGTCAGCGTCTGCAGTGAACCTGCTCCCTCATGTCCGTAACGAAAGTCTCTTCCAACCAAGACAGCTGAGACTCCCAGGCCATCAACCAGGATGTGCTTCACAAAATCCTCATGCCCTAGGTCAGCAAACTCGTGGGTGAAGGGAATCACCGCCACCCGGTCCACGCCCGCGGCTCCGAGGAACTCCACTTTTTGCCGAATACTCCCCAGCGCCTCGGGAGCGGATTCGGGGTCGAGGGTGGCTCGTGGATGACGGTCAAAGGTGACGACGGTGAGCTCAGCGTCCTCTGCCATTTCCGCCAACGACTGAAGAACACGCTGATGCCCGAGGTGTACCCCGTCGAACTTGCCAATAGTGACGGCCCGAGGAACTGATCCACCCGGTAACTCGTCCAGGCTCCATGTGACCTCAGGCATCGTCATGATGACACCTCTTGGCGGCTGCGCTGCCGAAGCCACCAGAGTCCGACAAAGGGTAGGACGAGCGGGATAAACAGGTAGCCACGACCGTAGGCGGACCAGACAGTATCCGCGGGAAAGAGGTCAGGGCGAAGAACGCTCAAGGTGCCGACCACGAGAACCCCGATGGCCTCAATCGACAACGCGACAAGTGCCACAGCCCTGCTCCCCCGGCGCACATGGGTCATCAGGGCAACGGTCGCGACGAGATAGACCACCGCGGCAACGGCGCTAAGAAGATAGGCAAGCGGTGCCTGGTCATACTTCGTGGCTAACTGGTAACCAGAGCGACCCAAGGCTGCCAACGTCAAGACCACATAGACCCAGACGAGGACAGTAAATCCGCCCCGACGGGCGGTGGCTTCCGACACGGCCTAATCCTTCTTTTTCTCGGTCTCACCAGACAGCGCCATGATGAATGCGTCTTGTGGCACTTCCACTCTGCCGACCATTTTCATCCGTCGCTTACCCTCTTTTTGCTTCTCCAAGAGTTTGCGCTTTCTGGTGATGTCTCCGCCGTAACACTTGGCGATCACGTCTTTGCGGACTGCTCTAATCGTCTCTCTGGCAATAATTCTTGCTCCAATGGCTGCCTGAATGGGGACCTCGAACTGCTGTCGGGGAATAAGGTCCCGCAGCCTGCCCGTCATCAAGACCCCATAGGCATAAGCCTTGTCTTTGTGAACAATGGCACTAAACGCATCCACTCGGTCGCCCTGCAGCAGGATGTCGACCTTGACCAGGTCAGCTTCCTGTTGCCCAGACGGCTCGTAATCGAGAGAGGCGTACCCCGCCGTCTTCGACTTCAGTTGGTCAAAAAAGTCAAAAACAATCTCTGCCAGCGGAATGGAATAGCGAATCTCCACACGGTCTTCACCGAGATACTCCATGCCCAGCAGGTTGCCTCGCCTCGATTGGCATAACTCCATAATCGTGCCGACGTAATCCTTGGGAGCCAGGATCGCCGCGTTCACTACAGGCTCCTCCACGACGGCGATACGGCCAGTGGGAAATTCGCTGGGGTTAGTGACCTCCACATGGTCGCCCGTGTCCAGGGTGACGTCGTAGACCACGCTCGGTGCGGTCGCAATCAGATCAATGCCAAATTCTCGCTCAAGTCTCTCTCGCACAATCTCCAGGTGTAAAAGACCGAGGAAACCACAGCGGAAGCCAAAGCCCAGCGCAACAGAGGTTTCTGGCTCGTACACCAACGCCGCATCAGAGAGCTTCAGGCGGTCAAGCGCCTCCCGCAAATCCGGGTAGTCACTGCCATCCAGCGGATATAGGCCGGAAAACACCATGGGCTTTGGCTCGACGTAGCCCTCCAGGGCATCACTCGCGCCTGTTTTCGCGAGGGTGACGGTGTCGCCCACTTTGGACTGTCGGACGTCTTTCACTCCCGTGATCAGGTAGCCCACTTCCCCCACGGATAGGCCCTTCGAGGGAAGTGGTTCCGGAGAAATCACCCCAATCTCGAGGAGCTCGTGCTCGGCGCCTGTCGACATCATCTTGATGCGGTCTTTCGGAGCGAGTGATCCGTCCACCATTCGCACATACGTCACCACACCTCGATAGGCGTCATAGACCGAGTCGAAAATCAATGCTCTGGCCGGAGCATCGGCGTCTCCCACCGGAGCAGGGACCTTCTGCACCACCGTGTTCAACAGTTCGGCCACCCCCTCGCCGGTTTTTCCAGAGACCCGGAGAACATCCTCTGACTCGCAGCCAATCAACTGGGCCAATTCCCCGGCGTAACGGTCTGGCTCAGCGGCGGGGAGATCAATCTTGTTCAGGACAGGGATGATTTCCAAGTCGTTATCGAGGGCGAGATACAAGTTGGCCAGAGTCTGAGCTTCAATGCCTTGAGCGGCGTCGACCAGCAAAATGGCGCCTTCACAGGCGGCGAGTGAGCGCGAGACCTCATAGCTGAAGTCCACGTGACCGGGGGTGTCAATCATGTTCAGGGCATACATCTGTCCGTCTGCGACCCACGGCATCCTGACCGCTTGGCTCTTGATAGTGATTCCGCGCTCTCGCTCGATATCCATTCGGTCGAGATACTGCTCGCGCATTTGCCGACCTTCGACAATTCCGGTCAACTGGAGCATCCGGTCGGCAAGCGTCGATTTGCCGTGGTCGATATGCGCAATGATGCAGAAATTGCGCAAACGACTGGGTTCGGTCGCCGACGGGGTAAGCGGCGCGGGGGATGCAGACATGACGATGCATTGTCCCACGCCACACCACGTTGTCTCTGAGCCCACCCGGTGGTATCGTGGCGGGTTGGCTGAGGCTCATTTCTTGGCCTGGACTCGTAGTAGAGCCCCTCAAGTTTCGAAACCCGAGACATATCGACCCGCTGAAAGAAGAGACGTTACGTGGCGAACATTAAGTCGCAGAAAAAGCGCATTAAGACCAATGCCAAGGCAACCGAGCGCAACCGCGCCGTGAAAAGCGAGCTGAAGACCGCCGTTCGCGATGCCCGCACGGCTGTCAAGGCTGGAGACAAAGAGCAGGCGACACAGGCGGTGGCTGCAGCCTCGAGGAAACTCGACAAGGCCGTGAGCAAGGGCGTCATTCACAAGAACCAGGCAGCCAACCGCAAGTCAGCGATTGCCTCCCAGGCGGCGAAGCTCTCCTAACGCCCCCGCCTCGCGACGAGGTCAACAACTCGCTCGAGAGAGTAATCCGGGTCGCTTCCCAGACCTTTCAGCGCTGCATCTGTCTGCGCCACATGCATGATGGCGGTTCCAAGCCC
>AACY020534785.1_pt1 | contig 15519 bp, 13 predicted proteins | sample 267378 | NCBI WGS metagenome assembly AACY02 (sample SAMN02954345, study PRJNA13694) | marine metagenome | biome: aquatic; feature: ocean; material: water; isolation source: isolated as part of a large dataset composed predominantly from surface... | reverse complement strand
TTTTTTCCAACCAGCTGGCTGAAGTCACCATTGATGATGCGCCGTAATACCCCTGGCAAGCTATCTTCAGTCCTAGCAATCGACGCCGTGTCGGCAAAGTGCAAGGGCTCGGGTTCATCGAGACGGGCAAGTACATTATCGAGCACTGACTCACTGACTGGTGTGGGCGCTAACTGCTCAAAAAAGACGCCACCGATGGCCTGCAGCTGGGCGTTACTGCGCCGACACTTTTCGCAGTAGGTCAGGTGTGCGGAGACACATGCGGATTGTGCGACCGGGAGTATGCCTGCGGCGTGAGCGGTCAAAAAATCGACCGATGGGTGATGCATTACCATGTTTCTTGCCTCGGAGCGCCAGAGCCTCAAGCCGGACGCTTATGCCAGTGTTGTTACGCGATTTACGCGCTGACTGTCACTTTGGATTGTCATACCGCCGTTGTGTGTATTTTAACCAATTTATTGCCGATCCATTTGGACCTGTAATTTCTGTATTGCCAACCGGACCCTCGACTTCACGGTGCCTAAAGGCAAGTCGAGCTCAGCCGCCGCTTCAGAGTGGGATTTACCCTCCATGTAAACCTTCGCCAATATCTGGGCTTGGTCTGGGGGAAGATCACCCATCAATTCACGCACACGATCCGAGCCCCGCCGAGTGTGCAAAACCGCAAAGGGCTCCTCTTCCTCAACATCAATATTGAGATCGTCTGCCGCGAGAGGCGTGTCAAACTTTTGAAGCCGACGGAACATGTCGGTCCGGCAATTGCGCGCAATGGTGTATACCCAGGTACTGGCGGCAGCTTTCTCGGGATTGAAACCCTCTGCCTTCTGCCAGACTTTCAACATCACCTCTTGTACCAGCTCATCCGCATGACTTGCGGACAGGGACGATCCTGCCAGTGCAAAGGATTTGATAAGCGGCGCGAAATGACGAAAGAAACGGGTAAACGCAGCCCGATCCCGGTGCTTGCCAATGAGCACCAGACTCTCGCTCCACTCATCGGTGCGGCGCCCAGTAGGGACCGACCACGCCGTGGCGCGGGCCTCTCCCCCTTTGTCAGTTCGTTGCTCTACCATGGTTATGCGGTCCCAAGACCGTCGCTTTTGTGCAGCATACAGCACCCTCACTATGGTTCAACGCATTTCGAACGGCCCAGTGGCTTCAAAAAATCTTCAGCAGGCACAATTAGACGGCACAAAAACGCCAATATCCTCCCCAATTGGGCGCTTTAAGCAGGGCAAACCTTGATCCGCGCCCAGTATCGGGGCGTAATGTCAGGTATCCATAGCATTTGGCGGGGCGAACCACCTTGAAAATCGCGGTCATCGGTGCAGGTATATCGGGCCTAGGCTGCGCCTATCGCCTGCAAGCACTGCAGCACGACGTGCATGTATTCGAGGCCGGCCCACGTATTGGCGGACATACCGCCACTTACGACGTTAAATTGGGCGCCAGACGCTACGCCGTCGACACCGGCTTTATTGTGTACAACGACCACACCTACCCCAAATTCATCGATCTAATGAGCAAACTGGAAGTGCCCACCAAAGCAACTTCTATGGGGTTTTCAGTCAGCGACGAGACCACCGGCCTTGAGTACGCTGGCAACAACCTCAATACCCTATTTGCACAGCGACGCAATCTGCTATCGCCTACGTTCTTAAATATGGTGCGCGATATCCTGCGTTTCAACCGCCAGTCAGTCGCCGACCTTGATGCAGGACGATTGAACAGTGAAGAAACGCTGGGTGAGTACCTTAAGCGAAACGGCTATGGGCAGGCTTTTACCCGACAATACCTACTGGCGATGACCTCGGCTATTTGGTCTGCGGATGTCGATGATGCGCGTGATTTCCCCGTGGCGTTTTTCATTCGCTTCTTCCGTAATCACGGCTTGCTGCAGGTGAGGGACAGACCTCAATGGCGGGTCATTGATGGCGGCAGCCGAGAGTACTTAGGCCCCCTCACCGCCAGTTTCGAAGACCGTATACATGTTAATCGACCGGTGAAGCAGGTGCGCCGGAGCCCTGCAGGGCCTGTCTTCATCACCTTCGCCGACGGCACAGAACAAAGCTTCGATCAGGTAGTCATTGGTACCCATTCTGACCAAGCCTTGGCCATGCTCAGTGATGCAAGTCCTCTAGAGACCGCCATACTGGGGGCTATCCCCTACCGAGATAATGATGTGGTTCTGCACACGGACTACAAACTGCTGCCGGCAAACCGCAAAACCTGGTCCAGCTGGAATTACCGGCTAAAACCGGACTCCAATCGAGCCGTCGTTACCTACAACATGAATATCCTGCAAGGTATCAAGGCACCCGAAACCTTCTGCGTAACGCTGAACGACAGCGAGTCAATCAATCCCGCTCGCATCCTCGGGCGCTTCAACTACGCCCATCCTCAATTTACTGTGGCGGGCGTCAAAGCCCAGCAGCGGTGGCACGAGATCAACGGGGTCAACAATACCTGGTTCTGCGGTGCCTACTGGCACAATGGCTTCCATGAGGATGGTCTATCGAGCGGTCTGCGAGTGGCCGATGCCATCTCTGAGGCGACCAGACTGGCCGCATGATATCTCGGCTCTATCGCGGTACGCTCTATCACTGCCGCCATACACCCAAACGGCACAGCTTCAGCTACGATGTGTTCATGCCTTTTGTGCGACTAGATCAGGTTGAAGCACTGACCAAAGACGTTCCCCTGTGGTCTGCAACCGGACGTGCGCTTGCGGAATTTCGACGCTCGGACTTTTTGGGTGACCCAAATAAACCCCTTGTCGACGAAGTGCGGCAGCGCATTTTTGCCGAGACCGGCAAACGACAGACGGGTCCCATTTTTTTACTCGCCAACTGGCGCTATTTTGGGGTGCAGATTAACCCGATTGCCTGTTATTTTTGCTACGAAGACGACGGCGAAACCCTGGAATATATTGTCGCTGATGTCACCAATACCCCATGGGATGAGCGCCACAGCTATGTACTACCCGCAAATCACGGTGCACGACCACTGATGGTGTCCTTTGATAAGGCGATGCACGTGTCGCCCTTTAACCCCATGACCATGGAGTATCACTGGCGCAGCACCGAACCCGGTGCCAACCTCGCCATTAAACTGAGCAATATGCAGGGTAAGCAGCGTATTTTTGATGCAACCTTGCGGCTGGAGTCGGCGCCATTTTCAGCATCGAGTTTAAATCGGGCGCTGCTGCGCTATCCGTTGATGACCGCTAAAGTCGCCGCAGGTATCTACTGGCAGGCGCTTTGCCTTTGGTTAAAGCGTGTACCGTTACACCCTCATCCGAACCGGGGCTGACCACGTAGCCCCGAGAACAGGCAAAAGACACTTTAGGGAGTTGCCCATGACCAATGCCAGCGTCCGCGATATCACTCGATTGCCGCTTATCAACCGAATTCGGCAACCCCATGTGGCGCGCGACCTCTTGCTGCGTTTGTTTCGCAATATTTCCGTGGGTACCCTGACGATTCACGATGGCGAGGACACTTTCGAACTGGGCGATGACAGCAACTGTGCTGCACCCCACGCCGAAGTCACCATTCACCATCCCCGAGCTTATTGGCGGGTGTTAGCCGGCGGCACCATTGCATCGGGGGAGGCTTATATCGATGGCGATTGGTCGAGTCGCAACCTAACCGAAGTGACCCGTTTGTTCAGCGCCAATATGGCGACCATGGAAGCGATGAAAGATAAGCAACACTGGTGGACGCGAGCGGCCCTAAAAGCGACCCACCTCGCCAAACGAAATACCGTCGACGGCTCACGCAAGAACATTTCAGCGCACTACGACTTGGGCAATGAATTCTTTGCGCTATTTCTCGATCCGAGCATGATGTATTCATCGGCGGTGTATCCTCGTCCAGACGCGCCGTTAGCCGAAGCAGCCGAGCATAAGTTAGCACTTATCTGTGAGAGCCTTGAGCTCAAACCGACCGATGAATTGGTGGAGGTGGGTACTGGCTGGGGTGGTATGGCCATTTACGCAGCCGAGCACTACGGCTGCAAGGTAACGACGACCACCATATCGAAGGAACAATTCGAGCACACACAGCAACAGGTAAAGGAGCGCGGTCTGCAGCAGCAGATAACCGTTCTATGCGAGGACTACCGCAACCTGAAGGGCAAGTTTGACAAGTTAGTGTCGATTGAAATGATTGAAGCCGTGGGCCATGAATTCTACGAAAGTTATTTCCGATGCGTCAGCCAACTGCTAAAGCCTGAGGGCAAAGCTGTCATTCAGGCCATTACCATTCCTGATCAGCGCTACAACATGGCGCGGCACTCGGTCGATTACATTAAGCGCTATATCTTTCCAGGGGGCTGCCTGCCCTCCTTAAAGGTGATTGCGGACAATTTGTCACGGCATACCGATATGGAGCTTATCGACCTAAGGGACATTACGCTGGACTACGCAAAAACCCTCGAAGCATGGCACCATAGGTTTTTGGAGCAGTTAGACAAGGTGCGAAGCATGGGCTTTGACGATCGGTTCATTCGTATGTGGCAATTTTATTTAAGCTACTGCGAGGGTGGTTTTCGGGAGCGCATTATCGGCACCTTCCAAATCACCATGGCAAAACCTGGCTATCGGCCCGCCTGACCAATGCTAATCATGCTCCTGCCCATCCTATTGTTGATGGGTATGTTAGCTGCTGCGGTGCAGCTTTTTGGTGCCGATGCGAGCTATGGACCAAACCAAATTGCCCTCGTCATAGCAACCGCGGTCGCAGGTTTGGTGGGCTTACGCCGCGGCTTGGCTTGGACAGATATTCAGGAGGGCATGAACGCCGGCATCAGAGTCGGTCTGGGCCCCGTGCTCATACTGCTAGCGGTTGGCGCGTTGATTGGCAGTTGGATTCTCGCGGGCACGGTGCCGGCGATGATTTACCACGGAGTGGCACTGCTCAATCCCTCGGTGTTCTACGCCGCCAGCGCGGTCATTTGTGCACTGGCCTCGGTCAGTATTGGTAGCTCTTGGACGGTGGCCGGCACCTTGGGTATTGGCCTTATGGGTATTGCCCAAAGTTTTAATTTGTCACCGGCCATGACCGCCGGTGCCATCATCAGTGGCGCCTATTTTGGCGACAAGCTGTCACCCTTGTCAGATACCACCAATCTGGCAGCGGCCTGTGCGGGTGTTGATCTGTTTGATCACATTCGCCACATGTTGTGGACCACGGTACCCGCATTCTGCATCGCTCTGGTATTCTTTCTGTTTAACAGCCAAGAAGCAGCCCAGTCCCCCGACGATATTGAGCGTCTTAGAAGTGCCCTAAGCAGCCAATTCGATGTGGGTATACATGTGCTGCTGCCACTGGTCTTCATGCTGGTTTTTGTGGCACTTCGAATCCCCGCTTACCCCGCTATTTTGTTATCGACCCTGGTAGGTTGCCTGAGTGCGATACTGTTTCAGGGAGAGGCTGTACGCGCCTTTGCCCTTACCCAATTCCCCGAGAGTCCCATGCCGATGGTTCAGGGGCTATGGCTCGCCCTCTTCGATGGCTATAACGGTAATAGTGGCGATGAGGCCTTGAATGCCCTGCTCAGCAAAGGGGGTATGGCAAGCATGCTCAATACGGTCTGGCTGATTCTTTGTGCGCTCGCCTTTGGCGGTGTTTTGGAGCGCACCGGCATACTCAAAGCCATCCTCGACGCAACCTTGAAACGCGTGCGTAGCACCGGTGACTTAGTGCTTGCCACCGTGTCGAGTGGTGTCGTGTCCAACATGTTAGCCGCCGACCAGTTTTTGGCCATCGCACTGCCCGGACGTCTATTCACGGTGGCCTACGACGACCGACACTTGAGTCGTTTGAACCTATCGCGCTCCCTTGAAGACTCTGCGACCCTCACGTCGGTGCTGGTGCCCTGGAATACCTGTGGCGCTTATATGTCAGCAACCCTAGGCATAGCGACCTTGCAGTACCTACCCTACGCCGTGTTCAATTTGGTCTGTCCACTGGTGGCCATTGCACTGGCCTATTTAGCCATTGCACAGAAACGCGTAACGGTTGTGGCCAACAGCCCTGTATGACTGCAAGATGAGTGCAGAGCTAACCATCAAAGCATACGAGTCATGACTATCAATTGGGATCACCCGCAGCCATTTGTCATGACCGAATCGGTGCTGCCCGAGCACATTGATGCCCTAGCGCACACCAATAACGCCCAATATGTGAATTGGTGTATGGCCGCTGCCTGGGCCCATACCACCGCCTTGGGCTTGGGTGCCGATAGCTATCAGCGACTCGATAGAGCCATGGCGTTGACCCGCGCGGAATACGATTATCTCAAGGCAACCCACGTCGGTGACACGCTACTCGTGGGCACTTGGATTACCGATTGGGACCGACGCCTGACAATGAACCGGGAGGTACAAATGGTTGAAAGCGCCTCTGGCACTACCGTGTTGCGGGCGCGGTTGCAGTTTGTCTGCATCGAGATTAGTTCGGGTAAACCACGCCGACCACCCGCTGAGTTCGTGGCCCGCTATGGGCCCGCATTACTCAACCCTTAAGGCTTCTCGGCTGTACAGCTATTTAGACGTGTTCCCAGCCGAAGGCCAATGATGACTGTATCTCCTGACGCCCCAGCCTCAAGGCCAGTAATCGGTCGAAGCCTAAAGCGACGCCAGCACAATTCGGTAAACCAGCTGCCTGTGCCGCTAACAATCGCTCATCAACAGGCCGTTGCGCCAGGCCACGCTGGGCACGAATCTGATTATCTTTCTCAAACCGCTCCCGCAACAGGTCGGCATCCGACGCCTCCCAATAGCCATTGGCCAATTCAATACCGTCGACATAGCATTCAAATCGCGCCCCCACGACGGTGTTGTCTCGAATGATTTCTCGCGCCAGAGCCGCCTGGGACACAGGGTAATCAACCACAAATACCATGCCCCAATCGGCGATTGAGGGTTCAATACAATGACTCATCAGCAAATCGAGGAGGCCATCTCGGTCCAAATCTGAAGGTGGCGCAGTCAGATGACGATTTGCGATTTGCAGCAATGTTGTCCGATCGGCGCCGTGACCGTCGATACCCAAAATGGTGTCGAACAGGGCTGCCCAAGACCACACGTGCCAACCACTGCGTCCAAGTAACTGACACAGCAATTCAGCCACCTCTCGGATGAGCCGGCAGTAATCCCAGTCAATCCGGTACCACTCAAGCAAGGTGTATTCTGGGTTGTGGCGACCACCTAACTCATCAGCGCGGAACGCCTTACAGATTTGATACATATCCATGGGATACGCCGCCAACAACCGTTTCATGGCGTATTCAGGGGAAGTTTGTAAGTACCGCGGAGGATCAGAGTCAACGATGAAAGGCTCCAGCGCAGGATCCGTCACCCCGCACCGAGCCAACAGAGGTGTCTCGACTTCAATAAGCTGCCGGGCATCGAAGAACGCCCGGGTTTGGCTTAATAACTCAGCGCGGGCAAGCAATGCCTCTCGATCAGCACTGGGTCGCCAGGTCGACAAAACCAATCAGTCTTTAGCGGCGCGGCTAACGTACTCCCCCGAGCGGGTATCGACCTTGATGACTTCACCTTGAGAAATGAATAGGGGAACCCGCACCACGGCACCGGTGCTCAGGGTCGCAGGCTTTGAGCCCCCTTGAGCGGTGTCGCCTTTTAAACCAGGGTCGGTTTCAACGATTTCCAACTCAATGAAGTTGGGTGGGGTCACTACCAACGGTGCGCCGTTGTAAAGTGTGACTTCGTATCGCTCCTGCTCTTTTAGCCACTTTTTGGTGGGGCCAACGGCAGTCTCGTCAGCCGAATGCTGCTCAAAACTGACCGGATCCATGAAGTAGAAGAACTCACCATCGGTATACGAGTATTCGAGCTCTACATCGACAACATCGGCACCTTCAAGGCTATCGCCCGACTTAAATGTGCGCTCAACAACGCGGTCGCTTTTAAGGTTGCGTAACTTAACGCGATTAAACGCCTGCCCCTTGCCCGGTTTGACGTATTCATTCTCCAAAATGGAGCAAGGTTCGCCGTCGAGCATCACCTTAAGGCCCGGCTTAAATTGGTTCGTGGAGAAGTTCGCCATGGTTTTGTTCCTGTCGTAATGGGCTATCAAAAGAGCTGGGGATCATACCCGAAGCCAATGTTTTGGTCAGGTTGTCGAGGGGGTAGCGTTTTCTCAGTCGTGGCGCTCGCTCGCTGACCCCAGCAGGTAGAGCACGCCGTCGAGTCCCACATAACGAAGGTTATAGGATGCCTGCTGGCGAACGATCGGCTTGGCGTGAAAAGCCACCCCAAGGCCGGCGCATCCCAACATGGGGAGATCGTTGGCCCCGTCACCGACTGCTATGACTTGGCGGGTGGTTAGACCCTGTTCCTGAGCAATCGACAGCAGTAATTCACGCTTGCGCAGACCGTTCACAATGGGGGGGACGACCTTCCCGGTGGCGCTGCCATTTTCAGTCGCCAGCACATTGGCGTGCACTTCATCGAAGCCAAAGCGCGCCTGTAGGTGACGAGCAAAATAATCGAAACCACCGGATAAAATAGCAGTCCGGATGCCCCGTGCTCGCAACGTGATCATGAGCTCGGGTAACCCCTCTGTGATCGGTAACTGCTGTGCCACCGAGTCCAATACCGAAGTGGGTAAGCCCGCGAGCATGGCTAGACGCTCGGTAAAACTGGCATCGAAATCTAACTCACCGCGCATAGCGCGCTCGGTTATGTCAGCAACTGCATCGCCCACCCCTGCATGGGTGGCCAATTCATCGATCACCTCACAGCGTATCAGTGTCGAATCCATATCAAATACCGCGAGGCGATAGTCTGCCAAACGGCTATCAAGATCCTGTAGCACCAAATCAAGCTGTTGCTCATCGGCTAAATCGGCAAGGTCAGCATTTAATGCTTGAGTATCGCGCACCGGCTCGAGAGCCAGGGTATATGCCAAGCGCTGACCTGCCAGAGTGCGGGGGACAGGTAGGTCGCGACGAGCAACAACACCGACACCATGGCGGGCTAGCAGCGCGGTGATTGCTGTGTCGTCCTGTTGCTGCGGATTCGGGGAAATAACGGTAATGGTGTGACCAGATACAGACATGGCAGCTCTCTCGATTGACCAAGTAAGCATACCCCAGCTGCGAGGTTTATACTGTGCCACGACCATTCTCGGAGGCGTTCATGCGCCAGCTATTCGCGTTATTGCAAAAACTGCCATTGAGTCAGCAACTGGCATTGACAGCCAGCGGCTGCTGTTTCGCTGCAACGCTGCTATTAGTTGCGCTGGCAGCGACGTCTAGCAACCACACACAAAGCACCTTACAGGCCGCCTACGGCGAGGCCGTTGCAGAACAACTGGCTCTGCGCCTGGGTACCGAATTGGCAATCGGGGATCGACTAGGGGTAGCTTCTGAACTAGCGCGACTCATTGAACAAAATGGCATACAGGGTGCCAGGGCCGTCGACATAGAAGGCGCGGAATTGGCTGCGGCGGGATCCCGAGACACGGCAGCACCGCGGTTTCAGTGGCCTATTCGGATTGCCGGCGATATCGCCGGTCATGCCGAAGTTTATTTACATACCGAAACCCAACGTCAGACCCAGCAGCGCTTCATACTTTTGATGTCCGGATTGGCATTACTGCTGAGCATTGTCATTTTTGGTATCACCCGCGCAATGGGCCAGCGCTTGGCACGCAATTTACAGGCAGTCAGCGCCGAACTTGCCGAGGTCACCGGCCATGACGCGACACCGGAAAACGAATTGCAAGCACTGCGTGATCGGGTAGCAGCGCTACCCCTTGACCTACTGCGTCCCTCCGCGTTGGTAAGTGCAAGTGACGAGCATTACCAGGGTACAGCCATTGTCTACGTCTACTTGCGCAGCCTCCCCAGTTATTTAGAGACCATTGATGAACGCCGACTACAGCGCTACGTGGCAAGCTTACATCGAATGATTTACGGCGCTGCGGGGTTTTACAACGGCGATCTAGCGGTAGCCCGTCAGTTTGGCTTGGCCATGTATTTTACAGGGCATAACAGGATAGGGTCACCGACACTACGGGCTGCCAGCTGTGCCTGGCTCATTCAACGCTCTGCACCTACGGTCGGTGAACAGCTTCGCTTATCAGTTAATTTAGGCATTGCCGTGGGCTATAGCGAGCTGGGGCGGGGCGATCATCGCGACATTTACCCGGGCCTTTACATCCAGTCGAGCCTCGATCGCCTCCACAGCGTGTGCCAACAAGAGCGAGAAGGTATTGCTCTGGTAGATGAGGTCTGTGACGACCTCGACTTGCAAAATCGCGCGACAATCGAAGCACCAAGCGACGATCGCAAACTACTGGGCGCGTGGGTGGACAGCCATCGGGATCTGGTGGAGCGGCAGCGACAAATTCTGCTGCGAGCACTGACCGATAATTCACCCCAAACCGATACTAGCCCCGAGGGAGAACCGAAAGAGCCATGACTTTCTGAAACCCTTTGGGTAATCGATTACCCCGTCTACCCCGCTCCCCTCGATAGTTAGCAAGATCCGCAGCCTTCAGTTTCAAGTGCTGCCGACCCGCGGTCACTTGCAAAATATCTTGCTCACCAATAACACATACCCCAACGAGAATTTCCTCCCGAGCGGCGGCCTTGGCCGCGGGAATACCGATAATTTTGTTGCCCTTTCCCCGAGCAAGCTCTGGTAAATCGTCGAGGGGGAACACCAACAACCGACCCTCATTGGTGGCAGCAGCAACCAATAAACCAGTACCGTCGGGCACCGAAGCGGGTTGCAGAACCCGAGCGCCTTTGGGCAGTGATAACACCGCCTTACCCGCCTTATTTTTGGTTTGTAAATCTGCAAATCGTGCAATGAAGCCATAACCTGCATCACTGGCCAGCAGGAAGCGTTGCTGCTCAGAGCCGGTTAACAGCCCCTCAAAGGTGGCACCGGAAGGTGGATTGATACGCCCAGTGAGTGGTTCGCCCTGCCCTCGGGCAGAAGGCAGGTTATGGCTGGCCAAGCTGTACGCCCTGCCGGTGGAATCGAACACGACCGTCGGCATATTGCTGCGCCCGCGAGCGGCCAGTTTGAAGCCATCCCCCGACTTATAGCTCAGTGCTCCGGGGTCGATGTCGTGGCCTTTGGCCGCGCGAATCCAGCCTTTCTCTGACAACACCACCGTCAGTGGGTCAGATGAGGTGAGCTCAATCTCACTGAAGGCACGGGCCTCTTCTCGGACCACGAGCGGTGATCGACGCCCATCGCCATGGGCTTCGGCCACCGCCAGTAACTCGTCGCGGATGAGCGTTGTCAGTAGGTCATCATTGCCCAGTGTTTGCTGTAGCTGATCGCGCTCTGCGCTGAGCTCATCCTGCTCGCCTCGAATCTTCATCTCCTCAAGCTTGGCGAGGTTGCGCAATTTAAGATCGAGAATGGCATCCGCCTGTATATCGGTTAAGCCAAAGCGAGCCATCAAGGCGGCCTTGGGCTCGTCCTCTTCCCGAATGATCTTAATTACCTCGTCAATGTTGAGGTAGGCAATGAGGTAGCCTTCCAAGATGTGTAGACGTCGAAGAACCCGCTCTAAGCGATATTCCAGACGGCGCCGCACGGTGGTGCGACGGAAACTTAGCCATTCACGAAGAATTTGCTCAAGATTTCTGACGCCCGGTCGACCGTCAATACCGATGAGGTTCAGGTTAACCCGGTAACTGCGCTCCAGATCAGACGTGGCAAACAGGTGACTCATTAAGGCGTCGAGATCGACACGGTTGGAGCGGGGTAAAATCACCAGTCGTGTTGGCTGCTCGTGGTCGGACTCGTCCCTTAAATCGGCAACCATGGGCAACTTCTTAGCCTGCATTTGCTGCGCAATCTGCTCTAAAACTCGCGCCCCTGACACCTGGTAAGGCAGTGCCGACACGACGATGGCACCATCCTCAACAGACCAAGCCGCCCGCATTTTCAAACTGCCGCGGCCCGTCCTGTAAAGCGCCCGAATATCATCTTGCGGGGTCACAATCTCGGCTTCTGTGGGAAAGTCAGGACCTTGAATACAGTCACACAGGGCATCGATGTTGGCATCGGGATGCTCGAGCATATGCACCGCCGCTGCCACCACTTCTCGCAGATTATGGGGGGGTATATCGGTAGCCATGCCCACAGCAATACCCGTAGTGCCATTCAGTAAAATATTGGGTACTTGAGATGGCAGCACCGCCGGCTCCTCGAGGCTGCCGTCAAAATTGGGTTGCCAATCGACCGTGCCTTGGCCCAACTCACCCAGTAAGACATCGGCATACCGAGTCAACTTCGACTCGGTGTAACGCATGGCAGCGAACGACTTAGGATCATCGGCAGAGCCCCAGTTGCCCTGACCGTCGACTAGGGGATAGCGGTAGCTGAAGTCTTGGGCCATGAGCACCATGGCCTCATACGCGGCACTGTCACCGTGGGGATGGAATTTACCGATTACATCACCGACGGTGCGCGCTGACTTCTTGTACTTGGCATTGGCTTTGAGCCCCAGTTCGCTCATGGCATAAACAATGCGTCGCTGCACCGGCTTCAAACCGTCACCTATATTGGGCAGTGCTCGGTCGAGAATGACGTACATTGAGTAATCAAGGTACGCTTTTTCCGCATAATCACGTAATGACAGGGTCTCTACCGCGGGGGACCCCGAAACAAGTTCAGTCATGGAATATCCGATTATTGCTGTGGTCAGCCGACACCGTGTCGTCGACGTAAGGTGACAACTTCTTCATTTAATTCGGTGATGGATTTCGCCATATCGACGAGTAAGCCTTGCACCGCTGCTGGTCGGGAGCGAATCAGCTCAAAGAATCGGTCTTTTGGTACCCGAATCACTGAACAGGATTCGACGGCTTTTACCGTTGCATTGCGATGGCTGCCCGTCAACGCCGCCATCGTTCCAAACAATTCACCCGGTCGGATTTTTGCCACCGGCATGTCGTTCACCAGTACTTCAGCAAGGCCCTCGGTCATCGAGAAAATGTCATCGGCAGGATCTCCCTGCTGGATAATGACCGCACCCGCAGGATAGATTTCCGGTGTCCCCCCCATGCCCACCGCTTCGCGGATGTGCAACGCATTGAGTCGTAACAGCAGCGATACGTGTTGCGTGAACGCACGACTCCAGTCGGCAAAACGCTGTTCCTCTTGATGCAACTTTGCGAGCAGCTCCGCGCGCGGATACAGACGAATGGTGGCGCCACCTTCGGAGCCAAACAACAATGGCTGCACTTGGGCGGGCAGGTAGTCGCCGTCGGGTAGGACGAGATCCCCCGCATCGAGCACACTTACCACCGTATTGTTGTGCAAGATAGACACCAAGCCACTTTCGACAACACCGATCATTTGCCGAGGCAAGTTGCGAAATTCTGCCGCGGGGCGGGCTGACAGCTCAATGAGCCGCGAATTAACGTCAATACCACTCAATGCGTTTTTGAGTGCACTTTTTGCCGCCTCGTTTAAAGCTTGGAAGTCGTTACCCGACTGTGCTGTTGCTAGCATTGTCAGTATCTCTGATACGTCCTGCGTAGAGTGTATCCTAACCGACCCGATGCCGTTCAGCTATGGCCATTGTTCATCTCTGGCCGCCGTTCACCGGTAGCCACAATGGCGCGCAGTGGCAACTAATCAGAACAGGGTAATGTTGGTAATGAAAGATCTCGAGACCCAATGGCGATGGCGCCATTTTGATTGCCTTGATGCCAGAAGTTGGCATGGCATTCTCACGCTGCGGGCCGACGTTTTTGTGGTAGAGCAAAACTGCCCTTACTGCGACCCAGACAACAAAGACCCTCAAAGTTGGCATCTTGAGTGCAGCAGCCGAGACCAACTGATTGCCACCTGCCGCGCTGTACCACCCGCCGTCAGCTACAGCGAGTCATCCATTGGACGGGTGGTGGTTGCACCCACATGGCGTGGCCAAAGCCTGGGACGAGCCGTTATGCAGCGGGCCATAGCGTTTAACAGGGCCATGTGGCCGGGCGACATTCGTATCAGCGGGCAGGCGTACCTACAAGACTTTTACCAATCTCTGGGGTTCAATACGGTGCGTGGCCCCTACCTCGAAGACGACATCCCCCACTATGAAATGCTGTATTCGGGCTAGAGGCCTGAATACTATGCAGCGCTGCGAGACGCCCGCTTGCGTTCGTGCTCGAGCAACAGCTTCTTACGAAGCCGAATACTGTTAGGGGTTACCTCAACCAACTCGTCGTCTTCAATGAACTCGAGTGCCTGCTCGAGGGTATGTTTGACGGGCGGTGTGAGGGTGAGCGCCTCATCGGTGCCTGACGCGCGCACATTGGTGAGCTGTTTCGCTTTGGTGGGATTAACCACCAGATCATTATTGCGACTGTGTAACCCCACAATCTGGCCTTCATAAACGTCGATATTGGGGTCGATGAACAAGCGGCCGCGATCTTGCAAGCTGAACAACGCATAGGCGAGGGTCTTGCCGGTGACCATCGATACCAGCACACCGTTAATACGCCCTGCCAAGTCGGACTTTGCGACAGGCCCGTAGTGATCAAACACATGGGTCATAATGCCGGAACCCGAGGTAAGCGTCATGAATTGAGATCGAAACCCGATAAGACCGCGAGCGGGAACAATAAACTCGAGACGCACACGACCGTTGCCATCCATCACTAGATTCTTCATTTCCGCGCGGCGCAAACCCAGCTCTTCCATGATGCCGCCCTGATGGGATTCTTCGCAGTCAATCACCAGGTTTTCATAGGGTTCTGACAACACACCGTCGATGGTCTTCTGAATGACTTCGGGGCGCGAGACACCCAATTCGAAGCCCTCGCGGCGCATACTCTCGATCAATACCGACAGGTGCAGTTCACCGCGACCAGAGACCTTAAATTTATCGGGGCTGTCGCCCTGCTCTACCCGCAGTGCAACATTGTGGATAAGCTCGCGATCGAGACGCTCTTTAATGTTGCGTGAGGTCACAAATTTACCCTCACGGCCAGCGAAAGGTGAGTCGTTAACCTGGAACGTCATGCTAACCGTGGGCTCATCAACGGTGAGAGCCGGCAGGGGATCGGGGTTACCAAGGGTACACAAGGTATCTGAAATATTGAGCGCATCGATACCGGTGACGCAGACAATATCCCCCGCCTCAGCCCGCTCAACTTCAATACGCTCAAGGCCGTGATAGCCCATGACCTGCAGTACTTTACCATTTCGGGTGGCACCTTCACGATCGACAACCGTTACCTGGGTATTAGGTGCCAACGCTCCCCGGGTAATACGGCCGACCCCAATAACGCCCACGTAGGCGTTGTAGTCCAGCGCTGACACCTGCAACTGAAGCGGGCCATCGCTGTTCACTTCAGGTGGTGCCACTTTGTCAACAATGGCTTGGAAAAGAGGTGTCATATCGTCGGCCATATCGGCGTGGTCTTCGCCGGCAATGCCGTTGAGTGCTGACGCGTAAATAATGGGGAAGTCCAACTGCTCGTCGGTGGCACCGAGGGTATCGAACAGGTCAAATA
>AACY020523566.1_pt1 | contig 15549 bp, 15 predicted proteins | sample 267378 | NCBI WGS metagenome assembly AACY02 (sample SAMN02954345, study PRJNA13694) | marine metagenome | biome: aquatic; feature: ocean; material: water; isolation source: isolated as part of a large dataset composed predominantly from surface... | reverse complement strand
GGGGTGCCTGATGCGATGCAGCAGCAATATGCGGAAAGATTTAAGCTTATCACCACGGCGCATCAGGAGGCTCTCGGGTTATGCCAGAATATCTGAGTTCAAATTTTGGTCCCAGGCGGGGCGGCGCATCCCCAAGATTTGTGATGATCCATTACACGGACATGGCCACCAACAAACTTGCTTTGGATAAGTTATGTGACCCAGGCGCAGAGGTGAGTGCCCATTATCTCATCAGCCGTTGGGGGCAGTTGTTCCATCTTGTGCCGGAGGACATGCGGGCATGGCATGCCGGGGTGGGTTCATATGCTGGTGTTTCAGATATGAACAGCCACTCCATAGGCATAGAATTGGACCACCCCGGCGGGGCATTTCCAGCCATGTCCTATACGCCAGCACAGCTTCAACGTTTGCTATCTTTGTTGCGTGTCATCACGATGAAATGGTCCATACCCAGGCAGAACATTATTGGTCACTCTGATTTTGCCCCTGGTAGAAAAATTGATCCTGGCCCCAATTTTCCATGGGCCATGCTTGCCCATCATGGCTTTGGCTTTCTTTTGCCAGAAGATTGGGATCAGGATTTGCAGGCAGAACCTGGCGACTTGTCCATATTGGGTTATGACGTCGCCATTCATGGGGTCGATGCCTGCATGGAGGCCTATGCACAACATTTTATGGGTTTTAAGTCAGCGCCAGGGGGCTTGTTGCTGGCCCATTTGGCGGCAACCCTTGCCTGTAATGCTGCGCTTTTGAGATAATGGACTTGTCAGGTGGCTGGATGGCCGCTGCCGGCTTGCCGGCAGAGGAAAGTCCGGGCTCCATGGAAATACGGTGCCGGGTAACGCCCGGCGAGGGAAACCTTAGGGAAAGTGCCACAGAAAGCAAACCGCCCCGCATGCGGGGTAAGGGTGAAAGGGTGCGGTAAGAGCGCACCGCAGGGTCAGTAATGAACCTGGCATGGTAAACCCCACCGGGAGCAAGACCAAGTAGGGACGGCAGGCTTTGCCAGGCATATTTCCATGTCGTCGTCCGGGTCGGTTGCATGAGGCCGTCAGTAATGGCGGTCCTAGATGAATGGCCATCACGCTTAGCGCACAGAACCCGGCTTATAGGCCACCTGACAATTATATCCCTGAATGAAGCGAACCAAATGCCCTCCACGTGACTTGCTTGGGGTGTTTTGGGATGTTTGCCCAATAATTTCCCTTTTTCCCCATAGAAATCCATTGAAAACCATAAAAATCCATACTATACCATAATGGAGCATGTTTCTTAGTTTTTGGGGTTTTGGGCATGGTGCTGTTCCTGTCGACAGTGACCAATCGGGTGGACAAAAAGGGTCGGGTTTCCGTCCCTGCAGGATTCCGCACGAAACTGTCCGAGGCCGGACATCAATCCATCGTTTGCTATGAATCCCTGGGCGATCATTCATGTATCGACGGCTGTTCGCTCGATCGCATGGCCCGATTGGCGGAATCCTTTGACGAAATGGACCCCTTCAATGAGGAGCGGAACGCATTTGCGGCCCATATTCTTGGTGGTTCAAAAGAGCTACCTATCGATGGGGATGGTCGGATCGTGTTGCCAGGCGAATTTATGGAATTTGCCAATATTGATGGTGAGGCCGCCTTCGTTGGGTTGGGCCAAACATTTCAGATTTGGAATCCTGAGCAATTTGCATCTTACCGTGCAGGCGCCCGGAAATTGGCGCGTGCCTCCCGTGGTGGCATTCCATGGTCAGGCCGCGGTCAAGGTGGTGGGCAATGAGTTTTTCCGCCGAGCCGCATATTCCGGTGTTAATTGATCCGATCATTGAGGCCCTAGGGTCCCTTGATGGTTTGGTTGTTGTCGACGCAACCTTTGGTGCAGGTGGTTACAGCCAGCGCTTTCTTGATGCCGGGGCAAAGCTTGTGGTGGCCATGGATCGTGACCCCCATGTTCTGCCAACGGCAGAGAAATTTTCGGCTGATTATCCAGGTAGGTTTCGGTTTTTTGCAGGTTGTTTTTCTCAGGCCCATGAGTTGCTGGCCGAGGCTGGCATTGCCCCTGTCGATGCGTTGGTTGCTGATCTTGGTGTTTCCTCCATGCAGCTTGATCAAGCTGAGCGTGGTTTCTCTTTCATGCGCGATGGTCCCTTGGATATGCGCATGGGCGCCCAAGGTGTGAGTGCTGCAGACCTGGTGAATGTGCTTGAAGAGGAAGAACTTGCCAATTTGATTTACCAATTTGGCGAGGAGCGGGCGTCGCGGCGCATCGCTACGGCGATCGTTTCGCGGCGTCAGGACATATGCTTCACGCGGACATCTGAGCTCGCGTCACTGGTGGAAAAAGTGGTGCGCTCGCGTCCGGGCCATCACGGTGCCACACGCACATTCCAGGCTTTGCGCATTGCGGTGAATAGGGAATTTGATGAGCTTGCACAGCTGTTGGTTCAGTCCCAGCATATTGTGGAGGGCGGTGGGCGCCTTTGTGTTGTGGCATTCCATTCCCTCGAAGACAGAATGGTCAAAACTTTCTTTAAGGCCGCAGCAGGTGAAGATGGCCAGGGGTCCCGTTACCAGCCGGCCCCAGCGGTCATCCCTGGTTCTTTCGGTGCTTTCTCAAAAGCTATCAAGGCCCGTGACGATGAGATTTCAAGAAACCCCCGTGCCCGTTCCGCAGTGCTTCGCATGGGCATGAGAACTCAGCATCCCGCTCTAGTCACAGCAACGCCAGAGCTTGATGCTTTGCGTGGCCGTTGGAGGATGGCGGCATGAATTGGGTGAATATTGTCTTGGCAATTGTTGCCGCCCTGGCCGCTTTGGTGACCTACCAGGTCAAAAATGAGGTGAGCAGCTTGAACCAAAAGGCTGCAAAATTAGAGCGTCTGATGGTCCATGAGCGGGAGCGTATCGAGGTTCAGCGTGCTGAGTGGGCCTACCTCAACACGCCTGCAAGGCTTGAGCGGCTCGCATCCCAACATTTGGGTCTGCAAACGCTTGCTACTGTGCAGACGACCTCGGCCCGGGTGATTCCCAAGCGTCCGGAGCCTGTGGATGAACCATCGTCGATGACAACTCTTTTGCGGATGTCTGGCAAAATTCCATTGCCCGTATCTCGGTCGCTGTGGGTGCTGCCATGATTGCCGTGGTCAAATCCATCAAGGTGGAAGCCCAGGTCCGCCGGAGACGCATCCCTCAACGTCTTAGCCTCGCCGCGGGTGTGTTCTGCATGTTGTTTGCGGCATTGCTTGGACGTGCAGCTGAGATATCCATGACCAATGAACCTCAGGAGGCTGGACCAGCCAAGGTGGAGCGTGTGTTCACGCCGCGCCGTGATGTGGTGGACCGAAATGGCTTTGTTTTGGCCACCTCAGTTCCCCTGGCTTCTCTTTTTGCCGATCCTTATTTTATTCTCGACCCAACCGATGCTGCTCGTAAGCTCCACAGCGTATTTCCGGATCTTGATCCGGTGAAGCTTGCGGCAGATCTAGCCTCTGATCGACGGTTTGTTTGGATCGAACGTCATTTGAGCCCGGAGCAACAAGAACAAGTTCATCAGCTCTATTTGCCTGGTGTCAGCTTTGCAAAGGAATATCAACGTATTTACCCCCAGGGAAGCTTGGCGAGTCACGTGCTTGGTCATGTTGATGCCGACGGCAATGGCCTTGCGGGTGTTGAGCTCGCCATGAATGATGATCTGGTGGATGAGTCTGCCCCAGGCCCACTGGCCCTAAGTATTGACGTGACCATTCAGCATGCGCTGGAGGCCGAGCTCGCTCGAGGGATCGAAGAGTTCAGGGCAAAAGCTGGGTCTGGTGTTGTCTTGGATTCCCTAACCGGCGAAGTACTGGCCTTGGCGTCCGCGCCGACCTTTGATGCCAACAGGCCTGTGCCTAGTGATCAAGAACGTTATTTCAACCGCCCGGTGTCCGGCGTCTATGAGTTAGGATCAGTGTTCAAGATCTTGAACTCGGCCATCGCCCTGGAAACCAACACCGCGACCCATGATATGCCTGTGGATGCGCGAAAGCCGCTTAAAATTGGCAGGCATGTGATCAAGGACTTCCACGCCAAAAATCGGGTTCTTACGGTCTCTGAGGTGTTTAAATATTCATCAAATATAGGATCAACGCGGTTGGCGCTTGATTTTGGGAAGGACCATCAACGGGCCTATTTTGAAAAATTCGGTCTCATGGACCGAAGCTCGATTGAACTTCGTGAGGCGGCACGGCCACTGACACCAAGTCGTTGGGGGGACATAACCACCGCCACATTATCTTATGGCTACGGGCTTTCTGTTTCGCCGCTTCAATTGGCAGAAGCTGTTATTCCTGTGGTCAATGGCGGGCTAAAAATGGAAGCATCCCTTCTCAAGGGCGGGCGAACAAAGAACCCTGAGCGGGTGCTTTCCCCGGAAACCTCTTATCGCGTGCGCAACATGATGCGCATGGTGGTAGAAGAAGGAACAGGCAAGCGGGCCGATGTTCCAGGTATTGGTGTCATTGGCAAAACTGGAACCGCGGAGCGCGCGGGTCGTCGTGGCTATGCAGAACGAGAGCTAATCTCTTCATTTGTGGGCGCCTTTCCCGCCGCCGCACCAAGATATGTGGTCTACATGGTCCTTGAGGGGCCAAAGGGAAATAAAGAAACCCACGGGCATGCAACCGCTGGCTGGGTGGCAGCCCCGCTGGTGTCACGTGTTGTCTCCCGAATGTCACCCATTCTGGGCATCAGGCCAGAATTTCCTGAAGAACAAGATGGCGGTTTGATGCTGGCGTCCGAAAAGGTGAACTGAGGTGGAGCTGTCGCGCTTCATTGAATTCATGCAGGCCAAAAAGGCTGAAGTGATATGCCATGGCGATAAGAGCATTCACGTGTCGAGGTTGGCGTCGAGCACCAAGGACATGAGGCCCCATGACCTTTTTGTTGCGATTGAAGGCGCCCGGTTTGATCCGCTTCATTATCTTGACCAAATGGCATCTGCGGGCATTTCCGTCATCATGTCGGAAAGACCGGTCCAGGATGATCGTTTTGTCTGGTTGGAAGTGCCCAATGCCCGACGCGCCCTCGCATTGGCCGCAAGCATCTTCTATCCAAACCAGCCAGGTCATTGCGTGGGCATCACGGGAACCAATGGCAAAACATCAACCGTTGATCTTCTGCGTCAAATCTGGCTGGCTGCGGACATCGATGCGGCAAGCCTTGGAACCTTAGGTCTTATCCGTGCCGGCTCAGAGCCGAAGGCAGGAATGACCACGCCGGATCAGATCAAATTGCATCAGATGCTCGATCACCTGGCCCAAGATGGCTGTGATCATTTGGCCATGGAGGTTTCAAGTCATGGCTTGCATCAGCATCGCGTTGATGGGGTGACATTTACCGCAGGTGCATTCACCAATTTGAGCCGGGATCACTTGGATTATCATGGCAACATGGAGGATTATCTCCAGGCCAAGCTGGAGCTGGTTCGTCGTTGTGTCAGGAAAAACGGGCTTTTTGCCATAACGGCCACTGATGATGTTGCCACGGCAATCCGTCATGCTTGTGCCGATGCGGGCTTACGGCTCTGGGACTACCACCAGCAAGATCATGATTTTTTTGGCTTCGAGGTGGGGTCATTGTCGGCCTCGGGGGCGAAAATCCAAATTTCTGCAGGTGATCGGCGTCAATGCGTGACGGTGCCATTCATTGCTCGTTTTCAATTGGAAAATTTGGCGTTGGCTGCGGTTCTGGCTTTTGATGCAGGTTTGGAATTGGGTCATCTTGCGCTCGCCATGTCAGGCCTTCAGTCGGTTCCAGGTCGGATGGAGTTTGTTGGCCGGGTTCCAAATGGCGGCGCCATCTATGTTGATTACGCCCATACGCCAGAAGCTTTAGAAATGGCGGTGAAGTCTCTTCGGCAAACAGGTCAGTTTGATCAGATTGGTTTGGTTTTTGGCTGCGGGGGCGACAGGGACCGTGGCAAACGTCCCATCATGGGGCAGGTGGCCGAAATTCATGCAGATTTTTCTGTGGTGACGGATGACAACCCCCGCTCAGAAGATGCGCCGAGCATCCGGCGTGACATTCTAAAAGCCCATCCAAGTGGCATGGAATGCGACGACAGACGACAGGCGATCGCAAAAGCCATGGCGATGCTTTCGCCTCAAGGTGCGTTGTTGGTGGCCGGTAAGGGTCATGAGCAGGGGCAAATTTGTGGCGATGTTACCTTACCTTTTGATGACAGGTTGGTCGTGCGCGATTTGATCAACAAGCAGGGGTGATTGGGGCATGCTATGGACCTTGTCACAAATCGCCGAACTTATTCAGGCACGGCTTGAGGGGGATGACCAGCAGGTCCACCACATTACCCAGGATAGCCGTGAGGTTCAGGATGGAAGCCTTTTTGTTCCACTGAAAGCGGCGCGTGATGGTCACGAATTTGCTTCCCTCGCCCATGAGGCAGGCGCAGCTGGGTCGTTTTGGGCCAGTCAGCACAGAGGGCCTGAGGGTCTTAGTCTTATTCATGTTGATGATGGATTGCTTGCCTTGCAGAGGCTCGGGGCCGTTGCCTCTAAGCGTCATCAGGGCAGGCGCATTGCGATCACAGGGTCGGTTGGCAAAACGACGACCAAGGACATGTTGGCCCATATTTTGGCCCAACATCATGTTGTTCACGCTGCAAGAAGTTCTTTTAACAATCATATTGGTGTGCCCCTGACGCTCGCCAACATGCCTGCCGGTACCGAGATCGGGGTGTTCGAGCTTGGCATGAGCAACGCAGGTGAAATCGCACCCCTGTCGCGGATGGTCCGGCCGCATGTTGCAATGGTGACGGCCATTGCCCCGGCGCATATTGCCCAATTGGGAAGTCTTGAGGCCATCGCGAGGGAAAAAGCGTCGATTTTTGAAGGCTTGGGCGGCCAGGGGTTGGCCTTGGTTCCCGATGACGCGGATTTTTCGGAGCTGCTTGAACAAGAGGCCCATCAACATGCCTCAAAAGTCATTCGCTTTGGCAGCAAGCAAACGGCACATTATTTTAGCACTTTGATCAAAGTGAATGAATTGGGCATGCATTTGCATGTTGAAGGGCCAACATATTCTGGCGAGATCAATGTGGGCTTTGTGGCGCCGCAATTATGCGGCAGCATCGCGGCATCTTACGCCATTTGCGATTATTTGGGGATGGCGTTTTCGGATTTTGCTGCTGCCATGGCAGGTTTTGCCTTGCCTGTGGGCCGCGGTCGTTTGGTTCGAATTGATAGGCCAGTGCCATTTTCTCTTCTGGATGATTCCTACAATGCAAATCCATCATCCATGAAAGCCGCGATTGATGCGCTTGGCCATCATCAAGGGCGAAAGGTCGTTTTGCTGGGTGATATGCTCGAACTGGGTGGGTTTGAGGAGGAAGCACATCAGGAAGTGGTTCACCGAATCATCGAAATTGGTGTTGATATTGTGGTTGCGGTGGGGCCAGCAATGTCACAGGCTTTTGAGGCAAAAAAATTACCCAACAAGGTAATATGCGTTGATAGCATTGATGATGCGTTGGTGGTTGTTCGAGATCTTATTGAGCCATCAGACTTGGTGTTGGCGAAAGGCTCCCATGGCAGCGGTATTTATCGGATTGTTGCCCGGCTTCTGGATGGTGGGCAGGACGGAGTTGCCACAACATGATCCCAGAAATTTTTCTTCCCTTTGCGGATGAATTCGGGGCGTTCAACGTTCTTCGCTACATCACCTTCAGGACTGGGGGTGCCATTCTTACCGCCCTTCTGATCGCCTTTATATTTGGGCCGCGCCTTATCAATGTGCTTCGGATGCGCCAGGGCAAAGGTCAGCCCATTCGTGAAGATGGCCCAAAGCGTCATATCGTGGAAAAGCAAGGCACACCGACCATGGGTGGTCTGTTGATCCTGGGCAGTGCGTTGATTTCCACCTTGCTGTGGATGGACCTCTCAAATGTTTACGTTTGGGTGGTGATCATGGTTACCCTGGCATTTGGTCTTTTGGGCTTTGTTGATGATTACCAAAAGGTCACCAAGCGCCATGCGGGTGGGTTGTCGGGAAAGTTGCGGCTTGCCATCGGGGCTGGTGTTTCCCTGCTTGCTGCCGTGATCGTTTCGTACATGGCGCCGCCTGAGCTGGATCAGCGCCTTGCGTTGCCATTTTTGAAGGACACGCTCTTGCCGCTGGGTATGTTCTTCTTTCCTTTTGCGGTTTTGGTCATCCTGGGCTCTGCAAATGCAGTGAATTTGACCGATGGTCTTGATGGCCTGGCCATTGTTCCCGTCATGATTGCTGCGGCCAGCTTTGGCATGATCAGTTATTTGGTCGGTAATGCCGTGTTTTCTGGCTATTTGCAGGTTCATTACGTGCCTGGTTCCGGCGAATTGGCCGTTTTTTGTGGCGCGCTTATTGGTGCGGGTCTTGGTTTTCTTTGGTTCAATGCCCCGCCAGCCATGATTTTCATGGGGGACACGGGCTCCTTGGCACTAGGCGGCTCTCTCGGTTCCATCGCGGTGGTGACGCGCCATGAAATCGTTCTTGCTGTCATTGGTGGGTTGTTTGTGCTTGAGGCCGTGTCGGTCATGATTCAGGTGGCGAGTTTTAAATTAACTGGCAAGCGTGTGTTTAAGATGGCGCCGATCCACCATCATTTCGAGCAGCTTGGCTGGAAAGAACCGACTGTCGTCATCCGCTTTTGGATTATTGCCGTCATTCTCGCCTTGATCGGGCTCTCAACATTGAAGTTGCGCTGATGCAGGCGGATCCCCTCCATAACCGTGGCTTTTATGTTTACGGGCTCGGTTTGTCGGGTCGGGCCGTGGTTGGGTACCTGGAAGATAACATGGCCCGAATTTTCGTTGGGGACGATAAGCTTGAGCAAGAATGCGACGGTTACATACCGCAGCAAGTTGATGATGTTGACTGGTCCCTAGTGGAGGTCTTTGTCCCAGCCCCTGGTTTGCCGCGAACCCACCCGGCCTATGAGCGGGCGCGGGCTGAGCATTGTGAAATCCTCGGGGAGCTTGAGCTCTATGCTTGGAGATTGATGCTGGCCGAGGAAGCCCCTCGAGTCATCGCGGTCACCGGCACCAATGGCAAATCGACCACCACGGCCTTGATCGCCCATTTGTTGGGGCATGTGGGCGAGGGCAAGATTGTGGCTGGTGGCAATCTTGGCTTGCCCCTGCTGAAAATGCCCTTGGATGCCAGCTGGCATGTTGTGGAATTGTCGTCATACCAGCTCGACCTGCAATCAAGTTTTGCCGCCGATGTGGCGGTGCTGACAAATCTTGGCATTGACCATTTGGATCGCCATGGCAGCATTGAGGCATATCATGGCGCCAAGAAAAAGCTTTTTGATCAGACCTGTGACCATGGCGGCAGGTTGGTGTTGGGGGTGGATGATGAGGTGGGTGCTTCTTGGCATCAGGAATTTGCAAGCCTGACACCTAGATTGACCTCAGTGGGCCTTGGTAGCCATGCCCAAATCCATGTTGATGGCCAAGCTTTGCATGTCAGGTCGGGCACATATCAGCTTGATATCCCGAAGTCCCTGCAGGGTCGGCATAATGGCGAAAACATTGCCACGGCCCTTGGGGCCTGCTTGGCAGCTGGCTTTGAATTGGAAGAATTGTTGCCTGCCCTGTCGAGCTTTCCCGGCCTTCCTCATCGTTTGGAGCATGTCCGCGGCCATGGTTCTTTTGAGTTTGTGAATGATTCAAAGGCCACCAATGCAGCGTCAGCATGCCATGCGCTTCGTGCCTGGCCGAATGCCTATTGGTTGGTGGGCGGTTTGTCGAAGCGTGAAGACCTGTCGATGTTGGTGCGGGCCGCCCAGGAAACCTCGGCAAAAGCATATTGTTTTGGCAAGGATGCGCGGGTTTTTGGTGAGGCATTGCGGGGCGTGGTTCCGGCAAAAGAATTTGCTGATTTGCCAGAAGCGTTCCAAGCTGCGGTTGCAGATGCCTCGAAAGCAGGTGGTGGTGCCATTCTTCTGTCGCCAGCCAGCGCATCTTTCGATGCCTACCCAAATTTTATGGCCCGTGGCGATCATTTTCGTGGATTGGCGGAGGCTTGGGTGGCATGAATATTCTGTCCCGCGCCCATGATGGCATGATTGCCCGGTGGTGGTGGTCCGTGGACCGTTGGGGCCTGGGTTGCATCATTTTCCTGATGGTCGTGGGCATCATCATGGGGCTTGCCGCTTCTCCTGCCGCGGCTTCCAAGCTGGGCTTGGAGCAATATCATTTTGTAAAAAGGCAACTGTTTTTTGTGGGCCTTTCCAGCATCATCATTGTGGTTTGCTCATTGCTTTCCCCAGTTGGCGTTCGAAGGGCTGCCTATGTGTTGTTGGGGCTTTCGGTTCTAGCCCTTTTGGCAACCTTGGTGTTGGGCGTTGAGATCAAGGGCGCGCGCCGCTGGATCTATGTAGGTGGCCTGTCCCTACAGCCGTCGGAATTTTTGAAGCCTGCATTAATGGTGGTTACCGCGGATCTGATGAGCCGCCAGGAAAAGGTCTTTGGCCGCATTGATGGAACATTGCTGGCGTTTTTTGGGCTTTTGACCTGCGTTGGGATTCTCGTGCTTCAGCCGGATATCGGCCAAACAATTCTTATTGGTGCTGCCTGGGTCGGCGTGTTGTTTTTGTCAGGTGTGCGGTTGGTTTGGGCAGCCATTTTTGCTCCTGTTGGTGGCCTGGGTGTCTTGTTTGCTTATTTTTCTTTGCCCCATGTGGCCAAAAGAATTGATGCATTTCTTGACCCGCAACGCGCGGAAAACTTCCAGGTTAATAAGGCGCTCGATGCGGCAGTTCATGGTGGTATTATTGGCGTTGGTCCCGGTGAAGGTGAGTTGAAGCGCACACTTCCTGATGCCCATACCGATTTTATTTTTGCGGTTGCGTTGGAAGAATATGGGTTGATTGCCTGCACGTTGATTGTGGGTACTTTTGCCATTTTGGTTCTTCGTTCCATGGCCCGTGCCCGTCATCATGCCAGCAGTTTTAGCCAGCTGGCCGTGGGTGGTCTTGTGATTGTGATTGGCCTTCAGGCATTTTTGAACATGGCGGTAAGCCTTGGCATGGTGCCCACCACCGGCATGACGCTGCCCTTTATTTCTTATGGTGGCACCAGTTTGATGGCCATGGCTGTATCTGCAGGTTTCCTCTTGGCCATGACCCGTCGACGCCCAGGAATGATGGGGGGGCTTTCATGAGCAAGGTGTTTCTTGTGGCCGGTGGCACCGGTGGTCATGTTTTCCCGGCGCTGGCCACAGCGGAATCTTTAAAAAACATGGGTGCCGAGGTGATGATGCTCACCGATGGGCGGGGCCAAAGCTATCTCGCGGACCAAGAAACCCCCTACATGGTTTTGCCAGCCTCAACCCCCACCGGTGCATCCGGCATGGCCAAACTGAAGGCCCTGACCTCTGTCGCCTATTCGGTCGCCCAGGCTGCTTTTTTTCTGTTGCGACACAGGCCCGATGTGTTGGTTGGTTTTGGGGGCTATCCGGCCTTTGCCCCTTGTAAGGCGGCACAATTATTGGGCATCCCGGTGGTGCTTCATGAGCAGAATGCTATTTTTGGTCGGGCCAACCGGCGGCTTGCGGCCGGTGCCCGGGCGATTGCCTTGTCATTCTCCAAAACCAAGAATTTGCCCGAGGGCGTCACAGCCCATGTGGTGGGCAACCCGGTTCGCCCCATGGCGGAGGTGGAAAAACCCTCAGATGCCAAACGGCGCCTCACGATCTTTGCCGGCTCCCAGGGCGCAACATTTTTCGGTCCTGAACTTACCAAGGCCCTGATGCCACTTTTTCAGGAACGAAAGGGCAATCTTGATATCTGGCACCAGGTGCGTGACGAGGATTTGGAGGAAGTGACCAAATTGTACCAGCGTGCGGGTGTTGAGGCCAATGTGGCACCTTTTTTTAAAGGGCTTCCGCAGCGGTTGATGGTGACTGATATCGCCATTGCCCGGGCCGGGGCCTCCACAGTTGCCGAATTAACTCTTTTTGGCGTTCCCTCGGTCTTTGTTCCGCTGCCCGGCGGCCTTGATGGCCAGCAATCCATTAATGCCGAGGCCTTGGTTGCTCAGGCCGGGGCCTTGATGATCGATCAACAAGCTTTTGACCAGGAGGCTTTGTTGCAGCATTTGCGCAAGCTTTTGGAAGAGCCTGCCCATTTGCGCGATGTTCGCGCGGCCATGAAAAACTTGGCAAAACCACATGCCGGGTCAGAGCTGGCTGGGCTCATTCTTTCACAAATTGGAGAAAAATAATGAATGCGTTTCCTCTTGAAATTGGCATTATCCATTTCGTCGGGATCGGCGGCATTGGCATGTCAGGTATCGCTGAGGTGATGCATAACTTAGGCTATCAAGTCCAAGGATCTGATATCTCAGAGAGTGCCAATGTGCTGCGCCTTCGGGGGCTCGGTATTGACGTGGTCGTTGGCCAGAAACGTGAAAATGTTGTCGAAGCTGAAGTTGTGGTGGTGTCATCAGCTATCAAGGACGACAACCCGGAATTGCTCGAGGCACGCGCGCGATTTATTCCCGTGGTGCGCCGCGCCGAGATGCTCGCAGAACTCATGAGGTTGCGTCAGGCCATTGCCGTGGGTGGCACCCATGGCAAAACAACCACCACCTCAATTGTTGCCACGCTTCTGGACGGGGGTGGTTTGGACCCCACCGTGATCAATGGCGGTATTATCAATGCCTATGGGACCAATGCGCGCCTTGGGGCAGGAGCATGGGTTGTTGCAGAGGCTGATGAATCCGACGGCACCTTTATTAAGCTTCCAGCAACCATAGCGGTGGTGACCAACATCGATCCTGAACATCTTGATCATTATGGGACCTTTGAGCAGGTCAAGGCAGCTTTCCAGCAATTTGTGGAAAATGTGCCTTTTTACGGTTGCGCGGTGATGTGCACCGATCATCCGGAGGTAATCAAGCTGGTGGGCAATGTGACCGACCGCCGGATCATTACCTATGGTTTCAACCCCCAGGCCGACATCAGGGCGAGCAACGCATCTTGGCGTGATGGCCAGATGAATTTTGACGTCCGCATCTCCGACCGGCGCAGCCGGCAGGTCGAAGAGATGAAGGGCCTGTCCATACCGATGCCCGGATTGCACAATGTGCAAAATGCCTTGGCCGCCATTGCCGTGGCGTTGGAAGTTGGTATTTCGCCATCGGAGATCAGGGAAGCCTTGTCCAAATTTGGCGGGGTTAACCGTCGCTTTACCCATGTCGGTCGCTGGAATGATATCGATATCGTCGATGATTACGGGCATCATCCCGTGGAGATTTCTGCCGTGTTGCAGGCAGCGCGCCAATCATCTTCCGGGCGGGTCATGGCCGTTGTTCAGCCCCACCGTTATTCCCGCTTAAAGGCATTGTTTGAGGATTTCTGTATCGCCCTTTCCGAGGCTGATGAGGTGGTGGTGGCCGATGTGTTTGCCGCCGGCGAGCAGCCCATTCCAGGAGCCTCAAAAGATGACCTTGTGCGGGCATTGGAGGAAAGGGGGCATCGTTCGGTTGTCGCTTTGGAGGGGCCTGAGGATTTGCCAAGCCTGATCCGCAGCCGTGCCAGGCCCGGTGACCTGGTGATGTGCCTAGGTGCTGGCTCCATCAGCCAATGGGCCCGCAAATTACCTGACCAACTGGCCGAAGGGGTTGGCGCCGACGGATGATGGATTTGCACGACATGCTTCTGCAGAAACGTCCGGGTATGAAGCTCACCGAGCATGCAGACCTCGCGGGCTATTCCTGGTTTCGGCTTGCCGGCAAGGCACGGTTGTTGGCGGTGCTGGATGATGATCAAGCATTGTCTCAATTTTTGGCTGGCCTGCCCGATGAGACGCCGCTGCATGTTCTTGGTGTGGGGTCAAATGTGATCATCCGCGATGGAGGGATCTCTGGCGTGGTGCTGAAGCTTGGGCGTGGTTTCCGTTTCCTAGAGCGGCGTGAGGGTGACAGAATTCGTGTGGGTGCGGGTTGTTTGGACGCGCAGGTTGCTCGCTTTGCCGAAACGGAATCGCTCTCTGGTTTTGAGTTTTTGTCCACCATACCTGGCACCATCGGCGGTGCCGCGGTCATGAATGCTGGCGCCCATGACGGGGCCTTTCACGACCGCTTGGTTCATTTGGAAGCAATTGACCGCCATGGGCGCTTTATCACCCTAAAACCTGAGCAAATTGGTGCCACCTATCGGCAAACAAACATTGATCAAGGGCTGATTGTGACGGGCGCTTTGTTGCAGGGTAGCCCTGCCAGCCAAGCCGACATCACGAAGACCATGACGCTGTTTCAAGAAGAACGGCGTCAAAGCCAGCCCAGCCGCGAGAAAACTGGCGGGTCGACCTTCAAGAACCCAAAAGACGCCAAGGCATGGAAATTGATCGATGAAGCTGGTTGCCGTGGCTTGTTTCATGATGGTGTTCGGGTTTCCCAGAAACATTGCAATTTTTTGATTAATGAAAGCGCCCAGAGGGCCAATGCCATCGAGGAACTTGGTGAGATGGTGCGTGAGAAAGTTTATGCCGATTCAGGCGTTTCCCTTGAATGGGAAATCAGACGGTTGGGTTCCTTGGCATGACGGGTAAGAAGACAGGACAAGTTGTGGTTCTTCTAGGGGGCACGTCCAGCGAACGCGAGGTGTCCCTGGTTGGGGGTGAAGCCTGCGCAAAGGCCCTGGAAAAACTTGGGCATGATGTGATGCGCCTCGATCCCAAATTGGATGGGTATGGCCAGCTGTTCGATCTTCACAATGTTACGGTGTTTAATGGCCTTCATGGCGTGCCCGGTGAAGATGGGGCGGTTCAAGGGTTGTTGGAAAGCTTGGGTCTTCCCTACACACATTCCGGCGTGAATGCCTCCAGCGTGGCCATGAACAAGCAACAATCAAGAATCCTATTTGCCGAGGCTGGTCTTCCGGTCGCGCAAGGCGAGCAGGGCTCTTGGGGCGTGTTGACCGATGAACCGGTCATGGAATTCCCATTTGTTCTCAAGCCATTGCGTGATGGTTCAAGTGTGGGTGTCTACATCGTCATGAATGGCGACGACTGGCAAAGATTGCCGCGCCACGCCCATGCGGCGGATCAATTATTTTTGTGTGAGGCCTTCATTGATGGCCCTGAATATACCGTGGCCGTCATGGATGGCCGGCCGTTGACCGTCACGGAAATCCAGGTTTCGCAAGGATTTTATGACTATAAGGCCAAATATGAACAGGGTGGCTCAACGCATATATGCCCCGCGGACATGCCTGAGGATCTTAAAATCGAATGCATGGGCCTGGCGGCGGAAGCCCACCGGGTGCTTGGTTGTCGGGGGGTAAGCCGGACGGATTTTCGGTTGGATCAGCATGACGGATCTATATATATTCTCGAGACCAACACCCAGCCTGGCATGACGCCCACATCACTTGTGCCCGAACAGGCTGAGGCAGTGGGGTTTGCGTTTGAGGATCTTATTTCTTGGATCTTGGAGGATGCGTCATGCGACAGATAGGCCCCAGCAATAATTCAGGCACATTTTCAGGGTTGCGGCGGACATTACGCCGCCCGGTTTATTATTGG
>AACY020521976.1_pt1 | contig 15559 bp, 19 predicted proteins | sample 267378 | NCBI WGS metagenome assembly AACY02 (sample SAMN02954345, study PRJNA13694) | marine metagenome | biome: aquatic; feature: ocean; material: water; isolation source: isolated as part of a large dataset composed predominantly from surface... | reverse complement strand
GCCGTCGTGCGGGCTTTGAAAGAGTTCCCCCAAGTAAACAGCATGATCGATGGCGACGAAATGGTGCATTTCGATTACGCCGACATCAGCATCGCGGTAAGCGGACCCAAAGGCCTGATGGTTCCCGTGGTACGGAACGCCGAAAACATGAGCTTTGCCGGGATAGAACAAGAAATAAAACGCCTGGCAACCCGCGTTCGCGACGGGAAAATTACCGTGGACGAAATGACCGGCGGCACCTTTACCATAACCAATGGCGGAGTTTTCGGCTCCATGCTTTCTACTCCCATCATCAATCCCCCCCAAAGTGCCATATTGGGGATGCACAACATCGTAGAGCGCCCGGTGGCTATTGAGGGCAAAATTGACGTGCGTCCCATCATGTACGTGGCCCTGAGCTACGATCACCGCATTATTGACGGCCGCGAATCGGTAGGATTTTTGGTTGCGGTAAAAGAAGCTCTGGAAAATCCGGTTGACTTGCTTATGGGCGGAAACGAGGCGGTAAAGCGGGCCCTGGGTTTATAAGTCCCCCGGCCGAATCGCGCCGATAAAGCTATCTTTGGGCTATGTCTGAATCCCAGCCCAAACTATTTCTGCTCGATGCCTATGCCTTGATTTACCGGGCCTATTTTGCTTTTATCAACAATCCCCGCATCACCTCGCAGGGCCTCGATACTTCCGCGGTTTTCGGCTTTACTACCACCCTGCTGGAAGTGCTGGAAAAACACCGGCCCAGCCATATTGCGGTGGTTTACGACACCGATAAACCGACTTTTCGCCACGAGGAATATCGTGAGTACAAGGCCCAGCGGGAAGAGACCCCTGAAGGAATTAAAATTGCTTTCCCCTACATCCGCAAAATGGCCGAAGCCTTCCGCATTCCCTTTTTGGGGGTTGACGGCTACGAAGCCGATGACGTAATCGGTACCCTGGCCCAGCAAGCGGAAAAGGAGGGTTTCCAGGTGTTTATGATGACCCCCGACAAGGACTTTGGCCAATTGGTCACCGAGAACATTTTCATGTACCGGCCCGGTAGAATGGGAAATCCTGCGGAAGTATGGGGCCCAGAGGAAGTAAAAAAGCGCTTTGACCTGAATCATCCCCAACTTATCGTAGATTATTTAGGGATGGTGGGCGACAGTGTTGACAATATTCCCGGCATACCTGGGGTAGGACCCAAAACCGCCGCCAAGTTGCTTAGGCAATACGGCAGTATGGAGGCGATGTACGAAAAGGCGGAAGAGATCAAAGGCAAACTGGGGGAGCGCATTCGCGCCAACGAGGAGCAAGCTCGCCTGAGTAAAAAACTGGCTCGTATCCTTACCGATGCGCCCATAAGCTTTGCCGCCGAGGAATACCAAAAAGACCCAGCCGATGAAGAAAAAATAAGGAGCCTTTTTGCCGAGCTGGAATTTCGCACCCTCCTCAAACGGGTTTTGGGAGATGAGCCCTCCACTCCTGCTCCCCCCCCATCCCGCGAAAGCGGCCAAGCAGGCCAAACCAGCCTTTTTGGCGCTGAGGATAGTCGGGACGAAGCACAGGTTGAAGCCGGCGCTTCACACCGAAGCCTGGCCAATACCGATCACTTTTATCAGTTGGTGGATCATCCCCGGGAACGGGAAATGTTGCGTGAAAACCTTGGGCGGCAAGAGGCCTTTTGCTTCGATACCGAAACCACCGCTCTGGCCACGGAAGACGCCCAACTGGTTGGAATAGCCTTTAGCTATGCCCCCGGTAAAGCCTATTATGTACACGTGCCCGAGGGGGAGGAGCAGGCCATTGCCGATTTTTTCAAACCGGTTTTTGAGGATGAGAAGATTGGCAAAGTGGGGCAAAACCTCAAGTACGACCTATCGGTGCTGCGCAATTACGGGGTACAGGTGCGGGGCCGCCTGTTCGACACCATGCTGGCCCACTACCTCATTAACCCCGACATGCGGCACAATATGGATGTGCTGGCCGAAACCTATCTGCAATATCAAACCCAGAGCATCGAAAAATTGATTGGCAAAAAAGGGGCCAAGCAAATTTCTATGCGGCAGGTAGATCCCGGTAAAATTGCCGAATATGCCGGGGAGGACGCCGACATTACCTGGCAACTTTACCGGGTGTTTGACCAAAAACTCCAGGAAGGACGCACCCGGGAAGTTTTTGAAAAAATAGAGATTCCCCTGGTTCCGGTTTTGGCCAAAATGGAAAACGAGGGGATGAACCTGGATCGGGAGGCTCTTGGGAAATTGTCATCGGAACTGGAAGTAGATATCGCCGAATTGGATCGGGAAATTCACCAACTGGCTGGTAAGCCCGATTTCAACATTGCCTCGCCCCGGCAGCTCGGCGAAGTGCTTTTCGGGGAGCTGGAGCTGTTGAAAAAGCCCAAAAAAACCAAAAGCGGTCAATATTCCACTTCAGAAGACATATTGCAAGACCTGGCGGGGCAACACGAAATTGTGCGCAAGGTGCTCGAGTACCGGCAGCTGGTTAAATTGAAAAACACTTACGTGGATGCCCTGCCTCAATTGGTTAACCCCCGTACCCAGCGAATCCATACCCGTTTCAATCAGGCAGTGGCCGCCACGGGACGCCTAAGCAGCAACAACCCCAATTTGCAGAACATTCCCATCCGGACCGAAAGAGGCCGGGAGGTGCGCAAAGCCTTTATTCCCCGCGATTCGGAGCACGTAATTTTAGCGGCTGACTACAGCCAGATCGAGCTTCGCCTCATTGCCGAACTTAGCCAGGAGCCCACGATGATGGAGGCTTTCCAAAACGGAGCCGATATCCACGCAACCACCGCAGCCAAAGTGTTTGGCGTTGCACCGGAGGAAGTAAGCCGCGAGCAGCGCAGCACGGCAAAAACGGTAAACTTTGGCATCATTTACGGGGTAAGTGCTTTTGGACTGGCTCAGCAAACCAGCCTCAGCCGCAGCGAAGCCGGGGAAATCATCAAGAGCTATTTTCAAACCTATCCGGGCATTCGCGACTACATTGAAGCGCAAAAAGAACTGGCCCGAAAGCAAGGTTACGTGGAAACTTTACTGGGCCGGCGACGCTATTTGAAAGACATCAACAGCCGCAATGCCACCGTGCGCGGACACGCCGAGCGCAACGCCGTAAATGCGCCCATTCAGGGCTCGGCAGCGGACATCATTAAGCTGGCGATGATTGCCATTGAAAAAGCCCTGGAGGGTTTCCAAACCCGTATGGTGCTGCAAGTACACGACGAATTGGTATTCGATGCGCCCAAAGCAGAACTGGAAAGCGTAATCCCCTTGATCAAAGAGCGTATGGAAAAGGCGGTAGAAACCAAGGTTCCCCTGGAAGTGGAAAGTGGTTACGGAGCCAATTGGCTGGAAGCCCATTAGGGGTAGTTTAAGGCCCGAACCGGAAAACCGGGCCCGTGGCTTTTCCTATTTTCGCTGGCCATGATCGATACCCACAGCCACATCTACCTGGAACAGTTCAGCAGCGACCGGCAAGCCCTTTTGCAGCGGGCCAAAGACGCAGGAGTTGAAGCCATATACCTGCCCAACATCGACCGGGACAGCATCGGCCCGCTAAAGGCCTTAAACGATGCCCATCCTCAGCTATATCCCATGATGGGCCTTCATCCCAGTCACGTCAAAGCCGACCATCGGGAACAGTTGGCGGCCATTTTCGAGGAGTTGGATTCTGACTACCCCTATGTGGCGGTGGGAGAAATTGGTATGGACCTTTACTGGGACCAGACCTATGTGGCCGAGCAAAAAGAAGCCTTTGCCTTGCAGATCGAAAAGGCGAAAGCCAGGGCTTTGCCTATTGTGATTCACTGCCGCGAGGCTTTTGATGAAACTTTTGCGGTTTTGGAGGCTTACGCCGATAAGGACCTAAAAGGCATTTTTCATTGCTTTACCGGCAACCGTGAACAGGCTCAACGGGCCATCGACCTCAATTTCAAGCTGGGCATCGGTGGGGTGGTAACCTTCAAAAATGCCGGTTTGGACAAGGTTGTGGCTGACCTGGCTCTGGAGCATCTGGTTTTGGAAACCGATGCCCCTTATTTGGCGCCGCTGCCCTTTCGGGGGAAGCGGAACGAACCGAGCTACCTGGTGCAGGTACGGGATAAGATTGCCGCTTTGCACGGTTGTACCCCGGAAACGGTGAGCGAGCAAACCAACCGCAATGCCCAATGGGTATTTGGAAGATGAGCGCCGAAAGCAAAATCCTCATCCTTTACACCGGCGGCACGGTGGGGATGATTGCGGACGAGGCCAACGGTGCTCTGCGCCCCTACGACTTTGAAAATCTCCTTTCCTACTTGCCGGAGTTGGGCCGACTGCCCTGCCAACTGGACACTGATGCCTTCGACGAACCGATTGATTCGGCCAATATCGTACCGGCCGACTGGGTGCGTTTGGGCCAGCGCATCGCCCAGGACTACTACCACTACGATGGCTTTGTGATCCTCCATGGTTCGGACACCTTGGCTTTCACCTCTTCGGCCCTCAGTTTTATGCTGGAAAATCTTTCCAAGCCAATCATCCTCACCGGCAGTCAGCTTCCCGTAGGCATTCCCCGCAGCGATGCCCGGGAAAACCTGCTTACGGCGCTGGAAATTGCCCTGGCCCGAAACAAAGAAGGCGGGGCCCGCATCCCAGAAGTAGCGGTATATTTCGAATATGACCTTCTGCGCGGCAATCGACTGCACAAGCTGAGCAGCATGGACTTTGAAGCTTTCCAAAGCATCAACTACCCCAAACTGGCCGAAGCAGGGGTGCAAATCCGTTACAACGACAACTTCATCGCCCGTTCCTCTACCGGCGCCTTTAAGTTTAATCCCCATTGGGACCATCAGGTTGGGGTGTTGACTTTTTATCCGGGCATCCATCCGGCCTATGCGCGTTGTGTTTTGGAAAACCCTGACTTAAAAGCGGTGGTGCTGCGGACTTTTGGTAGCGGCAATATCCCCAACGATAAATGGCTCCTGGCCATGTTGCGTGCTGCCATTGACCGCGGGGTAAAGCTCATAAACCTGTCCCAATGCGCCGGAGGGGGCGTTTTTCCCGGTCAGTACGAAAGTGGGAGAGCCTTGCTGGAAATGGGAGTATTGAATGCGGGCGATATGACTTTTGAAGCGGCCTTAACCAAGGCCATGCACCTGCTAGGGCAACCTTCGCTCAGCAACGAAGACTTTCGGGAGCTTTACCAAACCAATTTAAAGGGCGAAAGAACCGAATATTGAATTCCTTGACTTTCCGGCGGCCTTTAACGTCGGGCTTCCCCAAAAAGCCCGGCACCCTCCAGGCTGCAATCGGCTTTCTTCTTTCCCTCCCCAGCAAGCCTTGCGGCTTGCGGTCGGTAAACAAAAAAACCGCACCCGGGATTAGCCCCCCCCAAAGGGTGGGGCTGATCCCTGACGGGGGAGATGCAAGCCCAAAAAGCCCGGCACCCTCCAGGCTGCAATCGGCTTTCTTCTTTCCCTCCCCAGCAAGCCTTGCGGCTTGCGGTCGGTAAACGGAAGAACCGCACCCGGGATAAGCCCCCCCCAAAGGGTGGGGCTGATCCCTGACGGGGGAGATGCAAGCCCAAAAAGCCCGGCACCCTCCAGGCTGCATTTGGCTTTCTTCTTTGCCGCCCCGGCAAGCCTTGCGGCTTGCGGTCGGTAAACGGAAGAACCGCACCCGGGATAAGCCCCCCCCAAAGGGTGGGGCTGATCCCTGACGGGGGAGATGCAAGCCCAAAAAGCCCGGCACCCTCCAGGCTGCAATCGGCTTTCTTCTTTCCCTCCCCAGCAAGCCTTGCGGCTTGCGGTCGGTAAACGGAAGAACCGCACCCGGGATAAGCCCCCCCCAAAGGGTGGGGCTGATCCCTGACGGGGGAGATGCAAGCCCAAAAAGCCCGGCACCCTCCAGGCTGCAATCGGCTTTCTTCTTTCCCTCCCCAGCAAGCCTTGCGGCTTGCGGTCGGTAAACGGAAGAACCGCACCCGGGATAAGCCCCCCCCAAAGGGTGGGGCTGATCCCTGACGGGGGAGATGCAAGCCCAAAAAGCCCGGCACCCTCCAGGCTGCAATCGGCTTTCTTCTTTCCCTCCCCAGCAAGCCTTGCGGCTTGCGGTCGGTAAACGGAAGAACCGCACCCGGGATAAGCCCCCCCCAAAGGGTGGGGCTGATCCCTGACGGGGGAGATGCAAGCCCAAAAAGCCCGGCACCCTCCAGGCTGCAATCGGCTTTCTTCTTTCCCTCCCCAGCAAGCCTTGCGGCTTGCGGTCGGTAAAAAAGAAAACCCACCCCGCTTACGCGGGGCGGGCTTTTTGGGCTTGCGGAGAGAGGGGGATTCGAACCCCCGGTACCGTTGCCGGTACACACGCTTTCCAGGCGTGCCTGTTCGACCACTCCAGCACCTCTCCTGTTAAAACTCAAAGGGCATTACCAGCCCGCAAAAGGGCAGCAAAATTAGCAAAAACGCTATTTTGTAGAGCAAGAAAGAATTGATTTTTAGAGGCCTTAGATATTCTGTTACCAAATTGTCAAAAAAGAAAAGCCCAAGGAAGGGCATTGAAGCACTTTTTTTAATTTCCCCAAAAATTTAATATCAACACAAATAGAGCAATGAAAAAAGCACTTTCCATTTTGGCTGTTATTGGTTTCCTCTTGCTGGGTACTTTTCCCCTGGTAGCTCAAGAAGACAACTCAACCGACACCACAGAACAAAGCGAAGAGGCCATGGCCGATTCAACCATGGCTGACAGCGCCGCAGCCTCCGAGGAGGCCGCCCCTGCGGAAGAAACCACTCCTGCTACTACCGAGGAGGAAGTCGAAGAAGAACGCACCTTCCATCAAGTGCTGAAAGAAAAGTTCATTGAAGGCGATCCCTCTTTTATGGGCGTTGTGTTGTTGGCCCTGATTCTAGGCTTGGCGATCTCAATCGAACGGATCATCTACCTCAACCTGGCTACTCCCAATGCCAAAAAGCTTCTGAACCAAATTGAAGACGCTCTGCAAAGCGGAGGCGTGGAAAAAGCCAAAGAAGTTTGCCGCAATACCCGTGGACCAGTTGCCAGCATCTTTTACCAAGGCCTGGAGCGCATGGACGAGGGCATTGAAATGGTTGAAAAGTCCATTGTTTCCTACGGTTCTGTACAAATGGGGCTGCTCGAACGCAATGTGTCCTGGATCTCTCTCTTTATCGCCCTGGCCCCGATGCTTGGGTTCATGGGTACGGTAATCGGTATGATTGGCGCCTTTGACGCCATCGAAGCAGCGGGTGACATTTCTCCCTCACTGGTTGCCGGTGGTATTAAAGTGGCTCTTTTGACTACCGTGTTTGGTTTGATTGTGGCCATTATCCTGCAGATTTTTTACAACTACATCATCGCCAAAATTGATTCCATCACCAATACCATGGAAGACGCTTCCATTACTATGGTGGATATGTTGGTGAAGTACCAGACCTCTAACCAATAATACAGCCCCAAAATGAGCGATAATCTGATCAATATTGGCTTTTATGTCACCTACGCACTGATCGGTTTGGCCGTTCTGGGTATTCTTGTCTTCTCCTTTGCCAACATCGCCAAACGCCCGGGCAACGCCAAAAGTGCCTTGATCGGGATTGTAGGACTGGTAGCGGTAATGGGCATTGCTTATGCGATGAGTACCGGAGATGATGTGCTTACCATATTTAAGGACGAAAACCTCGATGCCGTAACTTCCCGCAGGGTGGGCATGGGTTTGCGAACCTTTTACGTGCTGGCCGGCCTGGCGGTGCTTACCATACTATATGTGGAGGTAACGCGTTTATTTAAACAAAAGTAAAATGGCAAAACGAGCAGTACCGGAGATCAATGCCGGGTCCATGGCGGACATTGCCTTTTTGCTCTTGATCTTTTTCCTGGTGACCACCACCATGGACATTGATTCGGGCATCAACCGCAAGCTTCCACCGTGGAACGACGAGCAGGTTGATCCTCCGCCCATCAAAAAGAAGAATATTTTCACGGTACTGGTCAATTCCAACGACCAACTGTTGGTGGAAGACCAGTACATGGAAATTCAAGACCTTCGGGAAGCGACCAAACGTTTCCTGAACAACAATGGCGACGGCAGTTGCGATTACTGCCAAGGGGGGCTGCAAAGCCCTGCCTCTTCCGATAATCCCGGAAAAGCCATTGTTTCCCTGCAAAACGACCGCGGCACCTCTTATAAAACCTATATAGCGGTGCAGAATGAATTGGCAGCGGCCTATAATGAATTGCGGAACGAATTGGCCGAGCGCCGCTACGGCCTTCCCTACGACGAGCTGGACGAAGAGCAGCAAGACTTTGTTCAGGAGGCCTATCCGCAAAAGATCTCAGAAGCAGAACCCGTAAGTTTAGGAGGAAGTTAATATGTCTAAATTCAAGAAAAAAACCGGTGGTGGAACGCCGGCGATCTCTACGGCTTCCCTGCCAGACATCGTGTTCATGCTGCTTTTCTTCTTTATGGTTACTACCGTAATGCGCGAAGTAGAACTAAAAGTGGAAAACACCAAGCCCAACGCTACCGAAATTAAAAAGCTGGAACGCAAGTCATTGGTTACTTACGTTTACGTGGGTAAACCCAAGCCTGCCTACATTCCCCAGGTAGGGGCGGAACCCCGCATCCAATTGAACGATGCCTTTGCCCGAATAAAGGACATCCAGCAATTTGTCATCACCGAAAGGGAAAACATCAATGAGGCAGAAAGACCCTTGATGACCGTTTCTATCAAGGCGGATGAGGAGGTGAAAATGGGTTTGATTACCGACATCAAACAGGAATTACGCAAGGCCAACACCTTGAAAATCAACTACTCCACCCGTAAAGGCGAAGTATACGACAACTAATATCAGGATTGTGCATTTTTAATTTTCCCCGGCGCTAGCCGGGGTTTTTTTTTGCCACAGGGCGTAAGCGGCAAGCAGCAAAAAGAAAAGGAATAGTCCTACACTACTCCACCAAGGGCTTTCTTCCGCCAAGCTTCCTTCGTCCAAATAGGCCTGATCAAAGAAATAGGCCGAGACTACAATGGCTGCATTGTTTACAAAATGCATCAAGCTCGGTGCCCATAGCGATCCACTACACTGGCGTACATAACCCAGGACTAAGCCCAAGGCAAAAATGGGTAGAAATGCACTGATCTGCTGATGCAAAACGGCAAATGCCAGGGCGGTGAGAAAAATGCCCCGGTGCTGACCGGCACCCCTCTGAAACAAAGGTTGAATGACCCCGCGAAAAAGCGCCTCCTCCGCCAGAGCAGGCAGCAAAGCCATAACCGTTAAAACCTGCAGAAAGGAAGCAAAGCTGTCCATTTGCAACAGTATTCGATACTGACGGTGCATCATTTGTTCGCTTGCGCGGAAGTACTGCTCGAAACCGGAAAACGCAGCAGGCCACTCCAATTGCATACCCAGGCGGTAAAGCCAATCGCTAAGCAAACCAGAACCCAGAGCCAGGAGAGTAAGCCACAAAACATGAAGCCAGGCTGGCCGGGGAAATCGGTCTACCGCCAAAAAATGCCCGGGATCTGCGGAGAACAAATGCGCTCCCATCAAAGCGGGAAACAAAAAAATACCCAGGGTAATGAAGCCCTGAACCAATCGAAGCACAGGGCCGCTGGCCCGGTCCAGGTTATCCAGCATCTCCGCCAAATCACCTGCCCCTACACCATACAAACCTTTCATGGCCACCAAGCCCACCGCCGAAAAGGTCACATAACCAAATAAGCCCAAAGCCAAAAGGGCAATCAATTTGATCCCTAACGATTGGTTTGCTAAAATGCCGCGCATCTATTCCCTTTTAACTTTGTTAATTTTGCGAAGTTGCTGAAAACTCTGCTTCTTTGGTTCGTATCGCCCATATTGACCTCGGGGAATTCCCCTTACTGCTCGCTCCAATGGAAGACGTGAGCGACCCCCCCTTTCGGGCCCTTTGCAAAGAAAACGGCGCAGACGTTATGTATACCGAGTTTATTTCCTCGGAAGGCCTGATTCGCGATGCGGCCAAAAGCCGCCAAAAGCTTGACATTTTTGAATACGAGCGCCCCATTGGCATTCAAATCTTCGGCAGTGAAATCGACTCAATGCGGCAAGCAGCAGCGATCTCCGCCGAAGCCAACCCTGATATTGTCGACATCAATTACGGTTGCCCGGTAAAAAACGTGGCTTGCAAAGGCGCCGGGGCCGGTATATTGCAAAACATCCCTAAGATGGTGGCAATGACTGCTGAAATTGTGAAGGCGGTAAATAAACCGGTAACCGTCAAAACCCGCCTGGGCTGGGATGACAACAGCAAATACATTGTTGAAGTGGCGGAAAGGCTGCAGGATGTGGGCATTCAGGCCATATCCATCCATGGCCGCACCCGAAAACAGATGTACAAAGGCCAGGCCGATTGGCGCTTAATTGCCGAAGTAAAAAACAACCCCCGGATGCACATCCCGGTATTTGGCAATGGCGATGTAGACAGCCCCGCTAAGGCGCTGGAAATGCGCAACACATATGGGGTAGACGGTATTATGATCGGTCGGGCGAGCATCGGCTATCCCTGGATTTTTCGGGAAATCAAGCATTTCCTGAACACCGGCAACTATCTCGCTCCGCCCAGCATCCAGGACCGGGTAGACGCCTGCCGCCGCCACCTGGAAATGGCGGTAGCCTGGAAAGGGGAACGTACCGGCATACACGAAACGCGAAGACACTATACCAATTACTTTAAGGGCCTTCCCCACTTCAAAGCTTACCGAACCAAATTGGTCACCTCCGAATCTCTGGAGCCCATTTTTGAAACCCTTCATCAAATTGAGGAAACCTTTGCCGAGGAGGTTCTGGGCGTACCCTATTGATTTTCTTCAAGGCCCGTAGTTTCGGGACGAATGCGCAGAGCGGTGAAACGGGCTACAGTGGCACTCAGGCCTAAAACGGTAAGCAATACCAGGAAAAAGTCGCGGGCCCGCAGTTCCACCGGATAGGCAGATACCACATATCCTTCACCCATTTGCAATAGGCCGAAATGATCCTGGAGAACAACTATTAGGCTGCCAAAAAGGAGGCCCAATCCCCCACCCACGCCGCTGATAAGCAAGCCTTCCCGAAAAAAAATCCCCCGCACCTTGGCTTCGGTTAAACCCAGAGCGCGCAGCGTTCCCAAATCGCGGCGCTTTTCGTAGATGAGCATGGTTAAGCTGCCCGCTACCGTAAAAGTGGCAATGGCCAATATCAGGGCAAACATCAAAAAAGCAAAAAGGGCCTCTGTTTTCATCACCTTATAAAAGTCGGTTTGCTGTTCGCGGCGGTTGAGGATGAGAAAATCACCGCCCCAAGTTTCCTCCAGGCCACTTTCCTGCTTTTCTATCGCGCCCTGATTCACTTTTAACTCTACCGCACTGATGCGCCCCGATGCCCCGGTGTGGCTTTGCAAAAAGTCCAACGGCACTAAAACATAGGTTTCGTCAGTTTCGGGTTGAATGCTGAATATGCCTCGTCCTTGCAGTTGTTCCAGGCGAAAGGCTTGTTGCAGATCTGCACCCGAGGCAGGAGGACGGGGAAGGAATACCTCCAACAGTGCATCGGATGACCCCAACTCCCAGCCCAAATAATAGGCTACCCCCGCACCCAGCAGAGCCGGAGCAGGGCCATTGGTGGTCTGGTTCAAGGTATAACTGCCCTGGCGCAGCTTCTGAGCGACACCGCTTACGGTCTCGTAAGCCTCATCTACCCCCTTTAAGGTTACAATGTATTCGCTTCCGCGGAAGCGCAGCAAGGCCTTTTGCTCCAAAACAAAACTGGCCGATAAACCCGAAGGTACTGGGGGTAGGGAGTCGGGGTGAAGATATTGGCCCTGGGCGGGCAGTATTTTTAGATCCGGATCAAAAGCCTGATAATAACCGGTTACCAAACGCTCTAAGCCATTGAAGGCACTCAACACCATGATCAAGGCCGCCGCTCCCGCAAAAATGCCCAAAACCGAAACCCCCGTCATGAGGTTCACCGCCGTGCTCGATGTACGGGCAAAAAAATACCTCCAGGCTACAAACCAGGAAAAATTCAACTTATGGGACTTTCTCCGCCTTGCCGAAGGATGCGGTCAATCTCCGATTCCTGGCGCAAGCTATCGTCGTGATGAAAGATCAGGTGAGGCATCTTGCGCATACGGCCCTCAATCCGCTTCACCAGGCGATCCTTTATGGCCTTCTCATTCTCATTGGCCCATTGCACCAGGGCCGGACCTTCCCGATCGGGGAAAACGCTCAGTTGCACCCGGGCAATGGATAAATCCGGACTAACCCGAACCGAACTGACGGTAATTAGCCAGCCTGAAAACCGCTCCTGCGCGATGAGCCGAAAAATTTCTGCCAAGTCCTTTTGAAGCTGGCTGTCTAGTTTCTTTAAACGTTGCGATTCCATGCCTCAAAGTTAAGGAAGACTCAAGGCCTAATTTCAAAAACGCCGTAGCCCTTGGGTTTCACTGGCTCTTCCTGCACCCTCTCTACCACTGCCTGGGCAGGTCCTACCGCGCACCACGCCAATAGGTCAGCCAGCGCCGGGGGACTTCCCTCCGCCCACAATTCCACGCTACCGTCTTCCAAATTGCGCACCCAACCCCGCAAAGCCAGGGACTGCGCCTTCTCCCGGGTACTGGCCCGGTAATATACACCCTGAACTCGACCATAAATCTTGACCCTTACCGCATCTATATAATTCATATTTAACATTTTAATAGATAATTACTAAAGTTTTTGTTTAAACAAATAAGCTCCTTGCTTCCTTATACTTACAAGTGCAAGTAAAAATGAATATGATCTCCTTAACGGAAATAGACAGTAAAGATGAAAAACGCCGCATTGCCATTAACAACGGGCTAGACGAATCGGCTCGCAAAGAAGTGAGTAGCCATCTCAGTCAGGTTTTGGCAGACCATTACCTGCTCATGCTCAAGACCCACAACTTTCACTGGAATGTTAAAGGGCCGCTGTTCAAATCATTGCACGATTTAACCGAAGAGCAGTACGAAGATTTGTTTGAGGCCATCGATGAACTGGCGGAACGCATTCGGGCCCTGGGATTTGACGCTCCCGGCTCCTTTGAAGTTTATCGCGAACTAAGTGAGGTTGAAGAAGGGCACTCCCATTTGCCGGCGGTGGAAATGATCGCCAGCCTAATTCAATCGCACGAAACCACCATTGCCACCATGCGCAAAACGCTAAAAGCAGCCGAAGCGGTAGCCGATGAGGTTACGGTTGATATGATGGTAGGCCGCTTGACCAACCACGAAAAATATGCCTGGATGTTGCGCAGCTTTATCGAGCAGTAAAATGGAGCTAAACAGTCCCCGTACCAATCCCTATTCGGATTTGGAACACACCAAAGAAAAACTTCGTCAGGAGGGTTTTGAGGAAGTCTTCACCGTTATAAACGAAGAAACGGCAAGTGACGAAAAAGGCAGGAAATACAAAGCCAAAGAACTTCAAGTTATGTTTTTGCATCGCTTTCTGCGAAAAAACGGCAAAGACGTTTTTTTAAACGACGAAGCTGCCCAACGCGAACCCCTTGTTCTTCTGGGCTTGCAGGCCCAAAACGGAATACGAGGACTACTGATCATCCGGCAACGAAGAGAAAATGCTGCGGTAGAGCAGGCCTTTGCGGCCCGAATTGAAGCAGCAAGACCCCTTTAAGACAAGCATTATCCTTAAATTTAATCATCTCAAAAACAGAAAACCATGAGCAATAGCAACAGCAACAACGTCATTCTAGGCACCTTAATTGGAGCCGCAGTTGGCTTTGCCGCCGGGGTCCTTTTGGCACCGGCCAGCGGCAAAGAAACCCGTGAGGTACTAAACGATAAGGTCAAGGAATTCAGCGACGATTTAAACGACGCCGCCAACAAGGCGATGGCCTCTTTAAAAGAGGTTAAGGAGAGCGCCGAGCGAACCTTGCACAAAGAGCAAGAAGAACTCAAATCCTAAGCAGCATCACGCGGCAGAACCCTTACCCGGCTTTGGCCAGGTAAGGGTTTTTTAGCTTTGCTTTATGGACAACCTTTTTTTGCGCTTTTTTGAAGATTTAAAAAGCCTGGTAAACAACCAGCTGGCCCTTTGGAAACTCCAGGGCATAAAGGCCTTTGCTCAGTTTCTTTCTGCATCTTTTGCACTTCTTTTCCTATTCATTTTTCTCAACATCACCTTGATATTGGTGGGGTTGTGGCTGGGTTTTTTAGCCAGCGATTGGTTGGATAGTTTTGCCTGGGGCTTCGGGCTCACTGCTGGGGCTTACGTTTTGATTTTTGGCTTGCTGCTTGCCTTTCGGAAGGCGCTCTTATTGCATCCCCTGCGCAATCTCATTGCCGGCGAAATCTTGAAAAATGGTCCAAAACCGCCCTCATCTGTTGAAAAAGCTTCCCGCGAAAGCGGAAAGGCCCAAAGCACTACGCCAAAATGAGCCATTGGCAAAGATTAGAACAACGCATTAAGGATTACGAAAGCGAAATTGCGCGCTCGCGCGAGCGTCTATGGGCTTATGCGCCTTTCGGCGGAAAGTCTGGTGGCGCGGCATGGCAGGTGGGCCTTTTTGTGAGCCGTTGGCTTCTCCGTCAGTGGAAGACTAAAGGACAAAAGAAAAGCAGAAGCTGGTGGCGGCTACTCAGCAGCTCCGGGCTTTTGGCTCTCATCAACCTTATGCTGCGCAAGAGAAGGGTCTGAACGATCGGTGTAGGCCAGCAGTATGGGAAAAAGCACCAACTGGCTAAACAAAGCTGCCACGATAGAAACAGCCGTAAGCGAGCCAAAGTAAATTACCGTTTTCAGGGCGCCAAATACCATCAGAGCATAGCCAGTAAAGAGTACAAGACTGGTTAACAAAATCGCACGGCCCACATGAGCCATGGTTTCCCGGCGCGAAGCTTCCGGTGTAAGTCCTTGTTGGCGCCTGCGTTGGTAATGATAGGCAAAGTGCATGGTATCATCGATTGAGAAGCTCAGGACAATACTGGCAATGCAGGCCGTGGCGGTATCCAATTGGATGCCATACCAACCCATGAAACCGAGCATAAAACAGATGGGGAAAAAATTGGGCAATAAGCTCACCAGGGCCAGCTTGAACTGCCGCAAAAAGATCCACAACAGCATAAAAATCAGGCCCGTTGCCAGCAAAAAGCTGTTTATCTGAGAGTTGGTTACGTAATTCACGATCTTTCCGTAAAGACTTTGATAGCCGCTGACCTCTAAAGTTACCACCTCGCCCAGATTGGCCTGCGCCAAGCGGTCAATGGTATTCATCTTTCGGTTGAGTTCACCGGCCGAAAGCATATTGCCAGAAACGTTTAAACGACCCAATTTATAGTCGGCAGTGGTGAGGGTACGCAGTAGCTCAGGGTAATGGCGTTCGGCAAGCCTGGCAACGTTGCTGGTTAAATTGGCCCCCAGGCGTTGCGCCCGAATGGTATCGTAACGGCCTTTCAAAGCGGCGCTAAAAAGGCTGTGGTAGCCGTTGGTGCCCCCAATATCAGGGAGTTTACGCACCGCCTGATCGAAGCGAAGCAAGGCCCGAATCACGGCCGTATCCTG
>AACY020523561.1_pt1 | contig 15561 bp, 17 predicted proteins | sample 267378 | NCBI WGS metagenome assembly AACY02 (sample SAMN02954345, study PRJNA13694) | marine metagenome | biome: aquatic; feature: ocean; material: water; isolation source: isolated as part of a large dataset composed predominantly from surface... | reverse complement strand
TCCGCAAACCGAAAACACGATCGTCGTTCAACGCGTACAACGCACGATCGAGGATCGCAACACGCTCGATCAGGCGCGGGGCATGATCAGCCAGCGGTTCGGAATCGATCCGGAGGCAGCCCTCACCCGGTTAGTCCAGGTATCTCGGCAGTTGAGCACATCCTTGACCAGCGTGGCTCGTGCTGTGGTGCGACGAGATGAGGATGCTCCTGCCTTCCATGCACTACTCAAGGAGTAGAAGCGGCCTTCACTCGTCGTCCGTCTGGGTGGACGCCCCAGGCGTCGTGGGGACGGTATGACCGCAGGTGATGCACACCTTGTGATCTCCCTCGGGGCGGAACAGGTGGCCGAGGGCGGAGCAACCGGGATCAGCCTCGTGTGAAACAGACATATCCTCATCGTGGCATGGCTCTGGCCTGGGAATCGACTGGGGCTGTGCGATCAGCGGTGCGTCGAGTTGCCATGTGCGATGTGCGGAACTTACCGTCATGAATGATGAAGAAGTTCCTGGTCTTGATTGCCGCTGCCGGAATCGCCCTGGTGGCGGTCTTCGGCATGAATGGGCTACGCAATGCGACCGATGATGTGGTGCGCGCAGGGCAGGGAGCCATCGAGGCCGGTCAGTCGGCGATCGATGCGGGCCGAGGTGCGATCGAAGCGGGACAGGATGCGGTCGGCCAGGTGCGAGACACGGCCGCGGTGGTGGGGGAGTTGAACACTGCCTGCGATCTCGTTCGAGCAGCCGTTGATCCGCAGACTCCGGCGCAGGAGTCCGCGGTGCTGCTCCAGCAGGCCCTGGGGATCGTCGACTCGGTGGTCACGACCTATCCGGATGTTCCCGGTGTATCCGACCTGCAGGGTGCCGTTGGGACAGCGCGGGGCGCGCTCGAAGCCGACCCCTCGGGGCAGGTATTGAAGGCGAATCCAGGCGCGATCGAATCCGCCTGTTCGCGGATCCCCCCGCTGCCGTGAGTACGCGATCTTGGGCGTTTCGACCTACGCCATGAGGGTGCGGCGCAGGTAGTCGAATAGCACTCGTCCGGCGCGTTCGTTGTAGTCATGCAGTTCCTGCGGTGTCGAGGTGACCTGGTCGCCTTCGAGGCGGTTGACGACGGTTGCGCAGATCATCGCGAAACGCGAGAAACCCCAATGATTCAAATAGGCGGCGAGCATGGCGCCCTCCATCTCGATGTTGCGCACACCCGCATCATCGATGCGGCGCAGCCACTCCATCTTCTCCTCGGTTGTGGTGAGGGCGATGGCTCCGTCAAGACGGAACTGTTCGATGAAGAACTCGTTCGTGGCGACGGTGGCGCCGGTGGCGATCGGTATCCCGGAGCCCTCGCTGGCCTGGATGATCCCTGATGCGATGTCAGTGGGGAAATGCCCGTCGAACCAGGTGTAGTTGCCGTGTGCGTCGAGAAGTCGGTATGGCTTGAGGTCGGCCATCACGCCTTCGGTCGTCACCACGACGGTGCCTCCGGGCAGGCCTACGCCGCCACTGGTGCCGACGCGAGCCCAGAAAATACGGTCTAACTCATCGAGGTTGCCGCGCTTGAGGAAATACGCCAGGCGCATGAGCTCTTGCACGGCGATCGAGGCACTGGGCATCCCCATTCCGTGGGAGACGAAGAGGACGCCGGCGGTGTACCGAGTGACGAAGCGGTCCTCCTTGGGGAAGGACAGGATGGGTGCATCGTCGTTCATCGCCGACCAGGTCGAAGCGAACGACGTCATGCGTGCCCCGGAACCACCCATGATGACCGCGCGCAGACCTTGCAGCTCGGCCAACATGGGGTCGTCGCTGGAGACGCCGAGGTGGTAGTAGTTGTCCACCTCGTCGCCCGCGACGACCGGATCCAGGAACGCGGAGTTGATGTTCTCGCTATGCACTAACCCTCCCTAGCCCTTCTTCGGGTAATTCGCGCCCGATTTCGACCTCTTTTACCCGAAGAACTACCCGATGTTTCATTTCGCGGATCAGATGAGCTGTGGGAACAGCGGATGATCCATCGCAGAACCCGCGGGTAGCTCGTCCACGAGCCCGGTGAATTCCGGCGAAGTACGCCAGGTGCGCGGGGCGTGGATGATGTCATCACCCAGTAATCGCAACGAGAACGCTCGCCGCAGTCCTTGCGAACCACCCGCACCGTGGAGGGTGAGCATGTGGAACCACACGGCGTCCCCGGGCTGGAGGTCCCAGCCGAGGATGGGATAGGAGTCGCGGTCCTCGTCGATCTTCGGCAGTTCGGCGAGGGATCCTTCGGGAAACCACTTGGCTTGTTCGTCGCGGAATGTTCGCGGCATCAGCCATGGTCCGAGGTGTGAGCCGGCGATGAATTCCAGGGTGGATTCTCGCGGGATGGGATCCAAAGGCATCCACATGGACACGTTTTGGCGACCCTCGACGTTGTAGTAGGGCTGATCCTGGTGCCATGGTGTGCGCTGGCGGGTTTTCGCTTCCTTGACGAGCAGATGGTCGTGATAGAGCCGCACGTGTTCTGATTGCATGAGTTCCCGGGCGATTTCGGCGGCTGGGGAGGTGCGAATGAACTCCTCGTATTCGTCGATGCGCTGCCAGTTGCAGAAATCCTCGATGAAACGGCCAGTGTCGGAGTCTTCACTTGCCACAGCGGCGAGTGGTCCAGGATCGGCGAGATTGCGGGCGACACCGGCGCGGACGAGGTCGACCTGCTCCGGGGTGAAGCAGCCGCGGATCACGACGGCTCCGTCACGGGCGTAGTCGGAGATGGTGTGCGGATCGACGACGGTCATGGACACAGGGTAGGGCTCGGGAGCCCTGAGGCTGCGGGAGATCCGCTAACGCATCGGTCACACCGGCGATGGCGTGGCTGATCTCCACTACTCACCGTGAGCCTGGCACGGTTGGATCATGGATTCGATCGTTATGGAACTCACCACCGGTGGTCGTCTCACCACCGACATCACGGGTGATGCGGCGGAATTCTGCCGGGGACGTGGCGATGGGCTGTTGCACGTATTCGTCCCGCATGCCACGGCGGGAATCGCGATCTTCGAGACGGGCGCAGGATCGGAGGAGGATCTCGAACTCATCCTCGAGTCGATCCTGCCCCGCGGTGCTGACTATCTGCACCGGCACGGATCGCCGGGTCATGGGCGCGACCACGTGCTGCCCGCACTGGTTTCGCCGAGTATCACGGTTCCGGTGTCAGACGGCCGGATGCATTTGGGCACCTGGCAGAGCATCGTCCTGGTCGATCCCAACTCGGACAACCCACACCGCCAGGTGCGGTTGTCGTTCCTGTCGGGCTAGTTCGACACGTCAGCGAGGCGGTTGCGCAACAGGGTGAAGAACTCCTCGACAGAGCCATCGAGTGAAGCCAACTCGTCATTTGTGATGAGGAGTATCCGATCGTCTGCGGTCTCAGCGACGACACAGGCTGCGCGATCCCCGACGAATCGCGCGAGCGAGTCATCGAGTTCGTTCAAGTGCAGGAGAGTGAACGGGATGCCGAGTTCACCGACGTGCTGATCCCACGCGGCCTTGCGGCGGAATGGTGAATGCGTGATGTCGCACAGGCTGCAGGATTCACCCCGAAGATAGTGATCGATCAGATACCGGAACTCCCCGCGCACACCACCATCCGCTCGATACACCCCCACTAATCCGCGTATGTCCACGACTTCACGGTAGGTGTGCCCAGGCGCGGGCGCGAGTCGAGGCACCGGACCTTGAAGAATTGGCCGAGGTTATCCCCTAACGGACTGCGATGGTGATCTCCTCGGAGCAGACCGAGCGGTCGGAGGTGCAGATGTGTACCTCAATCGGTTTGCCCGTGCGCCGTTGCCAGGTGAAGTCGCCAGATGTGTCGAGGGTGATCCGCGCCTCGCCTTCCATCGGACGCGCATGCTCAGGCAGGCGGATCCAGGGATGCAGAACACTGCCCTGACTGATCCCGAAAGTGGAGCCGGTTGCGAGAACTCCGGGCCGACCCCGAACATCTCCGCGCGAACCGGTGATCATGATGCTCGCTTCCACTGGCGTGACAGGGGTGACACTTCCCGCATTGAGCCACGGACCCCATCCTCCGCCATTGAGGGCACGCACCATGCAGCCTGCACCGCTGGGAACAGACTTCACCTGATAGTGCGTCACCGGGAATGATCCATGTGTGGCAGGTGCCTCCCACGAGACCGTGACTTCGCCATCACCGGGCGCCAACTCCGGCGCGACCGGGGCTGAGGGTGGAAGTGCGGGCGCCGGGGTCGGATCGGGAGCCGGGGCCGCGGTGTAGGTGAAGGCGCCCACTGACGTGTCATCACCGCCAGGGGTCGTCACAGCCACATCGACGGCTCCGGCCGTGCCCGCTGGTGTCGTTGCGGTGATTTGCGTGGAGTCGTCAACCGTGAACGATGTCGCTGGATTGCCACCGAAGGTGACCGCCGTGGCTCCGTTCAGATCCGTTCCGGCAATGGTCACCGAGGTGCCCCCGGCATCAGTTCCACTCGCCGGGCTGACAGACGAGATCACCGGAGCAGGCGTTCCACCACCGCCGATCGTGATGGTGTAGGTCTCTTTGAGGGAAGAGGCTGAGTATTGAGACGAATAGAACTCGACCACCACAGTTCCGGATTCGACCCCGTCCGCAATAGTGATCCGCAGTCCGTCGTTGGGGTGGTTTCCAGCTGGGGAACGATTGAACGCCCTGTCATCATTAAAACCGATGTCCCAGATGCCAACGTTGACTTCGAAGGTGAGGTTGCCGTGGGCGACATCGTCCGACCTGATTACATAATCTGTACAGCCGGAGCCGCCAGTATCGAACTCATACGGACCGGCTTCAGTAATCGCGACGGCAGGCGAAGCCGTCGAGCAATCCGTCTGCTTAGTCACCGCTGCTTGCGTCGGTGAAGCAACGAACACCATGCCTGCACCGGCCAGAGCAAGGCTGACAAGCGCGGCCGAACTCTTGCGAATGAACACGTGGGCTCCCTTTGATCCGTGGTTGCGTAAGAACGACGCTATGGAGCCACGTCGCAGATACGGAAACCCGAAATGACCGTGCTCGCGCCAATCTCGGAACAGATCGCGCCAATTCCTCGAGCAGGCCCGTCGACGAATTGAAGGCGGCTGGGCCTGGCGCACGATGTGATGCAAATGGCGTGATTTGTCCCCCGTGCGTCTGCTTTCACTCCGAGATGTCAGGGATCATGAAGGAAAGTGACTGCAAGCTTTCCTAGGGATCAGTGAGGTGAGATCCGTCATGCCGGCACAACGCAGCGCGGAGCGTGCCTCCGAGGGCGGGTTGCTGCTCTCAACGGTGCCCGGCCTGCTGCAGGGCATGGGAGGCGATGCGGAGTCGGTATTGCGCCGCAGCGGCCTGCGGCGGACTTTGTTCTCCGACCCACCCGAGGCGCTGACTCCCGAGGACTACTTCGCGCTGTGGTCCGCCATGGAGGCGGAGGTCGAATCGGTGGGCAATGGCCCATTACCGCTGCGCTTGGTCGAGCTGGTCAGTGTCGAGTACTTCGATCCGATGATCTTCGCCTTCTTGAACAGCCCGAATGTGAAGACGGGCATCCTTCGCAATGCGCAGTACACCAAGGCGACATCGGTGTCCCGGTGGCGCGTGATCGAGAAGCGGACCGGAATCAGTATCGAGTACTGGTGGCCGGCACCCTTCAATGCGCCCCCCGTGGTGTCCCTGGCGGGACAGATCTATGGAGTATGGCTGATTCGCCAGGCCACGCAGGTCCACGTCAAGCCAACTCGGGTCGTCAGCCCGGATCTTCCCGAGAACATGGACGCCTACGAGGAGTTCTTCGGAGTGCCGATCACGTTGGGCCCGGTGCACCGTATGGAATTTTCCGCGATCGATATGCATCGCCCCTTGGTGACCGCGAACGACGCGATGTGGCAGGTGTTCGAGCCGGCCCTGCGCAAGAGGTTGAGGGATTGAGAGGCGACAGCGAACGCGCAGGATCGAGTCAGTGCAGCACTGATCGAACTCCTCCCCGCAGGTGAGGATTCCATCGAAGCGGCCGCCAGGGAGTTGGCGGTGAGCGTGCGCACGCTGCAACGCAAATTGCAGGCTGAAGGGACGTCGTTTCAGCCGATCCTGAGTGCTATCCGCGAACGTTTAGCTTTGCACTACATCCAGCAGGGTCATCTTTCGAACGCGGAGATCGCGTTCCTGTTGGGCTATGGGGACGTGCGGTCGTTCCGTCGCGCATTCCGGTCATGGACGGGAGTGTCACCGAAGGAAGCGCGAACCAACCACGTCGCGTAGCAGGCGTGAAGTTCGTGCCGAGTTGTGGTGCAACGGGAAGGAGCGTACCGAAGACCGTGATTATGAAGCGAGTTCGGCGATGATCAGTGCCCGTTGCCGGCTTCGTCGCCACCGAGATAGCCGTATTCGATATCGCGCCGAAAGCTGTCGAACCATTGAAAGTCGGCTCGCATCACGCAAAATCCGCCCGAATGCATTGAACCGCAGGAACATCCGCGGGTGCCCAATCGATAGCCAGCAACTCCTCGGGACGAAGCCAGCGGATGCTGGCGTGCTCGGAGGTTGCGGGTTTGCCTGAGATGAGCCGGCAGTAGAACGTGGTCAGGTTGATGACGCCGAATTCGTATTCATAAGTTGTCGTCGAGATGAGGTCGCCTACCTCGATGGTGCAGTCCAACTCCTCGGCGATTTCACGCTCGAGTGCAGCAGTGGGGGACTCTCCTGGCTCGATCTTTCCGCCGGGAAACTCCCACAGTCCGGCGAGGTTCTGGTCCTCGCCGCGCTGGGCGCAGAGCACCAGACCGTCCTCGATGATGACGGCTCCCACCACGTGAATTTCGTTCGTCAATGGTCCTCCCGCGACAGCGGCAGCCTAATGATCCCGGTGGCTGTCTACCGAAACAGCGAGACCCTGTCAGCTCGCCGCATTGGCTACCCGTGTAGGGGAGATTGCCGACGAAATCCACGAAACGGCGAACTCGCCCTGAATCAGACGGTTTCAACGGTGCGGCATCCTCAGCGGATAGGGTGTTACACTATGTAATGTGCCTACAACGAATCGTCCGACTCGTGACAGGCTGGCGTGGGCGGACGCAACGCAGGCATACAGGAACGCGCAGCGTCAATCCATCGCGGAAGCGGCTTTTGCCATGCTCATCGAGTCCGGCGGTTCCGGTCTGTCCATGTCCGCTTTGGCCGAGACAGTCGGCATCTCCCGCCCCACGCTCTACCGGAACTACCCAGATCTGGATAGCGTGCTGATCGGTATCGCAGAGCTCGTGGCCCGGCATGACGATGCGTTCGTCTCGGTGATCCTTGCTGAACCCGATCCGTCGGCACAGCTGCGCATCTTTCTCGACGAGGTCGTCAATCAGGATTCACACGGGCCCATGACGGCTGCTGCCATCGAAGCTGCTCTTCCCCCCGCTGGCCGGGAATTGCTTCGATCCCACGAAGAGAGGGCGCGCAGCATCTTGGCCGACATTCTTGTGCGCGGAGTGCAGTCCGGCTGTTTCGCGGCAGAGATCGACCCGGCCACTGACGCTCGTTTCATTCTCGGACTCGCACAACAGGCTCAACCCGACACCATCCATCGCGTACACGTATTGGTGGACAAGATCCTGCGCCCAGCAAGGAAGAGGAAGCCATGACAACTCCGGGATACACCTTCGTGAGCGTCTCTACCGCCAAGCCAGGCAGGCTCGACGACCTGGTTGAGATCGCGCGCCACCCCAGTGAACTCATGGACGGCCATGTGCCGGGCCTGCTGGGTCGTCAGGTCAGCGTCGATCGAGATCGCAACACCGTCATCGTATGGACGACTTTCGAGAAGAAGAGCGATCTCTACGAGTGGCTGGAAACCGACCAGGGCAAACAGGAACACGGTGACGAACAGGACATGGCCTCCATTATTGAGACCTTCGAGATGTACGACCTTGTACCAGTTTCCGGTCGCCTGTAGGTCTCACCCAGCCCAGGCAGTGGGACCCATCGCGGCGAACAGCACAACCGACCATGAACTTCCCTCACCGGAGGGCACCAGCCGAGGCTGTCGTGCTTGACTGCCTGTGGTTGGTGAACCGTGTCGCCTCTGGCATCGATGAAGAGCCAGGGAGCGGGCCCGTACTGGGCCTGAACCATGTTGACGAGCCCTATTGACGTTGAGGAAATGCATTCTGATGAGGGCACCTGAAGCACGATAGGGACTACTGGCTTGAATCCCTTCACGGAGGATCGACACCACGTCGCTCGGCCTACACGGGCAACTTTGCGAAGGAAACCTGCACATTTGCCCCTCGGAATATGCAGTTTTCCTTCGCAAACTCGCGGGTGAGGGATTTCGGTGGCCAGGGGCGGGGTCGAACCGCCGACCTTCCGATTTTCAGTCGGACGCTCGTACCAACTGAGCTACCTGGCCGAGGGGTCAGCCTTGTGAGCCGACCTGGCGACCCCGACGGGACTCGAACCCGCGACCTCCGCCGTGACAGGGCGGCGCGCTAACCAACTGCGCTACGGGGCCTCGGTGGGGATGACCCGGTGAGGCAACCACTTTCCGCGGAAAGTGGGTGGTGCTCGCGTCCCCAACGGGATTCGAACCCGCGCTGCCGCCTTGAAAGGGCGGTGTCCTAGGCCGCTAGACGATGGGGACCTGACTCCGGCCACCGTCGACCGAACGCCGTCGAAGACCGCCTAAGCATAGGGGAGGGTGTCCGACTCGACCAAGCCGGGGGAGGATGGTCTGGTGATCGAGGTCAGCCCCGCCGAATTCGAAGATCTCGTCGCCGAGGCGCTCGAAGCGGTGCCGGGCGAACTCGCCCGACTCGTCGACAACGTGGTCTTCGTGATTGAAGACGACGGGCCTGCTGATGACCCGGACCTGCTGGGTCTTTATGAGGGTGTCGCGCTGACCGAACGGGATTTCCGATATGCCGGAGCGCTGCCCGATCGGATCACGATCTATCGCAATCCGACACTGCGCATCTGCGAAACCCTTGACGAGGTAATCGAAGAGGTCAACATCACCGTCGTGCATGAGATCGCCCACCACTTCGGCATCGACGACGATCGGCTGCACGAACTCGGCTACGACTAAGACGTGTTTCGGGGTTAGCGGTGGCGGGCGATCTTGTCCAGCCTCGCGCCGATCGGCGCCTGCTGCGAGGCTCGGTGCACGCATGGATGGTGGGGTCTGACGTGCCCTCATGTGATCGATGGTGGGTCGGGAAGAAAACTCCGGGTGATTCTTCGGGTGGAAGAGGCCCGAAACGGGCGCGGATTACCCGAAGAAGGGCTAGCGGGGGGCGGCGGCGCGGTGCAGGCGGTCGATGACGGCGTCGACCGGGCCGTCATCAGCATCCGGCGGAATCGCCAGGACGAGAGCGAGGGCGTCGTCGTCGGCGCGGCGGAGTGCGGCATACAGGTCACGTGCGTAGTCGTCGCTGTTCTTCGGAGCGGCCAATCGCCGCACACCCTCGGGAGTGGGCTCACTCGCGGGTGCGATCAAACCGATGCGATCGACGCGGGCACCGGCCTCCACGTGCGCCATCAGCAACGCGATCGCTGCCTGCAAATCAGGACTGACCACGACCTGTGCATCGGGCGCGTAGTGCGATGGCAGCGAACCGGGCACACGAACATCGGTCACCCCGTCGCGAATGTCATCGACGGTGCAGTTGCAGACGGCGGCGATCTCGCCTGCGGTAACGCCACCCGGCCGCAGAATCCGCGGGAGGTCACCCGTGCAATCGACGATCGTCGACTCCACACCGACTTCGCTGGGGCCACCATCGATCAGCACATCACGGGGCTGCAGTCGGTGAGCGAGTTCGGCATGGGCATCCGCGTAGGTCGTCGGGCTCACGCGCCCGAATCGATTGGCGCTGGGGGCCGCGACACCATGCGGTGCGCCGGCAGGGTCGAGTTCATCCATGCGCAGCAAGACCGCAGCGGCGACCGGATGTGATGGCACCCGGATCGCGACGGTGGATTGACCGCCGGTGACGATGTCGGGTGTGCGCGGGCCGCGGGGGACGACGAGAGTTATCGGCCCCGGCCAGAACTCCTCGGCGAGTGATCGCGCGAGAGGAGAGGGGTCTGCACCCCAGGAACCGGCAAGCGCTGCCATTCCATCGGCGACATGGACGATGAGGGGGTGCCCCGCGGGGCGCCCTTTCACGTCGTAGATCCGCTGAACGGCATCAGGATCATCGGCGCGGGCTGCCAACCCATAGACGGTCTCGGTCGGCAGGACGACCAGTGCCCCGTCGAGGAGGGCGCGCGCGGCGGCATCGATGTCTTCGGGAGGCGAGATCCTCGAGGAGAAGGTCGAGGAGGCGGTCATGGAGTCGTTGCCCCATCGGTGAAGTCCATCGCGTGGCCCCCGGAAGCGAAGGCATCATCGGGCGGTTCACTGCGAGTTCCGTCCGCGATCGACTGCAGCACAACGAGATTATATGCCGCAACGGAGCGTGCCTCCTTCGACTCCTCGGCCAGCACCTGGGGAATCTCGCCATATGCCTGCATGGCAGCGGCGTATCGCCCGCGAGCGGCATCGAAGGAGCCCAACCGACCGAGGAGAGCACCGGCTTCCTGCTGGCAGCCGGCAGCGCGATCGGTCATGCCGGTGCGATCATAGGTGCCTCGGGCGGAATCGAGTAGTGCGAGCGCTTCGACAGCTTCATCCGGGTTTCCCGTCCGTGCTCGGGCAACGGCTTCGCCATGCTGGGCATCGGCAATTCGGACCGGGTCACCGAAAGCCTCAGCCTCCGCAACCGTTTGGGCGAAGACGTCGACGGCTCGCGTCGAATCACCGGCGTCATCCAGTGTCGTGGCGAGCGCACCGAGCAGATCGATGTGCATGCTGGCATCGGATTCACCTCGGGCAGTCATGGTGCGAGCAGCGGTGACCGAACGCTGCAGCACTTCGACAGCCCGGGCATGTTGACCATCGGCACTCAAACGCGAAGCGAGTCCGGGTCCTGCCAGTGCCACCGCGCGGTCCTCACCGAGTGCGGCAAACGATTCGAAGGCTTGGGTCAAGCTCATGAGTGCGTCTTCGGTGCGTCCGGTTCCGGCGAGGGCTGCTCCCAGGACCTGACGTACCCGGGCTTCGAGAAACGGATCGTCGTCGCAGTCGCGCAGGAGCGTCAAGGACTCGCGAATCGCCTCGTCGAAGCGACCATCCTCGGCCAGCAGTGCGGCGTGCTCATAGCGTGCCTGGCGTCGCTCCGCCTCGCTGAGAACCGGGTCGTGCGCGGCGCGGTCGCTGGCCGCGAGGGCCGCAGGTCCGGTGCCGTCTGCCCGGGCGAGGCGATCGGCGACGACATCGAGAGCCTTGCGCAGATCGCGGCGTCGCCATCCGCGAGTGAACGGACGTGCCCGCTCGACTGCCTGATGGGCTTCACCGACTCGCCCCAATTGCTCGAAGGCACCGGCCTGTCCCACGCGAACCCAGGCTTCGAGGGTGTCCAGGTCGCCCAGGTTCTCACCGGGGGGAGCCAGGGAGAGGGAGGCGATGCTGAGCAGTCGCATCTTGTCGTGCTCCCCGTCGGTGCGCAGCAGGTCCAGATAGCCCTCGGCCTCGGAGAAATCCGTCAGGGCCTCATCGGGGCGGCCCAGGACGAGCAGGGCGTGACCAGCCTGGGTGAGAGCGAGGGCCACGGCGAAGGATGAGCCCTGGGTGCGGGCGGCCTCCGCTTCGGCACGGGCCCGGGCGAGGGCGGATTCAGCCTGGCCTCCCGCCTGGTCCTCCTCGTGGCCTTCCTCAGGGCCATCGCCGGGCGGGGTCGACATCCCCCCAGCATGCCTGATCCGCCCGGCCGGGGGGAGCGGTGCGGTAGGGCAAGCCATCCGGTCGGGTGAAATACCCGCAATCTCCTCCTCCATCGCTAACCTCGGCCACATGAGCGTGCAGTCGACGGTGGAAAGCACAGGTGAGCGCCGTTTCCTGGGGGCCGTCTGGGCTCTCGCGGCCATCGGTGGGATTGCCGGTGCCTCCCTGGCGCAGCCCTTCTCGGAGTGGACCGGCTTCGGCTGGGCGATCGCCGCGGTGCTCGTCCTGCTGGGCCTTGTCGGCCTGTGGATGCTGATCACGGGCAAGGGCCACGTACTCAATCCCCGGGTGTCGCCGAAGACTCAGGGCGTGATCGCCGTGATCGGACTGGTGGGCTCCGCGTTCGTCGTCGTGGGGAATCTCGTCACCGACGAAGGCCGCTGGACTGCGCTCGATGCCCTCACGGTGGCGGTGTGGATCGCGGTCGGCGTCATGTTCGCGATCTCGGTGATGAGCCTCGCTCGGATCGCCCAGCGCTCCTGATTCCCCCGATGCGGGGCTTGGTATGTAAGGAGTATGTAAGAAGACCGTTCGCGGACCGGTTTTAGGGAACATCCCAGGGGTCTTCTGGCGTCTGATAGGTCGTAGTGGCCACCCCCGCGCGCTCGGGGACCAGACCCTGGAGGCATTGTGAGTTCCGTGCACCCCACCGACCCCTACGGCATCCGTGACGAGGATCCCGCCCGCCCTGTGGACCCGGGGGCGCAGACCACTGCCCGCACCGATGCCTATGCGGATCCGTATGCGCAGGCCTACGGCGCGCATGACCCGTATGCCAGCGATACATCCGCGCGTGACCCGTATGCGAGCGATCCATACGCTGCCTCCACGGCTGAGTCGACTCCGTGGACGTCCGGCTATGGGCAGCCCGGGTACAAGCAGCCCGCGTACGAGCAGCCTCGATACGACGAGCCTCGATACGAGCAGCCTGCCTACGGGTACACCGATCCGTACCGCACGACCGACCCCTATGGCTGGTCGAACGTCCCACCGAGCCAGCCGCCGACGGGTTCCCCTGCCTCCCCGAAGTCGGGCAGCGGCGGCCGCTGGGCGGTGCTCGGTGTCGCCGTGGCGGCGAGCGCCCTGGTCGCGGGCACCGTCGGTGGTGCCGTCGGGTTCACCGCTGCTCGGCTGACCGCTCCGGAGTCGACGGCGACAGTGATCGATGCCGGCGGTTCGGCGGGTGCCGCACAGCCGCCGAGCCCCGCGGCCAATGGGTCGATCGCTGCGGTGGCCGACGCGCTACAACCTTCCGTCGTGCAGTTGAACGTCTCCGGTAACGGTGCAGCGGGCACCGGATCGGGATTCGTGATCCGTGAAGACGGCTACATCCTCACCAACAACCACGTGACGGCTGGCGGGTCATCGATCGAGATTTCATTCGCGGATGGGACGACGGCACGTGGTGACCTGGTCGGCGCGAATCCCGGCTACGACCTTGCGGTCGTGAAAGTCGATCGCACGGGACTTCCGGCGGTCACCCTCGGTTCATCGGCTGCGCTGAAGGTCGGTGACACCGCGATCGCGATCGGTTCACCGCTCGGTCTGCAGGGCACGGTCACATCAGGCATCGTCAGCGCACTCGACCGTCCGGTGACCGCAGGTGGCCAGGGTGAGACCGCGTTCATCAACGCGATCCAGACCGATGCGGCCATCAACCCGGGCAACTCCGGTGGCCCGCTCGTCGATGGCAACGGTGCGGTGATCGGGATCAACTCCGCTATCGCCACACTCGGTTCATCCTTCGGCGGGTCAGCAGGTTCCATCGGCTTGGGTTTCGCGATCCCGATCGACACCGCAAATCGCATCGCGAGCGAGATCATCGCTACCGGAACATCGTCGACGCCGATCATCGGGGTGACCCTCGACATCCAGTACCCCGGTCCCGGGGCGCGCGTCAACGGCATCACGCCGAATGGCCCGGCATCCGCTGCCGGTTTGCGTGATGGCGACGTCATCACCGAACTCGATGGTGAACTCGTCGCCGATGCCACCGACTTGATCGTCGACATTCGCTCGCTGGCGCCGGGCGACACGGTTACCCTCACGGTCGAGCGCGACGGGGCAACCCGGACCGTTGAGGTGACGCTGGGATCACAGCAGGACTAGGTGTAGACACCAGGTGTAACGCCAGGCTTCGCCTACGTTCACGGCACGCGGTACCCAGCTCGCCCGCGCCGGATGCCCACCCCCCGTGGCGTCCGGCGCGGTGCTTTCGTGCTCACTTTTCGATGACGGGGGGTGTTCCCTACTCGCTATTTGACCTGCCTATCGGTCCCACGAATGCTGTTGTGACGAAGTCTTTAGAATACGACACATCGAAGGGGGACAGAGGAGAGGTCAATGCCAAGTCGCAAGAACACCGGTCAGTTCACGTCTCGTCGACGTCGCTTGATCATCACCAGCGCATTTGCCGCTGGATCGCTCCTTGCAGCGTACGCGGCCGCATTGCGGGAACTTCCCGCCTTCGCATCCTCCATCGTGGTACCGGCAACGACGCCTGGTTGCACACCCGGTTCGACGGAGGTGCAGGACGACGCTGGATTGCAGGCGGCTGTCGCCACCGCGGTCCAGGGGAGTGTCGTCTGTGTCACATCGAGCATCACTTTGAGCTCACCGCTTCTCATCGATGACACTACGCTGACAATCGAGGGCAGTTCCTCCGCTATCGAAGTTCGTGGAGATGCAACAGATCGGTTGATCTATGCGCACTTCACCGATGCTGCGGCGGACGACACGTTGACCATCCGCGATATCACCTTGAGGTACGGCGGGGCGACCGCATCCCCCGGAGCAGGCGTCAGAGTCGTGTCAGATGACACGATCAGCAACGATGCACTCGTCGTCGATGGCGCGGTCATTTCCGATCATGTCGCTGGTGCCAACGGAGGAGCTTTCTATGTGAAGAACCTCGACTCGATCTCGGTGGTCGATACCTTGTTCAGCGATAATTCCGCTGGTGACGCTGCGGGCGCGATCGAGATCCGGCATGTTGATCGGGTTCTGATCGACAACTCCGTCTTCGACACGAATGAGTCCACACGCTTTGCCAATGATGGAGGCGGAGCCGTCTTCATGCACGACCCCGTTGACGTCACGATCAGCAACTCGCTGTTCACGGATAACCGATCGGCGCGAGAAGGCGCAGCGTTTGCGGTCAACAGTGCGGATGGTCAAGACGACTCGCTGGTGATCACCGGCACCACGGTCAGCTCCAACGTGGCGGATGTCACCAGTGGAACGGCGTGCGGTGCCGTCTTCGTCTACTCCGACGGCCTCATCGAGATCACGGACTCTCACTTCACGAACAACGAGGCCTATAACGGAGGGGGGCTGTATACGAAGCCATTCCATGCAAGCCCGACAGGACAAACACTCACCATCCTGGACAGCACTTTCACTGGAAACAAGGCCACCCAGCGAGGTGGCGGGCTGACCTCCTTCAGTCCGATCCAACTCGACATCGGTCGAACAGCCGTGTCAGACAACACCCTGACCGGAGATGGAGGTGTGCCTATCTATTCTGGAGGTGGAGCGCTGCTCTCTGATGTGGGTACGGCCAATATCTTCGAGAGCACGATTTCGGGAAACTCTGCCGGCACGACGGGATATGGCGGTGGGCTGTCCCTCTCGACCTACGCTGGTTCATCCATCCGAGATACAACCATCTCCGCCAACTCGGCTGGTTACGATGGAGGCGCCTTCATCAGAGAGAACGCGAACTACGGGGGAACCGCA
>AACY020312048.1_pt1 | contig 15586 bp, 15 predicted proteins | sample 267378 | NCBI WGS metagenome assembly AACY02 (sample SAMN02954345, study PRJNA13694) | marine metagenome | biome: aquatic; feature: ocean; material: water; isolation source: isolated as part of a large dataset composed predominantly from surface... | reverse complement strand
GACGCGACGACGTAGAGCTTCACCTCCGCGTCCGGCCGCACCACCGTGCCGATGTCGCGCCCGTCCAGGACGGCGCCGCCTTCGCGGCGGGAGAAGGCGCGCTGCAGCTCGAGCAGCGCCGCGCGCACCCCGGGGATCGCCGCCACCACGCTCGCCGCCTCGCCGGCCGCGGCGGTTCGGATCGGGAGCGCCGGGATCTCGTCGGGGTCGAGCGCGCGCGCGGCCGATTCGGCCGCCGCGGAGTCGGCCGGGTCGGCGCCCTCGGCCAGCAGCTTCGCGCCGGTCGCGCGGTAGAGGCTGCCGGTGTCGAGATGGGCGAAGCCGAAACGCGCGGCCACCGCCTTGGCGATGGTGCCCTTGCCGGCCGCGGCCGGGCCGTCGATCGCCACGCAGAACCGCATCATCCTTGCGTCGTCAGCGCCGGGTGGGCGCCCTCCGCCTGCGGCAGGCCGTCGGCGACGGCGTAATAGGTCCCCTTGTCGGCGCAGAAGATGTGGCCCGCGAGCGCCAGCCCCGGCGCGTCGTCCAGCGTCCCCGCGAAGATCGAGAGGGTGGCGCAGGCCGCCTTGTCCCAGAACAGCGGCGCGCCGCAGGTTCCGCAGAAACCCCGCCGGACGCCGGGCGAGGACTCGAACCAGCGGATCGCCTCGGCGCCCTCCACCGTCACCGTCGCGCGGGGCGCGGAGGTCGCGGCGACATGGTGGCCGGAGGTCTTTCGGCATTGCGTGCAGTGGCAGGCGATGACCGGCCGCAGCGGACCCCCGACCCGGTAGCGCACGGCGCCGCAGAGGCAGCTTCCGCGCGCGCTCATCGGTTCGCCCGCGTGAACACGGCGCCGAGGCCCGCCATCAGCGGCTCGAAGCGCGGGAAGCTGGTGGCGATGGGGCCGGCGTCGTCGACGGTGACCGGGGACTTCGCGGCGAGGCCGAGGCAGAGGAAGCTCATGGCGATGCGGTGGTCGAGCCGGGTCTCGACCGTCGCGCCGCCTGCGGGGCGGCCGACGCCGGTGACGGTCATGCCGTCCTCGTGCTCCTCGACCGGCACGCCGCAGGCGCGCAGGCCCTTCACCATGGCGTCGATGCGGTCGCTCTCCTTCACGCGAAGCTCCGCGACGCCGCGCATGACCGTCTCGCCCTCGGCGCAGGCAGCCAGCGCGGCGAGGATCGGGTATTCGTCGATCATCGAGGCCGCCCGCTCGGGCGGGACCTCGACGCCGCGCAGCGCCGAGAAGCGCACGCGCAGGTCGGCCACGGGCTCGCCGCCCTCCTCCCGGCGGTTCTCGAAGGCGATGTCGGCGCCCATGTCCGCCAGCGTCTCGTAGAAGCCTGCGCGAGTGGGGTTGAGGGCGACGTTCGGGACCCGGATCTCCGAGCCCTCGACCATCAGCGCCGCCGCGACCGGGAAGGCGGCGGAGGAAGGGTCGCGCGGCACGGCGATGGCCTGGGGCGCCAGTTCGCGCTGGCCGGTCAGGCGGATCGCGCGGCCCTCCGGCGTCTCCTCGACCGTGATCTCGGCGCCGAAGCCGCGCAGCATGCGCTCGGTGTGGTCGCGCGTCGGCACGGGCTCGATCACCACCGTCTCGCCGGGAACGTTGAGCGCTGCGAGCAGAAGGGCCGACTTCACCTGCGCCGAGGCCACGGCTAGCCGATGCTCGATCGGACCGGGGCTCGCGGCGCCGGTCAGGGCGAGGGGCAGCAGCCCGCCCGCGCGCCCGGCGCAGCGGGCGCCGAACAGCGCGAGCGGTTCGGTCACCCGGCCCATCGGTCGGCGGCGCAGGCTCGCGTCGCCGGAGAAGATCGCGGTGATCGGGGTCGTCGCCATCGCCCCCATCACGAGACGCGCGCCGGTTCCGGAATTGCCGAAGTCGAGGACGTCGCCCGGCTCGGCGAAGCCACCGACGCCGACCCCCGCGACGGTCCACTCGCCCTCGCCCTCGCGCGACACCTCGGCCCCGAAGGCGCGCATCGCGGCGGCGGTGGCGAGCACGTCCTCGCCCTCCAGCAGACCCGTCGCGCGGGTGAGGCCGACGGAGAGCGCCCCGAGGATGAGCGCGCGGTGGGAGATCGACTTGTCGCCGGGAACGTCCGCCGCGCCGGTGAGCGCGGCGGCGGGCCGGGCCGTCAGAGGCGCGGCGGGCGGATGATCGGGCATGGACGCGCTCCGGCCGGAAAGGACCGGAGCGCCTGTTACGCCGCCTCTCCGGTCTTGTCGACGGCCCCGCCGAAGCGGGGGCGTCCGCAGCGTTTCGTGGTGGCGAAGACGATGAGCCCCACCAGCGCAAGGCGTGTCAGCGCGAGCATGCTTCGGCGCTCCTTCGATCCGTTCGTTGCGGTTGCGACCAAGGGTAGCGCGCAGCCGCCCTCGTCAACCGCGATGACGACGAAATCATGCGCGAAACAGTCTCTTCGGACAACGAACGAATCCGTCGCGGACGGGCCACGTCTCAGGGAAGGTGCGGATCGCGTCTCCGGCTTGCGCGATGCCGAGCGCCCCGTCGGGACGGCCGGCGAACCCGGCCGGTTCGAAGATGCCGATCGGATCGACGGCTTCGGTGATCGAGTCCCGGCGGCCGTGCGCGCCGTCCGCCGCTCGGCGACCGTCGTCGCGCCCGCCCTGCGCCGCCGGTTCTTCCGCGCGCGCCGTTCCCAAGCGTAGCGCTGCGCGCGACGACCGGGAGGCGGGCGGAGCGGCCCGCCTCCCGGCGGCGGGCTCAGGGCAGCGCGAGCCGCTGGCCGATCGCGAGCCGGTAGGGCGCGGTCAGCCCGTTGCGCTCGGCGAGCTCGGTCCAGCGGGCGCCGTCGCCGAGACGGTCCTCCGCGATCGACCAGAGGCTCTCGCCGCGGGCGACCACATGCTCCGCGCCCGCCGCGCCGACCTCCGGCGCCGCGTCGCTCGCGGCCGAGACGGCGGTGACCCGGCCCTCGGTGCGCGGATTGTAGGGCGAGTTCGCGTCGATGTAGTCGACGACGACCTGTTCGAGCCCGGGACCGAAGTCGTAGACGTTCGTCGCATTTTCCGCGAACACGCTGTAGCCGTCGCCGCCCCGGCGCATGAAGTTGTTGGAGACGACGCGATACTCGGTGTCCGGCGACAGCGGGATCCAGCCGCCGTCGGCCCGCGTCTCGGCGGAGACGATGCGCGCGCCCGGCGGGGCGGACGGGTCCCACGCATAGCGCATGCCGCCGACCTGCGGGAACCGTCCGGCCCCGTCCTCGACCTGGCTGACGCCGTTCTCGAGCGCGGCCAGCACGTCGGCGCCCGAGAGGGTGAAGGTCGCGAGCGTGTTCTGGAACGGCAGAACCGTCAGCACCTCGCCCATCGTCACCGGGCCGGCGTCGATCGAGGCGCGCAGCCCGCCGCCGTTCTGGATGGCTATGTCGGCGTCGGAGGCCGCGAGCATCGCGTCCGTGACGAGGACGCCCATCGCGCATTCGCCGCTCCGGCAGGCCCCGCGCTCGCCGTCGATGGCGTCGGTGGTCCGACCGACGACCTCCTCCATCAGCGCGGCGATCGGCTCGGCGAGGGTCGCGACGCGGGCGGCGATCTCCGGGTCGGGCGTGACGGAGGCGTCGAGCAGGATCGGCTCGCCCTCGGCGGAGATCACGCGGCCGGCGTCGTCGAAGGTCACCGCGATCTCGCCGAGATATTTCGAATAGGCGTAGGCTTGGACGATCGGGGTCTCGCCGCCCTCGGGGTTCGCGACCCGGACGGGGTAGGGGCCTTCGGCGTCCTCGGCGTCGTTGGAAAGCAGCGTGTGGGAGTGCCCGCCGACGATCAGGTCGAGGCCCGGGACCTCCGCCGCGATGCGTCGATCCACCGGAAGGCCGACATGGGTGAGGGCGATGATCTTGTCGATCCCCTGCGCCTCGATCTCCGGCACGACGCCTTGAAGATAGGCGACGGGGTCCGTGAAGGCGATCGTCGGGCCGGGGGAGGACGTCAGGTCGGTGTCCTCGGCCACCACCGAGACGACCGCGATCCGCTCGCCGCCCGCCTCGAGCACCGTGTAGCCGGGGATGCGGTCCGCGAGCAGCTCGTCCCCGGAGGCGTCGACATTGCCCGAGAGGACGGGCAGGCGCGTCGCGTCGAGGAAGATCGAGAGCGCCTCCGGTCCGTCGTCGAATTCGTGGTTGCCGACCGCCATCGCCTGGTAGCCGAGGGCGTTCACGAACTGCGCGGCGGCCTGGCCCTTGTAGGTGGTGTAGAAGAGCGAGCCCTGGAACTGGTCGCCGGCGTCGAGCGTGAGATGCGCCTCGCCGGCCGCGTCGAGGGCGGCGCGACGGGCGTCGAGCGCGCTCTTGATGCGCGCGACGCCGCCGAAGCACTCGCCGGCGGCGTCGTCCTCGGCTGAGCAGGTAGAGTCGAACCGGTTGATCGGCTGGATCCGGCTGTGGACGTCGTTGGTGTGGAGGATCGTCAGCCGGAACTCGGCGGCCGCGGGCGCGGCGGCCGCGGCGGCGAGGGCTGCGAGCAGAAGGGCGTGGCGCATCGGGGCTCCCTGGCGTTGATCTATTGCGCAGGATAGGGGCGATCGCGCCCGGCGGGAAAGGGGCGGCCGCGGCGTGGGGACCACGCGGGCCCGCCGGTCAGGCCGGGCGGGTCATGCCTGGGGACGCCGAAGGCGACGGTTCCGCGCGATGCGGCGGGCGCGCTGGCGCATGCGCGGCCCTTCGCAGGGCGCCGCCGAAGGTCCGCATATGGGATCGTTGATTTCATTGAGGAAAACAGGGAGAGCACCCGTCGGTGCGCACTTGGCCGAGCCGAGAGGCGCGCCGCTCGGCTCGATTCTCCGCCCCTCGCCCCGCCGACGCGATCCCGCCGTCGGGACGCCGCGTCGGATCCGCCGCCCCTTGCGCCGCGCGCCGAAACGCGTGCACCTCAATCGCGGGAGGTCTCGCGGTGTCGTATCAGGACGCTGTGCGCGCGGCGGTGGTCGAACGGCGAGAGGCGCTGGCCGCCTTCGCCGCGGAGCTCGTCCGCATCCCCTCTCTCAATCCGCCCGGCGCCGAGTATCGCGCGGTCTGCGAGGCCATCGCGCGGAGCCTCGCTCCGCTCGGCTTCGAGGCGCGCTTTCTCCGGGCCGAGGGCGCGCCCGGCGACAGCGACCGCTTTCCGCGATGGAACGTCGTCTGCCGGCGCGAGGGCCGCGGGCCGGGGCCCTGCGTCCATTTCAACGGCCATGTGGACGTCGTGGAGGTGGGCGAGGGCTGGAGCGTCGACCCGTTCGCCGGGGTGATCCGGGACGGACGCGTCTGGGGCCGCGGCGCCTGCGACATGAAGGGGGGGATCGCCGCCGCCGTGATCGCCGCCGAAGCCTTCCTCGCCGTGCGCCCGGACTTCGCCGGCGCGATCGAGATCAGCGGCACCGCGGACGAGGAATCGGGTGGATACGGCGGCGTCGCCTGGCTCGCCGAGCGCGGCTGGTTCGCGCCGGAGCGGGTGCAGCACGTCATCATCCCGGAGCCGCTGAACAAGGACCGGGTCTGCCTAGGCCATCGGGGCGTCTGGTGGGCGGAGATCGAGACCAAGGGGCGGATCGCCCACGGCTCGATGCCCTTTCTCGGCGATTGCGCGGTGCGCCACATGGGCGCCGTGCTCGCCGAGATGGAGGCGGCGCTCTGGCCGGCGCTCGCCGAGCGCGAAACGGCGATGCCGGTCGCCCCGGCGCAGGCGCGACGGTCGACCCTGAACGTCAACGCGATCCACGGCGGCGAGCCTGAACGCGCGACGGGCGACACCGGGCTTCCGGCGCCGAACGTGCCGCACAGCTGCCGCATGGTCATCGACCGCCGCTTCCTGATCGAGGAGGACCTCGCCGCGGTGAAGGGCGAGATGCGCGCGCTGCTCGAGCGCGTGGCGGCGCGGCGTCCCGGCTTCCGCTGGTCGATGCGCGACCTGTTCGAGGTGCTCCCGACGATGACCGACGCGGACGCGCCCGTGGCGCGCGCGCTTTCGGCGGCCGTCGAGACCGCGCTCGGGCGGCCGGCCGAGTTCGTGGTCTCTCCCGGCACCTACGACCAGAAGCATATCGACCGGATTGGACGCCTGAAGAACTGCGTCGCCTACGGCCCCGGCGTGCTCGACCTAGCCCACCAGCCCGACGAGTGGGTCGGGATCGACGACATGGCGGACGCGGCGACGGTGATGGCGTTCGCGCTCGACGCGCTCCTCCCGCGGTGACCGGCCGGTGAGACGAAGCGGCCCGGCGCGCGGGGTGGATTTCGCCCGGCGCAGGCGGGATCATCGCGTCTAAGCGCCGGGACGCCGTCGCTCGACAGAGGGGAAACGCTCGCCATGAAGACCCTGCTCGCCGCGGCCCTCGCCGCAGGCCTCGCCGCTCCGGCCCTCGCGCAGCGCGCCGACGTGACGATCGGCATGCAGCTCGAGCCGCCGATGCTCGACCCGACCGCCGGCGCCGCTGCGGCGATCGACGAGGTGGTCTATGCGAACGTCTTCGAAGGGCTCACGCGCTTCGCGCCCGACGGCTCGATCCGCCCGGCGCTCGCGCGCGACTGGACGATCTCGGAGGACGGGCTGACCTACACCTTCGAACTCGTAGAAGGCGCGACCTTCCACGACGGAACCGCTTTCGACGCGGATGACGTGAAGTTCTCGTTCGACCGCGCACGCGCCGAGGACAGCACCAACGCGCAGAAGGGCCTGTTCGCCGCGATCGATGCGGTCGAGGCGGTCGATCCCGCGACGGTGCGCGTGACGCTTTCGCGGCCCGAGGGCAATCTCCTCTTCAACCTCGCCTGGGGCGACGCGGTGATCGTCGCGCCCGAAAGCGCGGAGACGAACGCGTCCGAGCCGGTCGGCACCGGCCCGTTCCGCTTCGCCGAATGGCGCCGCGGCGACCGCGTGATCCTCGAGCGCAACCCCGACTACTGGGGCGCGCCCGCGCCGCTTGAGACCGCGCGCTTCGCCTTCATCTCCGATCCGACGGCGGCCTTCGCCGCGGTGATGGCCGGCGACGTCGACGCGTTCCCCGCCTTCCCGGCGCCCGAGCTTCTGGCGCAGTTCGACGCCGATCCGCGCTTCGACGTGGTGGTGGGGTCGACCGAGGGCGAGACGATCCTCGCAATGAATAACGGCCGCGCGCCGCTCGACGACATCCGCGTGCGACAGGCCATCGCCCACGCGGTCGACCGGCAGGCGATCATCGACGGCGCGATGTTCGGCTACGGAACGCCCATCGGCACGCATTTCGCGCCGCATCACCCGGCCTATGTCGACCTCACGGATCTCTCCGCCCACGACCCCGAGCGGGCGCGGGCGCTGCTCGCGGAGGCGGGCGCCGAGGGCGCGACCCTGTCGCTCAAGCTGCCGCCGCCCTCCTATGCGCGCCGCGGCGGCGAGATCGTCGCCGCCCAGCTCCGCGCCGTCGGCCTCGACGTCGAGATCGAGAACCTCGAATGGGCGCAGTGGCTCGAGCAGGTGTTCCGGGGCCGCGACTACGATCTGACCATCGTCAGCCACACCGAACCCCTCGACATCGGCATCTACGGGCGGGACGACTACTACTTCGACTACCGCTCCGAGGCGTTCGAGACCCTGATGGCGGAGCTGGAGCGCACCACCGATCAGGACGCGCGCTTCGCGCTCTACGCTGACGCGCAGCGGCGGATCGCCGAGGATCACGTCAACGGCTTCCTGTTCCAGCTTGCGCGCACCTCCGTCGCGAGCGCGGATCTGGAGGGCTTGTGGGAGAACGCTCCGACGCAGGCCAACGACCTGACCGCCCTGCGCTGGCGCCCGTGATCCGCGTCGGCGCCCTCGGCGCGGCGCTGCTGCTGGCCGTCCCGGCTGCGGCCGAGGGCGGCGGCGCGCTGCTCCTGCGCGAACCCATGCCCGATCCGCGCGACGGATCGGCCCTGATCCCGTTCCGCGCCGACCTTCTCGGAGAGCCGCCTGTCCGGCTCTCGGAGGGAGCCACGCTCCTGCACATCGTCGCGGCGGCGGGCCGCGAGACCCGCGAGATCGAGGCGCTGCTGCTCACCGGCGAGAACCCCTCGGCGACCGACGTTCGCGGCCGGACGCCGCTGCACGTCGCCGCGGCGCGGCCTGACGGCGCGCCCGTCGCGGCGGCGCTGGTGGCCGCCGGCGCCCCTCTCGACGCGCGGGACGCGCGCGGGCGGTCTCCGCTCCACCTCGCCGCGTCGCCGGCGACCGCCGCCCTTCTCCTTGACGCCGGCGCCGACGCCTGCGCCGAGGACGCGGAGGGGCGGCGCGCGCTCTCCCTGCGAAAGCTCAACGCCATGGTGGGGGCGGTCCACGAAGACGCGTACCGCGCGGCCGCCGCCGCGCATTTCGAATGCTATCGGTAAATCGGCTGCAACGGCCGAGGATGCGGGCTATGGCGCCGTCGAGGGAGGCCGGCGTCGGGGCGATGTCTCCCCAGCCGCGGCGCGCGCGCCTTGGACCCGTCTCGATCGGAAACGCGGACTGGGGCGAGGCGCGACGGACGCTCGTCGCGCGTATCCGGCGCGAGCGCGCCCCTTAATGACAGGAGCCGACGTCATGACGCCGAAGCCGCCCTTGGACCGACCGATCCTCGTCACCGGCGCGGCCGGCTTCGTCGGTTTTCACGTCGCCCGTCGGCTTCTGCACGAGGGGGCCGCCGTCGTCGGCTTCGACAATCTCAACGGCTATTACGACCCGGGCCTCAAGCGGGCCCGTCTTGACGTTCTGGCGGCCTGTCCCGCGTTCCGCTTCGTGGTGGGCGATCTTGCGGATCGCGGCGCCGTGGAGCGGCTGTTCTCGGAGATGCGCCCGACGCTTGTCGTCCATCTCGCCGCTCAGGCCGGCGTGCGTTTCTCGCTCGACAATCCCTCCGCCTATGTCGACAGCAACCTCGTCGGTTTCCTCTCGATCCTCGAGGGCTGCCGGTCCGCTGACGTCGCGCATCTGCTCTACGCCTCATCCAGCTCGGTCTATGGCGGCAACACGAAGTTGCCTTTCTCGACCGCGGATCCGGTCGATCATCCGGTGAGCCTCTACGCCGCCACCAAGAAGGCCAACGAGCTGATGGCGCACGCCTACTGCCACCTCTACGGCTTTCCGGCGACCGGTCTGCGCTTCTTCACGGTCTACGGCCGCTACGGACGCCCGGACATGGCCTACTGGAAGTTCTCCGAAGCGATTCAGGACGGACGTCCGATCGACGTCTTCAACGACGGCGACATGGGCCGGGACTTCACCCATGTCGACGACGTGGTCGAGTCGATTATCCGTCTTCTTGCGCAGCCTGCCGCGCCCGATCCCGATTTCGATCCCATGCGGCCGAATCCGGCCACGAGCTGGGCGCCGCACAGGGTGTTCAACATCGGCGCGCGGCGGCCGGAGCCGCTTATGCGGATGATCGCCATCCTCGAGCGCGCCTTGGGTCGCGAGGCGGAGAAGCGTTTTCTGCCGATGCAGCCGGGCGACGTGAAGGAGACCTTCGCCGACGTCGCCGATCTGGAGGCGGCCGTGGACTATGCGCCGCGGATCGATCTGGAGACGGGCCTGACGGACTTCGCGGAATGGCACAAGGCGTGGCGTCTCCGGAACGCCTGACGCCCCGAGGGCCGCAACGCACGGCGTGGACCGCTCACTCGGCCGACGCGCTCGGCGTCGCGACGGCCGCGGCCGGCGCGTCGGGCCAGTCCGATCGGGCTATCGCGAGATGGGGCTCGCCGACGCTTGCGGCCGTCAGCGCGTCCAGCATGCCGATCGCCGCTCCGAGGCTCGCCCCGGCCGCGACCAGCGCCGCGAACACGTCGCCGACGCCGTTGGGGACCGCGCGCCGAAGCGGCGCGCGGGCGATGCGGGCGCCTTCCGGCCCGATCCCGAGCGCGCCGGTCTCGCGCGGGCCGAGCGGCGGCGAGGTTACGATGACCCGCCTCCCGGCCGCGAGGGTCGCAGCGGCCGAGAGCGCCTCGTCGAGCGTCGCGGCGGGGCGGCGGGCGAGGAACTCCAGCTCGAAGCGGTTCGGGGTCAGGACGTCCGCGGCGGGCGCGAGCGTCTCGCGCAGGGCCTCGGCGGCGTCGGCCGGCAGGTAGAGGCCCTTCGGATCGTCGCCGAGGATCGGGTCGACGACGGCCCGGGCCCGCGGGCTCGCCGCGCGGACGCGCGTCACGGTCTCGGCCGCGAACGCCACATGCTCGACGGTGGGAAGATAGCCGGTGAGCACGGCGTCGAGCCCCACGAGCCAGCCGTTCGCCTCGATGGCGTCAAGCATGGCGCGCAGCCGATCCGGCGGCGTGTCGGCGCCGGCGACCGCGGGCCAGGCGCGATGGTTGGAGAGGACCACGGTCGGCAGGGCGATCACGGAGACGCCGAGCCGCGCCAGCGCAGGCGCGGCCGCGGACAGCCCGACATGCCCCGCCGCGACGAAGCTCGACAGCGCGAGGATCCGCGTCATCCGGCGGCGGCCGAAGCGGGTTCGTGGGCGGGGCCGGCGGCGGCGCCGCGGCGCACCGTCAGCGCGGCCGAGCGGAGCGCCTTAGCCGCCGGGCCGACTCCATGCGCCGTCTTGCGCCAGTGAAACGGCGCCACCGCGAGCTCCGCCAGCGCGAGGGCCGCCGCCGCCGCGCCGAGCGACCAGTAGACGAAGAGGGTCGGCGTCCAGGGCAGCAGCCAGTCGAGCCCTCGTCGGCGCAGCGCGATCAGCGCGGCCAGAAAGGTCGCCATCCAGGCCGAGAGGTGCAGCGTCACCAGCGCGCCGAAGGCCAGCGGCGGCGCGTCTGCGATCCACGCCGGCCCCGCGCCGAGCAGCGTCGCGATCCAGAGCGTCCAGAACACCGGCAGACCGAAATAGGCGACCAGACCGCCGAGCAGGATCGCCTGGAAGCCGAGGAAGCGCCGGAGGCCGAGATCCGCGAGAAGCCGCCTGGGCCGGCGCATATGCGTCAGCCAGGTCTGCGCGTAGCCCTTGAGCCAGCGCGAGCGCTGCTTGATCCAGGGTAGAAGGCGCGCGTTCGCCTCCTCCATCGTGGTGGAGGCGACCAGCTCCACGCGATAGCCGCGCCGCGCGAGGCGCATCCCGAGATCGGCGTCCTCCGTGACGTTGTGCGCGTCCCAGCCGCCCACGTCCTCCAGAGCCGTCCGCCTGAAGAACACCGACGTCCCCCCGAGCGGGATCGGCAGGCCGAGTGCGCGGTATCCGCCCAGCAGCACGTCGAACCAGAGCGCGTATTCGAGCGTGAAGCAGCGCGCGAGCCAGCTTTCCTCCGGGTTGAAGTAGGAAAGTCGGCATTGGATCGCCGCGACCTCCGGCGGCGCGGCCGCAAGCGCCGCCGCGGCCGCCCGGAGCTGCTTGGGATCGGGCAGGTCTTCGGCGTCATAGACGCCGATCAGCGCACCGTCGCTGACGTCGAGCCCGTAGTTCAGCGCCCGCGGCTTTGTGCGCGGGAGACCGGGCGGGACGACGAGGATGCGGCAGAAGGGCGGCGGCGAGAGCGCTTCGAGCGCCGTCTTCGTCTCCGCGTCGTCCGCCTCGATCAGCAGCTTGACCTCAAGCTTCTCAGCCGGCCAGTCGAGGCGCTCGAGGGCGGTCAGCAAGGCCGGCGCCGTTTCTGGCTCGCGGTGCAACGCGACCAGCAGCGTGATCTTCGGCGCGAGCCGCGGCGCGGGCTCGACTCGCGGGTCGCGCACGGTTTCGGCGCGGGCGAGCGCCGCCCCGAGCGCCGAAATGCGAAGGACGCCGTTCATTGCGTTCAGAAACATGAGCGTCAGCACGACGAGCGCCAAGCCGAGCCCTGGGACGAGCGCCGCGGTCAGCCCGAGCCCGGCAAGCGCCGAGAGCCCGGCCGGGACAAGCCAGCGTGGACGTCGACCCCGCGCGCTCAAGGCCTCCGGCGTGCGGGTGGCCGCCCGCAGCGCCAGCGCGCGTCCATGCGCGGCGGCGAAGGCGCCCTCGAAGACGACGGGTGGAACGAGGGCGATCCGCGGCGCGCGCGGCGGCGCCGCCATTTCCGCGAAACCCTGGGCCGCCTGCTCCGCGTCGGTCGCGGCCCAGACCACGCCCTCGGCGTCGCGCCGCCACGGCGCCATCCGCCGCCGCAGACAGACCTGCAGGTCGCGCGGATCGAGAAGCGCCGGATCGAGGGGCGTGGTCGCGAGATCCGCCCGCGGCAGACCGCGCTGGGTCGCCAGCGCGTCGGAAATCGCGGCGGCCGTCGCCCATCCGCGCGCGCCGACGATCTCGCCAAGGCGCGCGCCGTTCTCCCGCTGGGCGTCCAGCGCCGCGCGCAGCCGTTCCGGCGTGAGCGCGCCGCGCGCCGTCAGGATCTCCCCGAGACGCGCCTCCGTCGCGGCGTCGGCGGACCGTATGGATGCCGTCGCCATCGGCGTCTCCCCCGCGACCGTCCCGCCGGCGACGCGGTCCGGGATCGTGAACGAACCCAGAGACTTGAGCGGAGACGACGCCTCGCGTGCAACTCGACATTGGTCGCAGGCTCGCGCGCTCCGGAGCCGCCGCTCGGCGGGTGAAGCTGCGATCCGAGGGGGCGAAATCGCGATGGCGCGGGCGGCGGGCGCCCGCTCTTTCAGGCGCGGAGGCGGTCGCGCAACGCCTCCAGCTCGACCGCGACGGCGAGCAGCCTTTCGCGACGGCTTGGCGGCGAAGGCGCGGTCGGCGCGGCGACCGCGTCGAGGGCGGGCGGCCTTTCGGCGTCGTCCCCAAACGCGACCACGTAGCGGACGCCCCGCTCCCGCAGGACCTTCTGGACGCCCTTGATGGTGAGGCCTTCGTCATACAGCAGGGCGCGGATTCCGCGCAGAAACGCCATGTCCGTCGGCCGATAGTAGCGCCGTCGTCCGCCGCGTTTCAGAGGGGACAGCGCCGGGAACTTCGTCTCCCAGAAGCGCAGCACATGCGCTGGGACGGCCAGCTCGTCCGACGCTTCGGAGATCGTCCGGAAGGCTTGCGCGGACTTCGCCGGCCCGTGCTTCTCCGCGGGCTTCTCCGCCTCCTCGGTCTCGCGCGCGCGGAGGCTGCGCGCGTCGCTCACGCGCCCTCTCCGCCGTTCATGCGGTCCTTGAGGATATGGGAGGGTCGGAAGACGAGCACGCGGCGCGGCTCGATCGGCACCTCCTCGCCGGTCTTCGGGTTGCGGCCGATGCGGCGGCCCTTCTCGCGCACGCCGAAGGTGCCGAAGGAGGAGATCTTCACGGTCTCGCCGGCCACCAGCGAGTCGGACACGTGGCGCAGGACGCTCTCGACGAGCTCCGCGCTCTCGCTGCGCGACAGGCCGACCTCCCGGTAGACCGCCTCGGCGAGATGCGAGCGGGTGAGCGTCCGACCGGACATGCGCGGCTCCCTCTGCGGCTTCGACGCGGCGAGAGGACTGTCCGGCGATTCATAATGGAAGTCAATCCAAGGGCTTGAAGCTCCGCGCCTTCACCAGCGCATGACGCAGCCGCCCCAGGCGAGGCCGCCGCCGATCGCCTCCATCAGCAGCAAGTCGCCCCGCCGGACGCGCCCGTCGCCGACGGCGGTCGACAGCGCGAGGGGGATCGAGGCGGCGGAGGTGTTGCCGTGGTCTTCGACCGTCATCACGACCTTCTCCAGAGGAACGCCGGCCTTCTTCGCGGTCGCCTCGATGATCCGGATGTTGGCCTGATGCGGCACCACCCAGCCGATGTCGTCCGGCCCGACCCCTGCGGCGTCCATGACCTCTTCAGCCACGTCGGCGAGCTTGACCACCGCATGCTTGAAGACTTCGCGGCCCAGCATCCTCAGTTTGCCCGTGGTGCCGGTGGCGGAGGGCCCGCCGTCGACGAAGAGAATGTCCTTGTGCGCGCCGTCCGAATGCAGCCGGGTGGCGAGGATCCCGCGATCCTCTGGCCCGCCCGACCCCTCGGCCGCCCCGAGGATCACCGCGCCTGCGCCGTCGCCGAACAGCACGCAGGTGGTGCGGTCTTCCCAGTCGAGGATGCGCGAGAACGTCTCCGCGCCGATCACCATCACGTTGCGCGCCTGACCCGCCTTGATCATCGCGTCCGCCACGGAGAGCGCGTAGATGAAGCCGGCGCAGACGGCCTGCACGTCGAAGGCGAAGCCGCCGCGCATGCCGAGACGGGTCTGCACCCGCGTCGCGGTCGACGGGAAGGTGTTGTCGGGAGTCGCGGTCGCGACGATGATCGCGTCGAGATCCGAAGGATGGACCGCGGCCGCCGCGAGCGCGTTGCGCGCGGCGGCGACGGCGAGGTCGGAGGTCGTCTCGCCTTCGGCCGCGAATCTGCGGCTCCTTATGCCGGTCCGGGCGATGATCCACTCGTCCGAAGTTTCCAGCCACTCTGCGAAATAAGCGTTCGGGACGACTCGCTCCGGCAGGTGATGGCCGCAGCCGAGCGGGACTGCGCGGATCACGCTCACTGCGCCGCGGCCTTCGCGTCGGACGAGAGCCCCGCGGCTTGCGGCGCGCCGAGACGCGCGACGCCGGCCGCGACCTTCTCGGCGAAGCCGGTGCGCCCCATCCGGGCCGCGAGCGCGATCGCGGCGGCCACGCCGGTCGCGTCGGCGCCGCCGTGGCTCTTCACCACCGCGCCCGAGAGGCCGAGAAACACGCCGCCGTTGGCGCGGCGGGGATCGATGCGCCGCTTCATCCGCTTCAGCGACGTATAGGCCGCGAGCGCCGCGAGCCTCGAGAGCGGCGAGTGGGTGAAGGCCTGCCGCAACTCGTCTCCGATGAAGGATGCGGTCCCCTCGGCCGTCTTGAGCGCGACGTTTCCGGTGAAGCCGTCGGTCACGACCACGTCGGCCCGACCGCGCGCGACGTCCCCGCCCTCTACGTTGCCGGTCCATTCGTAGCGGCCGGCTTCGGCGGCCCGCTCGAGGAGGGCGCGCGCCTCCTTGATCTCGGGGCGGCCCTTGTTGTCCTCCGAGCCCACATTGAGCAGTCCGACTCGCGGGCGCTCAACGTCGAGGCCGATCCGCGCGTACTCGGCCCCCATCACGGCGTACTGGGCGAGGCTCCAGGGTTCGGCCCGCACGTCGGCGCCCACGTCCAGCACGATTGTCCAGCCGCCCGGATTCCGCGACGGCCAGAACACGGCGATCGCAGGCCGGTCCACCAGCGGCGCCTTCTTGAGCCGCATCATCGCCATCAGCATGAGCGCGCCCGTGTTGCCGCAGGACACCGCGGCGTCGGCGTCCCCCTCCGCGACCGCGGAGAGCGTCCCCCACATGCTTGTGGCTTCTCCGTCGCGAAGCGCGTCCCGCGGCCGGGCGTCCATCGACACGACGCCTTCAGACGGGCGCAACTCCACCCTCCCGTTCAGATCGCGCCGTCGCCTGTGAATGAGAGGGCCGACCTCGTCCTCTCGTCCGTAGACGATCGCGCGAAGGTCGGGCGCGGCCCGAAGAGCTTTCGCGAGTCCATCGACCACAGGGGCGGGACCGTGATCGCCGCCCATCGCATCGACCGCGAGCGTCGTGACGGCGCCGGCGTTCATCCCATGATCTCCAGGAACGCCGCAATCAGCGGGCGGCGTCTCAGGCCGCGTCGTCCTCGAGGTCGACGTCGTCGACCGCGGCCACGACCTCGCGCCCGGCATACCAGCCGCAGGCGCCGCACACATGGTGCGGGCGCTTAAGTTC
>AACY020307089.1_pt1 | contig 15652 bp, 12 predicted proteins | sample 267378 | NCBI WGS metagenome assembly AACY02 (sample SAMN02954345, study PRJNA13694) | marine metagenome | biome: aquatic; feature: ocean; material: water; isolation source: isolated as part of a large dataset composed predominantly from surface... | reverse complement strand
GTGTGCTCGTGCCCCATATCGGCGTTAACCGCACACATCATGGGTTGGTTAATGAAGATTTGGCTGACGCAAATGTAGCAGTAGATACAAGGGCGAATCTGCTCAGGGCGATTATTGGTTACCTTTTGAGGCAGCGCAGGATCAGCCAGAATTTTACGGCCAAGGCCCACAAAATCGTAATCGCCGTTGGCGATAGCCGATTCAGCACTGTCGAGCTCGATACGGCCTACTGCCATCACAGGAATTGACAAAGCTTTTTTAGCGGCCTGTGCAAATGCCAGGTAACCGTTGGGTTGGTGCACCAGAGGTGCTTCGGTAAAGGCTATACCAATACTCGTGTTGCCATAGGCACTGACATCAATGGCATCAGCCCCGGCGGTCTCTGCAAGCTTCGCAACCGCAATGAAATCATCCGGTCGGATACCGCCATCAATACGGTATTCCATCGCATCAAGACGCACCAGCACAGGGTAATCGCCACCGCAGCGCTGCTTAATAGCGGTGACAACCTCAACAAGAAAACGTGCGCGATTGTTAACAGAACCTCCGTAGCGATCCTCCCGCTGATTGAAGGCGGGCGACAAGAATCCTGCCAGAAGGTAACCGTGCCCCGCGTGGATCTCTACCGCATCGAAGCCGGCGCGCTGGCAGCGCTCGGCGGCGTCAGCAAAACTGTGAACGATGCCGGCAATGTCGTCCTCGGTGACCACCTGATAGCGTGCACCCTTGCCATCGGGTCCGGCCATTTTAATGAAGTGACGAATCTCCCCCTGGGTGAGCAGTTTGAACATGCCGCTGCCCGCTTTCGGGGGCAGCGATGGCACCATCAGAGGACGGCCAGCGGCCACATCTTCCTGCGACACTTTACCGCTGTGGTTGAGCTGGGCGGCAATGCGGCTACCGTGTTTGTGTACTCGGGATACTAAATCCTGCAAATCGGGCAGAAAATTGTCATGGGACAGGCCAACCATATTCGGCATTGAGCACGCGGCAGGCCACACAATCGATGAGGTCTCCAAAATGATGAGACCCGCGCCACCTCTAGCCCGTTCTTCGTAATAGGCTTTTAACCGTTCACCGCAGCGTCCGTCTACCTCGGCGTAATTAGAGCCCATGGCTGTCATGATGAATCGGTTTGGCAGTGTTAGCGCACCAATACGGCCTGGGCTGGCGAGATACGGGTATTTCATTGGGGAGCGGGCTCCTGTTCAAGTTCATCGACCAGTAGTTCATCGACCAAGGCCAGCGTGATCATGGGGCAGACCAATATCGCTGCCAGTAACCCCGCCCACAACCCTTTGAATAGGGCGTACTGCAGGGGGGTAAACGTCGTTGTCCCTACAAGGAACAGCGCAAGCAGTGTCGGGCCGGCGATGGCCACAGTTCCAATAAGGCCAAAGAGACTTGCTCGAGCCCACAGGTTCTTGGGCATATGCAAGACCCAATTCAGATGGCTGGGCAGAGCCTTGGCATCGGGGGACGAGAGCTTTCCCTTGCGACGTTTGGATCGCTGCAGCGGAATGACGATGAGCGCGACGATGAAGGGCAGAATAAACGCTGTGGCAAGCAAGTCGCCGCCAAAATTGCTGTGGCCCCACCAGGTGACATCACCTTTATTCTTGATGAGTAACCAGCAAATGACGCCGTTGGCGACCGCGTTCGCTAGTCCGTTTGTGGTACCGCTATGGACTAAATAGTGCTTGAGCTCGGAGGGCGTCATTCTAATACTCTTATGTTATTGCTTTGGGCAAAACGACAATAAAGTCCGGCTACCGAACAGTAGCCAAGGGCACAGATGCCGGCCAAGACAACATCCGTCTATTTAATAGACAAATTCGTTCAATGGCTAAGGCGAGGAGAACGGGAATGACGGCGCCGACACTAGCATGCGATAAATTTCAGCAGTTATTGCGCTACTTAGAGGCTGTCGGGATCGACTCAAAAGAAGTCGCAGCCAGCGCCGATTTAGACGCTGTCGACATCGACTTGTCCGATCCGGCCTCCCCGCGTTTAGCGCTACAGTATTCGCGTCTTTATAAGCAGGCGGTACGAGCACTCCAGGCGCTCAATCCCCGGGTGCCATGGGCTGCTGGCCTGGGCACCGATGCGTTTGAAATGCTGTGTCGCGCTGTTATCGGCAGTGCAACCTTGCGGGAAGTCCTCGAAAAAGCTCAGCGGTTTTCAAGCGTCTTAGAGCCCACGACGGGCAATAAGGTTTCTCTCACTGATCATGGCCCACGTATTCGCATTCATTTCCACTGGACCGCCAGTGACATCACGTCCCTGTTCGCTCCAGACCACTGGTATCGCAGTGCTGGGGCTGAGGCAGTAACCCTGACATCGGGTCTATTGGTATGGCACGGGCTGTTGAGCTGGCTGATTGGTCACCCCCTTAAAGCGGAAGCTGCGTGCGTTGCGGGGCAGTCGGTGAGTGACGGTTACGCCGATGCCGTCGCTTCAGTTATGGATGTTCATCCTAGCTTTGATGCGACACAAACGTACCTAGAGATAGCGTCATCCGCACTTGATTACCGAGTGGTTCAAAACCATGAATCACTGCAAGCGTTTCTCGATGAAACCGTTTTGCAATTGATTCAAATCGAGCAACGGCCCACCTCTGTGGGTGAGGCGGTCAAGCGACTGTTGGGCAGTGATTTCAGGGCGGGAATGCCCGGGTTTTCCGAGATAGCAACGCGCCTTCACCTGTCAGAATCTAGTCTTAGACGCCGCTTACTCGAGGAGGAGACGAGTTTTCAGGTGTTAAAAGATGAGCTCAGGTGCGATCTCGCCAAGCACTATTTGTCAGACCTCGATGCCAAGCTGGGGGATATCGCCGAACGTCTTGGTTTTACTGAACCTAGCTCTTTTGGTAGGTCGTTTCGTCAATGGACGGGTATGACACCCTCTACGTGGCGTCTTCAGTTTGCCAACCCGTCGGCGGCGAGCGCGGGTTAGCAACACACCACCCGATTGACCGATGTTGTACACAAACATGACGGTTTTAGCTGTTCTCATTCCTATCACTGCGGCATACCTTGCACAGGCCATAACAATAAGCAGTCTGAACTCCGGTGCTGTTCACGGGGTACTGGGATACAGCAGTGCATCAACACAGGTGCGGATGAAACCGGGGAGTTGCTGGCACATGCCCATAGGGGCCGCTTAGAAACGTTTTTTATTCCTGTAGAAACCAATAAAAAGGTACGGCTATGAAGTTGACAACCCAAAAGACATTACTGGCCACGGCGGTGATTGCAGCGAGCGCTGCGTCAACATCCGCGCTAGCTCAGCTTGAGGAGGTGGTCGTAACGGCGGAATTCCGCGAGGCAAATATTCAGGATACGCCCATTTCCATGGAAGCCTTCGACTCGGAGGAAATCACCAAGCGCGGTATCGTGAATGTAAAAGACTTGTTCAATACGGCGGTGGGCGTTGTTGGCTACGAGGCCCCCACCAGTCGGGGTACCATTAGCTTGAATATTCGTGGTGTCGGTTCTGGCAACCCCACGCTTTGGCAAGATCCGGCTAATGCGCTGTATATCGATGGCGTGTACATCGGTAAAGGTACTGGCAACGCGGTCGATACCCTCGATTTGGAGCGGGTCGAAATTCTTCGTGGCCCCCAAGGCACCTTATACGGTCGTAACTCAACCGGGGGTGCCGTTAACTTCATCACCCGTAAGCCCGGCGACGAGGTGGCTGGAAAGCTAATCGTCTCGGGTGGTAACTATGGCTATCAATCGGTTCAGGCGCGCCTCGATGTGCCCCTATCTGACACCCTCGCGGCATCCGTATCATTCCAACAGCGCGAGCGTGACCCATTTTTCGATAACTCGAACGAGGATGCCGAGGGTTTCCAGGGTTTAGATCGCACCGGTTACCGCGTAGCCTTCAGGTTCACGCCATCAGATAATTTCACGGCAGACTATAGCTATGCCTACAGTGAGATTGATGAAAATACGGGCATGTTGAAAGCCGATGGTTTTTACCCAACCGCGCAAACCGCAGCGGTGTCCCCGGGGTTCCCCAATCAGGTTTCCTTTGACACCACATTCCGCGCTGACACTGTTGCGGGGATTGCTGCCGGTGTAGAAGGTTTCGTGCTACCAAACGCACCGCTGCCTCAGGTTCAGCAGTTCGTGAACTGGGCTAACGACTATGTGGCTTGGTTCGGCGATCGGCAGGCGGGATTTGGAAGCTCTGACGGTGGCGGTGAAGCCGACTACTCGAATCGCAGTGAGAGTGAAGTTGACACGCATACCTTGACTCTGACGTGGGATGCTAGTGAGTCGCTACAGATCAAGTCGATTACCGGTTACCGGGACACTGTTGCGAGGGGTACGAACGACATCGACGGTATGGACAACCGCGCGAATGGGGGTGTACTGCACGATACAGTCCTGTCGACTATCGGTGGTTTGTTCTTTAACCAAGTGCCTTTTGGTCCGGGTCAATTCTTGGTTGATGCTGGGGGTGGCCAGTTCGCTATGGCGCTGTCTATGATTGACGGTATCAACGCCTTTGGCTCCACGCCGCTGTACACCCTAATTGACTCTGACGATCAGTACGATCAGTTCTCCCAAGAAATTCAGTTTATCGGCGAGTTTAACCAGAATGTAAGGTACGTGGCAGGTCTTTACTATTATGAAGACAGCTCCCAGAGTCGGGGCATTCGTAGTTTCCAGTTCCCCTTGGCATTCTCCGATAGCGTTAGCTTCGATCTCGATAGTGAGGCGGTGGCCGCATTTGGTGAAATGACATGGGACATCGGCGATCTATCGCTCACGGGTGGCTTGCGCTATACAGAAGAGACCAAAGATATCACCTATTTGCATCGCGCTATGCCCAGCACGTTCGATCGGTTGTTCGGGCACTTGGGTGCAGGCTTAGCCGCAGGTCAAGCAACGTTTGCTGGGTTTGACTGGGCTGGAAGTTATATCCAGTCGGGTGCCGATGAAGAGTTGATGCCTGAACGTTCGTTTTATGGTTCTCAAGAAAGCGCGGATTTCGACAACCTATCGGGTCGATTTACGGCGAAGTACAACTTCTCTGACGACGTGAATGCCTACGCTACCGTTTCAACCGGTTATCGCAGTGGTGGTTTCAACGGTTCTACCTTTGTCGAAGGGAATGGCGCTGACGCCTACGGCGAAGAGACCATGACCAACATGGAGGTGGGTTTCAAGTCCACGTTACTCGATGGTCGCATGCGGGTAAATGCCGCCGTCTTCCGTTATGAGTACGAGGATCTGCAAGTTAATGCAGTGGCCGAGCAGAACGGTGCCCTGGTCAGCGGTATCAGTAACGCCGGTGAGGCCGTAAGAGACGGTATTGAGTTGGCAGTGACATGGCAGCTTGCGGATAATTTTGTGGCTAATCTTAGCTGGGCGCATTTGAACGGTGATTTCGATAAGTTCCCGCCAAATATTGCCCCCGATGGTACGGTGCAAGATGTGCAGGCGCTGGGCTTGGTTGGGCGTGGTATGGCGCCCGATGACCAAATCACTACAGCCTAGATTGGGACCTGTATCAGTCTGCCAAGTCGCGCGTTAGCTGGACCTTAACGGTATGTGGCAGAGTGAAGCCCAATCTCTGCTGATTGAAACCGATGTGATAGCAGGGGTTCCTGTTGCAATGGATCAGCGTAAGGTTGACGAGCGTTCTCTGGTGAATTCACGGCTTGCCTGGGAGTACCAGACAGACAGCGACTACGTTGTCTCGGTGGCCGCTTGGGGTATGAACCTGACCGATGAGGATTACCGTGTCTTTGGCTACGGGCTTCGCTCTAGCATCGGCAACAACACACAGATGTTCGGTGCACCGCGAACCTACGGCATCGATTTGTCGGTGAGTTTTTAAGGCGCGTAACCGGCGATACCGCGATTTTTACGGCGGCTGATAGCGATAAAAAAGCCTGCGTAAGCGGGCTTTTTTATCACCGGCGCACGGGGAGAGAACGTCTTATGCTGAATCAGTCTCAGGGACGAGCCCATTAACAAGGGTCATTGGAACGACGCCGGTACCGACAGTACTGAAATTGCAATACCAAGAGGCCATTACCGCATCACCGAGGATAGCTACGACCTCGTTGCTAACGATGCGATGGGTATCCCGTTTTACGTATCGAACGTTGATGGTGTCGATCTGCGCTATTTCTGGACCGGTTTCCAGATGCTAAAACTCGAGCGTCAAGCCGAAGGCGGCTACCGTGAGATCGACCGGGTAGCTATTGATCCGGGTTTCACCGATTTCGAGGCGGTAACTCCCACGCGGCAGGTCATTGTGAATGGGTATTTGAAGGGGCACCTTGGGGAGGCTTATCACCTAGGGTTCGATATTGACTCGGGGGACCTTGTTATGTCGATTGCTACGGGCCTTAACCCGCTGTTTAACGGCACCTTTGCGGGTTTGAAGTGCGATCCAGAGGGCAACATCTGGTACACCATGATGTTTGGCTTGGTGACCCTAGATACTCGAAAAATGGCGGTAGTGGAGAATCCGGATCCCCGCCAACGCTAGCCGTTGTTATAGGTTTTATGACGGAGAGTTGACTGAAAGATGAACAAGGAAGGCGCACGGGTGTTTGAGCATGGGAGCTGAGCGCATATGCGGTGCACGATGACGTTAACGGGCCCGATAAAACAGAGCCACATGCAATGCCACATGATTTCATACGTTGGGGGATACAGTGACAACTAGCCGAGGATTGACAAGCCACTTTATGTGGTCAGTCGCCCTTTTCGTGGTCGCATTCAAGGTGCTCACCTTGAGTGCGAATGCGGCCGACGCCGTCGATAAGCCCAATATTCTGGTGATTTGGGGCGATGATATTGGGGTGTATAACATCAGTGCCTATCACCGTGGTTTGGTGGGTGGTCGTACCCCAAACATCGATCGTATCGCCAACGAGGGAGCTCTATTCACCGACTCCTACGGTGAACAGAGCTGCACTGCCGGTAGGTCATCATTCATCACGGGTCAGCATCCCTTTAGAACGGGGCTACTAAAGGTGGGTAGGCCCGGGTCTCCCATAGGTCTGTCGGCTGAGGACCCCACCATCGCAACTTTCCTACACGATCAGGGTTATGCCACGGGCCACTTCGGTAAAAATCATCTAGGTGATCGCGACCACTTTCTTCCCACCGCCCACAGCTTCGATGAGTTTTTCGGCAATCTCTACCATATGAATGCAGAGGAGGAACCCGAAACCTATTTCTACCCCAAAGATCCTGGTTTCCGTGAAAAGTATGGACCTCGGGGGATCATTAAATCCTCGGCCGATGGCAGGGTTGAAGACATGGGACCCTTGACCCGGAAACGCATGGAAACGGTAGACGAAGAGTTTACAGAAGCAACTATCGACTTCATCAGGCGTGCCCATGCTGCGGGCAAGCCGTTTTTCACGTGGTACAACTCCACGCGTATGCATGTATGGACGCGCTTAGCGCCGCGCTGGGAGGGGGCGTCTGGTTATGGTCTGTATGCCGACGGTATGGTGGAGCATGACCATTGGGTAGGCAAGTTGTTGGACACCCTCGACGAGTTAGGTATCGCGGACAACACCATTGTTATTTATTCCACCGACAATGGGTCCCAAACCTACACTTATCCCGACGGTGGTGTTGAGCCGTTTCGAGGTGCCAAAGGCTCGACGTGGGAAGGGGGGTTCCGTGTACCCCTACTGGTGCGCTGGCCCGGTGTGGTACAGCCCGGCACAGTCATCAACGACATTGTTCATCATATGGACTGGTTTCCGACACTGGTGCGTGCGGCGGGTAAGCCTGGGGTTAAAGAGCAGCTTAAGGCAGGGGCTCTGGCGGGTGGCAAAACGTACAAGGTTCACCTTGATGGTTATGACATCAGCGAGCTGTTGGCGGGGCAGGGGAAGGGTCCGCGAGAGACTGTTTTTTTCTTTGATGACAACGCCAATTTGAATGCGCTGCGCTGGCGAGATTGGAAAATTCACTTTGCTAGCGCGGACGCTTGGCGCAACACAGAGGCCAGAAGTACGTTCGCGTTTCCGAGGATGATACACCTGCGCTCGGACCCGTTTGAGGAGTCCTTGGAGGCCAGTGGCTATGGACGTTTTATGGGTGATCAGCTTTGGATTTTTGCTCCAATGCAAGAGGTGGTGCGCGAGTGGTTGATGACTTATCGTGACTTTCCGCCTCGACAAGCCACGCCCTCGTTCAACTTAGATCGTATCTTTCAGCAAATGCAGGCTGTGTTGCAGCCGAGAGAGCAGCCCGCTGATGAAAACCGTCGATAACGATGCGTTTGTTCGCAAATCCGTCGCCATAAGCGGCAAAGTGTTGAGTGCCTGGGCACGGGTGTATGCCTATAACTGTTTTGGGTGGTGTGATGGATCTACATCGACAGGCTGAAAACTTGATTTACCGCTACGCAGAAATGATCGACGAGGGGGATTTCGATGGCTTGGGTTCGGTCTTTGCTCGGGCGAGCATCCATTTTGTACCCGGTGGATTGTCGTTACACGGCGCGCGCGACATCACCAGCTTTTACGAAAAGTCCATTATTATCGATGCGGCTACCGGCACCCCCTGCACGACGCATTGGGTGAGCAATGTGATGCTACACGATGTTCCCGACGGCTTGTCAGCTAGGTCCCGATACCAAGTGACTCTTAGTCAGAACAGCGAGCCACCGCGCCTTATTGCTACTGGGCGTTATTTCGACCAGTTTTTTGTTGATGGCGACCGCGTGTATTTTGCACAAAGGCGGATTATCACGGAATACATGGGCGATACGTCGGGTCATTTGAGGCAGGGGCTCTGGACGGCTGCTAATAAATCAAACTACGACCTCAGTCGACGTTGAGTCGCGCTTTCCTGCCGGGAAGCATCGTTCGTTTACAACTCGTTAACAATTAGATGAAGCATTGCGGTGCATTCAGTCGGCTGCCGATGAACGCCCCAACCGTGCCATCATTCAATATCACCTGGGTCGAGTGCTATCAGATATGGGACGAAAAGAGGATGCCAAAGAAGCCCTCCCAGCAGCCAATGATGCAAATCCTAGTGATGCAGAAGCGCAACTCATCAAAGCGGCCCTGATGTCTTTATCGGCTAGTCTGTGATTGAGGGCAAACGCGGCATAACGGCCGATGCGGCGCTTGATCGCGCCGAGGCGCTTGGCACGTCGGCTCGTGTTTGGGTGAACCTTCAGGCGACCTTCGATTTGACGCAAGCAGAAAAGAGACGACGTGCAGCTTAATCTTCAGGCTGCGTTCATCAACTCTCGGGTATAAACCGCGGCAGTGGCATCAATATAGACTGCAGCACATTAACGAGTCTTGCCTCTGCCACTTGCTCAGCCTCGCCGGGCCGAATAAGCGTCGATAAGCGGATTAGGGCACCGTCGGTGGAGCCGCGCACAATGCCATCGATGAGCAAATAAAACTTCGCCGCGAAATCCCAAGCAACCCGGCGCTCACCCTGTTGGAACCAGTAGTACACCATCACCCGGGCCTGGCCCCTCTGAATAATGGCCCGGTTCACGTTGAAGTGGAAACCGACCCCCAATTCGTTGGCAATATCACTGCGCACAAGCCACGCAATTTCCCAACCGGAGCCCGGCAGGCAGATTTCGAGGCTGTGAACACCCCCCTGACTCTGATCAGCGTACCACGCCATAAACAGGGCCACATTGGGCTCGGGACCACCTCGTGAAAGCTCAACACCATGATAGCCGTCAGCGCCAAGACTTCTCTGTACACCCTCTGAGAGACGCTGCCGCGCACCCACCTGAGATCACTCGCCCAGGGTTTGGGGGAATAGAGCGAAGCGCTCACGAATGACCGTCTCGCTGCTGCGACCGGGTAACATTTGAAAGGCCATAATGCCCGTTAATGCTAGTGCAGCCGTACCGATAAGCGCCGGTGATGCCACAATGTGACGCACCCGCGCCGCTTGCTCACCCAAACCGTCGGTGTCCATATCAAGGGCATCGAGTAGGGCAATTTTGCCCGGCCGCAGTTGAATCAGTAGCCAAGCCAGAGCGAAGAGTAGGGCGATACAAATAATGAAAATGACCCAGCCTTCGAAGAAATGGGTGAAGCCCTCAAGCCACTCAACCCCGTAGTACTGGGCGATGACACCAGCAGCCGCAATACGCACCGAGTTCATCAGTACAGTGATGGGAGCTGCAGCCACCAGCAAAATGGCCTTATACCAAGTGGGACCTTTATAAATGACCGCAAAAATGTAGGAGAACGACAAAATAGGGAACAGGTAACTTAAGCCGGAACAGGCTTCGGCGACGTGCAGTTGCAAAACACCCAAATCGATAATGTTGCCTTCCAGAAACACAGGCACGTTAAACAGCCGCTGAATGTCGACCCCAAGCTGCGACAAGATAAGCTGCAAATACGCGCTTAGTTTGTAATACAGCACCCCTGGCAGGGGCAGCATGTAAACCAGATGTAACACTGGCGGCCAGAAGTGGCGTCCGACACTCCAGCCGAAACTGACTAGTAAAAGGCCACCGACCCAAATAATGGTGGCGTAGGCCACGATGTCATCGATGTTGGCCAAGCGACCCAATGCACCCAGCACCAATGCCAGGCCGATGATGAAAAAACCGATCCAAGGATCGCGCGTAGGGCCCGGTTGCTCGGGGAACTCTTTTAGTTGCCGTAAAAACAAAAACAACGAGATAACCGGAATAAAAGGTCCATGGCTGTATTCCGGTACCGTCCAGGCATCCGCCAAGGCATAGAGACTATCTAAAAAGAAATAAGCGGCCAGCGCAGTGGTAACAAGCAACCAGAACGTGCCCCAATGACGTTAGGGTTCAATGCTGAAAGATGACCTCTCGGCATTTGATGCAATGTGCACGGTGTTGTCCTCTTGCCCAAGTGCAGCGTGCCGGATGAAACGCCTGTGCAATAGCGGGCTCGATACCGGACACATTTGACTAGCTTATATCCAAAGGCAACAAGGCCCCAGCTAGGCACAATGTTCATTTATTGTGTCGTTAGTGTAAATGTTGGGCCAGTAAACGCTAGTTACATGGAAGGAATAATCGGGCTTTTTTGGACAGCGTCACACTATTTATCAATCCGCTTACTCGTTAATGACTTGTTAAACAAAAAGGTATACACCCAGCACTCGTCGTCTATTCGGGGAGCCACCCACGTGTCTGGAAGTAAACCCGAACGGCTCAGCCAATCACCACCAATCGCTGCAAGTGCTCATGCTGCTCTACATGGATAGGGGTTCGGTAGGCAGCGCTCAGCCGCTGAGACGTTAACACCTGTGAGGGCGACCCCTCGGCCAGCAACCGCCCTTGGCAGACTAGCAAGATTCGGTCGGCGTATCGGGCGGCCAGATCTAGGTCATGCACAACAACCACGACACCATCGCCCGTGCGAGCTCGCGCTTGTAATGCGGCCAGCAGCTGCACGGCGTGGGCAACGTCCATGTTGGCGGTGGGTTCGTCAAGAAACAGCCAATGTGGCCCTGGGATGTTGTGCATTGGCCAAAGCTGGAGGCTGGCACGGGCATAGTGAACCCGTTGGCGCTCGCCGCTTGAGAGTGTCGTATACCTGCGCGTTGCGAGAGACGTAAGCTGGGCAAGCTCTAGTACGCTGCGCAGGGCGTCGCGGAATATCGGGTGGCGGGCTGTTCGGCCGTGGAGCCAACCCATGCTAACGACATCGGCAACGGTAAATCCAAAGGCTAGATCGGATGGGGCACCAATAGCCGCCCGTCGCTGAGCCAGTTCCAGCGGTGAGTACGTCTGAAGATCCTGTCCATCGAGTGTCACACGACCACGGTCGGGGGCGACATCCCCGGTGAGCAGCGAAAGTAGCGTAGATTTTCCTGCACCGTTGGGTCCGACCACAGCCGTTAGTAGGCCCGGTTTAATGTGCAGCGTCCCGACAGTAAGAATATCCGCACCGGATCGCTTCACTGCAGCGTTGTCGATGTACAGTGTCATCTTGCTTTTGTCCGCATGACCAGCCAGAGAAAAAAGGGCGCCCCAATTGCCGCTGTCAGCAACCCGACGGGGACTTCGGTGGGTGCGACCAGGGTTCTCGAGCCGGTATCCGCCGCCATTACCAGTGTGGCACCCATGACCGCAGAAGCGGGGAGCAGAACAGAGTGATGGACACCTACGAGCATGCGCGCGATGTGTGGGATAACCAAGCCCGCAAAGCCGATGATGCCCGACACTGAAACCGCGGCACCCACACCGATTGCCGTAGCAAACACGAGTTTCCGTTTGAGCGTTGTTACTGCCACGCCAAGACGCTTGGCTTCTAGCTCACCGAGTTGCAGCCGATCAAGATCGGGCCCTGTGGGCAGCAACACAGCCAATGCGCTGCCAATCAGCACCAACACGGGTATCACTGTCGTCCACTGGGCGCCACCAAAACTGCCCATGGTCCAAAAGGTTAGTGAACGAAGCTCACCGTCGTCGGCAATAAACGTAAAGATACCTATACCCACCGAGGCAATGGCGTTAACGGCGATGCCGATTAACAGCATGGTTGTCACGTTGCTGCTACCTCGCCGACTGGCTATGCCATACAACGCCGCGGTGACGATGACCGCGCCAACAATAGCCCCGAGTGAAACCGCATAGGGCCTCACGCTCTGGGGCAGAGCCATTTGATCACCCAGCACGATCAGACAGATTGCGCCCAGCGCCGCCCCGGCAGATACCCCTATGAGCTGCGGCTCCGCCAAGGGGTTGCGAAACAGTCCTTGAAGCGCCGCGCCACTGGCGGCGAGCGCAGCGCCCACCGCCGCCGCAAGTACTACTCTCGGTAACCGCAATTCGGTGAGAACGGTGTATTGCAATGGTGTAAGGGCGCTATCAGTCCGCCAAAGCGCTGCAAAAGGTATGTCGACAGCACCCGTGCCGACGGCGATCGATGCGGTACCAAAACACAGCATGACCAACAATAGGTGGCGCTGCCAAAGCGGCGCGGGTCGAGTCTGACGCAGCAGCCGTGTTGCCATCGGCAGTGATCTCGTGGACAACCATGTACTGTCTGAGCTCATGTTTCCGCATCCTTCGCGGTGTCCTGTAATAGGGCATTCCGAAGCTCACGCGCCGCTGTGACCGTTCGAGGACCAAAACCGAGCATTGCCATGCCGTCCATCACAATGACGCGATCATGGCGGACAGCGGGAGTTAGACGAAATGCAGGGTGCTCGACCAGTTTCGCGAGCCCGCCGGCCATGTTCACCCCGCGCTCGGAGATAACAATGAAGTCTGGAGCAAGCGCTACCATGGCCTCTCGCGAGAGCGGCTTCCAGCCCTCGTGATCCACGATATTGTGAGCCCCCGCCATTTGTAACAAGCCATCCCCTGAGGTATTGCGCCCAGCCACCAATGGCGTTCCGCCATTAATGCCGATGGTGACAAGCCCTCGGGCGGGGACGCTGCCGGTGGTAGAACCCTTTAGCGATGGCTTGGGTGATGACTTGAGTGATGACTTGATTGATGAAAGGAGGCGAGCACCCCGTTCCCCAAGGCCCAATGCCTCGGCTACACAGCGCACTTTTGCTTCAATGCCCGAAAGAGAAAACGACTCTGGCACCCGCAGAATATCGACACCAATGGTTTCAAGTTGCTCGATCACGTCCGGCGGACCCGCATCGTGCTCGGCCAGAATTAGGGTCGGTTCAAGGGATAGCAAGCCCTCGGCAGAGAGATCACGAACGTAGCCAATTTGCGGCAGTGTTTTTGTCGACTGTGGGTAAGTGGAGGTTGCATCTACAGCCACTATCTTATCCGCCGCATCGAGCGCATAGACGATCTCGGTGAGCGAGCCCCCTGCCACTGCAATTCTACTGCTGTCTCTGGCTTGCTCGCCACAACTTAGGGCAGCGGCATTGACCAGCACAGGTACACCGGTTAACGCTAGGCAACCCAGTGCATACGTCAGACCTCTCATAATGATGCCCTCAGGGTGATGGCAAAGTTGCGCCCCGGTTGGGTGAATCGCTCGGCAGCGTCTTCACCGATGCCAGCCGTATCTGCCCAGCGGATATAGGTTGCGTCAAACAGATTGAAGAGCCCCGCGTCCAGTGTCAGTGTTTCACTGATGTCGTAATGCACCATCAAATCCAGCACGTCGAAGCTATCGGTCGCAATACGATCAGTCGCGATATCTTCCGGGTCCTTGGCGTCAGACCATGTCCAGGCAAGCTCAGTACTGACGGGCCAACTGAGGGGTTGCCATTGCAGACCCAGAACCAACGTCATTGGGTCGACGGTATCGACCGGCACGCCTTGGCTGTCCTCTCCCTCTGCCCACGCGAACGCACCCTGCAGCTGCACCCTACCAAGTGCATCAGAGAGTCCCGCCAGTGAATAGCGCCCCCGAAGTTCCACGCCTCGAATCTCAACCTCATCGAGATTGACTGATTGAAAGGTGAACAAACCGTCCCGAGGATCGATGCCACCGGTAGCTGCGAACGCGGGTGCCGGTGTTTGCGACTGAATAAAGTTGTCGTAGAGGGTATCGAACACGGCCAATTGCAGCTCGCCGTGCTCGCCGTTCAATCGTAGACCGACTTCAAAGCCTTGGCTTGTTTCCGCTTCCAGATCGGGGGCGGCAATGGACTTGTAACCACCAATGAAGTTCGAGAAGCCCACGTTCACATCATCGTAGGGGGGAGCACGAAACCCCTCGGAATAACGGGCCCAAGCGGCGACTTGTTCGGTAATCTGATACAGACCACCTAATTTTAGTGTCAGTGCCGAGTCTGCAAAATCCGCCGGTGGTGTCACGCCCGGGTTGCCACTGAAGTACAGATCGTCAGGTCGGGTCGTGGCCTCGTAGTCATCGAAACGCAGGCCGGGTGTAATGCGCAAACGGCCGCCCAGCATGACGATTTCATCTTGTAAAAATACGGCGCGATTTTCTACTTCGGTGGAGGGGAAGTCGCGGGTCGGCAGTGGCATGAACTCGCGCACGGGTGCCCCGGTCGTGCTGTCTACCGTGCCTCCATTACGCAGGGTCTCATTGTCGGTACGATAAACGTCGATGCCATAGGTTAGGGTGTGCTGGCTACTCAGTATTGAAAAATTGCTGCTAGCCTGCGCGAATAAACCTGAAATTTGTTGCTCGAAGACAGAGTCACGGTTTCGGGTTCTTAGCTGATCGGAAGGCGCTATCTGATCCTCTAACGTCAACTGACGGGTGTCCGATTGCTGCCTGTACAGCGTGGCTTGAGCAGAACTTATAAATCCCGCGCCTTGATAGCGATAGTTAATGCTATAGCGCTGACGAGATCGGTTGTCGTCTGCGGTGCGCGTCGTCGTCAAGACGCCCCGGGTCACCACACCCGCATCGGATAATAAATTGGTCCGCGCGGTGCTATCGAAGTCCTCGAAGGAGAAAATGACGTTGTGGCCATCCGCTGGCCGCCAACCCAACTTCAGGTTCAAGGTCTCAGTACCGATATCCTGCGGATCGGCTTCTGATCGGGCAAAACCCGTGCCCCCGTTGTTGCCATTGGTCTGTGTTTGTTCGGCGTTACGGTAGGTGTAGGTGATCAGTCCTGCGACAGTATCGTTACCCAATGCGCCGTTAACGGCGCCAATGGCACTACTGTCTGCGCTGCTATAACCGGTTTTTAAATCGATATGGGCCGGATTATCGCGACTGACT
>AACY020534362.1_pt1 | contig 15665 bp, 13 predicted proteins | sample 267378 | NCBI WGS metagenome assembly AACY02 (sample SAMN02954345, study PRJNA13694) | marine metagenome | biome: aquatic; feature: ocean; material: water; isolation source: isolated as part of a large dataset composed predominantly from surface... | reverse complement strand
GCTCGCTGGGTTATTTCTCAACCGCTGATTCGTTGGTGGCTAATAATTTGGTGTTGGCCCTCTACCGCCTAATCACCAACCCAGAGTGCCGCCAATACCTATTGCGCCAGGCCTTTGAAGAGGCCATTCACACCCACGCCTATCAGTACTGCATTGAGTCTCTGGGCATGGACGAGGGCGAAGTATTCAATATGTATCGCGAGGTGCCATCAGTTGCTGCAAAGGCGGCTTGGAGCCTGAGCCATACCCGCAGTCTGTCTGATCCTAACTTTAAGACCGGTACCGTAGAGACCGACCAAGAACTACTTCGCAACCTTATCGGCTTCTACTGTGTGACCGAGGGTATTTTCTTCTACTGCGGCTTTACCCAGATACTCTCGATGGGACGACGTAACAAAATGACCGGCGTTGCCGAGCAGTTCCAGTACATTCTGCGCGACGAGTCCATGCATTTGAATTTTGGTATCGATGTCATTAACCAAATCAAACTGGAGAACCCTCATCTTTGGACAGACAGCTTTAAAGAAGAAGTTATACAGATGATTCTCGAAGGTACCGAGCTTGAAATCGCCTACGCGCGAGATACCATGCCGCGGGGCGTGTTGGGCATGAATGCCGCGATGATGGAAGAGTACCTGCAATTTATCTGTAATCGCCGGCTAACCCAACTGGGCCTGCCAGAGCAGTTCCCAGGGGTTCAAAACCCATTCCCTTGGATGTCGGAAATTATGGATTTGCGCAAGGAGAAGAATTTCTTCGAAACCCGGGTAATCGAGTATCAAACCGGTGGCGCATTAAGCTGGGACTAAGCGCCCAAACCTATCATGGGTTCTAGTGTTAGAGCCCTTTACCGTATAGTTACTGCCACCTCAAGCCGCTTTCGGGCGGCTATTTTCGTTTTGGGGTCAGATAAGACTGACACACAATGCTGATAACGCTCAATTAACTGCACCTTTAATCGTTACTAATGGAATCGTTGTTACTGGTTAGTCGCTGCTAGTTGCCAAAGCCGGTTTAATCACCAGTGTGTCTATCAGGTAGTCCCAGGCACCCGATGATGTATGCAGCCCAGCAACGTCATCAATCAATTTGCCAAGGGAGTAGGATTGTATAAAGACCGCTAATGCCCTGGGGTCTAGGTCTTTACGAAGCAGCATCTTCCCCTGTGCTTTCGCAATTGCTTTTGCCAAATCATCCGTCAGCGATGTCTGAATATCGGCGAGCTGCTGTGACAACGCGGGTCGATCGCGTGCGTAATCGATACAACTGGCACGCAGCAGCCGATACTGGCGGCGCTCTTCGCCGGTTGCGATACTTGTGATCAGGCGCATCTGATCGGCGAACTCGTCAACGCTGTTGGCGCCCTCAATCACCTGTTCAATGGCCGCCAAATCGTCCCTTACATGCCGACAGTAAAGGCGCAGGGTTGCCGCACCAATCAAACCCTCGAGGTCACCGAAGTGGTGATAGACTGTGGCTCGGGCGACATCGGCCGCTTCCATAACATCGGTCAAAGCAATATTTTCCGGGTGTCGTGACAAGGCAAGCTGCTCGGTGGCGGCCAATAATTTGTCTCTTACGACCTGCCCGCGTTGTTTAGTCGTTTTACCACTGCGGTTTACCGTCATGGATTCACCTAGCTGCTATTCACTTCGCTTCTAAAAGTAGGGTCTCGGTGTACTTTATTGCTGTTAACCCTTGTGGAAAGTCACTGCAGAGTATTTAGTTATAAATGCATACCTGAGTAGTAACAAGGTCCGCCTGAAGTATTGCCCAGCATCGGGGTCCACGTCATAAATTTGTAACCTTTGCCTCAGACCATAGGGGTTCTTTGTCTCGAGCCTTCCCCATGTTCTTTGCCGACCGATTCAATCTATTTTTCGCCCTGCTCATGCTGATGGCTGTGGCCGCATTCACAGCGTGGGGGCTCGACTACATTGGCTTTCAACAAGTCACTATCTTCTTGTTGGCCACCGGCTTTGGCATGTTCATGGCCTTCAATATTGGCGGCAATGACGTAGCCAACTCCTTTGGTACCTCGGTCGGTGCGGGCACACTGAGCATTAAGCAAGCCCTGGTCGTTGCAGCCATTTTTGAAGTGTCCGGTGCCATGATCGCAGGCGGCGCGGTCACTGACACCATCCGTAAAGGCATTGTCGATTTAGCGCCCCTGTCGGGGGGCGGCGAGCTCGATGTCATGGATTTCGTCTACATCATGATGTCGGCGCTGCTATCGGCAGCGGTTTGGCTGCTCATTGCCACCCGCCGTGGCTGGCCCGTGTCTACCACCCACTCCATCATTGGCGGCATCGTGGGCAGCTCCATCATGCTGGCGTGGACAGTCCTTGGGGGCGGCGAAGCTCTCGGTTTAGTGCAGTGGCATCAAATAGGACTCATCGCCATGTCATGGGTGATCTCGCCACTACTGGGGGGACTCATGTCATGGTTCCTATTCAGTCAAATCCGCAAACATATTTTGTCCTACAACGAAAATGCCACCATCAAGCTGTTAGAAATACGAACCCGCCGCAAAGCGGTACGAGAGCAGCACAAGACCCAATTCGATGCCCTCGACGCCCCGTCGCAACGGCAAGAGACTGTGCGCATGGCTCGAGATGCCGCATACCTAGCGAGGGCTGTAGATCCAAATCCTGAGGAGTACGAGTCCCAGCTATATCAGGAAATGCATCAACTGGACGCGGAAACGAATGATGTCGACGCCCACAGGGCGCTTATACAATATGTGCCACTGGTGGCCGCTGCGGGTTCCATCATCATCACTGCAATGCTGTTATTCAAAGGGCTTAACAAAATCGACCTCGATTTATCGGCCCTCGAGAACAGCCTCATTATTATGATGGTGAGCGCTTTAATTTGGATGACCGTTTATATTCTGGCCCGAAGCATGCGCCAAGATTCACTCGATAGATCCACGTTCTTACTGTTCAGTTGGATGCAAGTATTCACCGCAGCCGGTTTTGCCTTCAGTCATGGCTCCAATGACATCGCCAATGCCATAGGTCCGTTTGCTGCCGTGCTCGATGTTCTACATAGCGGCGAAATTAACGCCAAAGCCCCAGTGCCCCCGGCAGCCATGCTCAGTTTCGGTATCGCTATGGTGGTGGGTTTATGGTTTATCGGCAAAGAAGTTATTCAAACGGTGGGTACCGAGCTAACACGGATGCACCCGGCATCGGGCTTTACCGCAGAGCTATCGGCGGCATCGGTGGTGTTGGTTGCCTCAACCCTCGGTATTCCCGTTTCCAGCACCCATATTTTGGTGGGCGCCGTTTTGGGTATTGGTGTCGTTAACCGATCGACAAACTGGCAATTGATGAAACCCATCGGTATGGCCTGGGTCATCACTCTGCCCTCTGCGGCCATCCTCAGTGCTGTGACCCTCGTGCTCTTACGGCTAGTGTTCTAACTCGAAGGTAAACCGAGGCAGAGAATCCAAGATAGCGCGCCCGTAACGTTTCGTTAGCAAACGTTTATCGAGCAATGTGATACGACCCCGGTCGGATTCGGTACGCAGTAATCGGCCACTGGCCTGCACCAATTTGAGTGCGGCATCGGGGACGCTGATTTCCATAAAGGGATTGCGCCCCAAGCGTTCTAGTAGCTCAGCATGGGCCGCCTCCCGCGGGCTATCGGGTACCGCAAACGGCAACTTGGCGATAATCACATGATCACAGTACTGACCCGGTAAATCCACACCCTCTGCGAAACTCGCCAAACCCATAATGACACTGGGCTGTCCTGTATCGATGGCACTTCGATGACGCTTAAGCAACTCGGACTTACTCAAACTGTCCTGTACCAACAACTGGTGATGTAAATCATCGGGTAATCCCTCGACGACGGTTTCCAATTGTCGCCTGGAACTGAACAACACTAAGGCACCCAACGCCCCCTCCAGCAGGCGGGGCAAACGCTCAATTATTTCGGCCGTGTGCCCATCGACGTCACTTGGTTCACAACGCAGTGCCGGGATGGAAAACACACCTCGACTCGTATCGAAGGGGCTTTGCACAATTTTGTATCGCGCGTCTTTGGGCAGTCCCGTCATGGCCCGTAAACGATCAAAGTGCCCAAGGGATGACAGGGTGGCCGACGTCACCACCACACCGGCCGCGCGACGCCAAAGGTGTTGCCGCAATAAATCTCGAGCCAAAATGGGGCTGGCAAAAAAATCGATGCTCTGACCAATAGCCGCTGGCCGCATCCACCGGGCCACCGGATTATCCTCGTCGACGGCACTGGCATCGGCGTAACTCTGCCAGAGCTCAAGTTGCGATTGAGCGCGACTTACCATCCCCTGTGTATTCAAAATCCACGTATCGAGCTCATCGCGCTGGTCAATATCGACCTCTTCGCGTCGATTATCGAGCGCAGTCTCAAGACGTTCATTGAGGTCGAGATGTCGTCGCCAGGCTAACACCAGATCTTGCGCTTGACGGTGCAGTGCGTCGGGTACCACCCCGTGTTCAAACCGCCATTCACTCTCGGCTTCTGGCTGCTCTAACAGGTATTGATCGGCCCACTGTTCAACAATGCCATTATGTTGCTCAAGATCCGTGCAAGACTGTTGCAGCTGCTCGATCAGGGTGAGCTGGGAGATCACCTCGCCCATCGCCTCCGACTGGGCCTTTAACCACTGTGCCGTCTCTCGCAAGGCCTGTTGTGTGGACCCTGTTCGAACCGTCAACGTGAATTGATTGAGGCACTTTTCAGCGAGCTGATGGCCCTCATCGAACACAAATAGGCAGTCTTCTGGGGCAGGTAAGATAGCACCACCACCTAACTGAAGATCCGCAAGCACCAAGTTGTGGTTCGCCACAATGACATCAGCATCCTGAAGGCCATCACGGGCCTTGAAAAAACTGCATTGCTGAACAAAGGCGCAGCGTCGTCCACCACACTGGGCATGATGGGTGGTCACTGCTTGGCGCAAGCCGCTGTCAAGACTCGTTGGCCAACCGTCGAGGTCCCCATCCCACTTGCCGCTTCCCAAGGCATCTAGCATCGATTCCATAATGGGCCCAGCCTGCTCAATAGACAGATCCGCCACCTCATCCGGGTACAGTGGAATCAAGGCAGGACTTTGAGCACCCGCCAGTTGGTGATCGAGTTTATGTAAGCAAACATAGCGACTTCGCCCCTTTGCCAACTGCACAGTGAACGACAATCCAGAGTGAAGCTGGATATCGGGCAAGTCCCGCAGCACCAATTGTTCTTGCAAAGCGATGGTGGCTGTCGCAATCACCAAGGTCTTACCCCGCGCCTTTGCCACCGGCAAAGCTGCGAGGGTATAGGCAATGGTTTTACCGGTACCGGTGCCCGCCTCAACAACGGCAATAGGCTCAGGGGCATCGGGATCCCCAAGGGCATTAGCCACCTCTGCAATCATTTGCCGCTGGCCCCAACGGGGACTCAAACCACGTTCATCAATCAGTCGCTGGTAGGCGTCCCTGATAGCGACTTTGACATCCTCTGCAAGCATGCTCAGCCGGCCTCGCCCACCGCTAACGCCTGACGCAGAGGATTGGCGTACATGGCGAGGGCAAAGGGCTGAATTGCCTCAGGCATAGCATCTATACGGGCATGAAAAGCCGCTTTTGAGGCGGTTCCCGCATGAATGTCAAGCGCCGGTATCTCCTGGGTTTGCTCAAGTCGCTGCCAAGCCCACAAATTGGTCTCGTACAAGCGGTAATGGTGGGTCATGTGGGCATCAATAGCGTCGACAACCTGTTCAACCGTGAGTGCCTCGCCCCGAATCGGCTCACCGAAGCTGAGGTGTACACAGCCCTTATCACCGGCAATACCGTAACCGATCGACCTGACGTCCTCATCGGGGCCTTTCTCGTACCCGGGTCCCGCTGCTAACTCCGCCGCCTTCATGGCATCACAGGGATCAAGTTCGTAGGCAATGGCAACGGGCACAATGTTCAGTTGGCACAACACGTCGGCGATAGATTCAGTTTTTCGGTCACGACTAAGACTCAGCATCTTAATGACAGCGGGCTCGGTAGCATCGATACCCTCTTTAGCTCGACCCTCTCGCTGCGCAATCCACAGGGGGCCGTGATTTTGCTCGATCATGTCGCGCATGAACCCCGATAGCTGCTTCGAGGCTGCCATTAATTCTCTGGGACCTTTAATATTGCGTTTGACCACAAAACTTTTATTCAGACGCATCAAATCGGCCACCCACGAGCGGGTGAGCAAGTTATCGCCAATGGCGATAGATAGGGTCCGATGACCCGCGTGGTGCATGGCATAATTGGTCAATGCTGGGTCCATCGTGATGTCACGGTGATTACTGACAAACAGCCAAGAGCGGTCAGCATCGAGTCCCTCGAGACCACTGCAGGAAAATTGAGTTGTTGCATCGATGAGCTTTGCCAGCTCCGGCTCAATCAGTAGCTGAAAATCGGCAATGGTGTCTACCCCGCGCAGTCGCCGAATAAGCCAGCGCTGACAAATCCAGCGAGCAAGCAGGGGCAATCGCCGTTTCAGCCAGGGCAACTTAAGATCAGCTAGGGCATTTGCAAGCTCTCGGTTTGACGCTAAACGCGCGAGAGCCGCGGGTGCTTCAGCGTCATTGTAAGGACGGATGTCGGCATAGGGATCGGCGTCGATCGACGGCATAAATTTTCAAATCTCCAATGGCGTGTAACGACGGCGCGCTTTCTGCTAATCTCCGCGCCGGTCAAAACGCTTATACGAGGAAACACATATGGACGCGTCGAATGCACTGTTAATGACACTCGGTGTTGCGACCCTCCTAACCAGTTGGGTGCTGCTACTGACGGTTGCCTGGAAGGAGGATTACGCTTGGGGCTTATTTTCGCTGCTTTTACCCCCAGTCGGCTACTTCTACGGTCTCTTTCGCCTAGATAAGGCAGGCCAAACCCTACTAGTGGCCCTGATTGGTTGGACATTGGTCTATTTCGGTCTGTAACGCAGGCCTGTAATACCGGCCACTAAATCCCCGACCACCTTAACTTGTCCACACCCCCCTGCCGGCGCTGTAAAGGCGCTGGCAACTATTTGTCATTGACAGGAGTCGCTAGTTCTTTGAAAATCCGCGCCTCTTTTTTATAGCGTTCGGAGAAGGACTTTGGCCAACTCACCCCAAGCTCGCAAGCGAGCAAAGCAGAACGACAAGCGTCGCGCTCACAACGCCAGCCTGCGTTCATTGGTTCGTACCAAGATGAAACGCGTTCTCGCCAGCATTGGTACCGGCGATGTCGATGCCTCTCGGGCCGCATACGCCGAGGCAGTGCCCGTCATCGACAAGATGGCCAACAAGGGCATCATCAGCAAGAACAAGGCAGCTCGTCACAAGAGCCGTTTGAATGCCAAAGTGAAAGCATTGGCGAGCTAACACGATCACGAAGTCTGGGGGCCCAACCGAGCATCTAAGTGGCGGTTAATCTCCGATTCCAGTTGCTTGCGAAAAGGACGGGCCAACAATCCCAGCTTGATACGACCCTTTGCCACACCGGGGCTTATCTCTACTTCGCCATCGAAGCCGCGTCCCTTAAATGTCAGTATAGACTTCTGCTTGTGGACCGTAGCACCCAGCTCCTCAAGATAGGCGGTAAGGTCGTTGAGCGCGTCTTCGCACTGGCTCCGGGCCAAGTCGTGCTCCCGCTGAATCGTGATGGTACTCATAGCGCTGTCCGTTGTGTGATCCGTTACATTATTCATTTTGTCAGACAGTGCTATAGAACCAGTGACCGGCCATCCGAGCAAGTAGCAAGGCGTGGGAAATACGAGGCATCACACTCAGTATGAATTCTCCTGAAGGCGCGGATAGCAGCATTCGATTTCTGTTCGACGATGCTGACATTCGAGGGGAAACCGTTCTTCTAGGCCCATCTATCGAGCGTATCACCAGCGCTCACCCTTACTCGCCCCGCGTGCAGCAATTACTGGGGCTGTTTGCCACTGCAGCGGTCCTCATCAGCAACAACCTCAAGTATTCGGGAAAAATTGTCCTACAGGCGCGCAGCCAAGGACCGCTGAGTCTGATCATGATCGAATGCACCAGCAGCGGCGAAATACGCGGCATTGCTCGGGGAAATATTGATGCTGACACACCGACCCCAATGGCGCTTATCGCGGGAGGCCAATTGGTCATCACCATTGAGCGAGAGGGTGGTCAGCGATACCAGGGCATTGTACCCCTCGATGGCACTACACTCGGCGATGCGCTCGATAATTACTTCCAGCAGAGCGAGCAGTTGCAGACGCGTTTTTGGCTCGCCTGCGATGGCCGAGTCGCTGCCGGCTTCATGCTACAACAGCTGCCCGCACAACGGCAGCAAAACGCTGAAACACGCACAGAACAATGGCAAAACGCCACCGTGCTTGCGGCCACCCTCGCTGACGACGAGCTGTTGTCGGTGCCCCATGCCACCCTGTTGCACCGCCTCTTTCACGAGTCAGCTCTGCGCGTGTTTGATCCCCAACCGGTCATCTTCAATTGCTCCTGCTCCAGAGAGCGGAGCCTGAATGCACTGCGCTGTTTAGAGACGCAGGAACTCAAGGAGATCATCGCGGAAGAAGGTCACATCAGCATGACCTGCGACATGTGTAATACCCCGTATCAATTCAATCCGGAAGAGGTTCTCGGACTCGCAGAGCCACCGGTACTGCATTAAACTACGCCCACAAAAATATAGCCCTTGCCCCCAACAACCTTGGAACTGAACATGACCGCTGACAACGAGGCATCTACGCCCCAGAAATATATCGATCTTCCACCCTCGCAACTGATTGAAATGGCTGTATTGCGCGGCGAAGGTGTATTAACCGATACCGGCGCCCTGCGCATTGAGACCGGTGCACGTACCGGACGCTCCCCCGCCGACCGCTTTATCGTCAAAGAAGCTTCGTCAGAGGACGCCATCGACTGGGGTTCAGTCAACCGCCCCTTCGATGAAGACAAATTTGATGCCCTATGGGACCGCGTCAAAGCATTTGCCGCCGAGCAGGACACCTTTGTGCAACACCTGCATGTGGGTCAGCACAGCGAGCACTATCTCCCTGTGCAAGTCACAACCGGTACCGCGTGGCAATCACTGTTTGGTCACAACATGTTTATCCGTACCGAGCAATACAACCCAGCCAACAAGCCCGAGTGGAAAATTCTGAATGTTCCACAATTTGTGTGCGACCCCGAGCGCGACGGTACGAACTCTGACGGTGTTGTCATTATTAATTTTGGCGCCCGCAAGGTACTGCTAGCCGGTATGCGTTACGCCGGCGAAATGAAAAAAGCCATGTTCTCGGTGCAAAACTTCCTGCTACCCGAGAAAGACGTCATGCCGATGCACTGCTCGGCGAATATCGATGATGACGGTGAAGTAACCCTGTTCTTTGGTCTATCGGGTACCGGTAAGACCACCCTGTCGGCGGATCCATCCCGTTACCTCATCGGCGATGATGAACACGGCTGGGCCAAGGGTGCTGTGTTCAACATTGAAGGGGGTTGTTACGCCAAAACCATCAACCTCAGTAAAAAGAATGAACCCGTTATTTGGGATGCGATTCGCTTCGGTGCCATCGTCGAAAATGTGGTACTGAACGATGCGCGCACCGCAGATTACGACGACACCTCACTCACCGAGAATGGTCGTTGCAGCTATCCCCTAGAGCACGTGGAAAAACGCACCGAGAGCAACGCGGGCGGCGAGCCGAAATGTGTCATTTTCCTTACCTGTGATGTCTCAGGTGTACTGCCTCCCGTGTCGATCCTGTCAAAGGAAGCGGCCGCGTTTCACTTCCTATCGGGTTATACCGCCCGTGTGGGTTCCACCGAAGTTGGTGCTGAAGCGGGTATTCACCCCACTTTCTCTACCTGTTTCGGTGCGCCATTCATGCCGCGCCCCGCGGGCGATTACGCGGAACTGCTCATGAAGCGCATCGAAGACTTCGGCAGCCAGGTGTACCTCATCAATACGGGCTGGACCGGTGGCTCAGGTGCTCCGGGTGGTTCAGGTTCACGGTTCCCGATTCCTGTCACACGTGCGGTGGTCCATGCGGCCCAGAGTGGCGCCTTGCTCAATGTCGAGACCAAGCGGGTTGAGACCTTGAACCTCGAGTTCCCAGCCTCTATCCCAGGTGTTGACCCTCAGTATGTCGATCCAAAAGCGGGTTGGGATGATCCGGAAGCCTACGAGGCTCAAGCCGCCAAGCTAGCTGCCCTGTTCCAAGAAAACATCAAGAAATTTGATGTGAGCGATGCCATCATCGCCGCCGGGCCTAAGGCTTAAGACTGCCTATAGCGCCTCAATGCTGAGGCGCTTCATGAAGGGCCCGATTGGGTCCTTTTTTATGCCCGAGTGAACCACTCAAGACACGCCGCACGTCGTCACCGATTAAATACAGCGCCGGCACCAACACCAGTGTTACACCGGTGGCAAACAGAACCCCGAAGGCCAGTGAGGTCACCATGGGAATCAGAAATTGCGCCTGTACACTGGTTTCAGACATGATCGGCAGTAGACCCACAAAGGTGGTAGCCGAGGTCAGCACAATTGGCCGAAACCGATCTTCTGCACCTTGTAATAACGACTCGCGCAAACCGTTGCCTTGCTCGCGCAGCGCGTTGATCCTGTCAATGAGCACCAGGTTGTCGTTCACCACGACACCTGCACAGGCAATAACACCCATCATTGAAAAAATACTCACCTGCCAATCGAGCATGGCGTGGCCAAAAATAGCTCCCATAATGCCAAACGGTATGGCGGTAAGAACGAGGAATGGCTGCCAGTATGACCGGAAAGCGACAGCCATCAGTCCAAAAATGACGAGCATGGCTAATACCATATATTTCAGCATAGCAGCCTTGAATTGGGCCTCCTCCTCGAGCTCTCCATCAAGGTTGAGGGTGAGCCCAGGATATAACTGCTGCCACTGGGGAAGCCACGATGCCATGATCGCATCGACCACCTCCCGGGGACTGGCGCCATCTGCCTCCACGTCAGCTCGGACTTCCAGGGTACGCATTCGGTTTAAACGCTCGAGTTTTTGATAACCCGGTTCTATCCGGTAACTGGCCACCACCCCAAAGGGCACTTCGGCACCACCGGGTGTCCGGATGTACATGTCATCGAGATTGGCCAAAGAGCGACGCTCCTCCTCGGGATAGCGCACCATCACCTTGACATCTTCTCGGCCCCGTGGGATCCGCTGCGCTTCAGCACCATAAAATGCCTGGCGTACTTGGCGCGCGACACTGGCAAGGGTCACCCCTAATGATTCGGCCGCAGGTTTTAACTCCAACACCACCTCATCGCGGGGGCTGTCAAAGCTATCGCTGATATCAAACACACCAGGATACGAGGCCAATACCTCCCGCACCTGCTCTGAGACCGAAATGAGATCATCGACATCGCGGGAGGCAAACACGAGCTTAATTGGCTTGCCGGGATCTCGGATAGTGAAATCCATGCGCACTTCCTTGGCCCCAGGTACCGGCCCTACACGCTGTCGGAACTCTCGCGCCACGGCCGCCGTATCGACCTTTTCCGATTCCGTACCCAAGGTGATCGTAATCTTGTTGCCGTCGGCGCTGCTTGAGATCCCGCCGATGGCCCGCTCATTGGCAAACTCGGGGCGACTATTCCAATCATCGCGCACCGCTTCAGCCACCACCATTAACCGATCCCGTACCTCGAGGGTCGTCTGCCAAGCCCCCCCTTCGGGCATTTCAACATTGGCAAACACGTAATCCGAGTTCACCTTGGGAAAGAAGCCCGTGCGCAGCCAGCCGCCGCCATATAGGGCAATGCTCATGGCAAAGGCCACCAGGAACAGCGCCGCCACCAGTAAATGATACTGCAAAGCCCGCTCGAGAAACGGCCGATATACCCCGTTGCCAAAACGGGTTAAGCCGCTGGCACAAGCGTGCCGCCAGCCCTCAACACGCCGTAATAGGGGATGACGCGCAGGTTTCTCTGGCCCCATGTGAGCCAAATGGGAGGGCAAGATCAACAGGCATTCGACCAAAGAAAAGGTGAGCGCCAAGATAACAACAGTGGGTATCGAGCGCGCGGCTACCGCCCAATCCCCTGGCAGCATCAGCATGGGTACGAAAAACACCATGGTGCTGATAACCGCAAACATGACCGGCTTGAACACAGCCCGAACCCCCATGAGTGCGCCCAACTCACCGCGCTCACCCCGTGCCTGATAGGTGTGTACCGACTCCCCGACAATAATGGCGTCATCCACCACAATACCCAGCACCAATAGGAAGGCGAACAGGGACACCATATTCAAGCTAATACCGGTGTACTTCAGTAAAAACAGCGCCGACAAGAAGGCAATGGAGATGCCGACACCCACCCACAGCGCCAACTGAGGGCGCAAGAACAACACGAGTACTGCAGCCACGAGAATCAGGCCGCCAATACCGTTCTCGAGAAGCGTTGTAACCCGGTCGCGAAACGGCACCGACACATCGCGCCAGATAGTCAACTCCACCGAGGGGGGCAGCTCGGGCCGCTTAGCCGCCACCCATTCGTTCATGACCCGACTGGTTTGTAATACATCCGGTTCTGAGGTCACGTAGACATACATACTGAGCGCAGGCTTACCGTTGAAACGGTTGTCGAGATCAACATCGGCAAAGCCATCGACAACATCAGCGACGTCGCCCAACAGCACCTCGGTACCATCGGGCCGAGTGAGCAGTACAATGCGCTCAAAGTCGCCGCGCTGGTACGCTTGACCGCGGGTTTGCACGCGAATGTCACCCTCTAGCGCTTTAATGGCGCCGGCGGGCAAATTCAGCGATGTGCCACGAATAGCCGACACCACCGCATCCATGGTCAGTCCGTAACGGCGCAAATCGAGCTCTGATACATTGACGGACACCTCGTAGGGGCGAGGTTTCACCAGGTCCACCACTGATATCCAAGGTTGTCGGGCTAGGTCATCGCGCAGGTCTTCACCCAACGCTTTCAATTCGCGCTCATCCAGATCACCCGCTAACTTCACAACCCCCATCAGATGCCGATAGGTAATTTCGGTAACGACGGGGCGCTCCGCATCGGCGGGAAAGGTATCGATGGCGTCGACGCGGGTCTTGATGTCAGAGGTGAGGCGCTGCATGGGGTAATCGGAATCGGCTTCCACCAGCACCGTACCAAGACCCTGTACTGCGGTTGAGCGAATCTCTTTAATGCCGTTTAGATCGTGGATGGCTTCCTCGATGCGAATGCAGATTTGCTCCTCAACCTCTTTAGGGCCGGCGCCGGGGAACGGCAAGGTCACGCTCACTTGGTTAATCTCGGGGGTAGGAAAAAACTGTTTCTCGAGACTGGGAATAGTGAGCACGCCGCCCACCATTAACAGCACCATCAGCAGATTGGCGGCTATAGGATTACGGATAAACCAGTACAAAACACCATCGGTAGTCGTTGCCGACGAGGCCATGTTATTGCTCTCCTTGGGTAGGATCGGCGACGGTCACCAACATACCGCTCACCAATACCCCGCTTTGCTCATTGACTACCTGGTCACCGGATGCCAAACCCCGTACCCACGCCCACTCGTTGTTGCGCTGTAGCACCTGTACTTGCTGACGGACCAAACGCTCGCTGCTATTGACCCGCAACACACTGTTATCCGCACGTAGGGCGGTGGCCGGCAATATCACAACATTCGATTGTGGTTTACCGGGGATAACTCCCTGCACAAACATGCCCGGCGTTAGGGGCGGCCGATCATCGACCCGACCCGCGAATGGCTGCTCTACCTCGGCGATAGCGCGCACAACACGTGACTCACGATCAACCACCGCCTCAAGCCGCCGAATCGTGGCGCGCCACTGCCAGTCTTGCTCGGCGAACCTTGCTGTCAGGGTAATAGGGTAGGCCAGCGTGGCATCCGCATGCATCGACAAACCCAACCCCCCTAATTGTCGATCGGTGAGTGGCAGTCGAACTTGCACGACGTCAGTGGCGTAGATTTGACCTAAAACAGCCCCTGGCGCGACATAGGCACCAATATCGACGCCCTTTGTCTCGACCCTACCGTCAAAAGGTGCCCGTAATGTCGTGCGCTCAAGGGCGAGATTAGCGGCCGCCAAATCGGCTTGTGCTGCCTCAAGGGCGGCCTTGGCAGCTGCCATCTGAGGTTCACGTAAAAACAGGCTGTTGGCATCATCCGTGCCCAGATCTCGCCATTCACGTTTTGCTTGGCGATTGCGACCGCGCTCTTCCGCTAAACGCTGCTGTGCTGCCGCCACTGAGGAGCGAGCACGGGCAATCGCGAACTCATAGTCCGCTTGCTCAAGTTGCAGTAAAACATCGCCCCTGCGGAAGAACCGCCCAGCCTCAAAGGTCGGCGCTACCGATGCTACTTTGCCGGCAACCTGTGCCACCACGTTAATACGCCGCAAAGGCTCCACGGTTCCCTGGGTCGTGATCTTAAGCACCCGCGCTGAAGGCTCGACAACCGTTACCCCCACCACGGGGCGCAGTGGCGCTGCGGGCGGCTCGGGCTGAGGCTTTGGCTTACCCGTCAGCAGCAACCAGGCAAGTCCCAAACCGACCACTACAGTGACCATGGCAGCGGCCAGTTTTTTCATTCTTGGCCTGGTGGACGATTCCATGTTCTTCGATGGCGTGGTCACAGGTTCTCCGTTATTACGCGTCGATAACCACCGCCCGCCGCAAGGGGCGCAGGATGGCATGCTGGGAATTGGGCAAACTACCACTCCGTCTAGAGGGCATTTTCTAATTTCTGCCGCCATTATAGCTCTGTCGATGACCGACGCCGCTAAAACAGCACGACGCAAGCGGCATTGGTATCGCAGCATTACCGAAAACGGATCACGCCTCCGGCAATAGGTCGGCGGCCACCACAACCCAGCGAGGACAGACATCATGATGGATACAACGGCTCAAGCCACCGTAACCGACGCCACACCAGCCGCTGCCGAAGCAGCCGCACCGAAGGTGGCCCCCAAGCGTAAAGCACCGGCCAAGAAAGCTGCGGCTAAAACAGCTGCCAAGAAAGCACCCGCCAAGAAAGCGGCTGCCAAAAAGGCTCCAGCCAAGAAAGCCGCTGCTAAAAAAGCTACTGCCAAGAAAGCACCGGCTAAGCGCAACCTGCGCGACAGCGCAGTGGAAACCGGCCGTAACGCCTTCCGAGCCGGGCTGGGTATTTATGGCAAAGCCTACGACCAGTTACTGGATCAATTTGAAGTACTGCAAAAGCAAGTTGACGATGCCCAGAGCAAGCTCGACGAGCGCCGCAAGCAAGCCGAAGACGTCTACCAGTCGCTGGTTCGTCGTGGTGAACAATTGGAGAATGATGCGGTCAAAGCATTTGAAGAGCTCGAGCTCGACTCACTGACCGACCGCAGCAAGCTGGAAGAACAGATGAACAAAGCGAAAGCACGCTTCGAGGAATTACGCGCCAAGTTGGGCTAAGCCTCTAACCACTTAGGTCCTTTTTTGATTGGGAGCTTCGGCTCCCTTTTTTTTGTCGACAAAACCTGTTCCCATTGGACTCAGCGCCAATGACGTAGCAGCGGGTGTGCGCGCCGCCCGTGGCAACAGGGATCTCAGTGACGTAGTGAAAACCGCAGAACGCATCCTCGATACAGCTCGACAGCTATTCAATGCCGAGGGCGAACG
>AACY020221769.1_pt1 | contig 15670 bp, 12 predicted proteins | sample 267378 | NCBI WGS metagenome assembly AACY02 (sample SAMN02954345, study PRJNA13694) | marine metagenome | biome: aquatic; feature: ocean; material: water; isolation source: isolated as part of a large dataset composed predominantly from surface... | reverse complement strand
GAGGACCAGGACTCGATTACCTCCATGTCCTTGGCGATCTCGGCCATTCTCGCTCTATTGTAAGCCAAGCCCGCCATGGAGAGTGAAACTATTGCAACAAGCAACACTGGAATTCCAAAGGAAGAGACCCATTCCTCCAGGCCTCCACTTTCAGATTCCACTATGGGGACGGTGTGAACCTGTGCGGGGCTGACCAATCCGCCATCGATAGCGTATACCTCGACCCGCGCCCAAGACCCCCCTGTGACGACCCAAGAGAAACGTGAGGTCCAGATGTCGTCTCCTTCTACAGAGTCACCGTTCCTCCCATCGTCATAGAAGTACATGCTAACAGACTTCCCTCCGTAGATTAACTCTCCTCGAACCATGTCCGTAGTGCCATCTGCATCTTGGACCCTCACGGTTGTGGTAACCTCTGTGGGGACCTCGTCCTCAACTCTGAGTACCGAGACCGTCAGATCATATAATTCCGGAGCCGAAGAGCCGATTGTGAGGTTGACTGACTGGACGGATACGTCCCCCCTTGAGTCCTGAACCAGCAAGTCAATCCTTACTGACCCAGGTTGGAAAGTCATTTCGAGAGTAGTGCTGTCACTTACCAAAGACCCGTCTACTCTCCACTCGTAGAGTACGATGTCGTTGTCGTAATCGAACGATTCTGTCGCACTTAGAGTAGCGGCTTGTCCCGGAGGAAGGTACTGCCCGTCTGACATTCCGGAAATCACGGCCACGGGTTCCGTCTCCAGGACTGTTATCATCTGGTGGTGTATCCTCTCCTTACCATTCTGATCTATTAACATGAAGGTCAGGTTGTGTAATCCAGCACTGAGGAAGTCATTGTACCAGTATTTTGGGGACTCGGAGTTGAGAATGACACCTTGAAGGTCTGAAGAAACTGAGACCGTGAAGTCGTCACCATCCATGTCAATACTCCTCCGGAAGTCAAACAGAACTGGTGCATTAGACAGGACCTGGACGTCTGGTATGGGAGAGTCGAGGACGAGCAATGGTGCAGAGTCGGAGACGTAAATCTCGATCTGATCTGATACTGGGCCACTACCATCGTCCAAAGTGAGTGTGATGAGATGTGCACCTGCCTCTAATCTGGTGTTTAGCTCCCAGTCGGTTCCGAGGGGATCCTCCATCTTGTCCGACTCCCAGAGTACTGAGACGAGGTCCCTGCTGGTAATCGCAGTAGGGTTGCAAACCAGACCACTGCCGTTGTCGGGTAGTTCGGAGCATGACAGGTCGTAATCTCCTGACCCAGTGGAGTCTAGATATATCAGCTCCGAAGAGTCGGTGTAAATGCCCGAGATCGGGTTGGAAATCAGTACGTTAGGCAGGGAGTTAGACACTTGGAGGACCTCCGAGTAGGCATTCCACTGCCCTACGTGCTCAGCCCTAGTGTCACTTGCCCTCATGGTGACGATGTGAGTGCCCTTGCTCAGTGTTCCAGTCCATTCTGGGGGCTCCGGCGAGGATCCCGACGCAAGTATACCGTCTATGTCGCTGTGAAATTCGAATCTGACTGCGTCCCCCTCGGGGTCAGTGGTATCGAAGCCTGTAAGAGCCACCCAATCTGAAGAGGTCTCCCCCGTTCGAGAGACTTCCATGACTGGGGTAGGGATTTCGTTGTATAACTCGACATTGAACGTCCATGATTCTACGGGATTAACCCCATCCCACGCATTAACTGAAACGCTGAAAGAGCCGTCATCGGAATTCGTGAACGACCTGACTATCTGCAATGGGCATTGCGGGTTATCCGGGTCCGGATTCGGGTCGGACTCGTAAGAGGCTGAGGCCCAGCACCAAAGCTGATCGGCCTCGGGGTCGAAAGTCCCCGTGAGATCTATCGTGACATTCGCGGTTTCTCCTAGGTACAGGGTCCCCCAGGAGGAAATTGGGGGCGAGGTCCCGACCTTCAGAACAGGAGGCAGGTTGATCAGCTCAACTCTGCGAGTTTCATTGACACAATGCCCCTCAGAGTCGCATACTTCCAGTGTTATTGATTGGCTCCCATCCGTCAGACACGGCTCCGTCTGGTTCTGGTTTGCAATGAATAGAGAGGCGTTGCTGGATACGATAGAGCACGAGTCTGGGAAATCCCCGTCTATGCTACTAGCCCAACTGTAGGTCAGCTCATCGAAGTCCAGATCCCAACTCTGTCTGGCATCGAAAACTATCTCGCTTCCGCTGGAGTACTCGGACTCGTCAGATGGAGAATCCCAAAGGATGAACGGAGGCTGATTGCTGAGTTCGACTCGGCAGAAAACCGTCGAGTCGCCATCCAATTGCGTTGGTTGTGAGGTATTGTGCACCTCATCATATGTGCAACCGACATATGCCGAGTTAATGGTGGACCAGCCTTGGATGGCCGTCCAGCGCTCACCAATAAACGGACCATACGTGAATCTGCCCTCGTACGGCTGAGTCGCATTGACATCGCTCTCGAATTGATCAAAGGAGATGTTTACCGAGGCTAGGGGGATATTGAGGAGATTCTGATTGATTGTGTGAACATCGAGCATCCACATGATATCCACCATTACATCGTCCTCGGTGCTCTCCGGGGTGAGAATCGGGTCTGAAGAAATCCAACGGAGATGGGAGCTTCTGTTCAGGTAGAATGAGCTTTCAGCGCCAGAGCGAGTTTCTAGCGATGAGTCGGTGAAGTTCACAGTGCTGACATCAATCCAGGGAAGGTTATCGCAGAACATGGAGATGCCTGTTGCGCTCAACTCGGAGTGTGAGTCTAGGTCCAGGCAGTGGGAGGAGCTGTCCCAGATTACGCTGTCAGAGATGGATGACGGAGTGGAGCCACGAGCCTTCCAATACATCCCCCCTCCGTCGCCACTTAGGTCGAGTCCTCTAATCTGGGCATCCACTCCCTCTAGCCAGACGGAGTAGTTGGAGGAGGGGGAATTAATCGCTATGTCGTCCAGGATGATAATACCCGGGAACAGGTTGCCAGTGTTGTCGATATCCAAGGATGGTTCCGAGAGTGCACCCTCAATGGTAGTGGATATCAGCTGTAAATCAATGCTGTCCCTGATTACTATGCCCCTCTGATCCCCGTTTGAAGAACAGGAGTAGCAGGTCACATTCTTTCCGCCGCTCATCACATAGTTCGACTCCCTGAAGTAGAATCCGGCTGATTCTGACGTTCCTATTCCGTTCCCGGATGTGTGTACGAAGGACAACTCGACGTTACTTGAATCTGAGACGGACACTCCGGTACCGGCATTTTCCTCGCTGAGCAGATACTCTACACGAGGGTGGAATTCCACGAAAGATACCCCGTTGGCGCCATTTCCACTGATTGTCCAGTTGCTACCGATGGCTCCTCCTTTGGCCATCACGACGCCTGCTCCTGTGGAGTTCTGAACTACTAGATTCGATACCTCTGCCGGACCCTTGCTGGTCCAGCTAGTGCTTCTGAATAGCAATCCTGCTCCCTCGTGGGGCTTGGAAGGGGAATCTGGGCCATTGTTTAGTATTGTTACATTTGACAATGAGGTAGAGGAATCGGTGGTGTAAGCCCGGACCCCTACAATCGCGTTGTCCTCGATCACTGCATCCTCGATTCTCGCTCCAGATGTGTTAATGTCAAAGGCAGCGCCGATTCCGAGGCCTGGTGTCTTCGCGTTCGGACCACCGGTACCTCTGATCTCCAGACCGGAGAAGATGGCATTTGTTTGTAGGTTCGAGTAGTTGGTGTGATCGTAGCGCTCTACAAGGACGCCTCTGTACTGGGAATCCTCAATTTTAGTATTCAGGAAGGTCGGTCGAGTCGTCGTATCGGAGATATGCCTAACGATGATCCCGTTGTCTGATCTGGTGATGTTGGAATCGGAGAAGAGGGGGATTGAGTCCTCAACCCAGATACCGGCTGCAGCAGCCATTGTCGCCCCGGAGACGTTGTAGACAGAGACTCCGCTCCAGAGGCCTCCGGAGTTGTACCAGAGGTTGACTCCTCTGGTGACCAGATTCCCGATGCTAGCTCCCTGAACTATGGGTGCTGAGGATGCCCCGGATGAGATTCCTATCCCGTACCTCCACGTGGTTGAGGATCCGTGAATGTCCTGTCCCCCTCCATCTATGACGAGGTCCGTGATGGTAGGAGATGCTCCGTCGAAAAGATCGATTGCTACTCTTTCTGCATTGAATACGTGCAGATTGCTAATCAGTGGGTTGCTGCCATAGACTGTAATCCCGTACTCCCCGCCTGTGATTGTGAGGTTGTCTATTGTGGAGCCAAGATTGTTCGAGCTCGAATTGAAAATAACTCCTCTGTGGTCTCCTGAAATGGACTCAATGGTCACTGGCGAGGATGCTGTGCCCTCGATAGAAACCCTGCCGTCAACGCCGAGGCGCTCCCCATCCCCGAGAAGAATTGATGTCCCGGCCTGGATCACTAGGATTTGGTTGGATTGTACCAGATACCCATCAGGCAGTGAGATCGTCCCGCTCCACACAGTCGTAGAACGAGTGAGACCCGCGGATGTCCCTGACAAAATTGGCGCGAGCAGGAGCATCAGGACCAGCGAGACTGCCAAGCGCATGGGCAATGCCATTCGCAATCAGGGTTAATGACTTGCGTCATTTGACCCGTACTTAGTATGCCGCAGTAGGAGTCATAAGCGTCCAGTTGGGCGGAACGTTCGAATGGCACTGGCTTGGATATTGATATCCTGCTCTCCCGGACGCGAGAGGGACGTCTATCTTCAACTTCTGGAGATGGAGGCAGTGTCAGAGGTTTCGGTGGTTTATGGCGAGCTGGACCTGGTTGCGAGAATTGACTTCGATAGCGAGAAGGAGATGTCGCGGACCCTAATCGAGGAGATGAGGCACGTGGAAGGTGTCAGGAAGACAGAGACATTGATCGCTGTGGAGGTGTAGAGATGGCTGTAGGATTCGTTCTGATTACGACCGAGCCCGGACAGGAGGTCAGGGTGAGGGAGATGGTTGCACAAGTCGAGTGCGTCAAGGGCATCTGGGTGGTGTTCGGTAACTTCGACTGCTTCGTAAAGGTAGAGGCTGACGAAGAGTCCGAGCTTACGGAGGCCATCGTCCAAGGAATCAGGTCAGTTCCAGGCATCGTCGAAACTAGGACCCTGATCGGAGCCGAAATCTAGAGCTCCCGGCTGAGTCTGGCTGTAAGCTCCCTAGCCGCGTTCGTACTACCGGAAGAACGCATTCTGACTATGGCCTCCTTCCAGCTTGAGAGTCTCTCGTCCTTGTTGACTACCCCCCTCCAATACCACCAGTGGGCCAAAGCACGGCGGTGGTGGGCCATGGACTCATTCAGAGCCCCATGGTCGAATTCTGAGTGGGCTTCCACCAGCCAATCAGGCGACTCTGTGCTTGCCTCAAGACACATGTGGATAGTCCGAAGTCTGTCGAATTGGTCATTCGTGGATTCTATGTGGGATCTGGCATCCTCCAGTGCCTCATACAGGAAAGCCTCGCCCTCTGTTCCCACCGACAGCCTGGACATAAGGTTCAGAGAGGGCACCCTTGGGTCGTCCGATCCGATCTTAGCCTCGATGGAGTCTCTAGTCCTGGAGGCCTCCTCCATGTTACCAGTATCTAGGGATAGCGAGTACCTTAGCATATCCAGAGCCAGGGAAGCAAGCTCCCTGTCTTCAGCTACAAGATCCGAGATACTGATGGAGTCGGCTTCGGACAACAGAGTCTCGAACGGGATCTTGCTCTCGGTTCCCGGAACTCTGTCATCGTACTTCCTGACCAGTGATGATATCTCGGCCCTCACCCTATCCCCCGGGTCTAATCTTGAGATTGCAGAGGCCTCTAACTCGTCGGCCTTCTTCCACTCTCCCTCAGCCCTCGCGAGCCTGGATGATACCATGTCCTTCCTAGGGCCATCGCTCAGAGATTCGATGTATCCAGACGCAACCTTAGTCTCGCCCCTCTCAAGTGCGATGTCCGCTGCGAGTTCGAAGAGCCCCTCCTCCGGATTGGATTCGATTGCGTGATCCAGAACTACAGCTGCCGCAGACGAATCCCCCTGCATAATCTCAGCAACTGTATCCTTAATCCAGTCTGGCTCAACCTCAGAACCAGATTCGAGCCTGTGATGGGCCTCCATCCTCCTCGCCCTCGGGCCCTTTCGGCCTGCCCACATTTCAGCTAGCTTTGCGTGAATGATGGCTGCTCCCTGTCTGTCAAGCGTTGCTCTCCTGACATTCCTCACCAGGTGATGGGGCTCGACGAGATGGCCCTCCCATCTCAGTATGGCGGAGTTATCCAACTCCTCGGCCCCATCGGGCCCTAGCATCTCTTCCACTTCTAGGGGCAGTGGAGAAAGTGAGAGCTCGTCCAATGATGAGGTTCCCTCCTGCGTAAGCCTCCGTAGAACCTGGGACTCGACGTACTCCTGAACGGCTCCTGCCCCTGGTAGATCGTCATCGGGTGACCAGAGCTTGATACCAAGCGGATGCCCATCCATTGAAATGCAGACCTCCATTGCTTTCTCTTCGGTCATATCTTCCGGGAGGAGGGCCCTGGCACTCGATAGTTCCAGGCCCTCCAACCCTGATCGAATCGAAGCCGGACATCCCTGTGAATGGATTCGGTGCCCTGGTTACCACTAGCACGGCAGCTGAGGTCTCAGAGCATGCCTCGAGCATCTCCTGAATGGAGTTCGAGTGCCTACCGCTTGACTGCTGGGCCTCGTCCAGGACCAAGAGCGTCTTCTTCGAGTCTGCTCTGGCGGATATTGCTTCCTTTGAGGATGGTGTCCTCCCGCCGAACCACATTCCTGCTATCGAAGAGGGATCGGAGTCGGCCTGACAGTTTGCCCACCTCACTAGCCACCCCTCGTCAAGAAGGGCCTCTGCCAAGGATGCAGCGACGGTCGTCTTGCCAATCCCGGGAAGCCCCTCTAGCAAAATGCTAGAACCCTCGGAGAGGCTCGATGACACCGCTTCGACGAAATTCTCCCTTCCATGCAGGAGTATCTGGCCGGGGATGGGTCCCACTGACCTTCCTCTGCGCTTGTTTTCCGAGGGGGTACTCTTGGCTGCTTCCTCCCTTCCTGTGTCGGTCGCATGGTACACCTTCCTCCTACGAGGGGCGCCGATTACGTGAGCGGTCCTGGAAATCACCAATCCCTGCTCCTCGAGCGAATTTAGGGGAGGATGCAGCGCCGATCGCACGACGCCCAGATGCTCGGCGAGACCAGCCAGGGATATCTCCCTGGGTACGTCCCATGACTCCTCGAGGTCCCTGCCAAAGCCCGATAAGTAGGTCAAAATCTCGAGTTGGCGCTGGTTGGGCACGCTGCCCCGTCCTGCAAAGTGTAAATCAAACCCAGCGGCCGTCGCTTCATCTGAAAATGGCCGTAGACCAAGGAAAGTTGGACCTCCCGAAGGAGCCTGGGGTGTACCTATTCAAGAGGGCTGATGACCGGGTCTTGTACGTAGGGAAGGCCACGGACCTGAGATCCAGGGTCAGGTCCTACTTCGCGAAGAACCCCGATCGGGAGATGATCCCCCGTCTCCTGCAGGAGTCCGAGAAGATCGACTTTATCGTGACCCAGAAGCCGACGGAGGCCCTAGTCCTCGAGAGGGAGTTGATCAGGTCGAACCAGCCCCGGTACAACTCGTTGTTGAAGGACGGGAAGTCCTTCCCATTCATCGCTCTAACCGGCCACGAAAAGCCCAGGATAATGTTCACCAGGAACCCTCCTAAGGGTTCGAAGTTCTGGGGCCCGTTCCCCGACGCGGGTTCGGCCCGCTTGGTGGTCAAGCTACTGAGGAGGCACTTCGGGATCAGGGACAAGACCGACAAGCCCCCATTCGGATTCATCGAGTCCGAGGATGACGACTACCAAGAGAGAGTTATGGCGGCTCAGAGCGTTCTGGACGGAGACGCAGGCGTCCTGATAGAGAGGCTACAGTCGGAAATGGACCAGGCATCGGAAAGGCTCGACTACGAGAGGGCTGCCAGGATCAGGGACATGATCGGTTCCGTCCAGAGCGCGAAGTCTGAGAACATCGTCTCGAGCCGGTTCTACCAGGACAGCGATGCTGTGGGTTTCGCAACGAGCGGTGATAGCGGTTGCCTGGTAATCCTTCACGCCAAGAAGGGCATGATCAGGGGGCAGACCGAGTACCAGCTGATACACAGGGGTGACGTGTCCGACTCGGTATCCCTGGTACTATCGGAGCACTACGCCAACAGGCGACCACCGAAGAGCCTCCTTGTTCCATCCCCATTGGGCGACTCGATGGGAGATTGGCTATCACAGAGGAGGGGAGGAGCAGTCGAGGTCAGGGTACCCATGCGTGGGGAGCTGGCCAAGCTCAGAACCATGGCGGACAGGAACGCGGAGATCCACCTGATCAGGGGCACGCGCTCCAGGAGCCTTGAGAAGGCGGCCGCAGACGATGCAGCCCGCCTCCTGGGCCTCGACACCCTCAATCACATCGTGTGCTTCGACATGTCCCAGACCCTCGGCAAAGAGAGGGTGGGGGCATCGGTAGTCCTGCGCGAGGGCAGGCCCTCGAAAGAGGACTACAGGACATACAGAGTCAGGTCCGATGCGCAAGACGACCTGAGAATGATGTCGGAGGCAGTGTCCAGATGGGCCAAGAGGCAGGAGGAGTGGCCTGACCTGCTACTTCTCGACGGGGGCGAAACGCACCTATCGGCCATAGAGAGAACGCTGGACGGGATGGGGCTTCTGGGCCTTTTCCCGATAGCTGCGCTCGCGAAGAGGGAGGAGTCCCTCCACATGAGGGGCAAGGAGACGATCCTGCTAGACAGGAAAGGCAGGGCACTGGTCCACGCCCGCGACGAGGCCCACAGATTCTCCAACGCATTCCACAAGAGGCGGAGAGGGAAGGGGGCGCTGGCGGACCCTCTCGAGGAGGTGGATGGCCTAGGAGCGAAGAAGATACAGGCCCTGCTGAGGCACTTCGGTGGGAGGAAGGGGATAGAGCACGCGAGCGTGAAGGACCTCCGGGACGTTCCGGGGATCGGCAGGGAGATGGCCGAGAGGATCAGGGCTCACATACAGAGGAGATAGCATGGGAGAGGACGACCCCCATGCCCGCTTGGATAGTGCGGTCAGGGGATGGGCGTCCGGAGACCCGCCCGGAGACCTACCCCGGAGGTGGGAGCGGTTCTCCGACGTGGCGATAATCCCCCACGACTCGTTCAAGGGGCCCGATTGGGAAGCCGATGGCAGTCTCTGGGAGGCCGTAGCGGAGGCTCTCGGGGCCAAGCGTCTCGCACGGATGGGCGAGGTCAGCGGAGATAGGAGGCAGAGCGGGGTCGAGATGCTTCTCGGCGACGACGACTGGGTCGTGAGGCGCGAGAGCGGAGTCAACTATGGTTACCGGATGACTCGCTGCATGTTCTCCTCAGGTAACGTGAACGAGAGGAGGCGCATGGGAGAGGTCACCCAGGAGGACGAAATCCTAGTGGACCTATATGCCGGAATCGGCTACTACACCCTTCCCGCCCTGGTCCATGGGGGGGCGTCCTTGGTGCACGCTTGCGAGTGGAACCCCGAGGCGATCGAGGCACTCAGGTGGGGCCTGGATTCGAACGGGGTGGACAGTAGGTGCGTTGTGCATGAAGGCGACAGCAAAGTGACAAGCCGGTCGCTCGAGGGCGTGGCGGACAGGGTCTTCCTCGGTCTCCTTCCGAGCTCGGAAGACGGTTTGGAGGCTGCTCTGAGGGTTCTGAAGTCGGATGGCGGGACCCTGCACGTACACGGGCTGGCCCCATCTTCAGATCATATCTCATGGTCTAATGGAGTGGTTTCGTCCGCATCCGCCATCAGCCCCGATTCGTCCATCCGCTCGGGATTGGTCAGGGTGAAGTCGTACGCCCCCCACTGGGACCACGTGGTCCTGGACCTATCGCTGGCGTAGCCTCAAACGCGGCCACTCCAGCGGCAATCCATGGCAGACTGGCTACTGGAAGCTGCGAAGGCCTACAACAGGGACTCGTACGATCAGAGGGACAGGTACGCCACGCACCTGTTGATCCCGCTGGAGACAATGCGGACGGTCATCCGATGGAGCATGGAGTCGATACCGGATGAGGTACTGATAGGGTTCGACCCCAACCCAGAGCGCCCTAACCCCGATCCGGTCGAGGAGGTCTTCGGACCTCCCCAGTCCACCTTCTCGGGCTCTGGGTTCCTGCTGGGTGAGCCGCATATAGTGAACGTAGGTGACTCGTACAGTGTCCACCACGTCCCAGAGGAGTGGACCGACGGGGTGTTCTCGGAGGAGAGGGGGGCGAGGGGGTCCAGGTTCGCCAGCTTCCTGCACAGCCACCCCAACGCCTACGCCCATCCCAGCCAGGCTGATGCGGAGGCCGCCGACTGGACCGAGGGCGTGGAGATGATCCTCGGCGTCCGATTCAGCCCGGCACCGCTGGGACTGGAGTGGTACGACCAGGAGGACAGTCACAGGAGGGACCTGAAACCGGAGAAGGACGAGGAGCTGCCGATTCTGGCCAGGGTCGCAGGCAGGAAGGTGCATGGCTTCGAGCTGATCGGTTACCTCAGGAACGGCGAGGGAGTGAACCTGCTGATCACCTCGCCCGAGGGATTCCCGATAGGGCTAGACCTTTGATTGGACGCTACTCGATGTCGAGGTAGTTGTCGACGTAGAACCTCAGCTCATCCAGGCTCCCCCTGGCGTCTGCGAGGGCCGTGTGGTCGCTCCTCTTGTAGAAGCGAGGGCCATCCGGGGCGACCCTCCTGAGCAGCTCCTTGAAGGAGCTGATATCGATGATCCTGAATGTGCAGTAGTCTGAGACCATCGGCATCTCCCTCCTGATGAATCGCATGTCGTGATGAACGCTGTTGCCGGCGATGATCGCACCCTTGGTCATGTGCTCCTTGAGCAGGGCCATCACCGCTTCCTCGGCTTCCGCTATCGACACTCCCTCCTCCCTGATTCTCCTGATTAGGCCCGATTCGCCGTGGGTCCTAGTGTTCCAGTCGTCCATCGTGTCAAGCACCCCGGGGTCATCGGGCATCACCGCCAGGCACATCTCGGCTCCCTCGACTGGGGTCAGGTCGGCCTCGACGACGAAGCAGGCGACCTCGATTATCCTCTCCTTGTCTGGGTCGAGCCCGGACATCTCGAGGTCGAGCATGCAAATGCGCGATTGCTTCACAGACCCCCGTCGGAAACCCCCACTTATTCATGTTGGCCTGGGGGTGACAGTGATAGCACCGGTGCCCTGCGGTGCCCGTGACCAGCCCGGGATACGTGGAGCTCCTACGGTCGAACAGGACGTTCGGTCGTCTATGGGGGTCGAATATGATTCTCTACATCGGGGACTGGTTCACCGTTCTCGCCATGTTCATACTGGCTGGCGAGGCCTCGGACAACTCGCCGTTGGCGATAGCCGGCGTGCTTGCTGTTCGCAGCTTCACGTTCGCCCCGCTTGAGCCAATCACCGGGATGCTGGCCGACAGGTTCCCTAGGAAGACGCTGATGGTTCTGGCCAACATCTTCTCGTTCCTGACGCTGACTTCCTTCATATTGCTCGGGCTTCTTGACAGCCTGTTCTCCGTGTACGTGTTGGCCATGCTGCTGGTCCTGGGGCGTGCGACCTACGATCCGGCTCAGACTGCGTACCTCCCTAGGGTGTGCGACGAGGACGAGCTGCTGACCGCGAACGCTCTGATTTCGGGTGGCTGGTCTGCATCGATGGGCATTGGCGCCGGTATTGCCGGGTTCGTGATCTCGCAGTACGGCGTGGAGACCGGCCTGATGATCGACTCGGTCACCTTCCTGGTGGCTGCGGTGGTGATCTCGACCCTTCCCCATGGCGGGCCGGACCCGGACGAGAAGCGAGGAGGGGGCGCGGTTGAGATGTTCAAGGACATATTCGCAGGCTGGGGCTTCATCCTGAAGAGACCGGAGATCAGTAGGATAGTGCTGGCCAAGGGGATGTGGGCCACTGGGGGTGGGGCGCAGATCTTCCTGCTGATCATAATCGGCATGGAAGCGGACTTCGGGGACATCTCGACCGGCGCTGCCGGAATCGGGGTCCTTTACATGGCACGCGGGTTTGGGAGTGGCTTCGGCCCGATCGTCACCCGACCGCTGATGACCGTCACTAGGTACATGCCCTACATCATCGGCCTGTCCCTGGGCGGCGCGGGCTTGCTCTATGTGGGAGTCTCCCAAGCCGAGTGGGGGATCTGGACGCTCGTCCTGGTCTTCTTCAGCCACGGTTGCAGCGGGATATCCTGGGTGTTCAGCACGACCCTGCTACAGCGCAGGACGGACAACGACTGGATGGGCAGGGTGGCAGGCACTGACAACCTCATCATCGTCCTGACCATGGGGGTATCCACTATCGCAGCAGGTTACATCCTCGAGGAGGGGCTGGTGACGCTGAGGGAGATCCTATTCGTTACTGGTCTGGTGCAGTTGACGGTGGGGGCGCTCTGGCTTTTGCTGGCCTCGCCGAGGGAGAAGGCGTTCATCTCCTCTAGAGCAGTTTAGGCAGACCCAAGAGAACCACCAGGGGGAAGGCTGCGAACAGGGTGCCGATCACCATCGAGCGCTTGGATGCCTGGACCCTCTGCTGTATCCTCCTCTGTATCTCCGAGTCCATCTTGTCCACGGCCTCCCCAGCAGGAATCCTAACCTCGTCAAGGGCCATGTCGAGTATGTCAGCACCAGCCTCCAGCACCGATGTGGCCAATCCGAAGGGGGAGAAGGCAGACCTCTCCTGCTGGGAATCGTCGTCGCTCTTCCAGGGCCTGGGTATCGTTATTCCTCTCAACGACTTGAGGAGGTCCCTGCCTGTAACTGCGGTGTCGACCGCCTGCCTGGCCTTGTTGATGTCGAACTGGGCGAGCCTCAGGACGTCCCTCCTCGTCCTGGTCACCCTCGTGAAGTCGTATCCTATCCAGAGGAGTCCTGCCAGCGCCAGAAGGGTTAGTCCCAGGAATGGTATCTCCCAGCTATCCCAGCCTATCGGGCCCATGTAGACTCTTGCGGATATTGCTATCACTGCAGGGAGGAAGATGGCCAGCATCTCGTTGAGGATAATCAGCCAGAACCTCTCGACGTTCAGCCTCTTGATCCGATCCAAGGCCCACCTGGCGTGCTTCCCCCTGTCCTCCTTCGGCATCAGCTTGTTCGAGAGATCGACTAATGGAGGAGCCACGAAAATCAGCCTCATCAGGAAGGGGAGAACGATGATGATGGTATACGCCTCGAATGGGCTGACCGGAGGGACCGATGGCACGAGCGTCTCCGTCATGGACCGATTGGGAGGATGGTGAGCAATCAACCTCACTACGTCTGACAGGGAGAAAAAGCAGTAGAGATGATATAGAACTTCATACGGGGGGACCATCTTGCAATATTCTATTCGGCCAATGGCTAGTCTCTGGATTTCAATTCGGAGTCAAATGTCGAACCATCACGGAAATCACGGGGCTCCGCTCCTGGGAGGAAAGCCGTTGCTCTGCCCGTCAGTCTTCCCCTCGACCCGTCCCACTGGACGAACGAGCCCTCCCACAACCCCAGCACCGGGGTGTCCTGATGCCTGTGGAACTCGGCTATCCTCTGAGCCCTCGACTCGCCGTAGTGATTCGTAACCTCATCCCCATCCATGAAGAGGACCTTGCCCGGGTGGTAATGAGGGTTGATCTGGAAGGGTACGATGCCGAATGACTCGAAGGACGGGGGCAGGACGATCGGCATGTCGTTGGTGGTCATCATGGTGGGGCACGCCACGTTGGACCCCGCGCTCACCCCCAGGTAGGGTGCCCCGGCCAAGGACCTGTCCCTGATCGGGCCCACTAGGCCCCTCTCGTGGAGGTCCCTGATGAGGAGGAACGAGTTCCCCCCTCCGACGTAGATCCCGTCGGCATCGTCGACGCCCGACTTCTCGTCCTCGAAGGTGTGTATCCCGACGAGTGTAGGCCCGTCCGGGCCCATGAAGTCCTGCATCCTGGAGGTGTAGGTGTCGTGGTCGTCCGATGCATAGGGGACGAAGAGGACGGTCTCGCAGTCGGAGAAGTGGTCACCCACGAGGGTCCTGTAGACCTCCCTCCTATCTTCCGTGGAGATTCCCCCGCTGCCTAGCAGCACCCTCACCTCAGGTTCGGACATGCGTTGCGCTGGGGCCTTGGAGTATTGAATTCTTCACAGAGACTCGTCCAGCCTCTGGGCGACGGTCCTCAGCCTCCTCAAGGTCCGCTCGGCCCTGCGCATGATGCTCCTCGAGACGGAGCCCCCGTCCGCACCGGCTATGCGATACCCGTATGCGAGCCTCCCTCCCAGGGTGTTCAGCAGGATCCTCTGGTCTTCTAGGGGGACCGGAGATAGCGCCTCCCGCACCCCATCGATGTCCAGTGATCCACTCCTGGCTCCTTCGATGAGGGGCTTGGAGACTTGCTCTTCGAGCCTGCCCAGTCCGCCCCTGGTCATCAGCCACTCCTCTCCCCTGGCATCGAACTGCCTCACGATACCTGCGAACGCGTCCTGGGGGATCCTGTACACCATGGGGGCCCTCTCCACGATGGCAGCAGCCCTCATCCTGTCCACGACGGTGCTGACCCTCCCGCGGCTCTCGGACAGCCTCTCGGACAGGGCCAGGAGGGTGATCGGCTGGTGGCTCGAGCAGAGCTCGGCCAGTATGTCGCGAGCCAGTTCCCTTCCGGGCCTCTGGCTGTCCCCTGCCAGGCCCAGGTCGCTCACCAGGGCGGAGTCCCGTCCATCGCTCTCCACGGGACCGGGCTCTGAAATCCTGATCGAGAATGGAGTCTCCTCCTGCTCGGCCTCTATCGCCATCCTGGTCTCGGAGGCTTCCACCATCTCGCCCAGCTCGGAGGTCCTCAGGCCCAGGACGGCGACAGCTTGTGCCTCAACAAGCGAGATTGCCGCTGCCATGGAGCCCCCTCTAAGGACGTGCCTGTGCCACTTGCCGTCTACCAGCGCAGCCACCAGGCCGCATTCCCTCAGCTTTACCATCTGGTGGTGGATCCCCGTGTTGGATAGCCCTGTCTGGTCCCCGAGCTCCTTGGAGTCCCACCCCCTGAGCGGCTCTGTCAGGAACGCCTCCCTAATTATCCGGTGCAGTGCACCAGACTCGTCGCCGCCGGACCTCCGGACCAGTCCCATGGAGTCCAGAAGCCAGTCCAGGAGTACTCCTGTGTCCTTGCTGCCAGTGGGCATCGGGAGCTCGACTATCCTCAGGGAGAACACGGGGTAAGCGCGGATTCCGAGGCTCAAGAGCGTTGGCTATGTCGAAGCGGGCTATCAGGCGTATTCCTGACGGATCTCGAGCCACGGGTAGTCTACGTTGGACATGCCCAGTGAGTCCAGGTGTGGCGCGAGCGAGAGGCTCCCCTGGTTGACGATACCACGCTTCCTGAGTATCCCGATGGCGCTATTCACCGTCGTCCTTGACTTACCGAGGTCCCGAGCCAGCTGTGCCTGTGATGGGGGGTTCGGGGAGTCTGACAGCCTGGTCACGATCTTCCTCTGGACACCGGACAGGCCGACTGGCAGCATCGCAGCTGCGGTTGCCTGGTCCGTCACCCCGGTGCCCTCGAGGATCTCGACCTGGGCAGGGGCGCCAGCGTAGTAGCACGTTCTCCCGTTGACCGGTACCACGGTCACCGACCTCTCGCTGATCAGCACTC
>AACY020527424.1_pt1 | contig 15726 bp, 16 predicted proteins | sample 267378 | NCBI WGS metagenome assembly AACY02 (sample SAMN02954345, study PRJNA13694) | marine metagenome | biome: aquatic; feature: ocean; material: water; isolation source: isolated as part of a large dataset composed predominantly from surface... | reverse complement strand
ATCTCCTCCAGGCTGTCGAACTTTCCATCCGTCTGGAACTTGGATTTTATTTTCTGGCTTTTTAGTATCTGTAGATTTACTACTTTTTTTATTTCCAGAAGATTTTTTGTTTTCTGTTTTTTTAGACCAAGAGCTTGTATTGTTTCTTTTGCCCGCCTTTGCATAAGCAATAGCTGCTGCTTGAGCAGGAGTATACTCCTCTCTTGCAGGGTCCATATACGGGGGATCATATCCGTATCGTTTATCAAGAATCCCTTCGATATTATGTCTAATTGTTCCTGGATCTGATCCTGACTTTAAAGGCATTTAACTATACTATTTTCCTAACTTTAAACCACGGCGAGGTGGTCTTGTGATAAATCTAACGACTTCTGGTGGGAGTTTCTTAGGTTGTGGTCTTCTTCTCTCAAGAAAAATCCCATCATTTGTAACTAATCGTACTAAAATGAGAATCTCTAAGAAAGCAATTTTCATCAGTCTTTAGCTCGCCACCCCTCCGGTATTGAGACGTTTAGTTTTTTCTCTTCGGTTTGGAAGATTGGCATTTCTTCTTTTTCTTTTTCGGAATCTTTCTTTACGATTCCTTCACCGGTTCGTGCCTGATCGATGTTCATCATAATGGTTAAAAGTCTAGCATTTCATCAAGTGTTTTGTCATCGATGACTTTGCCGGTGTTGATTTCGGAAAGTTCATCACGTTTTGCCTCATTATGGCAAACTTTGGTAATCTCGTTGAGAAGGTTAAGAACATTGCTTCGCTCCCACTCAGGAATCTCGCCCATTGCGCTGAGTTCTTTGAACTTATCAAGGATCTCTACGAGAAGGACGTGGGAGATTTCGCGGATGATGATCCAGTTATCCCGCACATCTTCTTCGGTTTCTTCTTGGAATTGATGGGATTGTTTGATAAGAGAGATGAGAGTTTTGCCCACGTGGGCGATGGACTTAGGCCCAATACGCTCGAGGTCGATGTTTTGAATCTGGTCAATGATCATCTGTTGAGCGTCAGATCCGAATTCTGAAAAGTTTTTTTGTATTTTTGACATTATGTTCTGAATGAATATTTCACCATTTGAGGAGTTGCTCCTTCGTCAGAATAGACTACGTAGATGGATGCTGTGCCTAGGTCTGTGATTTTTACAACAACATCTAAATCTATTTGGAACTTTATTGCTCCTTGAATTTGTTTTTTAAGGGTTTGTTCAAGCACATCTTCATTGATTGTTTCAAAGATGAGCTCAGGCGTGCCAAAGAATGGCCTATAGACTCTTTCACCTAGTCTTGTGTCAAGTATTTCAAGAATTTGCTCGCGGATGCGATCGTAACCGTAGGAGAGGGATAGGCCACCATTACCATTTAACTTGAGAGGATATGATAGGCCGGATAGTGTAGAGGATGAAAGTGAAGCGTTATTACTCGCCTCATTAAATATCAGAGCTGGATTCCTTCTTTCGAGTTGGTTATTTTCATAGAACTCTGCATTTGCTCTATCTCGCAGAGCAAATTGGTTCTTGATTTTTTGAAGCTCTTCGCTATCTATTCTTTGTGGTAGGGGTTGAATTTCTGCCATAGTAGATTATACTGTTTTTGCTACTCCGCGTGGGGTGGTGGCCGAGGCTCGTCTATAAGCATCTTCAACGATATTAGATACTGGTTCGCGAAGAGTATCCTCAAGGTCAGATTCGCTAAGCACTCCAGACACGTTTACCGAGATGTTAATAACTGGGGCAACTTGTGCTTGCGTAGCGTTCATGCTTCCTGGAGTTGTGTTTTTCAATGCAACCAAGTTCGCAAGAGTAGAGAAGCCTCCAGGCGGAATAACAAATTCCTTATTATTTACCACCATGGCTTTACCACCACTCATTCTTGATTCTTTGGCAAGAGTCGGGCCAATAAAGTTTGCTCCTTTTGCATTGCCTTCTAACTCTTCCTTTTCTTTAGCTCCGGTTAAAAATCTAGCCGCTCTTGCCATCCAGCCATCACCCTCACTCGCTCCGGTTGATTGGGCAATTGTTCTCGCAATTCCCCTGCCTGGGAATACCACATCGAGTAATATCTCCTTCCAGTCAATTCCAGAGGCCCAGTCTTTAATCACCTTAAGTCCTCCCGCCACTGCGTCTTTTATTTTTGTTCCCATATCGCTCATCCATTCTCCCATACCTGAAACAAATTTAGATATAGATTCGCCTATTGCATTTCTTACCTCCTCATCCATTAGAGAAATACCGGCGCCTATCACTCCCCCAATAGCAGTGCCCCAAGGTCCGAACATACTCCCCATCATAGCACCTTCAGCAGCTCCAGCTCCTAAGGAACCCCATGCTTTTCCGGCTCCCATTTTTTTGTTTTTAGGAGCTAGAGGCATACCTGTCATAGGATCCATTTCTCCTTCAGCTGCTTGGGCCCCAGGACCGCCAAACAAGCCCATTAATCCTAGTCCTCCAAGCGCTAAGCCTCCCGTAATTAAACTTGCTCTTCCTACTTTAGGCATTCCCTTTCTAAGTTGAGCCATTTGAGCTTTTAATCCTGCTCTACGACCATACCTCCTAGAGAATCTTTGACGTACTGATTGTCTACTTCTAATTTTTCTATTAAATTCCGCCTCTTCGATATATCTTTGTCTATTAGCTTCTCTTAGCTTAGGATTATTTATCGGATCGTCAGTAGCTACATAGGGGAATAACTCAGCCGCAGTGGGTGGAGTAAACATCGTTGTTTTAGCCGTGATTCTCCTATCCACTGGTCTCCCTTGAGGTAATATGAAGTCTTCGTAATTCATACCACTTCTTTCAATATAAGAAGGATTTATTGTTCCAGCAAAAACAGAAGTACTTGGAGTTACTCTTCTATCCCTTACTGCTCTTTCACGCAGCATACGCGATCTTTTTTTCCGAGCTTCCTCATATCTTTTTCTTCTTTCAATACCAAAAATATCGCCTTGTGGTCTTCTACGAACAGAAGATGTGGGAGTTCTGGTGATATATGATTGAGCTATATCCCTGGCTGCCAAGGATCTTGCTAATAGGTTATTTCTTACCCTACCAAGAGGGCTTATTGTTCTAGGCTGTGTACTCCCAGTTATAGGGAAACCCCCACCTCCTCCGCCTCTGCCACCTCTCCTAGAAGAATCAAAAGGCCCGCCGAAAATATATCTACTTGCAGCTCCAGCAAACCCGCCAGGTCCTGTTCTTGTTCTATTTATACCGCCAAGAGCCCGCGTAATTGCAAGACCAACTTTTGCAATTATTAAGCCGCCTAGAGCTTTGCCTAATATACCGTCTCCTTCAAATAATTTACTAAAAAGCCCAGCTACAATCCCAGGCAGTTTAGTTGCTATGTCTCCCGCAATTGTACCAGCTTTTTGTAATAGTGCCTCTCCAACTTCGTTGATGAGGAGGATCAAAGTTTTTCCTATCTCATCGACTAAAGTCCCGGCTATTGTAGTTATTTTTTCTGATTCATCAGATATATCTTCTCCTCTTATAACCCCAGCAATTTTAGATATGAATTCCCTAACAGATTTACCAATATTTTTTATTGATTGAATAATTGATTGTTGTGATTCTTCGTCATTGTTAATAATCGCGTTGTATATATTTACAAAGAATTCTTTGGTTCGTTCAAATGCCTCTCTGATTTGTTTTATTACTTTTTGAAATGACTCACTTTCGATAAAGTCATTAAGCTTTTCAAACTGCTCGGTAAGAAAGATAACATTTCTTATAATGAATTTTAAAGGGTCCTCAATTCCAAATACTTTTGCTACATTTCTAAAAAAGTTTACAAATAGACCTTCTTTACCAAAAACGCTTTCTACAAGCTTATACGTCTCGTCGAAAACATTTGTTGTTAAGTTTCTTGATTGCAGAGTTACTTCTCTAAGATAGCCAAAAATGCCGCTCTTGGGATTAAATAGAGCAGTGTTGAGGTCCTCAAGAATAATTTTATATCCGGCAGTTTCCTTTGCTGTTTCTTTTAGCAGTGCTTGAAGCTCTTTGTCATTAAGAATACTCTGGAGTAGTTGTGTGCGTTGAGCGGGAGGCAGCGACCTTAGGTCATTTACGCCTGCTTTTTGTAATTTTCTTCCGATCGCCGAGCCAACCGGCGAAGCAGAGTCGATGAGCTGTTTGACATCTGCTTGACCAGAGAGAATGTCTTTTGCAATAGTACCAAATTCCTCTCCCAGTCCTGCTCTACGGATATCTCTTTGGAACTCTAAAATCCCAGAAGTAAGCTGTTTCTTTAGGTCTTGGGAGAGAGTATTTGAGATGAAAGGCGTGGCTTGGAGCGCTGCCTTAACATCATCCATCGTACCCCCGGCAGTAACCGCTACTTGGTTAAGTGCGTTGGAGATGTCGTCGGTAATTGCTTTGGCAGCAGTTAAGGAGAAGTCTTTGAATGTTGAGGTTAGAAGTGCGGCCTGGTTCTCTGCAGCTCTGAGAGATGACGAGGCACCTAGGCCCTGCTCACCAATTGCTCTTTGAAACTCTTTGTTAATTTGCGACAGCGCATTACGCACCACATCGAGCTTAAGTCCGCTAATTAGGAACTTATTGTCGAGTTGGGCGGAGAACTTTTTAAATTCACCTAGAGCTTTCTGGGTATTTGCTCTAATATCAAGAACTACTGCTGTCGATGCCATAATGTATTGCTATTACTTATATTGCTGTCCAGACTCCACCGGAACATTGAACCCCTCTGCCTCCATTTATGTGGGGGCATTGTCCGGCTGTACCGAATCTTGCCCCAGGTGTATCACATCCTCCAGTGTATTGCGCACATTTTTCTTTTTGTTTATCCTCTATTCTTTTTTGTTGTCCGGCAATCCTCTGTGGTTTGCATTTCGGACTTGTTCTATGCCATTCATCTATGAACTTTTTAGTATTTTGAGAGCAGGCTCGGATGTATTGAGAGGTCTTTAAAGTTCCATAACCCTTTATAATATCTTCTACGGTATTTTTATAATTAGCTTTTTTACAACCACTCTGAAGCTTACTATCTACATAATTACCTATTTCAGAAGATCCAGAATATAGTTGGTTTTTTGCTCCATAAAATTGATTTTTTATACTATCTATATCATTACTGGAAATAAATCCTACGGGCCTATCCACCCTTTGAAATACTTTTTGCAAATTTGCACTTGCTCTTAGAGCAAAGTCGCATAATTTTGCGTCTCCCGAGGGCGGAGTAGGACTCGGATCTCTTCCGTTTTGATCGGGACTTCCCCCTCCGCCCCCACCAGGCGAAGTTTTCCCCGCTCCTACATTAGGAGTTGTTGTCCCGACTCCAACATTCGGGGTTTGTTGCGAGAGTGGCAATTGAGAAGGATTATATACACTTACCGCGCCGTCATTTATCGTCCACTCAGGAATCTGCTCGAGAGTAAAACTTACCTCGGCGTTTACCAACAGCCCATTATCCCAGGCCTTCTCAGTAACTTCAATATCTTTAATTATACAGGGTCCAAATACCCTCTTCCCCCACACAAACTCGAGCACATCCGGCCCATCCTGTCCTCCGCCGTCTCTTGACATGAAGAGGTCGAAGAGGCCTTGCTCGAGTTCTTCTACTTGGCGACCAAACACATACCCGTTGAGAAGGACCTTGTTAAACTTGAGTTCGGGGTTTTTGTTATTGGTCCAGTGGCGCGGTTGGCCGGAATTTGCTTTATCACTTACGCCCCAGACTTGGGCCTTGGCGTATTCAGGACCAGCGCGAAGCTGGAGTTCGGAGGGGTTGAAGAGGAACTGCCAGACCCCCTCTTGTAGGGTGGATGTTTTGGCTTTTTGGTCCGTAAATGCTCCGCTATATATTGGGGAAGGTGAGGCAATGTTGAGGAGGTTTCTGGTGAGTCTGGAGAGGAAGCCATTGTTTCCTCCGCCACCAGGATTTGCGCTGATTACTTTGCCGGGCGCAGGATTTATTTGAGTAGTGGAGACGGGAGCGGGTGTTGTTGGAGCGCCCGTTGTTGGTGATGAGTCGGACTCAATAAAGGCATTAGTTGGTACTTCTTGGGAAAGTTTTGACCAATCTTGTCCGGTGATATTATTGTTGATAACGTCTGAGTTCCAAATCTCTGCGGTATTAAATGTATTTGTTTGGGACCCAGCGGAAAAAGCAGTGTCGAAGTCATATGCTTCGGTGTTAAAATTAGCAACAGATGGGCCATTTAACAAAGATGGCTGAGTCCAGCTATTAGCAATAATGGCATTAACTGTATCTGCATTTCCTAAATCAACTACATCAGAGACATTATCAGGAGATACTTGGCTCTGCTGCGATGTATTTGCTCTTTTCCACCTACGAATACGTGCTGTTGCGTTTCTCATCTCAGATCCTGGACCCTTGCCCATAGGTGCTGTGCCATCTCGCTGAAACTCTACAAGATTAAGGGCCTGGATAATATCTAAATTCGCGCCCATTAGGGAACGATGGGAAGAACCGCCACCAGCGCTGCTTTCTTGCTTCCAGATATACGGGCCGGACTGGGGTCCTTCTCCAGGGTCAGAGGAAGCAGTTCCGCCATTAGTGCTTCCTTCACCACCTCCGCAATCAGCAGCTAAAGATGCATCGATAGAGGCTAATTGTCCCTCAATTCCTTCAATTATTTCATATAAGTCTTCACCATCGTCGAGTCTTTGTACTGTAGCTTCTAAGTTGCTTTGTACAAGCTCTTTTTGCTCACGTAAATACGCGCAACGGGACGCGTTCTGCGACTCTTCATTTGAAGTTGTTTGAGACGTAGAAACGGCCACTTGAAGTTCTGAAATGCATTACTATATCTAAACTTTAAACTGGATCATCGGCATGATCCGAGCTCCATTGAATTGCACTCATCACAACCTGCTCAGGATTATGATCCCAGTCAGCAAAGTAATCATTTTTCTCGATAGATTCAATTACCCACTGGTACACCGCACTGCCCACCACTTCGGGCATTCGAGCCAAGCGAGATGCGCTTCTCCATACCACTTCATACCTAGAGCCCTTGGACCCGTCAAAGCTTTCGATGTCTTTGAGTATGCCCAAGATTTTCCGTTTTACATAAGAGCGTTTTTTGGTGCTTAGTTTGGATAGAATGAGTCGTTGGGTCTTAGCATCTCCCCACTCAGTTGCTTCCGGCTTTGCAACATTCCGCTCAGATTTTGTTAAGTATTTCTCTGCTTCAAACTCATCGGCAATCTTCTCTAGCGTTTTAAGAGGTACAACAGCCTCAGCTTTAACAGAAATAATACTATCTGCAATTGAGCCAAAATATAACCGAGCAATGTCAATGCATTGCTTATCAGCATCAAAGGCGTAAGCGAGTCCTGTTGAGATTTTTCTTGCTTGTTCAAAGTCCCTTACCTCCTTGTCTGTGAAGATGATCGCTCGGTGTTTTTGGTGTTCGGGCGTGGAGCTGAAGCTGTGGTGGAGGATTGCAAACTCAATCCCTAGCTCCTCTCCCTTTGAGATGATTTGCTCTGTAGTCTCGCCATTATCAAAATCAAGAGCGAACACTTGACAAGATTTAAACAACCCCTCGACCCTTCTTGGCCGTTTCCATTGCGGACAGATATTGAATACAAATGGGCTCCAGGTTTGCCCACGAGAGATATAACGCGCCAAGGACTTCGGAGTAACTTCATCAATAGAGCTGCCTAGGCGAGCGCCAATGACTCGTACTTCGGATTTGGGGTTTCCAAACTTATCTGTGTAGTCTTTGTATTGGAGCTTCATGGAGGGTTTGTGGTTCCACTGCTCAAAGTCTAGAGAGATTTGTGCTTTATTGTTCATAGGGGGCCCTTTCACTTTTTTGTGATAGTTGATAGTAAGTTGTGACAATGTGGTGGAAGGGGGTCAAACTGTTTGGGGGTCGTAGTCTGGGCTATAAATCCACTCCACATTAGCCCGATGTTTGTCAGATGTGATTTCAATTATATCATCTTCGGAAAGCTGATCCATAACGTCTTTTGCCAACTCATATATTTTATTCTTTTCGCCTTTAACCGTCTCCCAAGTTCGTACAATATGCGTCATTTTTTTGCCCATAGAGAAGCCATCACGAAGGCGGAGAGCATCAAATACATTCTCTGTAGTCAACGCTACATCTTTATCATTGCGGTAGTTATTAAAGGTCTCGTAGGCTTTGTCTACGGACGTAATGAGAAGTTTTCTTTGTGCCCAGTACGGATGCCATTGGTTTCGATTTTTGTTATTCCAGTCCTGCTTGAGAACATTACGGAAAGAATCTGCTCTTTTGTCAATCATCAGAAACCGAGTTGCTTCGAGAATCTCTGCCAAAGACCCCAGAGTAAGCTCAGGGAGCCAATTTCCTTTGCCCTTGGCGCAACGAATTGCATAAGACAAAAAACAAAAGCGAATAAAACATTCAAGGGAGTTTTTGTGAATCTGAATCCGCATAAATGGGATTAAGGACTCAGAGTAGAAGTGAACATCCTCGGAGCCGGAACACTTAGAGATAAAGAAGTCGGTGCAGTCGCGGAGAACTCGGAGGTAGAGTGACATGGGGTCAGTGTCGTACTTGTCGCAAAGCCATTTGATATGAGAGCCGGGGTGAATGTCATGGCCTTCTTTCTCGCTCATTTCCTCCAGCTCAAAAAGCCGATAGGTGGCGATGGGAGCCAAGCGGCTAATTGCTCCGCTATCAAGACTATAGGAGATCTCCGGCCTCCACTCATTGCAGTTTGCAAGGATGACGGTGTTTGCAACCACCTCCACGGCATCTGTACCCTTATTCTCCACCTTCTCGGTTCCTCCAGTCACGACAGACTTAAAGCTGTGCGCTTTCAACATCCTCTCAAGACTATCGAGAGTGAGATCGTCGTTGTACGCAAGGTGAGAAGTAATTACATTACCCTGATTGAATCGGGCACCAAAGTCTCCCATCGCAGCAACATCATAACCAACATATTTCATTGCATTGAGAACCCCATTGAGAGTGATGGTTTTGCCAACTCCCGGCTCTCCAATCACAACCCCGGCTTTACGGAATCCGTGCTCGAGGATTTTATTTGTGCCAGGATGGACTGATCCGCTCCGGCCAACACACGCACGACCGATAATCAGTTTCATCATTTGAGCCTCGTGGTGAGGGAAGATCTTGATGATGTCTTCAAATCCCAGCTCTTGGAGCGATTCAGCAAACCAATCCTTCTCTGGCGTATAAGCGTAAGTCTGCTGAACTGCTTTTTCAATCCCTTTGCACGTATTGGGCGTGTATGCAATGCCAAGATGATACTGGCCTCCTCCCATTTTCTTATGCCGAAGCGCTTTAAGATTCTCTAGGCCAAGAACATGATCAGTAATCTCGCTGCTCCGTCCGCTTCTGTAGACAAAAAGCGGAATAGCAAACTCACGCTCTTCTGCGCTAATGTCATTGAGAATATCCTCGTCAAGAATGAGCTCCTGCGCCATTTCGAGCCGGAGTTCTGAAGCTGGAACAAGGAACTGAAACCACTCAGGAAATGTAATACTTTTAGGAGTGAGCGGATCATCGGATGGGTTGTGCTCCTCGTAGAGGGAGTGAAAGCTTTGCAACTTTGCATTATAGTCAAACCTTAGATGATATCCCCTCTCCCCAAACCACTTAACAATCTTCTTATACATCTTTGAGGGGCCAATGGCCACCAGAGTGTCTTTTGCAGAAGAATGTCCTTGGTTTTTTGATTCTGCCATAAAAAAAATACAATAGATGATAATATTATATATCTCCCCAAACTATCTGTAAAGAGAGATTTGATTTTATTTATTGAATGATTCTTCTAGTATTTCTTTAATTTCTTTACGAATAGCTTTTAGTTTTTTTATTTCTTTTTTTATAGTTTTTTCATCTTCAGAGCAATTTGCAATATTCAAATCCCTTTCTTTTGCTTTTATCTCATCTTTTGTTTTTTCATCTTGTATAATAAGCTCCTTACACTTCTGGAATTCGGATTCACTCTGAAGCTCAAGACAATATTTCTTATTACGGCCTTTGATTTCTGGATTAGCTTTTTCGCGCCGGATTTTATTTGCCTTTTCAAAGAATACCGTTTTTTCAAGTTCTGAAGCGGGTTGTATTTCGGGTAGGAATAGTCCATTTTGTTTGAGGTAGAGTTCTGCGGATTTAAGATGATCTTGCCGATTTGATTTTGTGTTGCTGTTAAGTATGGCCAATAGGCTCGAGGTATCTTTCTCAGAAAAATTCCAGACTTCGTCTTCTTCATATAGGTCAAAAAATCGGAGTGGAGAGCCGGGTAGGAGGCCATCTCCAAGGTCACCCACCTCTACTTTAACGGTATAACATTCTCGAGCAGTGGAAATTTTAAGCCCCTCCTTACGGAGATAGTAGTCGCAAACTTCGCGCTCTGATCGCATTCGCGGGAGCCAAGGGCCTGTATTACACCAGATAATTTCATCATTATCAGATACAAGACCTTGCCAATCCCCATCTACTGTGGAGAGGAGGACTTGCCTTCGGCCAAGAGGGCTGAATGGATCGGCATTACGCCTCAACCTTGCAATTTTACCCGCAATGTCGTCAGCTTCGTAAAACTCTTTGCAGAAGTAATGAAACGAGGAGTTGGGCGAGAAGATATACTCATATCCCTCCTCTTGGACAATATTAAATAGACTAGGTTTTTCTCCACGACCAAACTTATACTCTTGCATATTGAGATTGAACGCCTCAATATGCCTCCAGTAGCCGTAGCCGTCCCATGCTGCTTCGGAGTCGGTTAACTTGCCTTTCTTATCATCAGCAATTAACGCAATAAAATCAAACTGCTGAAGCATATCTGGCCCACGATTGAGCCTATAAGCCCACATTGCTCGGACAAGTTTGCGAAAATGTTCCTCGTTTTCTTGAGCAATTTCAAAAGCCGATTCTGCAAAAGTATTAATAAAGTGAGCCGCTACTTTATAATCAATTACAACTACTGGCAAATAAGGTAGCTCGCGGGGCTCAAATACGTCTTCGAGTAATGTATTTCTAATATCGTAATTTCCCATCATCAACCAGCAACTTCCATACGCACATTTGGATGAGAATCATACTCAATCAACTCAAAATCACATTCAGGATCGAGGTCGAAGAGTGTCTTCTCATTATTAATCCAGGCATCACATGGGGGCTTGGGAATGTTTTGAATGATTCCCTCAATAGCAAGTTCGTTTTGAGCGTAGATGTGATTGTTGGCAGATGCGAACATTACATAGCGAGGGATAAGGCCGGCATCTTGTGCCATCTTAACGCAAAGAAGGCTATACCGAAACATATCCAACGGGACACCTGTAGCCATATCATTACTCCGCGCAGTGACAAGAATATCGAGATGGACTTTGTCGCTGCTAAAGATCACGCCGGGATGGCATGGAGGGCAATGAAGAGAGTCGTAAGCAGGGTTGAATGTTTGCAGAACGAGCTGGCGATTTGTGGGATTTGTTTGGAGCTGATCCCAAATCCACTTAAGTTGGTCGAACGGTCCTTCGCGGAAGTTTTCCCACTGCATATTTTGCTCGGGGCAGACTTCGGGCCAAGACCTCCAACTCCGTCCATAAGAGCCGGGGAGGCGGCCATCGGCATCTGCAAGAAAGTCCCAGAAGTGCCGAGCGGGGCCGAGGGCAGAGACCCGATAATCTCCATTGATGTCCCACATAAACTCACGAAAGAGATTCCGAACGGGCATCTTGCGGAGGGTAAGGGCCGGAAAACCGTCTCTAAGATCGACTTTAAGCGTTTGTCCGAATACTTGTTTATAGCGAAGATTGTTTCTTCCTACTACTTCGACGCCTTCAGAAAGGATCTCTCGTGCAATTTTAATATACTGATGATCAAAAGATAGAAGTTTGGTCATAACTCACTGAGAATGTAACTCAGTGATATTCTATCATAGATTTGGGATTATGGCACAGCGCTGAAATATTTATCTACAAGGAGTTTTTGGAGTTTTACAAATTTTGCGATGGGATAGTTGTATTCCATTGCCCATTGAAGAAGGTTACGGGCATTCATCTCAAATAATTCCAGCTCAGGATCCGCCTGTAGAAGATCTTCTTTTGCTACAAAAAACTTTTCTCCGTCTCGCGCAACTACCAACCAAGGTAGTTCTTTATCAAATTTAATTGGTTTGCGAAGTTTTTCAATCATTTTATTACCTAAATAGTCTTTTATCCCTAGAGATACTTGCCTCTAGTTTTATAGCTGGCCCATACCCGAGTCCATCTTGTCGAATATTAATCACGGCCATTGGTACTTCTCCTAGAGTAAGAAGAGTCTGTCCAGTTTTTTCGTTATCTTGGATCTGTAACTCTCCTAAGGGGAGAGAAGTACTATCAAGTATTTTGTCTTCATAAACAATAATAAGGGTATTATTTTTAATTGCATCAAGTATTTTATTTACTTGAGGCTTGATTTTTTCTTCTGCTAGTTTAGCTCTCAAAGGTTTTAAGTTTTTTCTCAGCTCACGATGTTTTAGGATTGAATAATCCATTAAACTCAATCCGTCTGTTTCATTGAATACTTTTTTATTATTTTTATATAATATGCGTTTTGCGTCTTTTCTATTATTCACGACCTCTCCACTAATTTTTTGGAGAAGATTTCTCATATTTACGATATAGTCATTCACTACAGGATTATTTTTTCTGCTAATAACTGAATTCCATAACCTGGCCTGAGCAGATTTTTTGAGTGATATTCCAAGAACTCTTTTGTTAGTTTTTATAAGGAGATCAGAAGTAATGTATTTATCATCGAGGTTTTTATCATTTCCAACGTATTTTACATCAATTAGTTTTTCATCATTATCTTCTAAATATTCCCTTATTGCTTTTATAGATTTTTGTCCTTTTTCATACCAGTCAATTCTAGCTTTTTCTCCAGAGTTTATTCGAGCAAATAAATCTCGATATCTATCCATGACTTCTAACTCTTCTTCTTTAGTCTTAGAAGAGAGTAGTTCTCTGATCATATTTTCAGAGTAAAAATGAATTTTTTTTGGATTTAAATTATTTTGTTTTGTTTCTTGATGATTTTTGCCTTTTTCTGTAGGTTCATATCTCCAGGTTTTAGTCTCACTAGAAAAGAAAACTTTCCTTCCTTCTGTATCCTTCCAGACCGTTGCATCTTTAGGTTTATCTGGAGCTAATTTTTTAACTCCAAAGTCTACTGTATCAAAAAGACTGGATTTTTCTATGGAGACTGAAACAAAAACTTTACCGTTAGTAACTGTGGTTACGGATTTAGTCATTAATTTTTCTAATCTTTTTTATATCTCTTGTGGAGGTATTTTTCTTTGAAAGATTTTTAGCCTGTTCTGGATTAATACCCCCGAGGTCTTGGGGTTTTTTATAAACAGTTTTTGAAGATTCTTCAGAGGTAGGCATGCAGGTCTTACCTGCCTTTACGGTGCCTTTAGGACATCTTCCCAAAACCTTCCCCTTATAATATACCATAGATTGGGAAAATTCTGGATTTTTTGAATATTTTAAAATTTCTAGATATTCTGCTTCTGAGAGGTTCACTTTTTTTTACAAACGTATAACTCATCCATCTTTAAACTAAATCAGTCTAAAGACCTATGAATTATATCATACTATGTCATATACTCACGGTCACATTATCCCTCTTGTGGGAGGAAGCGTTGTTGGTACATCGTTGGCTCTTGGATCAGATCCAGAGTGGATTGCTTCATGGAGCGAGGCGTTTGGTGCCAATGACCAATATTGCTTGAAATACTTTGATAAGGTGCCGTTTTTTGACTTTGATCAGAAAAACTATCCAGGTAAGCACGTAGATATTTTAACATCACTGCCACCTTGTGCCGGGCTTTCCATGGCTAATACCACCTCCGGCGATGGAGCATCGAATCCCCGTGGTTGTAGCGCGCCAAGCAACATGCACATGTACAATGCTGCAGAGTTCGCTATGACAAAAATCAAGCCAAAAGCCATCATGGTAGAGAATGCACCTGCTCTATATTCAAAGATGGGAGAGGAGTTTGCTGAAAAGATCAACACCCTTGCAAATGAGTATGATTATTCAATGAGCCTGGTAAAAACCACCTCGATTAAGCACGGTGTGCCGCAAGAAAGAACTCGGAGTTTCTTTTTTCTTTGGCAAGGTAGCAAGGTACCTGTGCTCCAGGAGATTAACAAGCCCTTCTTGCCATTTCACAAATTCATGAGAGAGAATAAGTTTGTCAAGAGCGAACTTGTGAGCAACAGAGCAGTGCCTTCGGCCGATCCGCTTTGGCAATTTATTGAGCAGAAGTATAGAGGATGTACCAAGCAAGACATTCTTGCCGATGTGGCGTCTAAGCGCATGGTTAGTGTATGGAATGTTATCTACGACTCAGGATGGTTGGAAGAGGCGTGTAAATCTGTGCGGGATGAGAAGGCAAATCGTTGGCTCAACTTTACTCTACAGAAGAAACTCGATGGGAAGAACATCATGGACGGGAGTATGAAACTGGCCTGGCATCGAACGCAATCGCTGATGTGGAAATCATTGCCCTATCTCATGCATCCTTACGAAGATAGGTGGCTCATGGTGAGCGAAGGGCTGGGGCTTATGGGATTCCCATACGAATATGCAGAGAAGGTCTCCATTCCTACCAAGCATAGTAACGTAATCTGCCAGAACGTTCCGGCGTGCACAGCGGGAGATTGGGTAACAGAGATCGCTGCTGCTCTAGATGGCAAGAGGGATTGGGTAGAAAGGCCAACTCGTGATGGAGGTGTCCCAGCCATTCTCCGTCAGAATAACACAGTGTCTAAAAATACCATGGAGCCGATTTGGTCACTCTAGCCAATTGGCTTTACGTTGGATCTCTCCGCCAAGCAACTCCTGAACCTCACTTCCGTCCGGCTCATGGACAATAATCGTTGAGTTAGAAAGTACAAACTCTTCGGGTGACATTTCTCGCTCGAGGTGTTTTTTATTGTAAGTATCAATAGTAATATCTACCGTGCTTTCGATTGTTGCTTCGATGAACTCATCGGCTTGAAAGAGGTCTTTTGTCAAAGCTGTTTCCGGTACCCAGCGTTTCTGAATGAAGTCAATGAGCTGGATGAGTTCTTTTCTCTCTACAATATTATCATCGAGTGCTTTGCAAAATATCGCGATAATGAGTCGGACATCGGACTCAGAGTACATCTTCTTGTCGCCGTTCCTTAGCCAAAATATATCTAACTCATTGAACACTGAGTTTATATAACTCAAGTCGTATTTTGCAAGAATTTTCTTATTGAGCCAATTTGTAACAAAGTTGATGGCCCAATCCAAGATCCCCCAACCAATCGCCGCCTGGAAGAGACGTTGTTTTTCCGATCTGGGTTTTTTGCCGAAGGAGAAATAAAATTCCATAATAAAAAGAGGGAAAGGCTGTACCCCTCCCTCCTTACTTTAATCTAGCGTTTTGAAGTAATTTGCGCCAGAGCTGCTTGGTGCAGTCTATTTTCTTTTTGTTTCTTTTCTTTAATGAGTTGGAGAAGATTCACAGTTTTCACTGCTTTTCCTCCTTAACAAACTTAACACCACGATATGTTTCGTTGTGCTGTTGTGGTTGTTGTTGTAGTTGCTGCTGTTGCTGCTGCCGCAGCACAGTATCATACCCAACTCCACGATAAACTACTTTAGCCATGAGATGTACCTCCAAAGAAATAAGAAAAAGTTAATTTTCCCGTTCCTTCAGTCGGCGTACTTTCGGCAAAAAATTGTTTCTTTTTGCTGAACGATGCG
>AACY020556745.1_pt1 | contig 15744 bp, 15 predicted proteins | sample 267378 | NCBI WGS metagenome assembly AACY02 (sample SAMN02954345, study PRJNA13694) | marine metagenome | biome: aquatic; feature: ocean; material: water; isolation source: isolated as part of a large dataset composed predominantly from surface... | reverse complement strand
GCCGCGCCGTCGGCCGGAGCGTCGTCGCCGTATCGGCCGCGTCCGGTCAGGAAGCGGCGGTCCTCGACGCGCGGAAGCGACGCCGCGCGCGCGAACCTCACATCCCGGCTCCGTCGCCGAGAAGGTCGATCGTCTCCGCGACCGTCAGAACGTCGCCGAACTGCTGGATCATCGTCTCCAGCGTCGCCCGGTGCTCGTCGTCGGAGAGCGCGGCGCAGGCGTCCGACAGCATGACCACGCCGAAATCGAGCATCATCGCGTCCCGCGCGGTCGACTCGCAGCAGACGTTGGTCTTGGTCCCGGCGATCAGCAGCGTGTCGACGCCGAGGCTCCGCAGCAGCCGCTCCAGCGTCGAGCTGCCGGGGATCAGCGCGCTGTAGCGGTTCTTGACGACGTGGTGGTCGCCGGGCCGCGCCTCCAGCTCCGGCCACAGCCGCTGGCCGTCCGCGCCCGGCGCGAGCGCGGCGATGGTGCGCGCGCGGACCTCATGGGCGACGAAGCGGTCGAAGAAGCCCGCCCAGTCGCTGCCGCGCTCGGTCGCCGCGTTGGCGTGCGTCACCCAGACCACCGCGCCGCCTCGCGCGCGCAGCGCCGCCGCCATGCGGTTGATCGCGGGCGTGATGGCGCGGGAGAGCGGCACCTCGGCGGGCGCGCCCTCGGCGCAGAAGGTCGGCTGCATGTCGATGACGACGAGCGCCGTCCGCTCCGCGTCGAGCCGGTCGAACAGGCGCAGCCGCCCGCGCCGCGCGATCACGCGGTCCACGATCTCGGGCCGGATGGAAACGTCGTGCATGCGCCGCGCGCCTCGCCTAGGGTCCATCGGTCTTCGGGGCGAAACGGTATTCCCCCGGATATTTCGTGTCTATAACATTCAGGCGTGAACCTTCCGGCGGAGGGAGTCGAGGCATGGCGGACGGAGCGGACAGGACGGCGGGCCGCGTCGCGGCGGCGACGCCGGCCATCGCGTTCCGAGGCGTCGGCCTGACGCTCGGCGGCGCGCGCATCTATGAGGGCCTCGATTTCGAGGTGGCGCATGGCGAGTTCGTCTGCCTGCTCGGTCCCTCCGGTTGCGGCAAGTCCACGGCGCTGCGCCTGATCGGCGACCTGCTCGACGGCCATGAGGGCTCGGTGACCGTGGACGGCCGCCCGCCGTCCGAGGCCCGGGACCGCATCGCCTACGTCTTCCAGAGCCCCCGCCTGCTGCCGTGGAAGGACGCGCTCGACAACGCCGCCTTCGGCCTCGAGATGCGCCGCCCCGACGTCGCGAAGGCCGACCGTCGCGCCGCCGCCGCCCGCCAGCTCGAACGCGTCGGCCTCGGGGCCGACCTCCGCAAGTCGCCCGCCATGCTGTCCGGCGGCGAGAAGCAGCGCGTCGCCATCGCCCGCGCCCTCGCGCTCGACCCCGAGATCATCCTGATGGACGAGCCCTTCTCCGCGCTCGACCCCAACACCCGCCGCCGCCTCCGCGCCCAGATCGTGGACCTTTGGCGTGAGAGCCGGAGCACGATCTTGTTCGTGACCCATGACATCGACGAGGCGCTGGAGCTCGCCGACCGGATCGTGGTGCTGGCCACCAAGCCCGCCCGCGTCCGCGCCGAGATCGCCCTCGAAGCCCCGCGCCCGCGCGACGTCGACCATGACGACGCGCTCCGCGCCGAAAAACGCCGGCTGCTGGAGATCTTCCGGGAGCTCGGCGAACCGACAGAGGAGGACTGACCGCCATGATGAAACGTCTCGCCGCAGCGGCTCTCGCCGCCGCGCTCGCGCTCCCCGCCGCCGCGCAGGAGACCGTGCGCTTCGCCTATCTCGCCGACCCCTCCCACGAGGCGGTGATGTGGGCGCTCAAGAACGGCAAGGTGACGTCGGAGATGATCGAGGTCGAGGCCGACCCGCTCCAGATCCCCGCGCTGATCCAGGCCACCGTCGCGCGCACCTACGACGTCGTGCAGACTGCCGGCATGGCGATCCCGCGCGCCCGCGCCCGCGGCCTCGACCTGCGCATCGTCGGCACGGCGCTGCGCTACCACGCCCATGGCGAGGGGGCCGACGTCTGGGTGCCCGCCGACAGCGACATCCAGTCGGGCGAGGACCTGAAGGGCAAGCGCGTCGCCGTCTATTCCATCGGCTCCTCCGGCATCACGCTGGCGCGCATCGCGCTCGCCAACACCTACGGCCTCGATGTCGCCGTCGAGGGCGGCGACATGGAGCTGATCGAGATGCCGGCGCCCGGCATGCCCGCGGCGCTCTCCGCCGAGCGCGTGGACGCCGCGACGCTCATCCACGCGCAGGCCTTCGAGGCGCAGCAGACCGGGGCCTTCCGCTCGGTCGTCTCGACCGCCGTCGACAACTATGAGGCGTTCGGCGTCCGCATGGTCTCGGCCGTGCTCGCGGGCTACGGCGAGAAGCTCGACGCCGAGCCCGAGAAGCACCGCGAGTTCCTCCGCCTCCTGCACGAGTCGGTCGAATACGCCCGCGCCAACCCCGACGAGGTGTTCCCCGCGGTCGCCGAGGAGACCGGCGTCGATCCCGCCTTCTTCGAGAAGTGGTTCGCCGAGTTCAGCGACTTCCCCGTGCTGCTGAGCGAGGACGACATGCAGGCCATCGAGATCCTCTGGGCCGAGGCCGAGAAGCTCGGCCTGCTCGAGAACGTTCCCCCCATCGAGGAGACCGTCTGGTCCGAGACCCTGATGGAGTCCGCGGTCCAGTGAGCCTCGCCGAGACCGCGCCCGCGCGGCTCGCCCGGCCGCCCGCGCCCGAGACGCGGGCGGCCTGGGCCGGGGCCTCGGTCTCCGTCGCCTTCTGGGCTGCGGCGATCTGGCTCTGGCATGTCTATGCGCAGACGGTCCCGGCCTATCAGCTGCCGCCGCCCGCGGTGGTGTTCGCCCGGATGGGCGACTTCCTGACCGACGCGGGCCTCGCCGGAAACCTCGCGATCTCCCTCGGCCATGTCGCCGCGGCGATGGCGCTGGCGTTCCTGATCGGCGGCGCGCTCGCCCTGCTGCCGGAGGCCGCGCCGGCCGCGCGGATGCTGGTGGACGACCGCTTGACGCCGTTCCTGAACGCCTTCTCCGGGATCGGCTGGCTGTTCCTCGCGATCCTCTGGTTCGGGATCAACTCGACCACGGTGATCTTCGCCGTGACGATGGTGCTGACGCCCTTCGCGATCATCAACCTCCGCACCGGCCTCCGCGAGATGGACCGCGACCTTCTGGAGCTTGGCGCGAGCCTCTCCCGCAGCCCCCTCCGCCGCTTCCTGAAGCTCGCCGCCCCGATGCTCGCGCCTTTCGCCTTCGCGACGCTGCGCACGAGCTTCGGCGTGGCGTGGAAGGTCGTCCTGACGGCGGAGCTTTTCGGCGGGGCGCGCGGCGTCGGGGCGGTGCTCAACAGCGCCCGGCAGGAGTTCGACACGGAGACGATCTTCGCCGTGATCCTGTTCATCATGCTCTTCGTCGCAGCGGCGGAACTGCTCGCCTTCCGCCCGGCCCAGCGCGCCCTCGACCGGCGCTTCGGCCGTGGCTGAGGCGGGGCGCCCCTCCGCGCTCGCCGAGCGCGGCGTCGCGGAGGGCGTCGTCCTCCTGCTGATCGCGGGCTGGGCGCTGACCGCGCGCGACCTGCCCGCCTTCGTGCTGCCGGGCCCCCTCGACGTCGCGGCGGCGATGGGCGCGCTCGTCTCCGACCCCGACCTGATCGGCCATGTCGCGACCAGCTTCTTCCGTGTGCTCGCGGCGGTCGCCTGCGCGACGGTCGTCGCCGTCGCACTCGCCGCGTCTATGCGGACGGGCGTCGTCATGCGCACCATCGTCGAGCGGAACCTGCTGGTGGTGCTGAACAGCTTCCCCTCGGTCGGCTGGGCCGTGCTCGGCGTGATCTGGTTCAGCGTCTCGACCGGCACCGTGATCTTCATCCAGGGCATGATCGTGCTGCCCTTCTGCCTGATCGCCGCCATCGAGGGCTTCCGCCAGATCGACCCCGAGCTCGACGAGATGGGCCGCAGCCTGTCGCGCTCGGCGTGGCGGCGGTTCCTCAAGGTGCAGGCGCCGCTGATCGCGCCCTTCCTGATCGCGGGAGTCCGCATCGCCTATGGCATCGCCTGGAAGATCGCGCTGGTGGCCGAGCTGTTCGGCGCAAGCTCCGGCCTCGGCTGGCTGCTCCAGCAGGCGCAGACGCGGGCGGACGGCGCCACCGTGTTCGCCGCCTGCCTCGTGATCGTGGTGATCTTCGCGCTGGTCGACCGGCTGGCGCTGCGGCCGCTCGCGCGGCGCTATTCCGTCAACCTCGCGGAGGCCTGAGATGTCCGACCCCCTGCCCGAGACGACGCCCGCCATGGCGCTGATCGGCCCCGCGCCGCGGATCGCGGTGGACCATGCGGGGCAGGGCGAGCTCGTCGTTTTCCTCCATGGCATCGGCGGCAACCGGCGGAACTGGCGCGCGCAGCTTCCGGTCTTCGCGGCCGCCGGCTACCGCGCCGTGGCGTGGGACGCCCGCGGCTACGGCGACTCGGACGACTACGACGGCCCGCTCGACTTCCATTCCTTCCGCGACGACCTCGCCCGCGTGCTCGACCATTTCGGGGCCGAGACGGCGCATGTCGTCGGCCTCTCCATGGGCGGGCGGATCGCGGCGTCGTTCCACGCGAAGTATCCCGAGCGGGTGGCGTCGCTGGCCTTCTGCGACACCCATCTCGGCTTCGCCCATTTCAGCGAGGAGGCCCGCGCCGAGTTCGTCCGCCTCCGGAAGGAGCCGCTGCTCGCCGGCAAGGAGCCGAAGGACATCGCCCCCGTCGTCGCCGAGACCCTGATCGGCGACCGGGAGGCCAATCCGGACGCCTTCGCGCAGCTCGTCGATTCGATGTCGCGGCTCCACAAGGAGAGCTACATCAAGACCATCGAGGCCTCGGTCGGCATGGACCACGCGGATCTCTACGCCGGCGTCGAGAAGCCGACGCTGGTGGTGGTCGGCGCGCTCGACCGGCTGACGACGCCGGACATGGCGCGGGAGATCGCAGCGAAGATCCCCGGCGCGCGCCTCGCGGTGATCGAGGGGGCGGGGCATCTCTCGAACATCGAGAACCCCGCGGCGTTCGACCGGGCGGTGCTCGACTTTCTGGCGACCGAGGCGGCGCGCTGATCGGGCGTCCACGATGGGATGCTTGATTTCATTGCCTTTTTCGCCCGTTTTCCTGGGACGCAGGGGGCGTCAGGGCTCCTTGCGGCCGTCGGTGCCGAGCCAGCCATGCTCGGAGATGTCGAACACCACCCCGTCGGGGTCCTTGAACTTGCGCTCGAAATTGCCCTTCCGGGCGTCGCCGAGGTCGAAGAAGAAGCTGCCGCCGGCGGCCTCGATGCGCCGCTGGGTCTCGGCGAGGTCCTCGACCTGGAAGCCGAAATGGTTGGCGCCGACCGCGCCCTCGGGGTCGTCGCCGAGGTCGTGGCCGCGGGAGCCCTTGAAGTTCAGGAGGGCGAGGTTGATCACGCCGTCGCTCATGTAGATCGCCGAGCCGATCTCGATGTCCTCGCGGCCCACGCGCTTCAGCTCGAACACGTCCTCGTAGAACTTCGCGGCGCGGTCGAGGTCGCGGACGCAGATCGCGAAATGGCGCAGGCGGGGCATCGGGCTCTCCTTCAGGCGGCCGCGGGCGCGGCGAGCGGGGGCAGGTCGGTGCCGTCGGGGACGGCGCGGGCGGTGCGGGTCTTCCAGCGGGTCGCCGCGCCCGACCGGCCGGCGAGCGCGAAGAAGGCCGATCGCAGCGGCGCGGGCCAGGTCGCGGGCAGGCCGAAGGTCAGCGAGACGCGCTGCGCATGGGCCGTCAGCGGGCGCTGGGCGCGTTCCCACGCCGCCAGCGCGGCGGGGGTGTCGGCCTCGCGGTCGAGCCAGGCGGCCAGCGCGAGGGCGTTCATCATCGAGCAGCCCGCGCCCTGCCCGATGTTCGGCGGCATGGCGTGGGCGGCGTCGCCGAGGATGGCGACGCGGCCCGCCGACCAGCGCGTGAGCGTCGAATGGCCGAAGCGGTCGTAGCGGGCGGGGCCGGCGATGCGGCCGATCATCGGGGCGAGGTCGGGGAACCATGCGCTCCAGGCCGCGACGTCCACGGGGGTCGCGACGGCGGGCGCGTCGTCGTCGCGGGCGCAGAGGGCGAGATAGACGTCGGCCTCGGTGCAGGGGGTGTAGAGCACGCGGCGCTCGCCCGCCCAGGCCTCGACCACCATGCCGGGATCGTCCTCCTCCGCGGGGACGCGGGCGGCCATGACGCGGGTCGCGCCGTCGGGCAGGCGGCGGCTGGATTTCAGCAGGCCGAGACCGTCGCGGATTTGCGAGCCGACGCCGTCGGCGGCGACGATCAGGTCGGCGTCGGCGGCTGCGCCGTCGGCGAGGGTCAGGCGGCCCTCGGGCGCCGCGGCGACGGCCTCCGAATTCAGGACGATCCGGGCGCCGGCGCGGCGGGCGGCCTCGGCCAGCGCCTCGACGAGCCGCTGGCGGGCGACGCAGTGGACGCGCTGGCCGGGGGGCAGGCGGGTCTCGGAGACCGTACGGCCGTTCTCGGTCACGCGCCGCCCCGTCACGCGCACGGCGCCGCGGAGGGCGGCGTCGGCGGCGTCGAGCGCCTCCAGCACGCGCAGGCCGTTCTCGTAGATGTAGATGCCGGCGCCGGTGGAGCGGATCTCGGGTGACCGCTCGCGGACCGTGACCGCCCAGCCGCGGCGGGCGAGCGCCGCGGCCGCGGTCAGGCCCGCGAAGCCGGCCCCGGCGATTTCGGCTCGGCGGGTCATGTCCAGTGGAGCGCGCGGCGCTCGACGGCGCCGACGGCCCAGTAGAGCGCGACGCCGATGACGGTCAGCAGCAGGATCGCGTTGAACACCATCGCGGTGTTGGCCTGCCCCTCGGCGTAGACGATCAGGAAGCCGAGCCCAACATTGCCGCCGACCAGCTCGCCCACGGTCACGCCGATGACGGCCAGCGTCGCGCCGATCTTGAGGCCGGCGAAGAGCGCGGGCAGCGACATCGGGAAGAGGATCGTGCGGAAGATGCGGACCCGGTCGAAGCTGTAGGCGCGGGCGAGGTTCAGGTAGTCGCGGTCGGCGGTGCGGACGGCCTGCGCGACGTTCACGAGGATCGGGAAAAACACGATCAGCACCGTCACCAGCAGCTTCGGCCAGAAGGTGTAGCCGAACCACATGATGAAGAGCGGCGCGAAGGCGACCTTGGGCGCGATCTGAAGCCCGAGGAGGTAGGGCGAGAGCACCCGCTCCAGAAAGCGCGACATGCCGATCAGGTAGCCGATCGCCGCCCCGAACAGGCTGCCGAGCAGGAAGCCGAGCGTCGCGGTCCAGGCGGTCGAGACGAAATGGCGCCAAAGGTTCCCGCGCTCGGCCATGCGCCCCATCTCGGCGGCCATGTCGCTGACGGTCGGCCAGATGTAGCGCGGCGCGCCGAGCGCCGGCGGCAGCCATTCCCACGCCGCGAGCACCGCCGCGGCGACCGCACCGATGGCGAGCGCCACCCGCGCGCGCTCGTCGAGACGCGGGCGGGCGGCGGGGCCGCGTTCGGGAAGGGCGGCGTCGGCCATCAGTCGCCGACGAAGGCGTTGGTGTAGGAGGCTTCCGCGTCGAAGCCCTCGGGCAGGATGCCGGCCTCGACGTAGTAGCTGGCCATGGTCTCGATCTCCGAGGGCTCGAAGACGCCGAGGGTTCCGCCCTTGCCGTCCTCGTAGACGAGGCGCGCGTAGCGGCGGAAGATCTCGGCGATGCCGGCCTCCTTGCCCTCATGCTGGGGCACGGCGGCGACGAACGCGGCGGCGGCGGCCTCGGGGTCGGCGACGATGTCGCGGATGGCGCGGAGGGTGGCGCCGACGAAGGCCTCCACCGTCTCCGGGTTCTCCTCGATCATGCTCTCGGAGGCGACGACGACCTGCGCCATGCCGGGGAAGAAGTCGGAGATGAGGTAGGTGTCGACCGGGACGCCGGCCTGTTCGATGGCGAAGGTGAACTCGGGCACGCCGACCATCGCGTCGAGGTCGCCCGAGATCATCAGCTGCACGACGCCGCCGACGCCGACGGCCTGCACCTCCATGTCGTTCTCGGTCATGCCGACGGTCGAGAGCGCGCCGCGCAGGTTGAAATAGCCGGTGTCCTGGTAGCCGATCACGCCGACGCGCTTGCCGGCGAGGTCCTCGAGCTTCTCGACGCCGGCGTCCTGGCGCACGACCACCTGGTAGAACGCCCCGGTGCCGAGATTGGCGACGCCCTGCACCGGCAGGCCGTTCCCGCGCACCACCATCACCGTGTCGATGAGGGCGCCGGCGAGGTCGGCGTTGCCGACGGCGGCCTGCTTCGCGGCGTCCGCGCCGCCCTTGCCGACGGCGAAGGAGACGTCGAGCCCGGCCTCCTCGTAATAGCCCTTGGCCTTGGCGAGCGTCTGCGGCGCGAAGGCGGGCAGAAAGGAGGGGGCGGGGGTGAGGTAGGTCAGCGGCTCGAGCGCCAGCGCCGGCCCGGAGGCGAGCGCGGCGGCGAGGGCGAGGCCGCGGAGGGCGATGGTCATCGGTCAGGCTCCCTGTTGTTGCGCCCGGGCGCTCAGTCCTCGTCCGGGTCGTCGAGATGCAGAAGCTCGAAGAGATGCGTCAGCATCTCGTTGGCCCGCGGCAGCACGCGCCGGGCGAGCGGGTCGTCGCGATGGGGCAGGTCGACGGCGATGTCCTCGAGCACCCGGCCGGGACGGTCGCTGAGGACCACGATGCGGTCGGCCATCGCCACCGCCTCCATCAGGTCGTGGGTGATGAGGACGGCGGTCACGCCCCGCTCGTGGATCGTGCGGGCGAAGCTGGTCTGGAGGCGCAGCTTGGTCTGGGCGTCGAGGGCGGAGAAGGGCTCGTCGAGAAGGACCAGCGACGGCTCGATGGCGAGGGTTCGCGCGAGCGCCGCGCGCTGGCGCATGCCGCCCGAGAGCTGGCGGGGATAGTGGTCGGCGAAGTCCGACAACCGGCAGCGGGCCAGTTCGCGCAGCGCCCGCTCGCGCCGTTCGGCGGGGGAGACGGCGCGCGCCTCCAGCCCGAACTCGACGTTGCGCCGGATGGTGCGCCAGGGGAGCAGCAGGTCCTTCTGGAGCATGAAGCCGACATGGAGGCTGGGGCCGGAGACCGGCGCGCCCTCCAGCCGGACCGCGCCTTCGCTGGGGGAATCGAGGCCGCTGACGAGGTTCAGGACGGTGCTCTTGCCGGAGCCGGAGGGGCCCACGACGGCCACGAACTCGCCCTCGGCGGCGGCGAAGGAGACGTCGCGGATCGCGGTCAGCTCGCCGAAGCGCTTGGTGACGCGGTCGAGCTCCAGCACCGGGCGCGCGGCCTGACGCCGCGGCGCCTCCGCGGCGAGGGGCGCGATGGTCCCGGCGACCGTCATGGCGTCTCTCCCGGTCAGAGCAGCACGGCGATGCCGCGATGTTCGCCTTCGCTGTCGATCAGGTCCACCCGCTTCGACACGATCTCGAAGCTTTCGCCCCTGCGGCGGAGCTGGTGCGTGACCGAGGCGTGGTATTCGCGGAGACGGTTCACCCGGTGCTCGGCGATCAGCTGCATCGAGCGGGCGACGAAGCCGTCCTCGGCGCGGTCCGCCGTGACGTTGGTCACGAAGTGCATCAGCCGCGAGTTCGGGGTCTGCGCGTGGAACCAGGCGTGGCGGACGCGCTTGATGCGGGTCTCGAGCAGGCGGCGGTCGTCGAAGATCAGCGAGATCGCATCGAAGCCGTTCGCCTGATCCCGCGTCAGCGGCAGCCAGTAGAAGCACTCGGCCGCGAACAGTCCGAGCCAGTCCTCGAAGCGGTCCTCGTCGAGCAGGCGGGCCTCGCGGAACAGGAAGTCCTGCACCTCCAGCCGTTCGGCCTCTGAGGCGGGGCCGAGGGCCGCGCCGACATCCGCGCCCGCCGCGGGGACGACGACGTCGTCGGGGGCGACGTCATGCGGCATCGCGGGCGCCTTCGGGCTCGGCGGCGGCGGCAGGGCCGGTCTCGTCGGTCATGTAGGCGCGCCAAGTCTCCATCTGTCGGCGCAGGTGGATCTCGCTGGTGCCCGAGGCGCCGTGCTCGAAGCCGTCGGCCCCGGTCGGGCGGTCGCGGCCGAGGCCGCGGGCGTAGTCGAGCCAGTCCACGTCGGTGTTCACGCCGGTCTGCATCCGCTCGTAGACTTCCAGATCGTCGGTCAGCACGCAGGAGCCGGCGCCGTTCACGATGTTGGCGAAGGCGATGGAGGCGCGGAACATCTCCTCCGGCGCGCCCTTCAGGCGAAAGACGAAGGTGGTGGTCAGGGTCTTGTCGACCGCCAGCGGTGTCACGATGCGGAGCTGGCCGAACTGGCTCATGAAGCTGAGGTTCGGGTAGACGATGGTGTTGAAGCGGCTGACGCGCAGCACCTCCCTGGTCCGCTCGGGGCCGAGGCGGGCTTCGAGGCGGCGGCGGTACTCGGCGTGGACGGGGTCCTGCGACTTCCGCAGCAGCGTCTCGTCGTCGTGGTAGTCGCCCATGTAGGCGTGGCCGTTGGGGCAGGCGTTGAGGCCGATGCCCTCCCACACCTCGGCGGGCGCGCCGTTCTGGCGCATCTGGCGGAGGCCGATCTCGCCCGCCACGGTGGCGTGCGCCGCGTCGTCCTGCGCCTTCGAGGCGGAGACGGAGGAGGCGTGCACGAAGCGGGGATGGATCGTGTCGAGATGGTTCTCGATCACGAATTTCCAGTTGCCGTCGTAGACGTGCCGGCCGACGCCGCCCGCGACCTCGACCTCGCCGTCGGGGGCGCGGTCCACGAGGTCGTCGATGGAGGTGGCGATGGGGCCGAGGAAATCGGCGAGGCTCTGGCCGGTCTCGGCGAGGCTCGCGAAGATGAAGCCGCGGTAGATCTCGACGCGGGCGACGCGGCGGAGGTTGAGGCGCTTCATCGCCGCGCGCCAGTCCTCGTCGTAGCCCTCCGGCACGGGCACGGAGCGGAGCGTGCCGTCGGTCTCGAACTGCCAGCCGTGATAGGGGCAGACGAAGGTGGCGGAATGGCCCGCGTTCAGCGCGCAGATGGTCGAGCCGCGATGGGTGCAGCGGTTGTAGAGGACGTGGACGGCGCCGTCGTCGCCGCGGCTGACGATGACGCCCTGCTTGCCCATCTTCGCGGTGAAGTAGTCGCCGGGCTTCCGGATCTGGCTCTCATGGCCGAGCAGGAGCCAGGCGCGGCCGAAGATGCGCTCCATCTCGAGGTCGAACAGCGCGGGGTCGGCGTAGACCGCGCGATGCGCGCGGTCCGGTTCGACCAGCGCGGCGAGGGCTTCGGGCGTCCAGCTCATGGGGGCGGCCTCCCTGATGCTTCAGGCTTGAAGCGTATCGAGCCGCCTTTGCGAGTCAATCCGGAATCTCCCCGGGATCGCGCCCGGCCATGAGCGCGCGCGCGGTTCTGGCGAGCGGGCCGGCGGGTGCGCCCATGGCGTCGTAGACGCTGAAGTGATCGTGGCCGGGCAGGGTCCGCTCCAGCACCGGCGCGCCCGCCGCGCGCAGCGCCGCGGCCATGAGCGCCGACTGGCGGCGGAACTCGTCGAGATCGCCCTCGGCGCAAAACAGGGCGGCGGGAACGGGGTGGGGCGCGACCACCGGGGAGAGGGCTTCGGCCCGGTCCTCGTCGAGAAAGAGGTAGTCGTTGCGCGCGCTCGCCCGCACCGGCTGGAGGTCGTAGACGCCGCTGACGAGCAGCGCGCTCGCGACGAGCCCCGCCTCCGCCGCGCCGCGGGCGTCGAACAGCATCGCGGCCAGATGGGCGCCCGAGGAATGGCCCGAGACGTGGATCGGCGCGTCCGCCGCCCCGAGCGAGGCGGCGGCGGCCCGCGTCCAGCGGGCGGCGCGGCGGATCTGGTCGACGATCTCCTCCAGCGACGCGGCCGGTGCGAGCGAAAAATCGGCGATCACGACATGCGCGCCGTCGGCGCCGAGGGCGGGGGCGAGGAAACTGGAGTCCGACTTCGACCCCAGCCGCCACGCGCCGCCGTGGAGATGCAGATGCAGCGGCGCGCCGTCGGCGCCGGGAAAATGGTCGAGCGTCTCGTCCGGCCCCGGACCGTAGCGGAGCGTCCGCGGCGCCCGCTCGGCGCGGAGTGCGGCGCTGCGTTCGGCCCAGACCGCCATGCGGGCGGGGGCGTCAGGGACGCGCGTCCGCTGGTCGTACTGGGCGTCCAGCGTGGCCTTGTCGTATCCGCGCCAGGCCATGCGGTCGGGGACGGTCATCGTCTCTCCCGAGCGCTCAGAGGGGCTGCGCGTCGCCGCCGGCGCGCGCCATGACCATCGGCCCGCCGCGCCAGCGCGGGAAGCCGTAGCCGTTCACCATCACGACGTCGACGGCGTCGGGGGTCTGCGCGATCCCCTCGGCGACGATGCGCGCGCCCTCGGCCTGCATCGTCGCGAGGATGCGGGCCATGATCGCGTCGGCGTCGAAGGCGCGGCGCGGGCGGCCGGCGCGGGCGGCCTCCTCCGCGACGAGCGCCTCGACCTCCGGGTCGGGGACGCCCTTCGGGTCGGCGCAGTAGTCGTACCAGCCGCGCCCCGCCTTGCGGCCGAGGCGGCCGGCCGCGCAGAGCCGGTCGGCGACCGGGGCGGAGGGCTCGGCCGGGTCGCCCGCGGCTGCGCGGCGCGTCCGGGCGGCCCAGGCGATGTCGAGCCCGGCGAGGTCCTGCATCCGGTAGATCCCCATCGGGAAGCCGAAGCCGGTCATGGCGTCGTCGACGGCCCAGGGCGTCGCGCCTTCGAGCAGCATGGCGTCGCAGGTCCGGCGATAGGCCGACATGATCCGGTTGCCGATGAAGCCGTCGCAGACGCCGGTCGGCACGCAGATCTTCCGGAGCCGCCTGCCGAAGGCGAAGCCGGTCGCGAGCGCGTCGGGGGCGGCCTTCGGCGGCGTCACGACCTCGAGCAGCTTCATCACATGGGCGGGCGAGAAGAAGTGGAGGCCGATGACGCGGGAGGGGTCGCGGACGGCCTTGGCGAGGACGCCGACGTCGAGATAGGAGGTGTTGGTGGCGAGCACCGCGTGAGGCTTCGTCGCCGCGTCGAGGGCGGCGAAGACGGCGCGCTTGGCCTCCATGTCCTCGAACACCGCCTCCACCACGAGGTCGGCCCCGGCGAGCGCCGCGGGGTCGGTCGCGCCGGTCAGCATGGCGCCGAGGGCTTCGCGGCGGCCGGCGTCGATCGCGCCGCGGTCGCGGGACTGGTCGAGGATGGCGCCGACGCGGGCCAGACCGGCGTCGCGCGCCGCCGCGTCGCGCTCGATCAGCGTGACGGGCAGGCCCGCGAGCAGCGCGGCGGCGGCGATGCCGGCCCCCATCGTTCCGCCGCCGACGACGCCGACCCGCGCGACCGGGCGGGGCGCGACGCCCTCCAGCCGGTCGAGCCGGGCGACGGCGCGCTCGGCGAAGAAGATGTGGCGGAGCGCGGCGCATTGCGGGTCGGCCTTGAGGCGCAGGAAGCGGGCGCGCTCGGCGGCGAGGGCGTCGTCGGGGGCGAGGCGGAGCGCGTCCGCCAGCGCCTCCGCCGCCTCGACGGGCGCGCGCCAGCCGCGGGCCTTCTGCGCGACGGCGGCGGTCGCCGCCGCCCAGTCGGCCTTGTCCGGCGGATCGCGGAGCGGGCGGTCGCGGGTCGGCGCGGGGCGCGGCCCGGCTGCGACGCGGCGGGCGAGGGCGCGGGCCTCCTCCGCCAGATCGCCCTCCGCCACGGCGTCGATCAGGCCGAGCGCGCGGGCGCGCGCCGCCGGGACCGGCTTGCCCCAGGCGGCGAGGTCGAGCGCGTCGCGGGCGGGAACGAGGCGCGGCAGCCGCACGCTTCCGCCGGCGCCGGGGACGAGGCCGAGCGTCGTCTCCGGCAGGCCGAGCGTCGCGCCCGGCGCGGCGATCCGCGCGGCGCAGGCCATCGCCGTCTCTAGCCCGCCGCCGAGGGCGGCGCCGTGGATCGCGGCGATCCAGGGCTTCGCGGCCGCCTCGATGCGGGCGAGCAGATCGGGCAGGAGCGGGGGCTTCGGCGCCGCGTCGAACTCGCGGATGTCGGCGCCGGCGATGAAGGTGGATCCCGCGCAGGTCAGCAGAACGGCCTCGACGGCCGGGTTTGCCTCGGCGCGGTCGAGCGCGGCGGCGAGGCCCGCGCGCACCGCATGCGAGAGCGCGTTGACAGGCGGATTGGCGACGGTGACGATCAGCGTCGACCCGTCCGTCTCCGTGCGCACGGTCTCGTGCGTTTCGCTTCGACCGTCGGTCATCGCGCGTCCTGCTGCGTTCGGCGACGAGCATAGATCGGTGCGCCGGTAAGCTTCAAGCTCAAACCTTTCAGCCTTGAACGATACCCCGCCGGGCGCTACGATCGCGCATCGGCCGCGGGACTGCGCGGTCGGCGGAGAGCGGGTTTCGAACCATGCGCATCGCGTGCCTCGGCGGCGGGCCTGCGGGCCTCTACTTCGCGATCTCGATGAAGCTGCGGCGCCCCGACGCCGAGATCGTCGTCTTCGAGCGCAACAGGCCCGACGACACCTTCGGCTGGGGCGTGGTGCTGTCGGAGGAGACCCTCCGCAACCTCGCCGCCAACGACCCCGAGAGCGCCGCGTCGATCCGCGAGCATTTCGCCTACTGGGACGACATCGCGGTGCACTACCGCGGCGAGACGGTCGTCTCGACCGGCCACGGCTTCTGCGGGATCGGCCGCAAGACGCTGCTCCTGCTGCTTCAGGAGCGCGCCCGCGCCCTCGGCGTGGACCTGCGCTTCGAGACGGAGATCGACGCCGCCGCCGAGTTCATGCGGGAGTTCGATCTGGTCGTCGCCTCGGACGGGCTGAACTCGAAGGCGCGCAAGGCGTTCGAGCATGTCTTCAAGCCCGATATCGACCACCGCGCCTGCAAGTTCGTGTGGCTCGGCACCCGCCAGAAGTTCGACGACGCCTTCACCTTCATCTTCGAGGAGACGGAGCACGGTTGGGTCTGGGCGCACGCCTACCAGTTCGACGCCGACACCGCGACCTTCATCGTGGAGACCGACCAGGCGACCTGGGACGCCTTCGGTTTCGGAGAGATGACGCAGGAGGAGTCCATCGCCGTCTGCGAGCGCATCTTCGCGAAGCAGCTCGGCGGCCACGCCCTCATGTCGAACGCGAAGCATCTGCGCGGCTCGGCCTGGCTGAACTTCCCCCGCGTGCTCTGCGCGCGGTGGAGCCACGAGAACCTCGTGCTGATGGGCGACGCGGCGGCGTCGGCGCATTTCTCCATCGGCTCGGGCACCAAGCTGGCGCTGGAGAGCGCCATCGCGCTCGCCGACTATTTGGTGAAGGAGCCGTCCCTGCCGGCGGCCTTCGCGAAATACGAGGACGAGCGGCGGACGGAGGTGCTGAAGCTCCAGTCTGCGGCGCGCAACTCCCTCGAATGGTTCGAGGACGTGCATCGGTATCTCCACCTCGACCCGGTGCAGTTCAACTATTCGCTGCTGACGCGCTCGCAGCGGATCAGCCACGAGAATTTGCGGCTGCGCGATCCGCGCTGGCTGGAATCGGCCGAGGCGTGGTTCCAGCGGCAGGCGGGCGCGCCGCATAACGCGCCGGTGCGGGCGCCGATGTTCGCGCCGTTCAGGCTTCGGGGCATGGACCTGAAGAACCGCGTCGTGGTCTCGCCGATGGCGCAGTACAAGGCGAAGGACGGCTGTCCGACCGACTGGCACCTCGTGCATCTGGGCGAGCGGGCGAAGGGCGGCGCGGGCCTCGTCTACACC
>AACY020300872.1_pt1 | contig 15779 bp, 17 predicted proteins | sample 267378 | NCBI WGS metagenome assembly AACY02 (sample SAMN02954345, study PRJNA13694) | marine metagenome | biome: aquatic; feature: ocean; material: water; isolation source: isolated as part of a large dataset composed predominantly from surface... | reverse complement strand
GAGCCGGCGCCACGCGTCCTGCCGCGCCGCCGTGGCGAGACGGAGCGCCGGCCCCGACCCGGCGAGGCCCGGCGCCGGCGCGCGGACGGAGGCCGCCGCCGCCCGCCCGAGCCGGCGGGGAGCGCCGGCGAGCGCGAGCGGGGCGACGGCCGCGCCGTCAGGAAGGCGAAAAGCGGCGAAGCGCCCGTCCGGGCGCCATCGTCCTGCGAGCGTCGCCGCAAGCTCCGCGGACGCGTCCTGCGCTACGCGGCCCATGGCGCGCGGCGCCGCGGAGGCCTCACTCGGCCGGGGTCGCGACCGGCCCGCGCGGCCCGGCCTCGGCTGCGGCGCGGATCGACGCGGCCTCGGCTGCGACCCGGACCGGCGCCGGCTCGGACGACGCGTCGTCGCCGCCGCCGCGGCGACCGAGACCGTTGATCGCGACGCCCATCGCGGCGGAGCCGAAGGTGATCGAGAACGCGAAACTCAGCATCGCGAGCGCGAGCACGCCGTGATCGGAGCTCCGCACCAGCCCGCCGACGCCCCCGACGTCGGTCCAGAGCAGGCCGAGCATGACCGCCAGCCCGGCGGCCACGCCGTCGAGGCATCGGCGGAGAAGAAACCGCGTGAGCTTCTGGTCGAGGATGCGGTTCGACAGACGCGGCGCGCCGTCCTGGTCGTGCATGGGCTCCCCCCTGTGCGGACCCGTCGCGAGGCGGCGTCTCCGCGCGGCGCTCTGCGACGACCTGTCACGGCGGAGCTTAGCGCGGGGTCGGCGCGCGGTAAAGCGCTCAGCGTTCCCGTCCGAGCGCCATGACCGCCACCCCCATGCCGACGGCGCCGCCGGTCGAGCCGAACGCCACGACGAGCATCAGGAGGCCGATCCAGCCTTCGGGCGAGCGCGCCATCAGCGAGTCGACCTGTCCGACGTCGGTCCAGAGAAGACCGAGCATCAGAGCCCAGCCCGCGACGACGCCGGTCACGCAATGGCGGGCGAGAAAGCGGACAAGCCGCATCGGGTCGTCGGGGTCGCGCATCCGGTTCTCCCTGGAGGCGAACATGGGACTCCGACCTCCGCCGACCACCCGTCAGGCGGCGTTCGGCGTCAGATAGATCTCGCCGATCGCCACATGCTCCGGCTGCTCCAGCGCCCAGACGACGGAGCGCGCGACGTCCTCCGGCCGCAGCGCATCGGGCTTGGGGTCGTCGAAGAAGGGCGTGTCCACCATCCCCGGCGCGATCACCGTGCAGCGCCCGCCCCACTCCCGCATCTCCTCCTCGAGATTGGCCGCGAAGCCGTGCACGAAATGCTTGGTCGCGGAATAGACCGAGCCCTTCATCACCCTGCGCCCGGCGCGCGAGCCGGTCAGGACGACCTGGCCGCGCCGCGCCCGCAGATGCGGCGTCACGGCCTTGCAGGTGGCGAGCAGCCCCCAGATGTTGACCTCGACCATCATGCGCCAGTTGGCGAGATCGCCGCCGGCGAAGCCCGTCGCGCTCGCGCCGAGCCCGGCGTTGGCGAAGGCGGCATCGATCCCCCCGAAGCGCTCGGCGAGCGCGTCCGCCGCCACTTGCTGGGCGGCCGCGTCGGTCACGTCGCAGGGCAGCAGGGCGGCCGCGTCGCCAAGCTCCTCGGCCAATCCGCGAAGCTTTTCCTCCGAGCGCGCGAGCAGGCCGACGCGCCAGCCCGCCTCGACCGCAGCGCGCGCCGTTGCGGCGCCGATTCCGGTGGAGGCGCCGGTGATTAGAAGCGTTCTGGTCATGTCGTCTCCGATCCGTAGAGGCGACCGGAACGCATGAAACCCGCGTCGGTTCTCCGCATCAGCGGAAACGGCCTCCCATGCGCCGCACTTCGTCGCGGCGACGCGCCATGCTCCGCGCGATCTCACGCGCCGCCGCGCGCCCCTTGACGTTCTCATAGCCGATCCGCGCGCCGGTGGCGCCGAACGCGACGGCGACGATCGCGAAGCCCTGAGCCAGCGCGAGCGTGCCGAACTTCGACCCCTCGGCCCAGGACATGAGGCCGCCGAGGTCAAGCATGAGCACTCCGCCGAGGTAGCCCCAGCCGATCCCGACCGCCATCAGCGCGCGGCCGGAGATATGGAGAAGATCGGCCGCGCCGAGACGGCGGCCATGGTTCCCGTGAGACAGTCCCATCGCGCGCCCTCCCTCTGCGTCTGCGACATGACGTCGCAAACTAAGGGGTGCGGCGATTCGATCCAGCCAACAGCCGAAAAATGTTAACGTGAAACTTTCGGCGCCGCTCCAGGCGGCGCCGAGAAGCGTTCGGCGCCGCCGTAGCAGGCGGCGTCGCGCCGGCTCAGAGCGGCAGGTTGTCGTGCTTCTTCCACGGCCGCTGCTCCTCCTTGCGGCGGAGGGCGGCGAAGGCGCGGGCGACCCGACGGCGCGTGCTCATCGGCATGATGACCTCGTCGATGAAGCCGCGCTCCGCGGTCACGAACGGGTTGGCGAAGCGGTCCTCGTACATCTTGGTGTGGCCGGCGATCTTCTCGGCGTCGCCGAGATCGCTGCGATAGAGGATCTCGACCGCGCCCTTGGCGCCCATCACCGCGATCTCGGAGGAGGGCCAGGCGTAGTTCACGTCGCCCTTCAGATGTTTCGACGCCATGACGACATAGGCGCCGCCATAGGCCTTGCGGGTGATGACGGTCACCTTCGGCACCGTCGCCTCGCCATAGGCGTAGAGCAGCTTGGCGCCGTGCTTGATGATGCCGTTGTGCTCCTGCGCGACGCCGGGCAGGAAGCCAGGGACGTCCACGAAGGTCAGCAGCGGGATGTTGAAGGCGTCGCAGAAGCGCACGAACCGCGCCGCCTTGCGCGCGCTGTCGATGTCCAGCACGCCCGCGAGCACCATCGGCTGGTTCGCGACGACCCCGATGGTGCGCCCCTCCAGCCGCCCGAAGCCGGTGAGGATGTTCCGCGCGTAATTCGGCTGGATCTCGAAGAAGTCGCCCTCGTCGAGGACCTTCAGCACCAGCTCCTTCATGTCGTAGGGGACGTTGGGGTTGTCCGGCACCAGCGTGTTGAGGCTGCCGTCCAGCCGCTCGTGATGGTCGTGGAACGGACGCGCGGGCGGGGCGTCCTTGTTCGACAGCGGCAGGAAGTCGACGAGGCGGCGAACCTCCGCCAGCGTCTCCATGTCGTTGTCGTAGGCGTTGTCGGCGACCGACGACTTGGAGGTGTGGGTCTTGGCGCCGCCCAGCTCCTCCGCCGTCACATGCTCGTTGGTCACCGTCTTCACCACGTCGGGGCCGGTGACGAACATGTAGGAGGTGTCGCGCACCATGAAGATGAAGTCGGTCATCGCCGGCGAGTAGACCGCGCCCCCGGCGCACGGGCCCATAATCACGCTGATCTGCGGGATCACGCCGGAGCACTCGATGTTGCGCTGGAAGATGTCGCCATAGGCGGCGAGGCTGTCGACGCCTTCCTGGATCCGGGCCCCGCCGCTGTCGTTGAGGCCGATGACGGGGGCGCCGACGCGGGCCGCCATGTCCATGATCTTGCAGATCTTCGCGGCGTGGGTCTCCGAGACCGAACCGCCGAGCACCGTGAAGTCCTGGCTGAAGACGTAGACCTGCCGGCCGTTGATCAGGCCCCAGCCCGTGACGACGCCGTCGCCGGGCGTCTTGGTCTCGGCCATGCCGAACTCGACGCAGCGATGCGCGACGAACATGTCGTATTCCTCGAAGGAGCCTTCGTCGAGCAGGACTTCGAGACGCTCGCGCGCGGTCAGCTTGCCCTTCTTGTGCTGGGCGTCGATGCGGCGCTGGCCTCCGCCGAGCTTCGCTTCGGCCCGGCGCGCGTCAAGCTCCTTCAGGATGTCCTTCATCGCTTTCCCTCGGCGTGTCCCTCACCATGGCGTCATCACACCGTTTCGCAGGCGCGTAAAGCGCGGCGCAAGGCGTCAAAGGTCACAGGCGGCGGCGCCGCGCCGCGCGCGCGGCTCCGAAGATGCGTCCTTCGCGGCGGATGGCCGTTGACAGGCTCGCCGTCCTCCACTCCGCTCAGGCCGAACAGGACGGGAAACGCGATGTCGGGATTTCGAGACGATCCGCGAGGCTTTCTCGCGGGGCTCTTCCACGAGGCCGTGGCGGCGGCGGACCCCGAGCGCGCGCTGGCGGGCGCCCTGCCCGCCCGACCCGCCGGAAAGACCGTGGTCGTCGGCGCCGGCAAGGGCGCCGCGCAGCTTGCGGCCGCCTTCGAGCGTCTGTGGGACGGCCCGCTCGAGGGCGCGGTCGTGACGCGCTACGGCTACGGCGCCGAGTGCCGGCGGATCGAGGTGCTCGAGGCGGCGCATCCGGTGCCCGACGCCGCCGGACTGGCGGCCTCCGAGCGTCTGCTCGCGGCGGTCTCCGGCCTCGGGCCGGACGACCTCGTCGTCGCGCTGATCTGTGGCGGCGGCTCGGCGCTGCTGCCGGCCCCGCCGCCGGGGATGACGCTGGACGACGAAGCCGCGGTCAATCGGGCGCTGCTGGCCTCTGGCGCGCCGATCTCGGCGATGAACGTGATCCGCAAGCATCTGAGCCGCATCAAGGGCGGCCGGCTCGCCGCGGCGGCGGCGCCGGCGCGGGTCGTCTCCCTAATCGTCTCGGACATTCCCGGCGACGATCCCGCGCTGGTCGCCTCGGGCCCGACCGTGCCGGACCGCGCCGGGCGCGCGGAGGCGCTCGCCGCGATCGACCGCCACCACGTCGCGCTGCCGGCGGCGGCGCGGGACTGGCTGAACTCCGAGGCCTGCGCGGCGCCGACGCCCGACGATCCCGTCTTCGCGCGCAACGCGGTCGCCGTGATCGCGTCGGCGCGCCTCTCCCTCGAAGCGGCGGCCCGGGCCGCGGAGCGCGCAGGGGTCGGTTCGGCGATCATCGGCGACGCGGTGGAGGGCGAGGCGCGGGAGGTCGCGCGCGTCTTCGGGGCCCTGTCGCGCGAGATCGCGGCGCGCGATCGACCCTTCGCGCGGCCCGTCGTGCTCCTCTCGGGCGGCGAGACCACCGTGACGCTGAAGGGATCGGGACGCGGGGGACGCAACGCGGAGTTCGCCCTGTCGTTGGCGCGGGATCTCGCGGGCCTTGAAGGCGTGTCCGCGCTGGCCGCGGACACGGACGGGATCGACGGCTCCGAGGACAACGCGGGCGCCTTCGCCGACGGAGAGACCTGGGCGCGGCTTCAGGCGCTCGGGCGCGATCCCGCGGCGCTGCTGGCGAACAACGACGCGTGGGGCGCCTTCGACGCGCTCGGATCGCTGTTCGTGACGGGTCCGACGGGAACGAACGTCAACGATTTCCGGGCGATCCTGCTCTCGTGAATCAGGCCGGGGCGAGAAACGCCACGCAGGCGTGTCCGTCAGCGCGGCCGTCTCCGTCGGCGTCCACCTCGACCCAGCCGTAGCCGCGCGACAGGACGGAGACCGTTCGTCCATGCTCCATGACGCCGAGGATGCGGCCGGCGAGCGACGGTCCCGCGCGCAGCCGCAGCCCGCGCCGAGCGGTGACCCGGGCCTGCGTTCCGGGGGCGAAGGACCGCGTCGGGATGGTGAAGGCGCCGAAGTCGCCGGACGCGCCGACGGTGTTCACGTCGACGTCGAGCCAGCCGATCCGCGACACCCGATCCTGCCGCAGCGACCACGCGCCCGACGCCGCGTAGGCGCGCGACCCGCTCCAGCCGTCCGCCATGGCGAGCCATCGATGTTCGATCAGACCCGCCTTCGACAGCATCGTGAGGACGGCGCCCGAACCGTAGGCGCCGATGGCGTAGCGACGCTCGGCGGGTTCGGCCTCGCGCGCCTCGACGATCCGCTCAAAATAGCGCGCGATCGTGGTCAGGTCGGTGGGCCGCACGAAGTCGTGGTCCACGGCGAAATAGATCGCCGAACCCGGCGGCTGCCCCAGGGCGCGCGCGGCGTGGGAGAAGGCGCGGCCGGCGTCGCGCTCCGGCGTCTCGAAATCGGCGCGGCGCCGCGCGTTCTGCTGGAACACGACCGCGAGGCCGAAGCCCGCGTCGCAGAGCGCCTCCGCTTCCGCCCGCTCAAGCCGCTTCTCGGGCAGGGCGCGGCTGTTGCGATGGTTGATGTAGCGGATCACGGTCCGCACCCCGGCGCTCTTCAGCGCGGGAATATGCGCGGCGGCGTTCCAGGGCGTATCGATCACGTCGACCATGGGCGGTCTCCAATGGGGCGGGCCTGAAAATGCGCCTTGGCGCGCGGCCCATGCGTGAAATCGGGTTGAGGGACGACGCGGCGCCGCCTTTGGATCAGAGCTTCGCGGAGAGCGTTTCGAGCCGCTTCTCGATGCCGTGCAGCCGGTCCGAGAGCTTCTTCTCGACGATCCAGACGCTGCGATTGACGTGCTCGCACTCCTCGCGGATGTGATCGGTCATCGCATCGTCGCGCGCGGCGGCGGCGTCCGACGCCTCCTTGCGGGTGGAGGCCGGCCGCCGGATCTCGGAGATCACCGCCACCACGCCGCCGAGCAGCGCGCCGACCGCGACCGCGCCCGCGGTGATCATCTCGGGCTTCAGGAAGTCGTCAAAGTCCATAGGAGCCGAGCCTCATCCGCGCCGCGTCCTGCCCCGCGACATAGGCGCACCAGATGAACCCGACCGCGACGTATGTGGCGGAGACCGAGGACGCGACGCCCTCCGCGAACCACAGCATCGCCGCGACCTTCGCGAAGAAGCCGGCGTTCACCGCGGTCACGAACAGCCGGGCGGCCGGCGTCCACCCCATCGTCCCGTTGATGAGCAGGCAGACCATGTGCGCGACGCCGAGCGCCGCGCTGACGCCGCCCCAGGCGGCGTCGTCGAACAGCATCGGGGCGTCGACCCGCACGTTCGGATCCCCGTTCGCCAGATAGGCCGCGCCGCCCCACAGGATGCTGTAGCCCGCGAGGAACCATTCGAGCGGCCTGTCCTTCCGGCGGCCGGTCACGGCGGCGCCGCCGCTCACGACCGGCCGTCCGCGCGATGCGCGTCGTTCATCAGCTGGAGGATCCACAGCGCGAAGGCCGGGTCGTCCTCGCCCGCCGAGCGCTCGAGCAGCTCCCAGTGCGCGGGCGCCGGCATCTGGCTGTCAGCCATCGACCATTCCGCGAAGAACCGCTCGTCGAGCGGCCAGCGCATCAGCAGACGCACCTCCTCGTGGCGGTCGTCGGCGGACAGGCGGCGCCACATCGCGTCGAGCGATCCGGCCTCGCCCTCCAGAAGCTGCGCGAAGGTCGACCCGGCCCAGAGCAGCATGCCGGTCAGGCCGAAGGCGGGGTTGTTGCGATGCGCGGCCTCGAGGATGTCGCCCACGATCCGCCGCGTCGGCATCGCGCGGGCGCGAGAGGTATAGATCAGCGCCTCCATGGGCCAAGCCTTTCGTGATCAAAAACGGAATGTCGGGAACTTTAGGCGACTTTCGTTCGATTTCGGTTTACGCGCCGCGCCCTTGAAGCCGCGGCGCGCCGCGACACCGTTTCGGCCTCATCTTCAGGGGAGAGAGACATGTTCAGTTCGAAGACGATCGCCGCGGCCGCAGCCCTCGCCACGGCGCCCGCGCTCGCCCTCGCCGATTGCGAGGCCGAGATCGCCGCGCTGGCCGGCTCCAAGGCCCATGCGGGCGTGATCGAGGCGCTCGATCCGAAGGCCCGCGCGGTCTTCGAGCGCGAGATCGCCGCCGCCCGCGCCCTCGCCGCGACCGAGCGCGACCGCGCCTGCCGGGACGTGCTCGACGGCGCGGCGAGCCTGCTCGCCGACCCGCGCCTCGCCGACATCATCTCCGGTTACGACGGCCCGCAGAAGCCGTCGGCCTATGGCCTCGATCCCGCGCCGCAGGACCAGCCCGACGGGCCGGACGCGCCGGAGGCGCCCGCGGCCTGAGGCCGGGGCCCGGACGCGCCGCCGGTCGACGCGGCGGCGCGGGCCCGCGGCGAAACGCCCGGGCGCGCGGGTTCTCGACACGGGGGCCGCGCGACGGCTTTCGCTTCTCGCCCGGAGCCCTATTCTCCCGCTCGACGGACAGAGGGGAGAAGCGTCATGGGCAAGTTCGGCGTCAGCCAGCCGGTCAAGCGGATCGAGGACGCGCGGTTCCTCCGCGGAACGGGATCGTATGTGGAGGACGTCGTCTGGCCGGGCGAGGCCCGCGCGGTCTTCGTCCGCGCCACCGTCGCGCATGGCGACCTGACCGTGGACGCCTCGGAGGCGCGCGGCGCGCCGGGCGTGCTCGCCGTCTACACCGGCGCCGATCTGGACGCGGCCATCGACAACAGCCTCGACACCGCGCCGATCAAGAACCGTGACGGGTCGACCTGCGCCCTGCCCCGCCGGCCGCTGCTCGCCGTCGGGCGCGTGCGCCATGTCGGCGAGCCGGTCGCCTGCGTCGTGGCCGAGACGCTGGCCGCCGCTAGGGACGCCGCCGAGCTGATCGTCGTGGACTACGAGGACCGTCCCGCGGTCACCGACACCGCCGGGGCGTTGGCCGAGGGCGCGCCGCTCGTCCACGAGGACGCCCCGGGCAATCTCTGCTACGACTGGGCGATGGGAGACGAGGCCGCGACCGACGCCGCCTTCGCCGCCGCCGCGCAGACGGTCGCGCTCGACCTCGTCAACAACAGGGTCGTCGCGAACTCGATGGAGACCCGCGGCGTGATCGCCCGCTTCGAGGACGGGCGGCTTCATGTCGCGGCGAACGGTCAAGGGCCGTGGGGGCTGCGCGACGTCCTCGCCGAGAAGCTCCGGCTCGACCCCGGACAGGTGCACGTGTCGACGCCGGACGTCGGCGGCGGCTTCGGCATGAAGGCGGTCGAGTATCCCGAACAGCTCGTCTGCGCCCACGCCGCGATGCAGGTCGGCCGGCCCGTGAAGTGGATCTCCGAGCGCTCCGAGGGCATCGCGACCGACACCATGGGGCGCGACCACGTCACCTGCGCCGAGGCGGCCTTCGACGCGGAGGGCAAGCTCACCGCGGTCCGCATCAAGTCGATCGCCGCGATGGGCGCCTATCTCTCGCAGTTCGCCGCCTACATCCCCTCGGTGCTGGTCTCGAAGGTGCTGACCGGCGTCTACGACGTGCAGACCTACTTCTTCGGCGTGAAGGGCGTCTTCACCAACACGACGCCGACCGACGCCTATCGCGGGGCCGGCCGTCCCGAGGCGATCTACGTCATCGAGCGGCTAATGGACTACGCCGCGCGCGCCATGGGCGTCGATGCGCTGGAGCTTCGACGCAAGAACTTCATCCGAGAGTTTCCCTACGTCTCCGCCACCGGCGAGAAGTACGACGTGGGCGACTTCGACCGGGTGCTCGACGCGGCGCTGGACAAGGCGGACGTCGCGGGCTTCCCGGCGCGCAAGCAGGAGGCCGCGGGGCGCGGCAAGCTGCTCGGCCTCGGGGTCTGCTACTACATCGAGTCGATCCTCGGCGATCAGAACGAGACGACGCGCTTCGACTTCGCCGAGGACGGCGGGATCGACCTCTATGTCGGCACCCAGTCGAACGGCCAGGGCCACGAGACCGTCTTCGCCCAGTTCCTGAACGACCGTCTCGGCGTGCCCTTCGACAAGATCCGCCTGATCCAGGGCGACAGCGACCTGATCCCGGCCGGCGGCGGCACGGGCGGTTCGCGCTCGGTCACGATGCAGGGCTCGTCGATCTGGGGCGCGGCGGACGAGTGGATCGAACGCGCGAAGCCCTTCGCCGCGGAGGAGCTCGAGGTCGCCGCGGCGGACGTGACCTTCGAGGACGGCGCCTTCGCCGTCGCGGGCACCGACAAGCGCCTCGACGTGATGGAGTTGACGGGACGCGCCCGCGCGAAGGGCCGCGCCGATCTGCTGACCGAGAGCCGCGAAAACGTCGTGCCGGGCCGCTCCTACCCCAACGGCTGCCATATCGCGGAGGTGGAGGTGGACCCGGACACTGGCGTGACGTCGGTTGTGAAATACACCGTGGTCGATGATTTCGGCGTGCTGATGAACCCGATCCTCGCCGAGGGCCAGGTGCATGGCGGCGTCGTCCAGGGCATCGGGCAGGCGATCACAGAGCACACGGTCTGGGACGAGGACGGCCAGCTCGTCTCCGCCTCCTTCATGGACTACGCCATGCCGCGGGCGACCGACGTGCCGATGATCCCGTTCCATCACGAGGGCGTGCCCTCCACCGCGAACGTCATCGGGATGAAGGGCTGCGGCGAGGCCGGGACCGTCGGCGCCTGCGCGGCGGTGGTGAACGGCGCGCTCGACGCGGTCTGGGACCGCGGCGTGCGCCATGTCGACATGCCGCTGACGCCGCTGCGCATGTGGGGCTGGCTCCACGGCGCCGGCCGCGTCGCCGCGGAGTGATCGCGTGGCACGCGGCGTCGCGCGTCTCGGTCCCCGCCTCTGGCGGGCCGAGACGCGCGACGGCCGGGCGCTCCGCCTCCGTGAGATACGACCCGAAGACGCGCCGGCCCTGATGGCGGCGTTCGCCCGCCAGGACGCGGACGACCGCAAGCTCCGCCTCCTCTCGGCGATGCCGAGGCTGCCCGAGCGGATGGCGCAGCGGTTCTGCACGGTCGACGGCGTGCGCGACTTCTGCCTGGTTTGGGAGCCGGAGGACGCGCTCGGCGCGCTCGCCGGCGGGGCGCGTCTGATGCGCGACGCGGGCGACGAGACCCGCGCCGAGTTCGCGGTCTCCGTCGCGTCCGACCTGAAGGGACACGGCCTGGGACGAAAGGCGCTCGAGACGGTGATGGAGCTCGGCGCCGAAGAGGGGATCGAGCGCGTCTGGGGCTCGATCTCGCGCGCGAACGCGCCGATGCGCGGCCTTGCGGCCCGGCTCGGCATGACCGAGCGCCCGGACCCGGACGATCGGTCTCTGGTGATCGCCGAGCGCGCGACGCGCCCGTGACGGGCGCAGCCGGGGCGGTCGTCGCGATCGGCGTTCCGTCCTTCGGGACGCAGGCGCCGGACGCATGGACGCCGGCGACAACCCTGTTAAGAGCGGCGCGCCCGCGGCCCCGGGGCCGCCACGAAGGAGCCGACCGATGCGCGCGCGAACGGCCGTCCTGATCGCAGCCCTGATCGCCGGCGCCCCGGCCGAGGGGCGCGACTACGAAAGCTGCATCGCGCTTGCCGAAAGGCGACCGGACGCCGCGCTCGCCGAGGCGGAGCGCTGGTCCCGCGCCGGCGGCGGCGCGGCGGCGGAGCATTGCGCGGCGATGGCGCTCGCGGCTGACGGTGCGCTGCGCGCGGCCTCGCGGCGGCTGTCGGACGCGGCGGCGCGCTCCGCGGCGCCGGCGGAGGTGCGCGCCGAGATGTTCACGCAGGCGGCCGGCTTCTGGCTCGAAGCCGGGGAAGCCGCGCTGGCGGCGGAAGCGGCGCGCCGCGCGGCGACGCTCGCCCCCCGGGCCGCGGAGCCGCAGATCGCCCTCGCGGAGGCCGCGGCGGCGCAGGAGGACTGGCCGGGCGCCCGCGCCGCGCTGGACCGCGCCCTCGCGGCCCGGCCTGGCGACCCGCAGGCGCTGACGCTGCGCGCGGCGGCACGGCGCAACGCCGGCGACGCCGCAGGCGCGATCGGCGACGCGGAGGCGGCGCTGGCCGCGGCGCCCGGCGCGCCGGACGCGCTCGTCGAACGCGGCGCGGCGGCCCTCGCCCTCGGCCGGCGCGATCTCGCGGTCGAGAGCTGGTTCGACGCCATCGCGGCGGGCCCCGACACCCCGGCGGCCGAACGGGCGCGGCTCGCCCTCGAGGATCTGGCGCTGCGCTGACCCGCGCGCCTCACCCCTCCGGCGGCCACGGCCGCGCATCCTCCCCCGCGATCCAGCGCGCCACCCAGTCCGGGATCTCCGGCCGCCAGTCCTCCCGCCCCAGCGCCGCGACGACGCGGTCCGTCGGCACCAGTCCGGCGCGATCGGTCACGCAGGTCCGCATCAGCCCGGAGGAGACCGCCGCGCCGCGGACGGTCATGGTCTGACGCATGTAGAACCAGCGGTGGTCCCGGCAGACCGGCCTCGTGAGAAGCTCGATCCGGTCGAAGAGCTTCACCCGCTTGCGATAACGCACCGAGGCGCCGCCCACGGCGAAGCCCCAGCCATTCGGCTTCAGCCGGTCGATCAGACCGGTGCGCACCGCATGGTCGAAGCGCCCGAGATCGTAGAGCGTGAGCACCCGTCCGTTGTTCATCTCCGCGAAGACGTCGAGATCGAAGGGCAGGCAGCGCAGCGACAGGCGGCTCGCGCCGTCGAGCGGAAGGGCGGGCCGGCGGCGGGCCGAGCGAACCACGAGGGCGAGGCGGAGGAACGGATACATCGCGCTGAGCCATGCCGCAGCGCGGCGCCCGGGGCAAGACGCGCCGCCGATCCGGCGCGCAGGGCGCGCCGGTGCTGAAATTGTCGCGAACGGCGTAGTCTCGGACCGAATTGCTGGTAAACGCGACGGAAACCGCAGGTTCTGGCAGGGAGACAAGGATCATGACCCGTTTCTTCGCCGCGGCGCTCGCCGCGTTCGCAATCGCCGTCTCGGCTCTGGCGCAGGAGGCGGAGGAGGGTCCCGCCCTGCCCGCGCAGGTCGTCGATCCCGCCATCGCGACCGAAGAGCTGACGCTCCGGCTCGTGCCGCTCACGCGGGACGAACTCGCCGCCGCCGCGGCGGAGTGGCGGGACATCGTGAAGGCCAAGACCGAAGAGGTGGTCGACGCTCAGATCGCCGCCCTGAACGGCGACGGCGCCGCCGCGGACGCCGCGCGGGCGCGCGTCGCGGACCTGACCGCCGAACGGTCGGCGCTGTTCGACAACTACCGCACCGTCGTCGACAGCTGGGAGAAGAAGGGCGGCGACGAGGCCGCGATCGCCGAGTTCCGCGCTTGGCGCACGTCTATTCTCGTCGAGGAGACCCGCACAGCCGACATCCAGACCCTGCTCGCGCAGGCGACGGAATGGGCCGCCTCGCGCGAGGGCGGCGTGCAGCTGCTGATCGACGTCGTTGTGCTGGTCGCCGCCTTCGTCGCGCTCCTGATCGTCGCGCGCCTCGTGCGGCGGGTGGCGCGCAAGTGGTTCGGCAACGTCCCGAACCTCTCGAAGCTGCTTCAGGGCTTCCTGAGCATGGCCGTCTATTGGGTGGTGCTGTCGGTCGGCTTCCTCGTGGTTCTGTCGGCGCTCGGGATCGACGTCTCGCCGGTGTTCGCGCTGTTCGGCGGCGCAGCCTTCATCTTCGCCTTCGCGCTTCAGGACACGCTCGGCAATCTCGCCGCCGGCCTGATGATCATGATCAACCGCCCCTTCGACGAGGGCGACTACGTCGACATCGCGGGCACCGCCGGCACCGTGAAGTCGGTGACGGCCGCCTCCACTACGGTCACGACGCCGGACAATCAGATCATCGTAATCCCGAACTCGAAGGTTTGGGGCAACGTCATCACGAACGTGACCACCTCCGAGACCCGCCGCGTGGATCTCGTGTTCGGCGTGTCTTACGAGGACGACATTTCCGAGGGGCAGGCCGTTCTCGAGCGCGTCGTGGAGGCGCATCCGCTCACGCTTAAGGATCCCGCCCCGACGATCCGCGTGCACGAGCTCGCCGACAGCTCGGTCAACTTCATCTGCCGGCCGTGGGTAAAGAGCGGCGACTACTGGGGCGTGTACTGGGACCTCACGCGCCAGGTGAAGGAGGCCTTCGACGCGGCCGGCGTGTCGATCCCCTACCCGCAACAGGACGTCCATGTGAAGACGGCGGGCGGCGGGAGCCCCTACGCCAAGCCGACCGCGCCCGACGCGACCGTGTCCGCAGGCGTGAAGCCCCAGGCGGCGCTCGAGGAAGGCTGATACGGCGGCGTCTCCGGGGCGGGGCCGCACGTCCCCTCGACGCGCGGCCGTCGGTCAATACACTCGGCAGCGCGCAAGCCGAAAGGACGCTCCATGGACGTTCCTCCCCCCGACCGCGCCGCATCCGACGCGCTGGTGCGCGACCCTGAAGCGGGTTTACGCCGTCTCGTCGAGATCATGCGCCGCCTGCGCGACCCTGACGAGGGCTGCCCTTGGGATCTCGAACAGCGGTTCGAGACCATCGCGCCCTACACGATCGAGGAGGCCTACGAGGTAGCCGACGCCATCGAGCGCGGGGCCCATGACGAACTGGCCAGCGAACTCGGCGATCTCCTCTTTCAGGTGGTCTATCACGCGCGCCTCGCAGAGGAGGCCGAGCTCTTTACGCTTCACGAGGTGATGCGGCGCATCTCCGACAAGATGTTGCGCCGTCATCCTCATGTCTTCGGGCAGGAGAGCCGGGACAAGACCGCTGCGCAGCAGACCGCAGACTGGGAGCGGCTGAAGGCCGAGGAGCGCGGCGGCCGGGCGCGCGAGGGCGCGCTGGACGACTTGCCCGCCGCCCTCCCCGCCCTTACGCGCGCGCTGAAAATGCAGCGCCGCGTCGCCCGCGTCGGCTTCGACTGGCCCGAGACGGCCGACGTGCTCGACAAGATCGTCGAGGAGGCCCGCGAACTGGCCGAGGAGCGCGACGGCGACCCAGACCGCATCGAGGACGAATACGGCGATCTGCTGTTCGTCATGGTCAATCTCGGCCGCCATCTCCAGCTCGATCCGGAGAAGGCGCTGCGCCGAACGAACGCGAAGTTCGAGCGTCGCTTCCGCGCTGTCGAGGCGGCCCTCGCGGCCGAAGGACGCCGGCCCGAGGACGCCGCGCTCGCCGAGATGGACGCGCTCTGGGATGCCGCGAAGGCGGCTGAACGGAGCGCTTCCGAACGGGTATAGTTCCCTTAACCGCGGCGTGATCCGATCGCGGCGTCGACCGCCATCTGTTGGGATCAGCGCATGATAGACACGCTCTGGCGCTTCTTCGAAAGCGCAGGCTTTCAGCCCCATGGCTTCTGCCTGATGTGGCGGCCCGACGTGTTCTGGACGCATGTCGTGTCGGACGCCGTCATCGCGCTTTCCTACTTCTCCATTCCCGTCGCGCTCGTCTCCCTCGCCCGACAGCGCCCGGAAATGCGCTATCGCTGGGTGCTGCAGCTGTTCGGCGTCTTCATCGTCGCATGCGGGATCACCCACGCGTTCGGCGTCTGGACGATGTGGGTTCCAAGCTACGGAGCCGAAGGCCTCGCGAAGGCGGCGACGGCGGTCGTCTCGCTCGCGACGGCGCTCGTGATCTGGCCGCTGATGCCCGCACTCGTGGCGATCCCGAGCCCGGACGCGCTCGCCGCGCAGAACGCGCGGCTCGAACACGAGATCGCCGAGCGCCGGGACGCGGAGCGCCGTTTGCGCGAACTCAACGCCGAACTCGAGCGGCGTGTCGAGGCGCGCACCCGCTCCCTCCAGGAATCGAATGTCGAACTCGATCAGGCGCGGGCCGCGGCGGAGGCGTCGGCCCACGCCAAGTCCGAATTCCTGGCGACGATGAGCCACGAAATCCGCACCCCGATGAACGGGGTGCTCGGCACGCTCGCTCTACTGCGCCGCGACGTGGTCGAGCAGGGTCAGCGCGAACGGTTGGAAGTCGCGTTCCGCTCGGCGCAGGCGCTGATGCAGATCCTGAACGACATTCTCGACTTCTCGCGAATCGAGTCCGGCGCACTGGAGCTCGATCCTCAGCCCTTCGACCCCGACGAGATCGTCGGCGATGTCGGCCGACTCCTCGGACCGCTCGCCCACGAAAAGGGACTAGACTTCGTGATCGACGCGGGGCCCGGCGCAGGCCGTCCCTTGCTCGGCGACGCCCTGCGCATCCGGCAGATGCTGGTCAATCTGGTCTCGAACGCGGTCAAGTTCACCGAACGGGGCCGCATCACGCTGCGGATGCGCCGCAAACCGCGCGCA
>AACY020556757.1_pt1 | contig 15785 bp, 19 predicted proteins | sample 267378 | NCBI WGS metagenome assembly AACY02 (sample SAMN02954345, study PRJNA13694) | marine metagenome | biome: aquatic; feature: ocean; material: water; isolation source: isolated as part of a large dataset composed predominantly from surface... | reverse complement strand
GGGCACCGCCACCCCCGCGACATACATGCAGCGGGGGAGCGCCTCGGCATGCCCCACGATCCGTCCACCGAGGCGGGCGACGAGACGATTGGCCGAATCGTGGTCGGGATGGTCGACCGCCGCGTGGAACTCCGCCTTTGTCGGCGGGGAAGCAAGCCCGGAGAGAAGCTGCAAAATCTCGCTCTGCTCGCCGGCGCGGGCCGGCGAAATCTCCGACTCCTCGAGCATCCAGGCCGGGGGAGCCGCGGGTGCCGGAGGCATCTCGGGCCGGTGCCAGACCGCCGGGCGAGGCCCCTCGTCGCGACGGCGAAAGACCGTGGAGGAGGGCCGAATTTCGAGACTCGCTACGGCCGCGGAGCCGTCCTGCGAAGCCTTGGCTGCGGCTCGCGAGCGGGGCTTTTTGGCTTTGGTTCCGCGGGAACGCGAACCGCTCGTGGGCTCTACGTCCCGCCTGTTTCGCAAGGCGACTGGCCGACCCTCCTGGTCGCGAACCTGATCAACATTGCCAGAGGATCGACTCTGGGCGCGAGGCATACGTCCTCTCCCTAGGAACTGCGTACCCAATCCGTTGCGCGTCACACTAGGAAATTTTTCACGAGGTTTCCAGTAGCAGGAAATTTTTCAGCATTCCCGCCGGAAAGAAGCACCAGGGAAACTCCCGCGAAGCGAGCACTTTTCTCGCCCGAACCGCCGTCGCGAGCGGCCCCACGCTGTCGAGCAATTCCTGCCGCCGGGCCCGGTTGAAGCCGGCCATGCGGTCGTTGGCGTCGCGGATCGCATGGCAGCGGCGGCGGGCCAGGCCGGGAGTGGGATGGGTCTCGATCCATCGCCACTTCTCACCGGCGAGTTCGCGGGCCTCCGGCGGGCAGGTCTCCAGGGCTCCGAAATACCGCTCGGGGTGAAACTCCATGTCCCGCAGCTGGTGGTGGATCTGGGAGAGTTTCCGCTGCGGGTCTCCCGGCAGGTCGATCGGCAGCCGGAGCGTGCCCGAGACGACCGCGTAGCGGGGCGGGTCGCAGCCGGTGAGCCCCCGCACCACCGCGTCGGTGATCTGGTCGTAGGCGGCGCCGCCGATGCCGTGCACGAACACGTCGGCGACCAGCAGCCGGGCGATGAGCGTGGTCAGCACCGCTCTGGGCCGCAGGCGGACCTCGTGTTCTTCCAGCCTCGAGAGGGCATCGACCCACTTCGAAGGGGAGGTCTCCGCCGAGATCGGCAGTTCGACCCGCAGGGTCTCCATGTCGGAGAGGATCACGGTGCCCGAGGGCCGGGTGTGGGCGAAGGCGCGTCGCCGGCGGGGATCCTCGCGGGTCCAGATCCACCAGGGCACCTCGAACCAGGTTCCCTCGTCGTCGCGGCCGGGCATGGTCACCAGATCGGGCATCGGTCGGCCGCGGCCGCGGGTGCCGTGCTCGCGGCGATAGTCGGCGAGCGCTTCGTTGTAGGCATCGTGCAGCCGTCGGGTCTGCGAGAGCAGCCATCCGGTAAGCACCATCACCGTCGGCAGCCGCATCAGTTCGCTGACGGGCAGCTCGAGCGTCTCCAGGCCCCACCGTCGCTCCAGGGCATGGCGGGCCTGGGCGATCGCCAGCCCCATGCGGTGGGCCTCGCCGCTTCGCTCGACCACGCTCGGCCACCATTCCCGCAGCACCGGTTCGGCCACCAGCGGCTCGAGCCGCCGGCAGACGCGATCCCCGAAGGAGCCGAAGCAATCCGGGTCGACGATGCGACGCTCCTCCCAGGCCATCGCCACGCCCTGATCGGCCTCGGCGTCGAGCGGCACAGGCTCGAGCTGGGCCGAGGCAGCCGAGCCCACAGGAACACCCACCACCGGCGGCCCGCAGCGGTCGGTGTCGACGACGAGGTTGATCGCCGTGCCTCCCACCTCGCGGGCGTAGGCATCGATCACGAAGTTTTTCAGCCACACGCCGGCGTGGAAAAGGTTCGGCTGGTGGCCTCCCATCACGATCGGCCGGGCGATCCAGTCGGCCGTGTCACTCGGCCGCAGCACGTCGTGGTAGCTGGAGGTGTATTCCGCGGCCACCGAGAGGATCTCGCGGCGGGTTGCGGCGATCAGTTCCCAGAGACGCAAATCGCCCACGCGGGTATCGAAGGCCGCCCGCAGCAGGCGGTTGTTGTCGACCAGGGGCTCCATCGCACCCAGCGGCGGGTCGATCAATCGGCCGCCCGAGTCGTGCGGAGGCTTGTGCGTGCGACGAAAAGCGGGCATGGTCACTTTGGAAGGTCGCCGGCCGCGACAGCGGCTTCGGCCCGGTCAAGCACGCTGCGATAGTAGGCCAGACGGGTCGCCGCATCGTCCAGAGCGCCCCCGAAACTGCGGGACTCGTCGAGGTAGACCAACGGCACCGGCAGTTCGCGGATCTCGAGGCCGGCCGCCGCCGCCTGCACCCACACCTCCAGCGGCATCGCGTAACCGGTCTCGCTGACTTTCAGGCTGCCCAGGGCCTCCCGCGTGTAGGCCTTGAAGCCGCAGAAGGCGTCGGTCAGCCGCAGGCCGAGCCGTCGGTTGACTTCCTCGGTGATGCGGCGGTTGATCCGCCGCCGGTCGGGCGGTGCGGCATCGGCATCGGCCGGCTGGAGATACCGGCTGCCGCTGATGATCGCCCCGCCGCCGGCCTTGCGGGCCGCGGCGATGAAGTCGGGGATCAGCCGGGGCTGGTGCTGGCCGTCGCAGTCGATCGTGACGAGCCCTTCCCAGCCGCCCTCGCCCGCGGCGGAGAAGGCAGTCGCGAGAGCCGCCCCGTAGCCGCGATTCGTCTCGTGCCGCACCAGGCGGATGTCGTCGCGGTCGGCGAGCACCCGCGAGGTTCCGTCGGTCGAGCCGTCATCGACGACAAGCACGTCGGCGGTGTGCCGCAGCACCTCCTCGAGCACCGCGGCCACATGTTCGGCCTCGTTGTAAACCGGCAACGCGGTGAGATAGCCCCGGGGGGCGGAGCTGGAAACGGAACGAGGGGCCATGGCAGCACGCGGGAGGAACGGGGGATCCGCCGCCCCGGCGAACCATCTTCACGATTGTAGGCCCCTCAAAGCACCGAGCAATCGAGCGATCAGCGGCCCGCTGGCAGCCACTCGAGGGGATCTCGTTCTCTCCGGCTGGCCCAGGTGGCCAGGCCCTCGACCGCCTCGGCGATCCGCAAAGCCAGCGGCTCCATCGAGAAGTGTTCGCTGGCATGGTGGCCCACCGCCACGACGGCGATTCCCCTGGCGATCGCCTCGGCCGCGGCATGCAGCCTGATCTCGCCGGTGACAAGCGTGGTGCAGCCCGCCTCGCGTGCGGCGTTGAGCAGCTCGCCCCCGCTGCCGCAGGCCACGCCCACGCGGCCGGCGGGTCGCTGGGCATCACCGGCCAGGTGGGCCCCGGGGGCGGCAACCGCGGTTACGAGCCGGCCGGCGAGTCGGCCGAGGGTTTCATTCGACTCCCCCAGCCGGCCGGTGCCCGCCGCGGGCACGTCGGGGTCCGGCTCGATCGGCCGCACGCCGCTGAGACCGAGCCGTTCGGCGAGCAGGTCGTTGATACCGCCGGCTGCGGAGTCCCACGCGGTGTGCGAACTCCACACGCCGATTCCCGCCGCGGCAAGCGAGAGCAGCACACCGCCGGTGGGCGTGGCATCGGTCAGCCTCGCCACGGGTCGGAAGGGGAGCGGGTGGTGGGAGACCACGAGGTCGGCCCCGCCCTCGATCGCCTCGGCGGCCACTTCGGGGGTGAGTGTGAGGCAGGTCATGACCCGCTCGATGCGTTCCCTGCGACTGCCCACCAACAGACCGACCGCGTCCCACTCCGCGGCGAGCGACAAAGGCGCGATCTGTTCCAGGGCGGAGGTGACGTCGTTGAGCGTGGCCATCGCCCGATCATACAATCCTGGCCGCGGCCCATCGCTCGCCGCCCCGAGGGGGCCACGTCGGCCGCCACGGTATCTCACCGACGAGTCGGCCGCATGCAGCACCATCGCCTCGCCGTCACCGCGGTGTCGCTGGCAGGATCGCTGAGGCATGCCCTCAAAGCGGCCCGGGAACTGGGCGTGTCGGGCATTGAAATCGATGCCAGAAGCGGCCTCTCGCCCGACGAGGTGAGCGAATCGGGCATCCGGCAGATCCGCAAGTGGCTCGCCGATGCGGGGCTGGAAGTGGCGGCGGTGGCCTTTCCGACGCGGCGGGGCTACGGCGAGGCCGAGGCCCTCGAGGGCCGCATCGCCGCGACGAAGTCGGCAATGCGGTTTGCCCGCGCGATCGGCGCCGACGTCGTCACCAATCATGTCGGTGCGATTCCGGGTGATCCCGACGACCCGCGGTGGAAGCTGCTGCTTGACGTGCTCGCCGACCTCGGGGCCTGGGGGCATCATGTCGGCGCGACCCTCGCCGCCGAGGCGGGCCGGGCGGCACCGGCGGACCTGCGGCGGCTCATCGAGGCCCTGCCGGAGGGGTCGCTCGTTTGCGACATCGCCAGCGGCTCGCTGGTGGTGCACCACCACGATCCCGCCGAGGCGGTCGCCCTGCTCGGCGGGCATGTCGCCTTCGTGCATGCCACCGACGCGGTGGCCGGGAGCGTGCCGGGACAGGGAAGGGGGGTGGTGCTCGGCACCGGGCAGGTCGATTTTCCGCAATTCCTCGGTAGTCTCGAGGAACGGGGCTACCGAGGCTGGATCGGTCTGGAGGCGATTGACGCGGTCACCGCCCGACGTGAACTTGCCGATGCGATCGGCTACCTGCGGTCAATTTGACACGGCATGGTCGGCTGCTAGTCTCGAAGCGTGAATGCAACCTGCTCCCGCCGCCGTCGGTCACGGTCTCCGCGTGTTCGCGGTGTCGCCTGGGCCGTGCTTGGCGTGCAGGCGGTGGTCGTCTCGGGCCTGCCGATTCCGTTGGGCTGCTGCGGGCCGGCCGGTCGGGTCGATGCGGCCGCCGAGATGCTGCTCTCGGGGAAGGATCAGTCGCGTCCTTTCCCCTGCATGCATCGGCCCTGCGGCTGCATGACGGCCGAGCAGTGTTTCCGCGACTGCTGCTGCCACACGCCGGCTGAAACCCTCCGCTGGGCGCGGGCCAACCGGGTCGAGCCATCGGTGCTTGCGGCCCTCGAGCGACGGGTGGCGATCGACGCCTCATCTGCCGCGGCCGACGGCTGCTGCACTGCCGCAGCCGAGGAGCCCTCCTGCTGCACCGCCTGCTGCGAGCCAGATGCGCCGGAGTCGCCGGAGTCGCAGAAGACGAAAGATCCCGGCGAGCCGGTGTCCGCCCACACCCTCTCCCTCGGGGCGATGCTCGCCTGTCAGGGAGTCGTGGCGGAATGGTTTGCCACGGGCCTTGCGATCGTGCCGCCGGTGATGGCCGGAGCGATCGAGCCCTCGCCCGCTCAATGGTTCGTTGCCATGGCCGACGACCATCTTCTCTCGCGGTACGCTCCTCCCGATCCGCCGCCCCCTCGGGCCTGAGCCGATCGGCGGATTGTGATTGCAGGGGCGTTGCCGTTTCGGCGGACGTGTGTCCGCGACGCGCCGCCTCCGGTCTCCGCCGCCCCCGTGATGACGCGTGGTGACACGTCGCTGCGCGGGGCCGCGAAGACCATCCCAAACGACTCAGGAGCTTTCTTATGCGTGCGATAAAATTGATGCCTTTTGCGGCTCTCGCGGCCGCCTTCGCCGTGGCGGTGGTGCCCTCGGCCCCGGCCGGCGAGATCAGCGGCATTCCCAGCCCCGACTACCAGGGCGGGATGATCATGCCGATGGTCTCGATCATCAACGCCGACAACAACACCAACCCCACCAGTGGCACGATCGCCATCGGCTTCAACCCGGCCACGCCCGAGCTCAAGTCGCTCCAGGACTTCAGCGGAGGCAGCTGGTTTGCCGACACCGCCGCCTGGCGGGGGCCGCTCGGCTCGCCGCAGGGCGTCGGCGGTACGCCGGCGGCCAATGCCGGGTCCGGAGGCCGCTTCAACAGCCAGTACGGCTTCAGCTTCATGGCGATGCCGATGATGGGTCAGGCCAACATCCCCACGGGCAAGTCGCTGGCCATTCGGCTGACCGACCTCTCCTCGCCAGATCTGCAGGCTTTCAACTACGTCGAAAACCAGAACCGCTTCGACGAGGTCTTCGGCGGAGGCGTCGGCTCGCAGGTGCTCTGGAACGGGAGCATGTGGCACACCGTCTTCGCGATTCCAGCCGACGCACCGGGCGGCAGCTACACCGCGGAGTTCGAGGTCTTCATCGCCGACACGGCCTTCAGCGGCTCCACCGGCTGGGCGCAGTACGACGCGGCGGCCCTGGCGGCCTTGGCCGACCCGGACTTCACCTCGGCGAGCGTGACCTACACCTGGCAAGCCGCGGCGGTGCCGGAGCCCGCGAGCGTCGGGCTTTTGGCGGCCGCCGTGCTTGCGGTGCCGCTGCTGCGGCGGTGGCGGGCATGATGGACGGGCCTGTTTTCCGCTTCACACGGTGGCCAAACGGAAACCGTCGGGCCCGGCACCAGCCGGGCCTGACGGCCGCCCGGGGCATGACCCTCGTCGAGTTACTCGTGGTGGTGGCCATCGTCGGCACGCTCGCGGGGCTGCTGCTGCCGGCGGTGCAGGGGGTCCGCGAGGCGGCCCGGCAGACCGCCTGCAGCCTCTCGCTTCGCGAACTCGGCCTGGCCTTCCACCTCTATGCCGACACCCACGGCGGGCGGCTGCCGCGGAGCTTCCACAGCGCCGGGGCCCACCGCGAACCGGGCTGGGCGGTTTCGATCGCGGCCTTCCTCGGCGACCCGGAGGCCGAGAACCTCGACGAATGGGCCGGCACCTTCAACAGCTACTTCCGCTGCCCGAGCGATCCCGAGCGTGATCCGACGAAATACACCTATGCGATGAACGTCCACTTCGAGCTTTCGCCCAAGGGCGACGACTACGAGGGCAGCCCGACCACTTGGCGGAAGATGCGACTGATTCCCAAAAAGCAGCGGACGGTGCTCTTGGCGGAGTCGCGGCCGGTGGCCTTTGGCGACCACTTCATGTGCCATCTCTGGGAGACGCTTGCGGCGGCCGAAAACGCGGTGGCCTTCGACCGCCACGCGGGCCGGTCCAACTACCTCTTCGTCGACGGCCACGTCGAGCCGCTGGCGATCGAGGAGACCTTCGACCCCGCCGCCACACGGAACCTCTGGAACCCCTCCCTCGCCGAGTGACCGGGCTGTGTGTCACTCGCTCGCGAAGCCTAGCAGTCGGGGCTGACAAGCAGGGCTTCGAGGCGGCCGACAACTTCGCCCAGGACCTCTTCGGAAACCTTTTCGATTCGCCGCACCCGGCGAATCTTCCAGTCCACGGAGCGGACGTGATCGGCGAGAATCACGCTCGTGGAGCCGTCGGTCGTGTGGACGGAAACCTCGAACGGATACCCTTTTGCCTGGCGGGTGGCCGGGCAGACCACACACAGACTCGTCTTCCGGTTGTAGGCCTTCGGGCTGATCACCAGCGCCGGGCGGTGCCCCGACTGCTCGCGTCCCTGCCGTGGATTGAAGTCGATCCAGACGAAGTCGCCACGGTCCGGAACATAGCCGGCCATCAGTCGACAACCTCCGCGCCAACGTCGGGCCCGAAGTCGGTTTCACGATGGCGTGTGGCTTTGGTGCATCCCCGCAGCAGCTGCGAGAGACGGTGTCGCGGCCGCGATCGTGGCCGCATCACGATCGCACCGGCCTTACACTCGAGGTCGACCTGCGTGCCCTCCCGCATCGCCAGGCTCTCCGCGAGCCGCGCGGGGATCCGCACCGCCAGGCTGTTGCCCCACCGTTGCACCGCCGCCATCGGGTCGTCTCCTCGTCGTGGCTCCGCGCTGACTGAAGGCTTCTTCGCTCCCGCTTCGCGGCGTTTCTACATTGTATATCCCTCGCTGCGGCCTGCGTCAACCCGCGGCCGGCCCGCCGAGGGGGGAAAGCCTCACACTTCGACCAGGTCGAAGTCCTGCCCGCCGAGCGGGCCTTCGCGGCTGTCGAGCCGGTAGCCGCAGCCGAGCGGCTCGGACCACTGCCTCCCCTGCTCACCGCCCACCGGTACGAAGCCCGCCGGCGTCCACCGGTGGATCAGAAAGGTCGCCGGCCGGACGCGGGCGTCGCAGAGCCAAAACTCCCGCACGCCCGCCGCATGATAGGCTCGCGGCAGCCGCACCGTGTCCTTCTCAACCGAGGTGTCACTCACGATCTCGACGACGAGGTCGGGCGGCCCCTCGATCTCCACGAACCGCCCCGGCTCGCCCGTCGCCTTGGGTACGAGCCGCACCCGTCCGGCCTCGAGCGAGGCCTGCGAAACAAACACGATATCAGGCTCGACGGAAAGCTCGGCCGCTTCGCACACCACCCGCGTCGAGTCGATCAGCAACAGCCCGAGTTTGCGGGCCTTGATCCGCCGCTGGAGCACGGCGGCCAACTCCGCCTTGAGCACGCCGTGACAGAAGATGTCTTCCGGTGACATGTCGACCTCGATCGTGCCCGCCAGAAAATCGATCCGGCCGGTCTCGGGAAAGCCCGTCGACCTCGACCAGAGCCGAAAGTCGGCGAGCCCCGCAAGGCCCAGCGGCACCTCGACACGCTCCTCGAAGATCACGCTCGCCATCCCACCTGCTCCCGCACGAGCCGAAGGTTTGCCCGGGACGATTCGTTGCCGCCCGCATTGATATGTATACGAGTGTTCATTTTCAGTCAAGAATGGTGCTGCAGCCGAGCGGCGAGGGCCACGGCGGCCGTTTCGATTCGCAACACGTGGTGGCCAAGGGCGATTCGCGGCCAGCCGGCGGCGTCGGCCACGGCCAGTTCACCATCGGTGAAACCCCCCTCCGGCCCGACCAGGCCGAGCACCTCGGCGGCCTCTCGCCAGGGAACCGCGTCGAGTGGACCGCCGCTTGGATCGGCGACGACGCCGACCGCTCCCGCCGGCGCGGCTGCGACGATCTCCGCGAGCGTGGCCGGGTCGCCGATCGCCAGCAGCCGGTCGCGGCCGCACTGCTTGCAGGCCTCGATCACGCCGCGCCGCAGCCGCTCGACCGCCCCGGCTGTCGCCTCGGCCACCCCCCGCTCGGTGACCAGCGGCACGAGCCTCACCACGCCGAGTTCGGTCAGCTTTTCGATGAGCCACTTCTGCCGCTCACCTTTGGGCAGGGCCACGGCAAGCGTGACCGCCGGCCGCGGCGGCGGGATCGGCTCCCGCGGCTGGCCGACCTCCAGGTCGACCTGATCGCGGCGGACGGCGACAACCCTCGCCGCCCACGAGCGGCCATCACCGGCGAAGAGGATGACCGCATCCCCCGGCCCGGCCCGCATGACCCGCCCGAGGTGCCTCGCCTCCTCGCCGGAAAGCACGGCCCGGCCGTGTGCCGGTGGCGTTGCCAGGAAGAATCGGTGGCTCATGGCAGGGACCATCTTCAGGATCGGGCTTCAGGATCGGGATTGCTCTCACCCGGCCGGGCCTGAATCGCTACACTCCGCCCCGCCGTTTTGGAGCCCCACATGGTACGCAACCTCCCCGACCCTGCCGTGGCCGCCTTCGAGGGCTCGCTCGAACCGGAGGCTTTTTTTGTCGGTCCGCCTCAGGAGGAGGCGATCGCAAGGCTCGAGTGGCTCGTCGAACACCACCAACGGCTCGGTCTGGTGGTCGCCGGCGAAGGCTGCGGCAAGAGCCATCTCGCCGCGATGGCGGTTCGCCGGCTCGGCGGACTCACGGCTGAAACGGTGCTGCTCTCCCTGCGAGGCCTCGCCGAGGGTGATTTTCTGCCGATGCTGCTTGATCGGCTGCCGCTCGACCCGCTCTCGGCGGCCGAGCCGATCCGTCCCTGGCAGAAGCTCGAGGACCGGCTGCGAGAGAACACCCTCATGGAGCGGCCCACGGTGGTCATTCTCGACGACCTCGACCGGGCCGCGGCCGACGCGATTGCCGGAGTGGAGCGGCTGGTCTCGTCGGCCGAGCCGAGGTTTTCCCTGGTGACGGTGATCGGCACGCTGCGGCCGGACGGCGGGCGGCCGTTGCCGCCGGGCCTGGTGGCCACCGCGGGCGTGCGGATCGACCTGCCGGCCTGGAGCGAGGCCGATACCGCCGCCTTCCTTCACTGGGCACTCGAGCGAGCGGGCGCCGATCCGGGCCGGTTTTCCGCCGCAGCCTCGGCCACACTTCAACGGCTCTCCGGTGGCGTCCCCCGGCTGGTCTGCCAGCTGGCCCACCTGGCGGTGGTGGCGACGGTTGGCGACGACCTGGCAACGGTCGAGCCGGTAACGGTGGAGCGGGCCTGGCGACAGCTGCTGCCCGCGTCGGCCCGCGAACGGCCCGCCTCGCCGTCAGCGACATCGCAGGATCCGCTGATCGTCGAGGAGCACAGCCCGCCGGTCAACCCACGGGTGCGGGCGGTACGACGGCTCTTCGGCTGATCGACCCGCCGCCGGCAGCCGCTCAGCCGGAAACCCTCCGGGCATACAAACCGGACCGCTCGGCTCGTACAATCGACCCCGCGATGCCGGTTCGCCGCCGGCTCTAGAACCTCCCCCGAGACCGTCGTTCGTGGCACGCCCAGACAAACGCTCCCAGGCCACGGCCGACCGTCCCGACCGCCGCATCGTGGCCGTCTCGCCCGATGACGGCTCGGCGATCGACCTCCGCAATCCGCTCGTCGCCGCAGTGCTCGCCTGGCTCGTGCCCGGTCTGGGTCATCTCTACCAGCGGCGGTGGTTCAAGGGCTGGCTGGTGATGGGCATGATTCTCGGGCTGTTCGTCGCCGGCTTCGCCCTGGGTGGCGGCCGGGTCGTCTATTGGTCGTGGAAGCCCGGGGCCAACCGCTGGGCGATGCTCGGGCAGGCGGGCATCGGCTCGGCGGCGGTGACCGCTTTCATCCAGGCCAGGCAGCTCGCCGGCCCGGCCAGAGCACCCCTGCTGGGCAGCCTGATGGCCCCGCCGGTCGGACCTGGCGAGGAGGTCGCCGGCTGGTATGCCCGGGCGATGATCGCCCGGGAGCCGGCGATCACGCCCGAGGATTTTCAGACCCGCCAGCACATCCAGCTGAGCCGATTCGAGGCCGACGAACTCTCGATCTGGCAGCGAAGGCTCGGCCGCTGGTTCGAAATCGGCACCCTCTATACCGTGATCGCCGGAATGCTTAACATGCTCATCGTTTACGACGCCTGGGCAGGTCCGCTCGGGATGCCGACCGACGACCAACGTCGCAGGGCACGCGAAGGGCAGGGCCGCAACAGGCGACGTGGTGACGGCGCGTCGGGCAAGGTGGAGTCGTCGACGAAGTCGTCGGGCGGCTAGAGTCCGCAGAAGCAGGGAGGTGGAGTGTGGGCTCGATCACGTTGTGTGTGGGATCGTTTTCTCTCTGCGGGATGCTCGCCAGCCTCGCCGCGTCGATCCTCGATTCGGTGCCTGGCCTGTTTTTCGGGCTGCCGGTGCTCGTGGCGGCAAGCGTGGTCTTCGCGGCAACCCACCACGAGGATCCCGAGGAGATCCAGGCCGCCACGATCCACTGGCTCGTCTGGCTGGGGGTGATTCTGCTGGTCGTGCTGGCGGTGGTGATGGCCCTCGGCTGGCGGTAGCCGGCGGGCATCACGGGCCGTTGAAACCCTGCCGGTCGTGCCGGCGAACGCAGGCGATCGATCTGTCGGTGGCCGGGTCGTCGAGACCTGCCGATCAGATTTGACGACGGCCGTGGTGCATGCTCACCCGCCGTCTCACGGAGCACCAGGGAAGGGGCTCCGGGCATTTCCCAGGCGGAGGGAATCATGCGCAAGGCGGCGTGGTGGCTGGTGTTCGCGGCGGCCGTGGTGGCTGCCGCAGGACGTGGCAGCGGACGGGCTGAAGATCTCGGCCCCGCGATCGATCTGACGAACCTCGGCAGGGAGGAACTGCCGCAGCAGCCCGTCTGGGAGGGCCCCGAGATCGAGTCGATCGGGCTGGTGGATCGGATACTGCGGCCCGGCCGACGCGTCTATCTCAGCGGCATGATCGGGCCGTCGTTCGTGACGCTCGCCGATCCGGCCGACCCCTCGCTCGACACGACCGACACGGTCTTCACCGCAGGGGGCGCCCTGGGTCTGGCGATCGACCGTCGCCGTGGTCGGCTCCGCCTGGAACTCGAAGGCCTGGCCCGCAACGACTTCGTCGGGCCCTACAACGACGGCACCGGTGATGCCGCCTTCGCCCGCAGCAACTGGTCGGTGATGCAAAACCTCTGGAGGGACATCATGCTCACCAGTCGCTTCGGCATCTACGGCGGTGGTGGGCTCGGTGCGGGCGGCTATCGCGACGGCGACCTGGTCGGTGGCCAGGAGATTTTCGAGGATCCGGCGTCGAGCTTCGCCTGGCAGTTCGGCGGTGGAGTGATCTACGAGGTTTCCGACCGGCTGACTGCGGATGTCGGCTACCGCTACTTTCACATCGACAAAATCACCTTCGCCACCTCCGACCCCAGCCAGTATTCGGCCAGCGAGCTGCTCTTCACGCTGCGGGTCTACGAGCCGTTCCGGCAGTGGCGAAACTGACGCGGTGGCGCGGCCTGCGGATGGTTACGTGCCGGCGGTGGCGGGGCCGGCACGCCTCAGCTGCCCGCAGGCCGCGTCGATCTTGGCCCCCTTGCGACGGCGAATCTGGACGTTGATGCCCCGCCGCTCGAGCCGCTCGACAAACCGCTCGCGGGCCGCGGCCGAGGGCTCGCGGTAGGGCAGACCGGCGACGGGGTTGTAGGGGATCACATTGACCAGCGCCGGCCTGCCGGCGAGCAGCTCGGCGAGCGACTCGGCCTGCTCGGGGCCGTCGTTGAGCCCGCCGAGGAGCACATATTCGAAGGTCAGCCGCCGGCCCGAGGCGATCCAGTAGCGATCGGCCGCGGCGAGTACCGCCGCCAGGCCCGTGCTGCGATTGACCGGCACGATTCGCGTGCGGAGGAGGTCGTCGGCCGCGTGCAGTGAGACCGCCAGGTGGTAGCGGGGGCATGCTGCGGCCAGCCGGTCGATCGCGGCGGGCAGGCCGACGGTGGAGATCGTGATCCGCCGCTGCGAGATGCCAAAGCCGTCGCGGGCCTCGGCCGCGGCGAGGGCGGGCAGCAGGGAATCGAGATTGGCCAGCGGCTCGCCCATGCCCATCACCACCACGTGGCTGATCCGTTCGCCGGCCGGCAGCAGTTCGGTGAGCCTGACGAGCTGTTCGATGATCTCGCCGGCGGTGAGGTTGCGGATCACCCCGTCGAGGCCGCTGGCGCAGAACACGCAGCCCATCGCGCAGCCGACCTGCGAACTGATGCAGACGGTGCGGCGGTCGCCCTCCCGCAGGAGCACGCTCTCGATCCGCTGGCCGTCGGCAAGCTCGAGCAGGAGTTTCTCGGTGCCGTCGGGATCCCGCCGGTGGCGGACCACGGAGGTCGTCCAGATGCAAAACTCCCCGGCCAGCTCACGACGGAGAGCCGTCGGCAGGTCGGTCATCGCTTCGAAGCTCCCGGCACGGCGGTCCAGGAGCCATCGTCGGATCGAGCCGGCCTGCCACCGCGGCAGCCGACGCTCGGCAAGCCATTCGGCCAGCCCGCTGGCGGGGTCGAGAATGTGCTGCATCGCAGGTGCCTGAACCGCTTTTGAATTCCGCCTGCAGGCGCGGTACTGTTTTTGACAGGCGGATCTTTTGACAGGCGGATCAAACCGCCGCCCGAACCCATCCTACGTGGAACGACCGCCGGTGGAATCCCGAGGGAATCTCCGGCATGCAGGACGCCGCATGAGCCAGCAACAATTCGAAGAGCGAACCGAGTGGGTCTACGACGAGCAGGCCTTCCCCGTCTGGAACCATACGTTTGAGAAAAACGAACGCACGGAGATGATCCGCGACGATCTCTGGGCCGGGCGGAGTATTGCGATACTCCTCGCGACCTTGGTGGCGATCGGTCTGGTGCTGGCGGTGGTGACCGTCAGCTTCATCGCGAACTGGCGGTAGCGTCTTGGCTTTTGCGGCGGCCGATGCCGTCATTCTCCGGCCCCGGGCGAAGCTCAATCTCGGGCTCGCCGTGCTCGCCCGGCGGAGTGACGGCTTCCATGAGATCGAGTCGCTGATGGTGCCGGTGAGCCTCGCCGACCGGCTGCGTGTTCGGGCCCGCGACGACACCGCGATCAATCTGTCGGTGCGTTTCGGCGAAAGGCTCGTCAACTGGCCGGCCGGCGGGCTGGCCCGCGAGGTGCCCGGGGGTGAGGAGAACCTCGTGATCCGCGCGGTAAGAGCCTTGGGCGAGGCGGAGGGCGTGGGCCGTGGGCTGGAGATCGAACTGGTCAAGGAAATTCCCGCGGCCGCCGGCCTCGGTGGCGGCTCGAGCGATGCCGCGGCGGTGCTGTTGGCGGCCTCGCTGGCCTGGGGAATCGAGCCGTCCCCCGGGAGGCTTGTGGAACTCGCCGCCGGCCTCGGCAGCGATGTGCCCTGGTTTCTCGGCGGCTCCGCGGCGATCGTGAGGGGCCGCGGCGAGGCGGTTGAACCGGTCGCCGGAATTCCCTCGCTGCCGGTGGTCATCGCTCTCCCGGCAGCCGGCTGCCCGACGGCCGAGGTCTATCGCCGCTGCACGCCCCAGCCCCACCTGCGGGGCGAGGCGGCAGCGGTGGCCGCGGCGCTCGCCGGCGGACGGCTGCGGGAGGCCGTCGGCCGCATGCACAACACCCTAGCGGCCGCCGCGGTGGCCGTCGCCCCGGAGGTGGGGCGATTGCTCCAGGCCCTCCGTCGCGCCGGAGCCCTCGTTCCCCTGGTCACCGGCAGCGGCAGCGGCTGCTTCAGCCTCTGCCGCACGGCTGCGGAGGCCCGCGGAATCGCCGCCCGGCTTGCCGCGGATGGCTGGCCGGGGGTGTATGCCGCCAGGCTCGCCTCGCGGCCGGTCGGCGGCGGGGTTTTTCCCGGTTGAATCCCCCGTGCCAGCGGCGATACTAACACAATTCACACATGGGGGTCGTCGGCTGAGCCGACGGTATCGGCCACGACGATCCAACGGCGTTTTCGTGGGGGAGGCCGCGATGGAGATCACCGAGGTTCGGATCAAGCTCATCGACGACGCCGCCGAGCGTCTTCTGGCCTTCTGTTCGATCACGCTCGACAACGCCTTCGTGATCCGCGACCTGAAGATTATTGTCGGCCCCAACGGGCCCTTCGTGGCGATGCCCAGTCGCAAGCTGACCAGCCACTGCCACGGCTGCGGCTTCAAAAACCCGATGCGGGCCAACTTCTGCAACCAGTGCGGCGGCAGGATCGACAGCAACCATGTCAATCGCGACGACGACGGTCGGCCGCGGCTCTATGCCGACATCGCCCATCCGATCAATGTCCGCTGTCGGGAGATGATCCAGAACCGGATCGTGGAGGAATACGAGGCGGAACTGGTTCGCTCCCGCGACCCTGGCTACACCTCACGCTACGAGGATCTCGGCGACGAGGACCACCGCGGCCGGCGTCCCTCCGAGGGCTCGGCCTGTCCTCCGCGGCCGGGCTCCCAGCCGAGCCCGTCATCCGGAGGGGATTTCGGCGAGGGAATTTTCTGAAACATCTCGTCGTCCCGGTGTGTCGCGGCGCCGCGGCCCGCTCCGCTGGAACCGTCCCACGGGCAGCTAGCGTCTGACGAGATCGTGGAAGTCGCGGGTCAGCCGGGCGGTGACCTCGCCGGGGGTGCCGGAGCCGATCGGGCGGCCGTCGATCTCGACCACCGGCACCACCTCCGCCGCGGTGCCCGTCAGGAAGCATTCCTCGGCGGTGTAGAGATCGTGCCGCACGAGGGTCTGCTCGCGGCAGGGAACCGCGGCAGCCG
>AACY020303083.1_pt1 | contig 15798 bp, 16 predicted proteins | sample 267378 | NCBI WGS metagenome assembly AACY02 (sample SAMN02954345, study PRJNA13694) | marine metagenome | biome: aquatic; feature: ocean; material: water; isolation source: isolated as part of a large dataset composed predominantly from surface... | reverse complement strand
CCAGGTCTGGCGCGGGTTCCGCCAGTCGATTCCGTCCAGCATGTAGGCGAGCTGCGCCGCCGAAATCGCCACCGACCCGTCCTTGGGCGTCGGCCAGATGAAGCGCCCGTTCTCCAGCCGCTTGGCGTAGAGCGACATCCCCACGCCGTCATGCCAAAGGATCTTCAAAAGCGATCCCTGCTTGCCTCTGAACACGAAGAAGTCGCCGGCATGGGGATCGCGCCCGAGCGCCTCCTGCACCATCAGCGCCAGCCCGGGCATCCCACGGCGCATGTCGGTCGCCCCGCAGGCCAGCCAGACCCGCGCCCCCGCCGGCAGCGCGATCATGCCCGCTCCAGCGCCCGAACCAGGCGCGCCAGACCGTCGGCGTCCACGCCCAAGCCGACCAGAACCCGCCGCCCGTTCGCCAACAGGATCTCGACGCGGTCCTCACCCGGCGCAGGCGGCCTCGGCGGATCGGCGGCGACCACCACCGGCGCGAAGGTCGGCGCGGCGGCCTCGACCACGTCGCGATCGTCGACCAGCCGCCCCTCTCGCGCGAGCCTCCGCCACGTGTTGAGTTGCGACCGCGATATCCCATGCCGGCGCGCCGTCGCCGAGACCAACCGCCGACCGGCCATGCTCTCGGCCACGATCCGCAGCTTCTCCGCGTCGTTCCAGCGGCGACGACGACCGACCTCGACCACTTCGAGCCGCGAAACCAAACTGTCCGCATGGGCGCCCATACGGACAGGCTCGATCACGCCGGACAGTTCGGGAAGACGGCCTCCGCCGAAGGCTTACGCAGGGATGGGGCGAGCGCTGGAGATCAGGGACGACCTGAGCGCGTCGGAGCTGCGGGCGCTGGCGGCGCGGGAGACGAAGAACCGGGCGGCGCGGCGGATGCTGGCGATCGCGAACGCGCTGGAGGGGATGAGCCGGGCGGCCGCGGCGCGGGCGGCGGGGATGGACCGGCAGGCGCTGCGTGACGCGGTCGTGCGCTACAACGCCGAAGGGCTCGACGTGCTCTACGACCGTTCGACGCCGGGCCGCCCGCCGGCGCTGACGGAGGCGGAACTGGCGCTGCTGTCGGCGCGCATCTTCCGCGGCCCCGACCCGGAGACCGACGGCGTGAGCAGCTGGACGCTGCCGGACCTCTGCCGCTGGATCGAGGACCGCTTCGACAAGCGCCTGCCCCCGCAGAGCCTGTCGCGCGTGACGCTGCGCCAATCCTACGCTCGCGTCGCCCGCCACGCCCGACGCGAGGCGGCGCGGCTGCTGCACGGCCGCGGCCACAAACAGGCCAATTCGTGCTCGGCGCCCGGACCCTGCCGGGCAATCCCTATGACGGCCACAGCCTCGCCGCCCAGATCGACCAGGTCGCTCGCCTCACCGGCCGCAAGGTCCGCCGCGCCTATGTCGACCGCGGTTATCGCGGGCACGGCATCGTGCGCGAAGGCCTGCAGGTCGTCGTCTCCCACACTCGCGGCGTCACCTCGCCCACCATCCGCCGCGAGATCCGCAGGCGAAACGGCATCGAGCCCGTCCTCGGCCACATGAAGACCGACGGCCTGCTCGAGCTGAACCACCTCCAGGGTCCCGACGGCGACGCCGTCAACGCCATCCGCTGCGCCATCGGCCAAAACTGCAGGCTGCTCCTCGCCTCGTTCCGGCGCCTCTTGGCGCGCCTTATGCTCAGCGCGCCCGATCTCGCCGCCGAAACCCTCCGCACCGTCGCCGCGATCATCCAGCAGCGCCTCGCAGGACACGCAGTCGCCGCGTAGGCGCGCAAGGTTCTTCACGGCCGACGAGACCGGCCGCTTCGCGCCCGAGCGCCTCGACCGCGAAATCCGAACTGGCTCGCCGATGGATCTCGGTCGCGACCTGGCCGGTCCGGCCGAACAGCAGAACCCGCATCGTCATGCGCCGAGCGCCGGTCGGGCGTCGACGCCTGAGCGGTCCTGCAGCGCCCGCCACCGAGGCTCGTTCTCAATGAACCTGGCCACGGTGCGGCGTATCCCCTTCTCGAGCGTGATCGACGGCGCACAGCCGAGTTCGTCGCGGCTCTCGCCGTCGGGGGTCGCGCGGCCGACTACGGCCGATCCGGTGAGGCCTGTGCCGCCGTTCGCGAAGAACGTTCTCGGGCATCGCCGAAGCGACGCGGCGTCATGCGCTTGGCGCCCGGCAGGGCTGTGTCGATCACCGCCATGCTCAGTTGCCGCGCTGGGGCCGCAAGGCCGCTCGATGAAAGCGTGGGGGCGCGCGCCGCGCCTGCCCACAGAACGCGCCGGCCCGCGCCCGAACCGGTCGAGCGATCTGCAGGATCATCGCCTCCGGCGCGACGATGCTCAGACAATCCCCCACTCCCGCCCGAACCAGCGCCAGGCGTCGGCGATCATGGTCTCGAGCGCCGCGCGGCGCGGCGTCCAGTCGAGCGCCGCGCGCGCGCGCGCGCCATCGCAAACGAGACGCGCCGGATCGCCGCCGCGCCGCGGCCCGATCTCGGCCGGAATCGCACATCCAGTGACTGACCGCGCCGCTGCGATCACCTCGAGTACAGAATAGCCGCGGCCGATGCCAAGATTCAGCGCATGGCCCGCCTCGCCTCCCAGCAGTTTCTCGAGGCCCAAGAGATGCGCTTCAGCGAGATCGCAGACATGCAGATAATCCCGCACGCAGGAGCCGTCCGGCGTCGGATAGTCCACGCCGTTGACCGTCACATGCGTCCGCCGGCCCGCCGCCGCCTCGAGCACGATCGGGATGAGATGCGTTTCCGGCTCGTGGCGCTCGCCAAGCCCGCCCGCCGGATCTGCGCCGGCCACGTTGAAGTACCGGAATATCGTCGCGCGCAGCCGATGCGTGAGGGCGACGTCTGCGATCAGCCGCTCGATCGCTAGCTTCGAGGCGCCGTAAGGGTTGCTCGGTCGCTGCGGCGTTTCCTCGCCGATCAGCGCGACATCGGGTTCTCCATAGGTCGCCGCGGTCGAGGAGAAGATCAGCGAGCCCACGCCTTCTACTTGCATCGCGTCGAGCAAGTTCATCGCCCCGACCAGATTGACCCGCCAATACCGCGCCGGGTCGCGCATCGACTCGGCCACGATTGACAGCGCCGCGAAATGCATCACCGCGGAAGGTCGGACGGCGCGCATCGCTTCGCGCACCGCCGCCGCGTCGAGCAGGTCGCCCTCGATCACCGGACCGAAGCGCGCCGCGTCCCGCCATCCGGTCGAGAAGTCATCGAAGCACACCGGTTCGTGCCCGGCCTCGGCGAGCCGCTTGCATGCGTGACTTCCAATATAGCCCGCTCCGCCGGTCACTAGCACGACAGCCATCAAGCCGCCTCCCTGTCAGCCCTTATCGCCATGACGGCCGAAATCGTCTTCGAAGCGCAGGATATCTTCTTCCACGAGATATGCGCCAGCCTGCACCTCGATGATCTCAACCGGGATCTTCGCGGGATTTGCGAGCCGGTGGACGCAGCCGAGCGGGACATAGGTCGCCTTGTTTTCCCGCAACCGGAAGGCCTCGTCGTCCCGCGTGATCTCGGCGGTTCCGCGCGCCACGATCCAGTCCTCGGCGCGGTGATGATGCTTCTGCAGCGACAGCTTCTTGCCGGGGGAGACTTGGATGCGCTTGACCCAGACCCGCGCACCGAGATCAATGCTCTGGTACCAGCCCCGAGGCCGGTGCACCCGCGCCGGCATCGTCGCCTCGGGGCGGCCCCCGGCGCCGAGCGCCGCTACCACGCCCTTGACTCGTGTGCGCGCGCGAGCGGCTCGTCAAGGGTGTCGATCACCGCGAGCCCATCGACGCCGAGCGCGTAGAGCAGACGACCATCGGCGCGAAGGTAGTTGTCGCGGCCGCCACAACGGTCACGTCGCCTTCGGTCGCATTCCCGGCTGCGTCAGTGTCGGAATGGCGCCAAAGCTCGCACCAGTCGCCGATGTCGGACCATTCGAAATTCGCCTCGACGACTAGGGCGTTGTTGGTCGTCTCCATGACGACGTAATCGAAAGACAGCCTCGACGCCGTCGAGAACGCCGGGCCGAGCCGCAGCGATCCCAGATCGTCGGTGGCCTCGTCCGCCGCCGCGGCCGCCGCCGCTTCGGGGGCGAGCGCCGCAATCAACCGCTGGGCCCCTCCCTCGCGGAAACAGAACATGCCGGCGTTCCAGAGGCATCCCTCCGCAATCAGGCTGGCGGCACGGTCGGCGTCAGGCTTCTCCTCGAAGGCGGCGATTCGCCAGGCACCGTGGCCGACTGGCGCGCCGCGCCAAATGTAGCCATAGGCGGTGGCGGGCCCAGTCGGCGTCACGCCGAAAGTCACGATCGCGCCGTCGCCCGCAGCCTCGGCCGCATGGTGCACCGCCGCCGCGGAGGCCGCCGGGTCAGGCACCAGATGGTCCGAATGCACGATCATGGCGATCGCCTCGGCGTCGCGGCAAGCGATCAACTCGGCGACCGCGGGCAGGGTGTCTTGGGCTTCGGGCTCGACCACCACCTCCACCGGAAGGCCTGTCTCGCTCGCCTGATCGGCTGTAATGAAGCGCCCGGCCGCGCCGGTGATCACGATCGCACGCTCGAATCCTGCTCCGACGTTGAGACGGCGCAGCGTGCGCTGAAATGGCGTCTCACCCCCGAGGATAGGCACGCGCTGCGTCGAGAAGTCCCGGCGTGGTAGCGGCCAGAGCCGCGTGCCCGACCCTCCGCACAGGATAACCGGGATGGTCTTCATCGCATGCTCCTGCCGAGGTGGACCGCGCGGGGGCACCACACATTGCGGATCGGAACTGGTTGCTTGACGTACTCGGAATCCCTCGGCGAGTATACCGCCTCTGGCGTGTGCCCTGGGCTCCGCGCCGCCGACTGTTGCAGGGCGGCATGACGCGGCCTCGGCGCATAAGCGCCAGGGCACGAATTGCGGCGGCGTCTCCATCGCCGGACGCGCGAAATCGAGATGCATCGCCTCGCTCGCCTGCGCCGTCTCTCCCGCGAGCCGCAGCGTGATCGTCTGCACCAGCGCACCGTCCGTCCGGTTGTACAGAACGCCGTAACGCGGCAGCGCCAGTTCGGCCCCGAGATCGTCGACCGTGAAGAACCTCAGGCGCCTACGCGGCGAGTGCTTGGCGGTCATGTGGCCTTTGGATGATGTCGGCGACGGCGCGGAAGACTTCAGCGACGATGCCAGAAGCACTGTAAGCGGTGTGCCGCTGGCCCGTCCTACCGCGCGGGGTAGGCCCTCGGCATGAGGTCGTCGATCCGGCTCTGGGGATGGCCGGCGACGAGGCGCTCGAGGACGTCGGTAATGCAGGCGACCGCCGCGCGGATCGCCGAATTCTTCGGATTGGCGCGGGCGACGTTGCGGGGCATTGGCTTGCCGGCGGGCTTGCGGCGGTGGATGCGGCTGGTCAGCATCCGCTGCGCCAGCCATCTCTCATTGGCCTGTGAGCGGTAGTCGCTGTCGGTACAGACTTCTGAGCCGGTGTTGTCCCGGCTCAACAGGCGCTTCAGTTGCCGGCCATCCGCTGCAGAGGCGGCGGTCACCGCGCTCTCGCGGATGAAGCCGAAGCGGCGGTCGATGCTGATGTGACTTTTTTAGCCGAACACCGGCACGGCGATCATGGGCAGCGGCGTGCCGTCGGGGCGATAGCGCACCTTGCCACCGACTTTCAGCGTCCAGCGGGCGTTCGTGTCCTTTTGCGCGGCCTTGTTCGGCTCATCGAGCCAGATCTCCTGTTCCGTCTTGCCCTCCTTGATCGCCTGCTTCTCGGCCTCGGTGTTGCGCTGCTTCGGCGCCGGCACCAGCGAGGCGTCGATGATCTGGTCGGCCATCGGCACATACCCCTTCTTCTGGAGCTGACAGTCGAAGGCCTTCATCACCCGCCTCAAGGTCCCGGTCTCGGTGAGCCGGTTGCGGAAGTGGCGGATGGTGTTCTTTTCAGGCGTCGGCTCGCCTAGGTCGAAACCGAGAAACCGCACCCAGGACAGCCGGTCGCGGATCATGAACTCCATGCGCGCATCCGAGAGATTATGCTGGGCCTGAAGGATCAGCGCCTTGAACATCGACACGAGGTAGAACGGTGGCCGGCCGCCGTTCTACCCGTCGCCATAGCCCAGACCTTCGACCAGCCAGCCGCGGAAATACTCGAAATCCACCGTCGCCTCGAGCACCTCAAGCGGATCGCCGTCCTTGCTCAGACGCTCAAGACGGTCCGAAAGCCCGAACAAGCCCGCCTGCCGCATCGCCATCCCTCCCGATCAGTTCCGGAAAGTGAATCATGCCAGCCGCGAAAGCGGTAGGTTCTTGCGGGTGTCCAGCTGTCCTTGCGGATGACGCGGGGCGGGATGTTCGCCCACACGCACGCACGACTCCACCAGCGTCTGATCGCGCTCTTCCTCGACGGCCGCCATCACCTCGGCGCCGCACGCCTCGAGGCGCCGGGAGCGCATCGTCCCACCGCTGAGCCTTCGGCGCGAAATCGTCGGTGGCGCGCCGCTCCGTATCCTAGCGAATGATCGAGTAACCGCGAACGCCGAAACGCTGCGTCCCCGCACGCCGGCTCAAGCAAGGCCTGCTACTCTGCGGCCCTCACGAAGTCTCGAAACCGATCGTCGTCCGCCAAGAGCTCGTCATAGCTGCCGCGCCCATAGACGGCCCCACGCTCAAGGTGGATGATCTCGTCGCAATTCTTGATTGTTGAGAGGCGATGAGCAATGATCAGAATTGTTTTTGTCTTTGCAAGCGAATATATCGCATCCATGAGCTGGCGCTCGGTGACATTGTCCAAAGCACTTGTCGCCTCATCGAACATAAGAACATCAGGGTCATTGTAGAGCGCGCGCGCAACTGCGAGGCGCTGACGCTGTCCGCCCGACAACAGCTTACCGTCTTCACCTACCTGCGTCGCGTAGCCTTCCGGCAGATCGGAGGAGACGAACTCGTGCAAGCTGGCCGCGCGCGCGGCCCGCTCAACGGCCGCCATGTCGATCGCCCCCTTCGGAATTCCGAAAGCGATGTTCTCGGCAACGCTCCCATCTAGGATGTAGAGCGTCTGCGCCACGTAGCCGACGGACCGTCGCCAGCGCGGGATCGTCGCCTCATCGAGCGCGGCACCGTCGACGTGGATCGCGCCATGCGATGGCGTGATCAACCCAAGGAGCAAATCGACAAGTGTCGACTTGCCGGCACCGGATCCGCCAACGACGCCAATCGTGGTGTTCGCCTTGATCTCCAGCGAAACCCCCTGGAGCGCGGCGGATTGGGCGTCGGGATAGGTGTAGGACACGCCATCGATAACGATCTTGTCGCGCAGGTGCAGCGGATCGCCGCTCGGTCGCACGACGGTGTCGGGACGACGGGTGCTGTCCATCTCACGCGACATGTTCTCGACCACAGCGCCGCCGAATCGGAAGAGATTCATCTGCTCATAGAGGGCCTGAATCGCTGGTAAAAGTCGCAGCGATGCGAGTGCGTATACCCCCAAGGTCGGAATGATCGCGGCCACGTTATTGTCATTCTTTCTAAGAAGATATAACACAACCGCAATCATCCCACTTATAAGAAGCGCGCGAAATAAAGTTCTTGGTAGACGAGAAATAATACGCTGCTTCCCTTGCGAGCTAACAAATGCATAGTCTTGTTTGCCAAAAATCACAGAGAAATAATCCTCAAGATAGTGGAACTTTATCTCTTTAAAGCCTTCGAGCGCAACCGTTGACGTCAGAAATCTCTGTTTATTCGAACGAAACCGTTGCTTTCCCAACCGTCCGGTGATCCTCTTTGTAAAGAAGATCAACAGTCCATAGGACCCGCCGATCACAAGCACAGCGAGCATCGCAAGCATCGGATCAACTGCAATGACGAGACCCGTCAGGCACACCGCGACCGTACCCTGAACGATGATCATTATCCCTGGCGTAAGTCCCGTGGAAACAAACATGTCAGTTTCTTGTAATACAGTTTTTCTGAGATCAGTCGAATTCACTTTCAGAAACCATTCATAGCCCTGCGATAAATACTGTCGAAAAAGTCGCGCAGTTATACTGTTTCTTATAATGTAAGTTGTGCGGATAATGAAAAAATCCCCAGCCGCCTTTGCAATGCTTGCAAATGTGACAAAGCAGACAATCAGAATACCGATAAATATTAGAAACGCACGGTCTGTCGTAAATCCGAAATAATTATAGACAGCCGAGAGATATTCGTTTTTGTGAATAATCTCCGGGTCTGCAACAATTGCTAGGAACGGCATCACTGACGCAATATTGCCGAGCTCAAGAAGGGCGATGCCTATGGCGGCGAGCACGACAAGAGACAGACGCCGTCGCTCGGATCGGTCGAGAACTCCGAAAATCGTCCGAAAAGTCTTCATGGGTCGAGTGCGTCTCCCAGGGGCGTGCGCAAGCCTGCGCCGGTCGGCGAAGTTGCCTTCGCCCTAGTCGACCACCAGATCGACGCCCGGCGCGTGAGCGATGAAAAACGGATTCTCTCGCCGCAACTTGCCGTAGAGCAACGGCGAATGGTCATCATGGCGAATGACGGAGCCGCCGGCCGCCGACAGGACGGCGTGCCCCGCCGCGGTGTCCCACTCCATGGTGCGGCCAAGGCGTGGATAAAGATGCGCCTCGCCGGCCGCGACCAGGCAGAACTTGAGCGAAGACCCTGCGCTCTTGAAGCCGGAGACGGGATAGCGCGCAATATACGCGTCGGTTGTCGCGTCGCGGTGGGATTTCGAGGCGACGACCAGGAGTCCCTGGGGGCCCGGGACAGCGGGCGCAAGGGTCCGCGTCGGCCCAGCCGCGTCGAGCTCGAATTTCCCCGTCTCCTCGATCGCGCTGTTCTCCGGTGTCGTGCTGAACAGGCGGCCGACCGCTGGCGCATAGACCACACCGCCTACCGGTTGGCGCTGCTCGATGAGCGCAATGTTCACCGTGAACTCGCCTCGGCGATTCACAAACTCCTTTGTTCCGTCCAGCGGATCAACGAGGAAGTGCGGCCGGTCGGGGTCGATGTCGTGGATCGTCGCACGTTCCTCTGTGACGATCGCGATATCGGGAAACGCGGCGGCAAGGCCGTCGTGGATGACACTATCGGCCGCGAGATCCGCCGCCGTCACCGGACTGTCGTCTGCCTTGGTCTGCACGTCCATCTCAGGTGTGTGGTAGATCCGCATGATCTCCCGCCCAGCTTCGATGGCGAGACGGCGAAGACTGCTTTGCATCATCTCGTCGCGCATACCGCCATCTCCCCTTCGGTCATCCGATCAGGCCGAGGGCCTCGAGCTTGAGCATCACATCCTGGGCGCAGTCGTCGGGGCTGACATCGTTGGTGTCAACCTGTAGCTCGGGCTTTTCCGGAGCCTCATACGGATCGGAGATGCCGGTGAACTCCTTGATCTTTCCCTCGCGGGCCAGCTTGTAGAGGCCCTTGCGGTCGCGCCGCTCACATTCCTCAATCGGGGTGGCGACATGCACTTCGACGAAGGCGCCATACTGCTCGATCATCTCGCGCACGTCCTTGCGGGTTTGAGCGTAGGGCGCGATCGGCGCGCAGATGGCGATGCCGCGGTTCTTGGTGATCTCCGACGCCACATAGCCGATGCGGCGGATGTTGATGTCGCGATGCTCTTTGGAGAAGCCGAGCTCCGAGGAGAGATGCTTGCGCACGACGTCTCCGTCGAGCAGCGTAACGGGGCGACCGCCGAGTTCCATGAGCTTGACCATGAGCGCGTTCGCAATCGTCGATTTCCCGCTGCCCGACAGACCCGTGAAAAACACCGTGAAGCCCTGTTCGGGTCGCGGCGGGCGGGTGCGCCGCAGCTCCGACACGACCTCCGGGAACGAGAACCACTCGGGGATCTCCACGCCCTCCTGGAGACGCCGCCGCAGCTCGGTGCCTGAGAGGTTCAGCACCGTGGCGTCCTTGGCGACCTCGTCGGCCGGCTGATACTCGGCGCGGTCCTGCACGTAGACCATGTGCTTGAACGGCACCATTTCGATACCGATCTCAGCCCGGTGCTCGTGGACCAACTCCTGAGCGTCGTAAGGGCCGTAGAAGTCTTCGCCCTGGCTGTTCTTGCCGGGTCCGGCGTGGTCGCGGCCGACGATGAAGTGGGTCACGCCGTGGTTCTTGCGGATGAGAGCGTGCCAGAGCGCCTCACGCGGGCCAGCCATGCGCATCGCCAGGTTCAGTAGCGACAGCGTCGTGGTGGAGGCTGGATACTTGTCGAGAACCGCCTCATAGCAGCGCACTCGGGTGAAGTGGTCAATATCCCCCGGCTTGGTCAGTCCGACCACGGGATGCAACAGAAGATTCGCCTGCGTCTCTTTCGCCGCTCTGAAAGTCAGCTCCTGATGCGCCCGGTGCAGCGGGTTGCGGGTCTGGAAGGCGACGACCTTGCGCCAGCCAAGCTTGCGGAACAGGGCGCGCAGTTCGTTCGGAGTATCCCGATATTTGCGGAAATCGTAGTGGATCGGCTGCTGCAGACCGGTGATCGGACCGCCGAGATAGACCGGCCCGGCTCGGCCGTGCAGATAATCTACGGCGGGGTGCGCTCGGTCGTCGGCGCCGAAGACCTTCTCGGCCTCGCGCCGCTTGTTGGGCTTCCACTTGTCGGTCACGGAAAGAACGCCGAGGATGACGCCCTCTGGGTCGCGCAGAGCCACGTCCTCGCCGATGTCGATGGTCTCGGCGAAGCGTTCAGAGACGTCCAGCGTAATGGGGATCGGCCAGAGCGCGCCGTTCTGGAGCCGCATGCTCTCGACAACCGACTCGTAGTCGGCCTGGCCGAGAAAGCCGGTCAGGGGGTTGAAGCCGCCATTCATGAGAAGCTCGAGGTCGCAGAGCTGTCGAGCCGTCAGGTCCCAGCTCGGCAGATCGCCAGCTTTTTGTTTCAGTTTGGCAGCGCTGTCGCTGGAGACAAACAGCTCTCTGATCGGCGCGGTGTTGGACTCTGACATGGGCATCGATGATCTCCAGCAGCTTTTGTGCACCTGCGAAGAGCGAGCTCTCAAGCTCCCTATGCAGTGGTAGAGCTAAACAAGCAATGAGCCGCCGGGCGCTGTGGGCGCACCTGCGCCATAACCTCTGCCATGGTGTAGGCGTGCATCACCCGGTCTCGGCCGGTTGAGCAAGGTGGCGGCCGCATACCGTCTCGGACAGCAGCGCCGCCGGTTGCGACAGCTTCTCGGGGTCCATGGGTCCGGGACGGAACGCGACTTCCTCGAGCCAGCCGATCTTGAGGCCCTGCCGGTGTTCGATCGCGCCAACGAGTTTGCCGGCCTCTATGAGGCCTTCACGGGCGCCCGCACCGAGCCTCGCCCAGCGGCGCCCCATGCTCTCGGCCGAGAGCTCGCCGTCTCGCAGGTCGGCTTCCGGAAGCGACGTGATCTCCAGCTCGCCGTCAGGCCTTCAGCCCCAGCCGGTCGCCGACACCCTCTCGCGTCAGCAGCGGTCGCCACCAGGCTTCATTGTCGAGGTACCAGCGCACCGTCAGTCGTAACCCTTGCTCCAGCGTCACCGAAGGCGACCAGCCCAGCTCGGACTCGATCTTGCCGGCGTCGATGGCGTAGCGCAGGTCATGGCCGGGCCGATCCGCGACGAATGTGATGAGGCGCTCATGCGGCGCGTCCGCCGGCCGGAATTCGTCGAGAAGCCGGCACAGGATCTGCACCAGATCGATATTCCGCGCCTCGTTGGCGCCGCCGATGTTGTATGTCTCACCAAGACGGCCGCGTCGCAGCACCGTCAGCAAGGCGTCAGCGTGATCCTCGACGAAAAGCCAGTCACGCACGTTCTCGCCCCGGCCATAGACCGGAATCGGCTTTCCCGCGAGCGCGCTCAGGATCACAACCGGGATCAGCTTCTCGGGGAAATGATAAGGTCCGTAGTTGTTCGAGCAGTTCGTTACGAGCACCGGCAGGCCGTAGGTCTCGCCCCACGCGCGCGCCAGGTGGTCCGACCCAGCCTTCGACGCGGAATAGGGCGAATTCGGCGCGTAGGGCGTCGCTTCCGTGAACAGACCCTCAGGGCCGAGCGCGCCGTAGACTTCGTCGGTCGAGACGTGGTGGAACCGAAACGCGCCGCGTCTGTCGCCGGAGAGGCCGCGCCAATGCGTTCGGGCGGTCTCGAGCAGCACGTAGGTTCCGACGATGTTGGTCTGGATGAAGGCGCCTGGCCAATCGATGGAACGGTCGACATGACTTTCGGCCGCTAGATGCATCACCGCGTCGGGATCGTGTTCGGCGAAGATCCGCGCCATCGCCGTCGCGTCGCAGATGTCGGCATGTTCGAAGGCGTAGCGCGGGCTGTCGGCGACCGGTGCGACATTCGCAGGATTGGCCGCGTAGGTCAGCTTGTCCACGTTGACGACGGCGAGCCCTTCCGCGATCGCGCGTCGCGCCACCGCGGATCCAATGAACCCCGCGCCGCCGGTGATCAGCAGCTTCACGGCGCGCCCTCGTAGACGAAAGGCGTCTCGAAGTCCTTGAACGCCGGCGCGGCGGCGTCCTTGTCCGACAGCACGACCGCGGCGGAGTCGACGCGCCACTCGATCGCGAGATCCGGATCATCGAAACGCACGGAACCATCACAGTCCGGCGCGTAGTGGCCGTCCACCTTATACGCAACCTGCGTTCGCGGCTCGAGCGTCACGAAGCCGTGCAAGAAGCCGCGCGGGACCCAGAGCATCGCCCCGTTCTGCGCGCTCAGCTCCTCGGATACCCAGCGGCCGAACGTCGGCGAACCGCGCCTCACGTCGACGGCCACGTCCAAGATCGCGCCTGCAACGGCGCGGACCAGCTTTCCCTGCGCGTGGGGCGGACGCTGATAATGCAACCCCCGAACCGTGCCTGATTCTTCAGAGTAGGATTCGTTGTCTTGAACGAAGGCCACGTCCAGCCCGGCTTCGGCCATCCGACGCGCGTTCCACGTCTCGCAAAAATATCCGCGCGCGTCGCCGAAGCGACGCGGCGTAAGGCGCAGGACTCCAGGGAGAGCAGTGTTTGTCACGTCCATGCGGCGATCCGTCCGAGCCATTGGCGCGCGTTATTCAACATCAAGCGCGCGAACGCCGAAAGCGCATGCCGCTGTCGATGCTGTCGCTGCCGCAACCAGTGACGCCGCAACGCAACGGTGCACCGGACCGTTTGGTTTACGCTCCCCTCCCATCGGGATGGCCTTCTCGAAGCTCAAGGCGCTCCTGCGAAAGGCCGCCGAGCGAACCGTCGAGGGCCCCTGGTGCGCCATCGGACGCCTCGTCGATCTCATCTTGCCTGACGAAAGCGCCAACTTCTGCGCCGCAGCCGGCTATGAAACTGAACGATCGGGAGGCGCTCAAATTTATTATCTTTAGTGATTAAATATATTCGTCCTGTTCGCAAAAATCTTTTATCAAATTACGAATATTGTGGTGATTTTTTGCATGCAAGGTCTTGTTTAAAAGAATCTCAGAATCGAAGTCTGTTGCCGAGGTCGCATGGCCGTCAAAACCACATAATGTACTGAATCCGGCGACCTGAAAAAAGTACGATTTTCGCCAATGCCAAAAATTTTCACATTGAAAGCGATATATGACAAACAAGGATGGAACCAAAACGAATGCAGCCGAAAACAAGGGGCGGATGAGTTTCTCGAGGAGGAGAAATATTGCAAAAAATCTAACAAGAGTCTTGCAATACGGTGGCTCAGATCATTCGAGCGCGCCGAAAATCGAACGACGGACTGATAGACGTCCAGTTCCGCATCCGCCATGCGCGTTCCATCTATCTTGAAGCTATAGTGTGATGTAACTGTGCGAATAACGCAGTTGTCTATAGGAAATATCCGTGGTGCCGTCCAGCGATGCGGCGGATCGCCTTCATCGAGTTTCGTGGGCGACGATCGGCTTCGATGGCGCCGCGACCCCTCCCGCGTTCAGGACGTTGACGCGGCCGGAGCCAGGGCGCGCAAACCCCGTCGAACGGTTGCCAGACTCAACGCTGAAGAGGCGCGCTCGACCGTGGGCGTCACTTGTACTCGATCAGGCGCGCCGGCCCCGCCGACCGCCGCCGGTGCGAATGGTAGCGCATGACGCCAACAAGCTGGGGCAGTTTCCCGAGCATTGTGAAACCGCCGTAGAGGACAGCGTGGGGCCACGGATCGCCGAAACGCGCGACGCGCCGCGCCGCGATCCTGAGCGCCATGGCGGCCTCGGCCGCGGCCACGATCGCGGTCACTGCGATGGCGGCGGGAACAAGCGGCGCGAGCAACGCGCCCGCAACGCCGAGCGCCGGCGCCGTGCCGCCCCATATCAACACGCTGCGCAGGTCGCGTCGCTTGTAGCGTTCGGGGCCGTCCCCGTGGCGGTCCGATCCCTCGGCGTACGCCCAGCCTCCCCTGACCGCGCGTCGCCACCACTGCCCGAAGCGCGTCATCGCCGCGTCGTGGCGGGTCATCGGCGCGTCGATGCGCCACACGGTCCAACCTGCCGCACGCAACCGCAGGCAGAGATCCGGCTCCTCGCCGGCGATGAGCGTCGCATCGAAGCCGCCAACCGCGCGCACCGCGTCGATTCGCATGAGCGCGTCTCCGCCGCAGGCCGTCGCCTGCCCCACTGGCGTGTTCCACTCCATGTCGCAAAGTCGGTTATAGATCGACTGCTCCGGAAACCGCTCGGCGCGTCGACCGCAGACGACCGCTGCGCAAGGGTCCTCCTCGAGCCGGCGACGCGCCGCCTCGATCCACCCCGGCGCGATCTCGCAGTCGCCGTCGACGAACTGGACGTAGGCGAGGCGGCCGCCGGCGTCGCTTTCGCAGAGCGCCGCCAGCCCCGCGTTGCGCGCCCGCGCCGCGGTGAAGGACCGATCGGTGTCGAGCGCGACCACGTCCGCGCCGGCTGACCGAGCCGCCTCGACGCTTCCGTCCGTCGATCCGGAATCGACATAGACGATGCGCTGCGCCCGGCCTCGCAGCGACTCAAGGCACCGCGCGAGACGCGCCCCTTCGTTCCGACCGATCGCGACGGCGCCGACGTCCTCGGCCGTGTCGCCGCCGGTCATCGGGCCGTCGCCGAAGCGGGCGATCCCGTCAACTGCTCGAGAGCCGCCGCGTCGGCCTCGAACACCGGCGTGAGGCGCGCTCGCAGATCGGCCGGCACCGTCGGCCGCGTCTCTTTGCGGAACAGCCGCTTCACCGCGTCGCGCACGGGCCGCGGGACCACCGTGCGCCGGACGGTCGCGGCGACGGGATTGTCCACGAAAACGCCGCGCAGCGGAAACCGCCGTATGCGCTCTGACGATGCGTTGACGCGGTGGAGATCGGGGCGCCAGACCGGCGACGGATCGAGTCCGAGGAAGGCGCCGACATCGGTGAGGAAACCCTGTGGGTCACGCTCCATCCGCTCGAGTCTGTCGATGTGGATTCGCTCCCGCCCGAAGCGGGTCAGATAGGGCTCGAGCTGCATTGCATAGAGACTGTAGCTCACGAGCTCCGGATGCGCGTCGACCGCTTCATGGAGCGGAAGGGTGATCTCCCCCATGCTCCATTCGTGGATGTAGTGCGACACCAGACGGTCGAACGGATCGCGGATCAGGTAAATCAGGCGCGCCTCGGGCAGCATCTCCCCGAGGCGCCGGGCCGCCTCGGGGAAGGTCGGCAGCTTGGTGTAGTGCGTGCTGGCCTCGCCCTTCAGCGCGCCCGCCGGCGCCTCGGCGAAAAGCGACTCATACCAGTCGCGCCCGCGCGCGTAGATAGCGTCGTCGCCGAAGAAGTTGGGCTCCTTCGGGGTCGACATGAATACACCGGGTTGCGCGGCGAGCTGGGCCTGCAAGGTTGTCGTGCCGC